>Ga0210057_1000094_pt1 | contig 171635 bp, 223 predicted proteins | sample CryGeyCG2114_010_2_FD_183968 | JGI IMG/M metagenome (GOLD analysis project Ga0210057, IMG submission 183968) | Groundwater microbial communities from aquifer - Crystal Geyser CG10_big_fil_rev_8/21/14_0.10 (SPAdes) (version 2) | ecosystem: Environmental > Aquatic > Deep subsurface > Groundwater...
TATGGAGCCCTGGCAAGTTTGCTTCCAGCCTTGGATTTATTCAAGTTGAGAGAGCAATAGATTATGTGAGAAATCAGGATGTGCATCACTCGTAGAAGCCTTGCCCTTTAGGGCAAGGAGTAGTCACATTAAATCATAAAAAGATTTATAAAACTCCCCTCATAACTTATAACATGGTAGCCGGTTTAATTTGGGGATTAATTATCATAGCGATTCTAGCTGTTCTAGTTTTCATAATATATTATAATAGATTTGCTGTTTTATCAAACAGGATAGCTAATTCTCTCTCACAGATTGACGTCCAGCTTAGAAAGCGTGCTGATTTAGTCCCTAATCTGATTAATTCTGTTAAGGGATATGCAAAGCACGAAAAAGGCATAATGACAGAGGTCACAAAAGCCCGTACAGCTCTTCTTAAGGCACCTAATATAGAGGCAAAGATGAAAGCGGGAGCAGAATTACAAAATGCATTAAGGTCTGTATTTGCAATCGCCGAGAACTATCCTCAACTCCGAGCTAATGAAAACTTCTTGCATCTTCAGCAGGAACTTGCGGCAATAGAAGATAAAATAGCATACGCAAGACAACATTATAACGATTCAATACTGACATACAATAATTTGTGTACTACATTCCCAGGATCAGCATTTGCGGGAATGTATGGTAGAAGCCAGAAAGAATTCCTTCAAATCCCTGCAGAGGCCAAGACAGTTCCAAAAGTGGATTTTTAATACATACATGAAACTCGATAAAATCTTTACTTCAGACATAAAAAATCTTATTGCAGCAGGGATAGTCGCAGCAGTTCTAATCTTCTTTGTAGCCTTAATGACTGGAGCCAATGATGATGAAAGATCTATATCTGCACAAGGGACATCTGCATTGAGAGAAAGTTCAGATTTAGTTACAATGACTATAGGAATAGAGACTCAAGCATTAAACGCAAGAGATGCAGAACAAAATAACAAAGAAATCTCTGAAAAACTATATTCCTCTCTTCAAATATTAGGGCTTGATTCTACAGAATATAAGACAGAGTCTTATACAATCTATCCAAATAAAGATTGGGCTCGTTCAGGAAAGATAACAGATTACACAGTAATTCATACCATTAGAATTGAGACAGATAAAATAGAAAGAGCAGGAGAAATATTAGATTCAGTTTCATCTGCTGGAGCAAACTCAATATATGGGGTTTCCTTTGGGCTTAAAGAAGAGACGAGACAGAAAGCACAGGCAGAAGCCCTTAAACAGGCAACTTCTCTCGCAAGGCAAAAAGCAGAGGCGATGGCTTCAGGCCTTGGAAAATCTCTCGGAAGAGTCAAGACAGTATCAGACTCTACAGTTGATTATTATCCTTATATAGAAAGGAGTTATGCAGGCACCTTAGATGGCGTTGGAGAAGACTCTGCAATAACTACAGAGCCAGGAACAGTTGAAGTTACAGCATCAGTTTCAGTTGTTTACGGGATTAGATGAGCTTATTAAAGTCTTTCTTCCCTGTCTTGCAAATGCTTTCTTTCTACAAAACTCCTTAAATTCTGCAAGACAAGATTCAGAGCAACAGCCGTTCATCTTTTTCTCGCAAGATACGCACATCACTACCAGCTTGTCACATTCAGCACTTTTGCAGTTCCTATATAAGTCACAATTACCCTCACATAATTCACAATTAACTATATTCTTTTTCTCGTTATTATAATCTGCTATGAGTCTTTTATCAAAAACAAAACACTTTCCCTCCCATTTAGTATCTGGAAATACCTTGCAGAAATTTATTATCCCATCTTCTAATTGATAGACCTCTTCAATACCAATTTCTTTCATATATGCAGTTGCCTTTTCGCATCTTATTCCTCCAGTGCAATAGCTCACAACTTTTTTTCCAAATAGATTGTCTTTGATTTTATCAAGCTCTTCTGGAAATTGTCTGAATGTCTTTATCTGAAGGGTCATCGCATTCTTGAATTTTCCCACTTTCCATTCATAATCGTTCCTTGCGTCCAAGATAATAAAATCCTCACCAGATTCATACATTTTCAAAAGCTCTTCAGGAGATATATATTGAGCTTTTTTCCCCATATCTACTCTTCTCTTCATCGCTATTATTTCATCTTTTACAAGAACTTTCATTTTCGTAAATGGCGTGGATTTCCCAATATCTTCCTTGAAAGAGATATCAAAAAATTTCTTATCTTTTCTCATCATATCCTTATAATCATCGACTTGCTTCTTTGTACCCCCCACACTTCCATTGATGCCCTCTTTTGCAATTATTATCCTTCCAAGTAATCCAACTCTCTTGCAAAAATCCATATGTTCTCCCGCAAATTTCTCAGGATTTTTAATATCCACAAATTTGTAAAAAAGCAGAGTATGTTTATTTTCAATTTCTTCCATATATTGATTTCTATAACTAAACTTATAAATCTAAGCACATAGATTATATCAAACAACATGAAAACTGATCTGACTGTAGCTGGATACATATTTCATAATGATCATCTTCTTTTCATACATCATTCTAAATTGGATCTTTGGCTTCCGCCAGGAGGACATATAGATAAAGATGAAATCCCTGACGATGCTGTTAAAAGAGAGATTAGAGAGGAAACAGGATTGAAAGTTAGAGTCTTAAGTGCATTACCCTTAAGTATTTCAGATAAGCTAATAGGAGTAAAGAGAACCACAGCAATACCTTTCTATACTAATGTTCACTCTGTAGGAGATCACGATCATTATGGTGCATGTTATATCTGCGAATCAGATACAGATAAAGTAATTCGAAATGATGAGACAAAAGACCATAAATGGATGGCTCTTGATGAAGTCAAGACCGACATTTCGCTAAGAGAAGACATCAAAGCAATAGCCCTCTCGGCATTCAACTGCTACAGCCAGATAAAATCAAGAATAGAATCTTCTACCAAGATTTAAATAAATACTTTCTCACATATATTCATGGCACAGAGATTATCATTTGAAGATGAGATAAGAAAAAATAAGATAAAATCAGTTCTCTTAATATCTGCAATTTTCACATTTTTTCTCGTTTTAGGATTTGTAATATCTGCAATTCTTGATCCTAGTTATTTTTTCATAATAATGGTCTTCTCAATAATTTTTTCCATTGGGTATATCATATTTGGATATTACAACTCAGACAAGATTGCAATTGCATCTGCAAGAGCAAAACCTGCTTCAAACACAGCACATCGTGAATTTTTCCATGCCGCCGAAAATATGTCTCTCGCTTCAGGTCTTCCAATGCCTCGCCTCTATGTAATGGAATCTTCTGGGATAAATGCATTTGCATCTGGCCGTGATCCAAGACATGCAGTTATATGTGTCACAACTGGCGCTCTTAAAAATCTAAATAAACACGAGTTAGAGGGTGTTATTGCTCACGAGATGTCTCACATAGCAAATTACGATATTCGCTTCATGACTCTAACAGCAGTATTAGTGGGAATGATTTCAATAATTGCAGAACTTTTCCTTAGAAGTTTATGGTTTTCAAATATGGGGGACAGCAGGGGACGCGATGGAAGGGTCCAGATAGTCTTAATCTTAATAGGAGTAATGTTCGCAATCCTCGCTCCATTGGTGGCAAATCTTGTTTCATTAGCCATATCAAGAAAGAGAGAATACACTGCAGACGCTACAGGTGTTAAGCTCACAAGGTATCCTTCTGGATTGGCAAACGCTCTTCGCAAGATAAAAAGTGAGCATCCCCCTGCAAAAGAAGTCAGGCACATCACATCAAAAGCTCTCGCTCCTCTTTTTATCTCAGACCCATTCAAAAGAAAAATATCTGGTTTATTCGCAACTCACCCAGATATAAATGAGCGTATAAAAAGATTAGATGCTATGTAATAGAACAGCTAAAAGTATAAAAGTATCAAACCTACATTTTAATTATGGGCTTAGAGAAAATAACTCATCCAGAAATCCATGAAAAAGGATGGGGAAGAGAACTATGGATTGCAAACTCCCAGCTATACTGTGGAAAAATTCTCGAAGTCAGAAAGGATAAAAAATGCAGTATTCACTATCATAAATTAAAAGACGAAACATTTTATATTTTAGATGGCAAAATCTTGATAGAACTCTACCCTGATGGATACCCTGGAAATCTAGATACTCTTGTAATGAATCCAGGAGACACGATTCATATTCCACAACATCTGCCACATAGATTCACAGGTATAGAAGATAGTAGAATCCTTGAGATATCTACACAGCATTTTGAAGAAGATAGCTATCGTCTCTTAAGAGGAGACTGAGACATTATTTCTGGATAAGACAGGGAGATCGAGACATGATAAAATATATAAACTCATTAAACATAAATATCATATGGAAATGCAAATAAATAAGTTTGTTTCTAAGAACTATAAGACTATTTGCAAAACTAAGATTAATTAATCCCATCAGATAATTTTCTGGGATTATTTGAAGATGGGACACATATCAAATTCTACTGCTGTGAAGTCAATGCCTCTCTCTTTAGAAAGACAGGCCTGTGTAAGGGCAATAAGACGAGCAAATATTTCATCCGAATTAAAAAAAGAAGCAGACGCATTCATACGTAGGAATACACTTCCAGATTGTGGACTTGTTCCTCCAAACTGTCTGAAAGCTCATTTGATAAATAGCGCAAAGAAATTAGGATATCATTCATCAAAAATAAAAATGTTGAAACAACTCTTCAAGTCCAAAATCGGATATGATGGATATTATCTGGATGCAGGAAAGCTAAAAAGAATTTAAAATTTCTTATCAAAACCATCTAAAAATTTATCATGTTGAGAACGATTTAGTATATCTTTAATTTTCCAAAGATTCTTGTCTTTAACAGCCTCCATCTTAAATTCTCTGCTAAGTCTGCTATGAATGTTATCTGCAAGAAGAATTTCTCCCTTTGATTCACATGAAATCTTTTTAGAGGTAGAGACCAATGCCCCTAATGAGGTAACTTGCATTTTCCCTCCATGGTTTTCAACAATTGCATGGCCATTGTTTATTCCTATTCCAAAAGATATTTTATCTCTCGATGTCTTATTAAAATTATTAAGGAGGACTTCCATTTCATTAGCTATTTTAACAGCAATATTTTCAGTTTGAGAGCTTCTAATTAGACTCTTAGTGAAGACAATTAGCTTATATTCTCCATCTGCATAAACTTTTGCACCCTCACTTCTTGCAAGTAAGAGAATTTTTTCAATAATTAAATCTACCTTTTTATCACTCTTTTCAATTCTTAACGCAACGACTGTGGCCTCTTCTTTATTCCCTCCAACATATACGCTATTATCTTTCCTAACATTATTTACTGGGGAAGCAATCACAACTCCAGGCTTCCTTCTCTTAACTTTTTGAAATACGCTACCAATATTTATCTTTTTCTTATAAGCTCCAATTCCTAAAGCAATCCCTCCTACAATCACTACAAGAAGTCCCAAAAGCCAGAAATTCAATAACCCCCCTTCTCTAAGCTCTCCAACACCTACAGCTTTTCCAGTGAGAGTCACACCACTAAAGCTCAATTCATTCTGCCCCTCATTAACTATAACAGAATAATCATTGTTTGGTGCAGAGAGTCTAAAATATTTTGTCTCACCTATTTTAAGATCAATATCTCTTACCACCTTAGAATCTCCAATTATTATTTCTATAGGATTAGAATACCTAACATTTCCAATATTCATGACAGCAAGAGTACTATTCATCATGTTGAAATTGATTTCCTTTCTCTCTTCAACAAATATCAATTTTTGTGATGTAAATCCTTCCAATATTGCTTCAATTTTCCAATATCCTGGAGTCATATTAGATTCAGTTTTAAATTCAGATTCTTCAAGAGTGGTCTGCACTTTCTCTTGTATTATGTTATCTGCAGGCCCATAAACTCTTACCGCAACCTGTCTTTCAATTTCCTTGCCTGCCTGGTCATATGCATTAACTGTATAAAATATATTGTCTGTTCCAGGTACAATACTTTGAGACCTAACATTTATAGAAATTTCTTTCAACATTTCTCTTACAGAAAATTCCCTTTTTAGAATTCCTTCATTTATTATCTTCCCAAAATTATCCTTCTGATATGCCCTTATCAACACATTATGATCTCCAGAAGAAATGGATGGAGGCAGAATGATAGCAAAATCAAAAACTCCCTCTAAAAAAGGCTTAGTGATGAATATGTCTGAAGAATTAATTGAAGCCTCAATAAAGCCGTAACCTGGATTTCCGTTCTCAAACATAGCATTTCCCCGTATTGATATTTGCTCTCCCGCGTTGTATGTTGGTTTGTCCAAAGACGCTTCAATATTAATTAGTTTAGAAACTTTGAATTTTTGACTTCTCGAACTATCATTCCCATAAATACCTTCAAGAAAACATTCTCCCTGCATATCTCCTATTATTTGATGTATAAGAGAAATCTGTATGTTCAAGCTTCTTGAATCTCCAGCATTTAGGTTATATGGACTTCTAAACACCTGTTCGCTATTATTTTGGCATAATATATTGACTTCAAAGAAGTCGTTTGTATCAGATAATGGCTGTAAGGTGACATCAATATTAAGCACATCTCCAGCATTGTATACGGGGTTAATCTGGTTGAAAAGAACTTCTGAAGATACAAAGGGGATTGTCACAAGACTAATGAATAATGCAAGCAATATTGCTCCTCTTTTCATAATAAAACAAAATGAAGTTTCGTATATAAATCTTATTAGTTTTAACTATTATCAACTTTTATAAATCCGCATTGGTTATTAATTAAATGAAAAAAGGTGCAACAATCACTCCATGGGAAGTTTCAGGAGATATTGATTATAATAGACTCATAAAAGAGTTCGGAATAAAACCAATGTTGTCTCTTCCAGAGAAATTTAATAAAAATGTTCTTTTCCGCAGGGGAATAGTTTTTGCCCAAAGAGATTTTGAAAGAATTCTCCAGACCATCCAATCTAAGAAGAGTTTTGTGATGATGACAGGCCTCATGCCTTCAGGAAAATTCCACCTGGGCCATATGATGCTTGCCCAACAGATGATATTCTATCAAAGTCTAGGAGCAAAGATATATATTGCAGTGGCTGATCTCGAGGCGTACAATGCAAGAGACAAAAACCTCAAGGAGCTAAGGGAGACAGCCATTGACCAGTATATACTCAATTATATAGCTCTCGGACTAAATCCAAAGAATTGCGAGATATATTTCCAAAGCGCTCGCTCACAGGACGCAAAGAAATCAAACTCCTATTACAGGCTTACATCTAATTTCTCTCGTTATGCTACTTTCAATGAGTTCAAGGCAGTATATGGAGAAATATCTCCTGGAAAAATGAATGCTTCTCTCTTACAGGCAGCAGATATGTATCATCCTCAATTGCCAGAATTCGAGGGACAGACTCCAACATTCATCCCAGTCGGAGTAGACCAAGATCCCCACATAAGAATAGCTAGAGATATGGCCAACAGGTATAAGGGCCAGAAGTTCATTCCTATTTCATCTACTTATCATTTATTCCTTCCAAGCCTTAAAGGAACTGGAAAGATGTCAAGCAGTGATGAAAATTCATTCATAGCAATGACAGATTCTCCTTCAGAAGTAAAGACAAAAATAAACAAATATGCTTTCTCAGGAGGAAAAGATACTCTTGAAGAGCATCGTAAACATGGTGGAAATCCAGATGTAGACATATCATTCCAATACCTAAGGTTTTTTTTCGAGCCAAATGATAAAAAACTCTCCCAAATAGAAAACGACTACCGCTCAGGAAAAATGACTACGGGAGAACTAAAATCATACACTATAGAGAAAATAAATGCTTTTCTTAAAGATCACCAGGCCAAAAAAGTCAAGGCCAAATCACAACTAAAAAAATTTATTTAGAGATTTTAATGTCTTTAATTATTTCTCTGAACTTACTTTTCTCTCTTAATATTTCAATATCTGTTATAATTCCTCTTAAGTCTGTTACTTGTTGTCCAAAAACCAATAGATTGTTTACATTCTCTCCTAAAAATACTGCCATATGAGTATATGTTGATATTCTGCCTCTTTTATCTCTCTGAACTCCGTTTAATTCACTATCTGGATAATAAAGGCCAATTAAATCTCCAGGGGTAAGAATTTTATTCTTAAATTTAGATCTAAGATCTCTTAATCCTTCAATTGGAATACTTTCATATTCATATCTAAAATTCCATGCAGAGTTTGGCTCATAATTTCTCCCAAATAAGTTATTAGCAACTCTCCTCGCATATCCTGCACACCAACCTTTAGGCACTCCGCCTTCATCAACAGGGCCTAATTTGTATATTGGAAATCTAATGTTATCTCCATCGGAATTCTCAAATTCTATCCATCTTTCCACATGAGGGTTCATTAATCTTTCTTAACTTTCCTTTCATTCAAGTAATTATCTATTCCTTCAGCTATCCCCTCAGCTATCACATCAGAATTTTCAACCATATATCTTCTATCTCTCTCATTTGTTATAAAACCCATCTCTACAAGAATTGCAGGCATATCTGTCTCTCTTAAAACTTTAAAATTACCTTCTCTTAGCCCCTCATAATTTTGGCTAAACCCCTCAACATTATCTTCTAGGATTTCAATAAGATTATCCTGAACATATTTTCCAAGCTCTTTTCCTTCAACACTTCCAGGAAAATAATATGTTCTCACACCCTTAGCAGATTCAGATTCTCCTTCATAAGAATTCACATGCACGCTGACAAAAACCTCTGCCCCCAATTCATTAGCATTTTTTGCTCTCGCACTCAATGGCAATTCAACATTCAAACTTTCTCTTAAATTATTAACAATATATCCTTTTTCTGCCAAATCATCCTTGACCCTTTCAGAAACGTCTAAATTGATATCTGCTTCATGCAAATCTCCGAAAACCGCTCCAGGATCGTAAACTCCAGGTTTAGCATTTCCCATTCCATGTCCCGCATCAATGACTATCAATCTATCTTCAAGGTTAGTTCTTCCAATAGTCTCCCTAACCTGAGGAACCTCTTTCACATGTTCATTCTTAATGTTATTTCCAATATTATCTTTATAATCAGAACCCTGTATACTATCTATCATCTGCAAACTCTCGGGAAGAGGTTTATTCAATGATTCTCTTGGATTCTCAATGATTTCACTAACTTCTCTTTCATGTCCTGTAAAATACTCCAGACCCTTTGCACCTCCAAATACTACAGCTCCAGCGAGTGCCAGAGACGCTAATATTCTCTTGCTATTATCTAATGTATAACTCATGCTCCCATTCCCCTCAATCTTCTACGCCTTATGTTAGCTTCTCTTTTTTCATATCTCAAGCTAAGTTCATGCCTTATTTTATTGATATGCAGGCCTTCAATATCATTAAAATTTTCAGTAAGCTCCCCAGAAGTATAAACTTCTTCAGGATGTATTCCAAAACGATCTACAATATAAGGCAAAATACGTTCTAAAGCTATAACTTCTGGTTTTGTAGGAGATCTTTTATTTAAATCACCATAGAACAATATCCCTATAGAATCATCTCCATGCCCTCTTTTTGAAGGTTCTTGCCTTGCTAAGCTAATTCCAGGAATATCCAAACCATTATAATCACCTATACCAAAATGGTATTCTAACTTTTCTAGATTTGGTTCTCTTATGGCTCTTGCTATTCCCTGGATTAGGCTTGTATCACCCAAATGACTTATTACAATTTTGTTTATTGGTCTTTGGTATTCAGTCATTCTCTTTCATCCTCTTTGTCTTGATAAGTCCTCTGTTCTTCATAACTGACGTATGAATCACTTTTTCCGCTAATCAAATCAGGAGCAAAACCCCCATAGTTCATTGTGAGTGCTACAGCTGTATAAATTGCCCTCTTAGAGAGTTCTCCACGAGGCCTTGTCAAAAATTCCAGGATTTTTTCTCTTTTCATTTTCCAAGCTTAGAAAAATATCCTTTTAAATCTTTCTATTTTGTAACTACTACTAAATAACACTTTAAAAAGATTTAAATAGGCAGTTTTTGTAGGTTTTTTATGAAACCAGAACAAATGGGAATCCCTAGAGAAAGAGCTCTCACAGATCACTTAATAGCAAGGGGTTACGATGTTAAACTAGCATTACAATTCTCAGAATACCTTGCAGCATTTGCAGAATGTTTCAGAAAGACTAGAGAATATGATGAATTAAAAAGAGCAGGATTTGAATCTCTAAAAGCAGGAAGAAGAGAACTAGAAAGAGCAGGTTTAGATGAAGCAATTCATGTTGATGGAGTTGAATTATCGGACGTAGATAAATTAAGAAGAGATATCATCAACTTTTACACTAGTCAGGGGTTTAATTTGATTAAACCTCCAGAAAACCACCGAGAGGATACCTGGGAAATGAGGTTCCGCTCAGAAGATCAAAGACTATTAGTAATCACAAATCCAACAGACGAATTAACAGAAACATTAAGAAATTATTTTATTTGTGCAAGTAAAAACCCTCTAGACAGAATTATAGGGGGGAATTAAAATGGCTGAAATAATAACTCCAGAACAAATTAGAGCAGAATTAAACAGCCCAGAGTTTCTAGCAGGACTAGATAGATTAATTGAAATTACCACAATGCAAGGAGTAGAATCTGCATTTAGAGTTCACAAACTGGCAGGAAAACCAGCAATAGCATACGATGATACAATCACAATAGGCACTCCCGATTCAGTTCCAAACTCCCAGCAACTAATAAATCTCCCAGAATCCCTAAGAGAATTAGCTAGATTTCCAATTAAGAAAGGAACTCTTTATCACACTGGAGAAAGAGAAACAAAGGGAGGATTCAGATTTGCAAAAGATTACGATGAATTTGATGCTCCTAATTATGTGTTATTGGATATTCATTCACATCCCGATGAATGCGTAATGCCCTCAGAAGAAGATTTAACTTTTTTGAATAACGAAAGAAGATTTTACTTACCTGGTTCTCAAATACAAGATGAAGATGTCTCACGTTTCAAGGAAAGGTTCGGGTTTATTCCAAGTCGAATAATGGCAATAATCGGAGTATCTAATCTTTCTCCAGAAGAAAAAGAAGGAGATAATTATCTCGTTTCATTAGTAAGGGAAAGGTTGCCTTCACCAATAGACTTTAACAAAGAGCATTTGGGTAATCTAGTTTTTGAAACTTCAACAAAAATAAGAAGATTATCTAACGGAAGGTCAATTAACGAAGTAGGTCTTTATGATGTTGCACTAGGCATATATACTCCAAAAGAAAAACAAATAGAGTTTGTTGGAGGAGAACAAGCTCTAAAGGGATTCGGAACGGAAGTTCATTCTTAACAAACTTTTTATAGCCTACAAATCAAAAATCAACATGGAAATCTCAAACTCAAAAGGAAGATGGTCAGTAAATGAAGGAGATTTAATATTAATTAAATGCATTTATGGTGGAAAACCTAGACCAGTTCAAAGAACACTGGGCAGGTTTGAAGGCACAATGCAAGAGCCTATGAAGAGGGGTGGACCAACAAGGGATTATTTAATTCTTGGAGCACCCCATCACAGTCTGAACATAATCGAAGTAGATGGAATCTCTTTTCCAACAATCACTCCATCAGAAACTGAGAATACAAGAGCTATAGATTTTATAACTGAAATTTATATAGGCAGAGAAGATATAGCTGAAAGACTTCCTCAAATACATCCTGCCTATGCATCATATGTTCCATTTATCAAACAATTAGCTGAATCTATAAAAGGATAAAACTTTTTATATCCCCCATTACTCATTGATGCATGAAAATACTCACGTTACATTGCGACTACATAAAATTCAAGGCACTAAAAAAAGCTGTGAAGAATATTGATGACACAGAGGCTATAAAAGAAGCAGAAGTAAAAGAACCTCTTGTTGTATTAACAGCAGTTGAAAAAGGAGACACAGAATCTACAATACAAGATTTAATCCAATCAATTGAAAAAACCTCTAAGGATGTAAACACTCGCACAATAGTCTTATATCCCTATGCACACTTATCTTCAAATCTAGCTTCCCCATCACAAGCCCTTGAATTCCTCCAGAAGGCAGAATCTCTTCTCAAAAAAGAGAAATTCAATGTTACAAGAGCACCGTTTGGTTATTACAAAGCTTTCGAGTTGAAGGTAAAAGGTCATCCGCTCTCAGAACTTAGTAAGGAGTTTAAAGCAGATTCTTCATCACAAGAAACTCAGGGAAATGTTGTCGTAGAAGAGAAGTATGACCCTTCACAGCTATTAAGAGAAATCTCAAAAACAAAATTAGATACTTCAAAGCTCAAGGACAATGATCACAGAATTCTAGGACAAAAACTTGATTTATTTTCATTTAATGAAGTCTCCCCAGGAATGGTCTTCTGGCACGATAATGGATTTTATATCCATACAAAATTAAAAGAATTTGTTACATTCTTATTGAATAAATACGACTATAAAATAATTAACACCCCTCAAATATTAGATGCAAAACTCTTCAAAATCTCAGGGCACTGGGATCATTATAGAAAAAATATGTTTCTTACAAAATATGAGAATAGAGATTTTGGAGTAAAGCCGATGAATTGTCCAGGAGCAATGCTTATTTACAAAACTCGTTCTCGAAGCCATAAGGATCTTCCAATAAGATTCGCGGAATTTGGAGAGGATCATAGACAAGAATTATCTGGAGTGTTAGCAGGGTTATTTAGAGTCATAAGGTTCACTCAAGATGATGCACACATTTTCTGCACAAAAGAGCAAATAGGAGACGAAATAGCCCACATGTTGGAAATGATTAAGACAGTCTATAAGGATACATTTGGATTCAATTACTCATTTGAACTGTCTACAAGACCAGAGAAATTCATGGGGGAAAAGAAAGATTGGGATTCTGCTGAAAAGGTGCTTGAAGATGTTTTAAAAAAATCAAAAGCCAAGTTTAAGATAAATAAGGGAGATGGTGCGTTTTATGGTCCAAAAATAGACATTCATATAAAAGATTCCTTGGGAAGGGAATGGCAATGTGCAACAATACAATTAGATATGCAAATGCCAAAAAGATTCGAGCTTTCTTATATAGGTGCAGATGGAAAAGAACATACTCCCTTTGTAATACATCGTACAATCCTTGGTTCATTAGAGAGATTTATCGGAGTTTTGCTTGAGCATCTCAATGGAGTTTTACCACTATGGCTTTCACCACGTCAAATCAAGGTAATTAGCTTTACAGATAGGAATCAAAAAGCATGCGAAAATTTTGTTGCAGAGTTAAAAAAAGAGATTCCAGGCATCAGAGTAAAAGAGGATTATGAATCAGAAACAGTTCAGGCAAAAATTCGTAATGCAGAACTGATGAAGACAAATTATGTAGTTGTGATTGGAGACAAAGAAGAGTCTTCAAAGACTATTTCAGTACGTCCTCATGGAGAAAAACCGAAGTTCAATGTAAATGTCTCTAATTTCATAGAAGATTTAAAAAAAGAACTATCAGAGCCATATAAAAATTAACTTTTATCATTTGACAACTAAATCATCTCCCACAAGCTTGACAATACACATTTACAGATAATCTTATAAACTCTTTATTATTTCTTGGGTTACAATAGCGGTTTTAATGAGGTTAACCGCAGACACATTAAAATGAAGTTACAACCATACATAGAAAAACTTGAAAATGCTCCTGAATATAAAGATTTTAAACAGAAACATCCAGATTCTTTCTTAGTTGCGGGATTCTTCATAATAGATTTTGAGACCGGAAAAAATTTGCACCAAATAGATTACTATGTCCCATCTGAAAAAAAGGTTGCAGCATTTACTCTTGATGATAAGATAATGATGCAGATGCTTAATCTAATGGATGATCGTATCCCAGAGGAGCTAGACATAAGGACAAATATTGACTTAGATGCATTGAACGGAATAATTGAGGATGAGATGAAAAACAGGGGACTTACAGAAGAGATTAAAAAAATGATAGCAGTAATTCAAACAGTTGAAGGGAGAAAAGTATGGAATGTCAACTGTATCCTCTCAGGAATGGAAATACTAAAGACGCACGTTGCTGATAATTCAGAGATTGTTCTCAAAATGGAGAAAAGTTCAGTAATGGATTATATAAAAAAAATGCCAGGACCTACTGAACTCGGAGCAGGCCAAAAGAAAGACATAACTCCTGAAGACATTGATAGAGAGATAGAAAAACTAGATAAAATAAAAGAAGCTCTTAAGAAAGAAAAACTAGAGATGGAAAAAGATAAAGTTTCTCCTCCCGATAATCCTCAACCTTCTGGATGATTCGAATGCAAACTTTTATATAATTCTGTCTATACTGTATATACATGACTGAATTAAAAGCAAAGATACGTAAATGGGGAAATTCATTTGGAATAATCATTCCTTTAGAGATTCTAAAAGAAAAAAATCTTAGTGAAGGGGAAGAAATAGATGCAATCATATTGGAAAAAGGGAATGTTTTAAAAGAAACATTTGGAAAAATAAAGTTCAAGAAATCAACAGAACAAATGATGCGCGAAATAGATAAGGAGCTCTATGATGTCTAAGTATTTATTTGATACTTATGCTATTTTTGAAATACTACAAGGAAATCCTTCGTACAGCAGATTTGTTAACAAAGATGAAACAGAGATTGTAATTAATAATTTTATCTTTGCAGAATTGTGCTATGGTCTTTTTAGGGCCAAGGAGCCAAATGCCCACGAATTCATAAGTAAATATTCTAAATTCATCTCATCGGTAAAACCAGAATGGACTGAAGAAGCTATGAAATTCAGGTTAAAATGGAAAGATCGTAATGTCTCAATTACAGATTGTGTTTCTTACGTCATGGCAAAAAAATTAGGTATTAAATTCCTGACAGGAGATAAAGAATTTGAAAATCTCGATAACGTCGAATTTGTCAAAAAATGATTTTCTCTATATAATTTAAAATTTTTTAACTACACTGATATCCGCATTGACTACACTCTTCCTTAGACATTAAAATACAAAATTCTAAGAAATCGCCTTGATCAATATTTCCATCTTGATTTATATCTCCATTATCTGAGCTGTTTGACCAAGCAGCTAAAAAAGTTATGAAATCTAAAGTATTTAATGAACCATCTCCATTAAAATCTGCACACCCTTTAAGATCAGGATCCACTAGTTCCTTGCATTCCGCAGGACCACCCAATGGATTACAAGTTTGTTTATTGCTTCCTATTCTTGCTGCAACATTTGCATTCGTAGGCACTAAATCAGAAAAGTAATATGCAAATAAAGAAATATCTCTCTGTTCAGGCAAGTCGTCTTTGTAAGTAGCATTTTCGCTATAAATCAGTTTTGTTTTACTATCGTTTCCAACCAAAAATGCAAGCCCTGTCAAATCTCCCTCTCCAGCATTCCTTTTCACACTTAATGCAGTAAAGCTTCCCGCAATATTTCCACCATAACAAAGACTGTACTCACACTTTTCAACCTCAACCCCAATTCTCAGACAATCTCGGGTATCTGCTGCTTTTCCTCCAGTTCCGATTATAGTTGGTCTTAGAAAAAGCCAGATAATAAAAATAGCAACTAATGCTAGAAGTATAAGAAGAACAGTAGCTATGATTGTATTTATCCCTCTTTTATTCATCGTTATTTTAATCATTTAAAACTTATAAATCTCTCCTTTTCCACAATAACTTAGTATATCCTCTTTTCTCAATATCCTTTTTTCCAAAATCAAGTTTTTTTCTTATCTTAATTATTTTTTTCCTAACTTCATTGACAGCAGATTCCCTGCACAATACTTCTATCTCAATGAACCATCCCAATTCTCTTACATGGTTTATTTCTATGTGTGTACCATCGCTCATCTCATACAATTCAGTTTTTTTGTCTTTCACAAGCCATTTTCTAAAACCAAAATCCTCAAGAAGCTCAAAAAAATCCCGAACATCAGAAACATCAAACTCAACTTCCTTCTTAGCATGAACTCCTTTTTTATATGACATCCATTCTTTAAAATTAACCTCTCTCTTATTTCCATTTTTCCTTACCCTTAAGCTCTTCTCGGGATAACCTTTTTTCTGCAATGTATAATACTCATCAATTTTATGCTCCTTACGCACAAATTTAGCAATCTCTTTAACTTTCTTCCTTGCCAGAGCAACATCTTCAACTTTTATTTTGCTTTCTACTTCAATCCAACTCATATTAACCTCTCTTTATAATCTTAAATCAAGTCATCTAACTTTTTAAACATGCCAGTTTGATCCATTCTCTAGCAAGGCTACCACTAATCTGTTCTAAAATAAAATAATAAGAAAAAGATAAAAATAAAAAATTAAATATCTGTTCCAGTACAGATCACTTGAATTGTACTCTGTGAACAAGTCTTCATTCCACCGCTTCCATCGTCAACAACAGCAGCAACAGTGAATGATTTACCAATCATATTCACAGCACTTGAAATTATATATCTTCCAGTTGCTAACTCTTGTAACTCTTCTGAACTTGAACCTGTTAATTTACTCGAGGCGGAAAATAAATTTTCTCCATTAGCGACAATTAATTTTATGTCCTTCAGAGATCCACTACCTGCATTTCTTTTAACCTCAAAAGTTACCCTTTGATTTCCTGCTTGCCAATCACAGCTAACAGGCTCCAATTGAACAGTCAAGCAATCAGCAGCGCCACCAAGTTGTCCGGCTCCTGTCCTTATAGTAGGATTCAAGAAAGCCCAGATTATTCCAACAGCGACCAATACCAAAAGTATTATAAGAACATTAGTTACAATATCGCTAAGACCTTTTTTTTGATTTATCATATCAACCTCCTTTTAGTTATTAAATAACTTAATAATTTTCCAACGGGGTTTTACTTTATAAACTTTTCTTGATTATCGAGAATCAAAAAGTCCTTAAGTTATTTTGCGCGAACTTTTGGATGCTCAATGTTTCAAAACATTGACATAATCATCCGTGTGCAAACCAAAACTCATAAGCATCATTTTTCTTCCCATGATATTTCACAAATCCAAATCTCTCAAATTGTATCATCTCACCAGATTTTAACTTAGAAACATCTTTTTCTGCAATTCCCTCTATCCACTCCCCATTTGGCATTAAAATCCTTGCTTTCACATGCTCAGAGACCCAGTTTATTTTAGGCATTTTTTTCGCATCTTCAATGTCTATTGAATCCACTTCAGATTTCTTATCTATCTTCACATTAAACAAATGCAGAAGCCTTACCTTTTTACCAAAATATTTATTTGCATCATTTCCCTGAATATATATATCATTGATTTCAACACTTCTCATATCTTTTTTATCTGGATGCACAGGTATTTTCACTTCTTTCACTTCAGGATTGTTTTTAATATCTAATTTTACAGGATTCAGAATAAAAGAATATCTTAGGCTTTCAGAATCAATTATTCTTCTATTTGCTGCATAAAGTGCTTCAATCGGGACAGTTATATCTTGCCTATTCAGTCCAATTTCTTTTACAAATTCATTTATAGCCTCTGCAGTTATGCCTCTTTCAATAAGACTTTGCACACTCCAAGTTCTAGGATCATTCCATCCCATAAACTCTCCAGATTGAACTTCTTTTTGGGCCTTAGATTTTGAAACTTTAGCTCCAGCCCCATCAATTTTAATTAACCCGGTATGGATAATTTCAGGATGTTTCCAAGAGAAAATATCCCAAATGTATCTTTCCATCTCACTTTCCATAACAAGATCGTTTCCTCTTATGATGTGGGTTATTCCAAGAAGATGGTCATCAATAGCCCAACTCATCTCCAATGTTGGCCAAATTCTATATTTCTCTCCAACCCTTGGATGCTTTCTATCTGATATCTTGAACAAAACCCTGTCACGAAATGCAGGGTTAGGATGTTGCATGTCAGTCTTTATTCTCAAAACACCATGTCCTTCTTCCATCTTGAATAGTTCTTTCCATCTCAACAAATGCACATCTTGAGGAAACCTTCTACATCCACACTCTTGTCCTGCATCTTTTATTCTCTTGAATTCAGCCTGAGTACAAAAACAAACATAAGCTTTATCTTTCTTTATCAGTTTCTCAGCATAATCATAATATATTTTCAGTCTATCAGATTTGTACACAATTGGCTTTGAATAATTTATTTTCAATAATTTGAATGCATCTTCTATAAGCCCATATGCCTCTTTTATAGGCTGTTTCTCTTCACTTCCAATAGTATCGTCCATAACAAGCACAAGCTTTCCATCATATCTTTCAGAATAAATGGCATTCAATAAGTAAGTTTTAGCATTTCCTATATGCAACGCTCCTGATGGAAACGGCGCCATCCTAAAAATTGGCTTTCCAGAAATTCCAGGTAATTCAGGCAAATCCCTCTCTTCTTGAACATGCTCCTTTACAAATCCTTTGAATTTTTCAAATGCCTCAACTCTTTCTTCATCACTCATAGAATTAACTTTCTTCACAGATTCATTAATAGCAGGCATTATTTTTCCAATATCTTCTTTCTTCAGGCCATGTTGAAACAATTTCGGAAGTATTTTACCAGGAATTGCCTTTCCGAATTCAATAGCGTTTTGTAACGAATATGCCATCAATTCGTTTGAAAATCCTTGATTTTTGCTCATGAGTAATTCAAATACCTTAATTATTTAAATTCATCCTTAACAGAAAGAGTTTTAAAGCGTTTTTGGGGTTTTATTCGTATGGGAAAGGAATCATGGGTACCCCTAGTAGATGAATTTGGAAAGTTTAATGGAAAAATGGTAGAAAGAGGAAGAGTTCACTCTCCAAATTTAGATTTTAATGTCATAGTGCCAAACTCTCATGGAGCTCTCTTCAAGAATATAGGCGGAGAAATTTATCAGGGAGTTCAACAGCGTGCAAAAGGAAAAAAATATTTAGGAAATGAGTGGGTTCCCCTATCAGCTGGAGGTCACTTAGACGATAAAGATTTAACAAGAACATTTATCAGGGGGCAATTTATAGATTACAAGAGTGGAATGTCACGAGAATATGAGGAAGAACTTGGTATCCTTGTTCCTGTAAAAGACATCAGGAGAGTAAGAGACTTATGTGGATTATATGATTTTTCAGAGCATGCAGGCTTTCCAATGAAGCTATGGATGGAAACATTTTATACAATTTATAATCCTCGAAGACATGGAGAGATAAAACTGAATCATCTTGAAGTACAAAATTTTGAGTTTATACCAGTCTCAGAAGTAATTGAAAGAGGAATATATGATAATTTATCTCCTGAATATGCTGAAAAACTAAGGGAAAGAATGGAAGAAATAGCAGAAAATTTAAAAGGGCATACAAAATATAGTGGTGGTTTAGGGGATTTCGCCGCTTAATCAACGTTCTTTTAACCTTTCCAATTCCCTGACTTTTTCCATCAATATATCAATCTTATAATTAGAATCATCTAGTTTTATCTTCAACTCATTTATTTCTGTTCTCAAATGATCTTTATTTTCTCTTCTTGCTACCCTTAATGAATCTGTAATACTTCCAGAACTAGATACTCCTGAACTACTAGAATTCAAAGAGTTTACGCTTTCATTTGAACTCACGCTCGCCTGTGCAAACCCTGAAAGAAAATCAAAATTATCACTCCCAGAACTAGAATTCTGATGATCAGAAGAATTCATTGTCTGATTCTCCTGTGTTCTCTTGGGATAGTTTATAGGAGTCAAATCCACAACTTCTCCAGAATAATTTTGCATAGAGTTCATTTCCTGCTCTTTTTTAAGAAGCCCACGTCTTTGCAAATCTGTGTAATCAATTATTTCGTTACCTCTTCTCTTTTTAAAAAAACTCATATTCCAATCATGGAACATTTTTATTTAAACCTTCATATTATGTCAAGGAACTTGAGAATCCAAAAAACAACACAACACACCAATAATTTAAATAACTCTTGCCCCATTTATTATAGATAAAAATGGTGGATGTACATAAATTAATAGCAGCGATAAGCCCTAATGTATTTTGCGAACCAGAAGTAAGAAGCAAGGTCAAAAAAATAGCAAAGGAAGAGGGATTTCTTAAAGCAGCAGAGGTGGCAAGGCCAATAAAGGAATCAGACATGTTTGAATATTATAAATCTAGAAAAGATCCATTTAAGAAATGGGGGTTAAAGGCTCCTGTAGAGAAACATCAGATAAAATATGATTCTCCGACGGAAGGCCTTGAGCCAATTTATTTCTGGCTATTAGATTTTGCAAGTGGAGCATATGGAAATGTCAAAAAACTAACGGATAATTTCTCTTCCTCTGTAGGCTCGGGACACTTTTCAGAACAACAGGGAAAGGCAACAAGAATGCAGGAAGAGGGAATGAAAATGCTTGGAGCTGTAAATCAAGTGATGCGTTCAATTCTAAACATAGTCTATGATTTAAAAGAATTCAAGATACGTCTTGAAGTATATGATAAAGCAAAGTCTTCAAATCAAATAGAAAAAAATGCAGCCCTATTAGGATTAAAACAAATATGGCTTGACCAAGTTGATGCCATAAAAAGGCAGACAACAAGCATAAAGGGGATGGCTCAGCAGTTTGATTATGTGACTTTAATAGATGCATTCATGGCCTCAAACTCCCTAGATGATATAAAAAAACTAGATCTAAACGATAGAGTAAAGAGAATACTTGAGCAGAGAATTCCTGAATTCTTTTCATGGATATCTGAGTCAGAAAAAGAATTAAGAAAACGTTATAGCATTGAAAGAAGTTATCTCAGGAGTCAATATAACACTGTACAATTATACTCAAGATGGATAAAGCCCTATTTGAAGGCAGCAAGAGAATTGGAGCAAAATACGTCAAGGTCAGAGAATCTTGTTTCAGCTTTTAATACAATGAATCTAGAACTCACTCTCTTTGCAGAAGGAAAGTATAATCCTAGTGATGACGTTTCTGAGGGAGTTCTTCCAGAGACATTCAAGACAATCACAAAAAGAAAATACTCTCCAGTGCTTGTCATTGAATTCAAATTTAGGAGCATACCTCAAAAAGTTGGCCAGCACTATGCTTTCGGAGGACAGACTTCAATAGAATTCACAAGTTATGCTCTAAATGAAGATGAAATAAAAGTATTTCATCAAGAGATAGAAAAAAATGATTTCGGAGAGGTGATGAAACTTATACATGGAGCAACAGACGAGAGCCTAGATGTAGTAAAAAAAGATATTGAAGATTTCCTGAAAGAAGACGAAAAAGAAGATACGGATAAGAAAAAACAAGAAGAAATGAAGAAAGAACAGGATGTCAATCCATTCTCGTCTTTGTTCTCATTCATGAAAAAGCCAGAGAAGAATAATAAGGGAAAAAAGGATAAGGAAATCAAGGAGATTAAATCAGACAATGAATATGAGAAAATAATCCGTTCCCAAGCAATCATGGAATCAAGAGAGAAATGCTGGACAATATTTGATATCTATAAAAGAGCCCACGGTATGATGGCATACATCAATCCATTTGAAAAATTCAGTTAAGGATGCCAAAAAATAAGAAAATAAAAATAAAAGAGCTACCTCCAAAAATTAAGGAACTCGGCAAGATTTCTAAAAACCATAAAGATAATTCTGGACTTGAAGAAAACATTCGTGAATCAGATATCCAAAATTTTTCCGGATTAACTACCTCTGCATCTGAAGATGATATTGCTCCAGTAATAAGAAGAAATCCTATAGCAACTCAGGAAAAAGAACCTCCTGCCACCGCAATAGAAAGAAAACAAGGCTCTGAACAATCTTTTGAAGAAGGCAGAACATTAGGTTATGCAACCTCTGGTTCTCAAAGAAAGAATCCTTATGTAATTAATCTCGAAAACTCTGAAGAAGGAACAAGTAGCACAACACTTCCAGAATCTCGTGCTCAAACACAGAGCAATTTCATACAAGAAAGAGGAGCAACACTTCATGCAAAGGAAGTTGAGAGAGAAAAGTTTGGAAATGATTCTTCTGAAAAAGATTATACTTCCGCAGAAACATCAAAAAAGCGTAGGTACCCCTGGGAAATTTGATAAACATTCTTAGTAACAATGATCATTGATCTGTTATCTTGAATAACATCTCACTCAATTTGATTGACATTAATTTATTCCCTAGAGACCAACATTTAAATAAATCCTCTTCTACAAAATAACAAGATGGTGAACTATGAAAATTTTTATGATGGTGCAGGTTATGGTCTTGATCCTACATATGGGAGATCAGAGAATTATGGGGACTTGTTCACAGGGTATAGGATTTCCGCAGGACAGTTTGGTTTTCCAACAGATCCAAGAAGTGCAAATCAACTAAAAGCAGTCTCAGACAAGCTATCAACAGGAACAAAGAATATAGAAGTCTCAGGAGTAACGCCTGCCACGTTAGACACAATTCCTAAGGAACATTTCAAGGAAATAAATCGTCTTAAAAAATTGGCAGGAGCAGAATTAACATTCCATGGCCCATTAGTTGAGCCAACGGGTGTCTCTAGGCAAGGATGGAATGAATCAGACAGATTACAGGCAGAAAGGCAGATAACAAATGCTATAATGAGAGGTTACGATTTAGATCCAAAAGGAAATGTTGTCATAACATTCCATTCAAGCAACGGACTTCCAGAACCAAGAACAGATGTAATAAATGAAAAAACAAAAAAGCCTGAGACTACTTCTATTTGGGTAGTTGATGAAAGAACTGGAAATTTCAGCTCAATATCAAAACCAAAGGTAGAATATTTCAGGGGAAAGGCAGTAGAAATAGAAGATGAATTAAAAAGAAAAAATGAAGAAGCATGGTTTAGGACATTACAGCATGTCAGCTTCAATGCCCATAATGGAGAGAATATAATCCAAAAAGCTATCCCTCAAGGAAAAGTTGAAGACCCAAAATTGCAAAAGATTTTTGAAAAGCATCCTATTGAGCAAGTTTATAAGATGTATCTTGAAGGAAAGCAAGAGCAGATAGAAAAAATAGCAGGTCCCGAGATGGGCGCAATCCTAATAAATCAAATGAGAGAAATAACTCATGGGGATATTTACCTTAGGGAGGCATATGGAGGTTTTCAGGAGTTGTTTAATCAGGCATATTATGCAACGGAAAAAACAGCAGAAAAATCTGGAAATTCAGAAGATCTTGCAAAACTTGAAAAATTCAGACAGGAAATAGCTCCAAAAATAGACTCTCTTGAGAATGATCCTACTAAAATATCTGAACTCGGAGAAGAACTTGTAAGAGGAATAAACGTTCTCCGCTCTATAAACCCTCCCGAGACCCTCCGCCCCTTAGAAGATTTTGCTATTGATAAGGCATCAGATACATTTGCTGGAGCCGCACTGACATCTTTTAAACAGCTTAAGGAGAATACTCCTATAATAAGCATAGAGAATCCTCCAGTTGGAATGGGTCTTTCAAGAGCAGACCAGTTGATGAGATTAGTTGAGAGTTCAAGAGAAAAATTTGCAAACAGGGCAATAGAAGAATTAGGGATGTCAAAAAAAGAAGCTAAACAACAAGCAGAAAAGTTAATCGGGGTGACTTGGGATGTGGGGCATATAAACATGCTCAGAAAATATGGATTTGAAGACAAACACTTACTAGAAGAAGCAAAAAATATTGCACCATATGTAAAGCACATTCACCTATCAGATAATTTTGGACTTGAACATACAGAACTTCCAATGGGTATGGGTAATGTTCCAATAAAAAAGACTTTAGAACTTATGGAGCAATATAATAAAAAGATAAAAGATGTCAAAAAAGTCGTAGAGACTGGAACTTGGTTTGGCCCCCAGGCATTTGGGAATCAAACTCCATTCGCACAGTCCTTAGAAGCTTTTGGTTCTCCATTATATTCTATGCAAATGGCTCCATATTGGAATCAAGCAATAGCAGCTTCTGGAGGTTATTTCTCAGGCCAAGGTGCAGTAAATCCTCAGATACATCACTCGATGTACGGCTCAGGGTTTGCAAACCTCCCCGTTGAACTCGGTGGGCAAATGGCAGGTAGGAATAGATTATCTGGCGCTCCTATGGAATAATTCCAACTACTAAGTAGGAAAAAGTTTAAATATACATTCTTACTTAATAGAAGCATGGAAATAATCAGGGAAGTAGGAAGCAAAGGGCAAGTAGTTATCCCTAAAGATATAAGAAAATTACTCGGAATAAAGGAAAAAGACAAAATCATTTTTGAGATAAAGAATAATGAGGTCAAAATAAAGAAAGATAATCCTCAAGAATTTCTGGATAATTTCTTCAGCATCATCAAAAAAAAGAAATCTATAACTCTTGATGATATTAAAAGAATAGAGGATGAGAGCTATGATATATATTGATGCTAATATTTTTATTTATTCAGTCCTTGATAAGGGAGACAAAGGAAAAATGTGCAAAAAAATTCTAACTGATGTTGCCCTTCAGCGCTTAGAAGGATGCACATCTCCATTGACTTGGGATGAAGTAGTCTATACATTAAAAAAACATGCCCCCATTGATGAGGTAATAAGCCAAAGCAAAGAATTTCTTAAGTTTCCGAACTTAAATTTTTTAAGCACTAATGAACAAGTTCTAAACGAGGCTAATGAACTTTGGATAAAACATGGCCTCAAACCTCGTGATGCAATTCATGCAGCAACAGCAATTCTGAACAACTGCAAGGAGATAATCTCAGATGATTCAGATTTTGATAAGATAAGGGAATTGAAAAGAATCAAGATTAAATAATCCTTGGTAATACTTACAATCATTCAAATTATCCATTTTTGTAAATGCCAACATTTATAAAAATGCTTTCACTTTAAACTAATAATAACAAAGAGGTTTGTGATGGCTAAAAATTCTTCAAAAAAAAGTGTAGGTGCTAAAAAGAACACCAAAAAGAGAACACCAAAAAGCGGTGCCCCTCATGGAAAATTCAATTTGAATGATGAGAAAGATATAGCTGTTGATTTTGCATCAAGAGTACATAAGAAATTTGGAGATATGATAAAGGCAACAGTTCTTTTTGGTTCTCAGGCAAAGAATAAAGCAAAGTCCACCTCGGATATAGATATTATAATAGTCATAGATGATGTCTCTATAAACTGGGATCTTGAATTAATATCTTGGTATAGAGAAGAGCTAGCAAAATTGATATCTGCACAAAAATATTCAAGGGATTTACACATTAACACTGTAAAAATATCAACTTGGTGGAATGATCTCATGCACGGAGACCCAGTTGTCATAAACATTCTTCGTTATGGAGAAGCGATTATTGATATAGGAGGATTCTTCAATCCCATAAAAGCATTGCTTATTCAGGGCAAGATACATTCAACTCCTGAAGCAATATACACTGCTCTCCAGAGAGCTCCATCACATCTTGCAAGAAGCAGAATGGCAGAAGCAGGAGCAATAGAAGGAATATATTGGTGTATGGTAGATTCTGCACAAGCTGCGTTGATGACTATAGGAAAACTTCCTCCCTCTCCAGAACATCTCACTAGAATGCTCAAAGAAAACTTTGTTGATAGCAAGATGCTTCCAATGGAATTTGCTATTTGGTATAGGGATCTCTTTGCATTGCATAAATCGATAATTCATGGAGAAATACACGAGATAAAAGGTGCTGAGATAGATGTTTGGCAGGATCGTGGGGAAAAATTCCTAAGAAAAATGACAGACATTATAGACAAGCTTATTGAATCCAGGAAAAAATAAAATCTAAAAAAATAAAATTAATTATCTCACAAGACCATAAAGCTCTGTTCTTGCCTGATCTTCATTTGGATTGCTCATCAATGTAGTCTTAACATATCCTGCTTTTCTTTCATCATCTGGAAGTTTTTGGTCAACTAATTCTTTTGCATCTCTCTCTTTATATGCAAGAGCCACTCTAGCGCTTTCTCCTGAGAAACTAACTATTTTAAGTAATGCATTCTTGACTTTTTGAACATCTCCCTGATTTCTCAGATCCTTATATTCATGAGCGTCATTATTTTTATCTATGGTCTCTCCAGCATATCCTCTTGCTAGTCCCCTGATTTGGTCCTTTGTTGCTATTCTTTCTCCAGTTTCAGGATTGACTGCCTCAGTATCATATGCATGAGAAATTCTCTTTACATCTACAAATTTTTTAATAGAATCTGCAATTTCATTATGTTCATCCTGACCTGCAATCTGAACAGGAGTGACCCCTAAGTAACCTCTAGCAAGTTTGCTTTCATCAGCACCACCAACAACATCAGACTTATAATTATTAAAATGATTTCTAGCTATACCTTGGTCATCCGCTGCCCATGCTAAATATGCATTATCAATTAAATGATCTGGAATCTCATCAGTTATAGCAACCCCTTCCTCCTGAGCCCTATTAGCAGCATATCCTCTAAATGCTGCCCTCTGCCCAGCATCTTCACTGTTCCTGCTTCTCATAGCTGAAACTACTTGTTCTAGTCCACTATGCATTTCTTTAAATTCATCTATTCTTGTCATTTTATCCTAATAACCTTAAAAATAAATAGTATTTAAATCTTTCGGTTATGTCTAAACTGGCTAGGGGTAACAAATAACTCTGAAAAATATCCAAACACTTTGCCCTCTTTAATAATCATACAATTACATTATTATTCCATACAATAGCAATAGAAGTATAAACTTACTTTAGAAAATATCCAACACCTTGTCTTCCTTCATTACCTCATCTTTCTCTACAAACATTTGCTCAATTTCATGTTCAACTTTTTCTTCAGCATCCTGCATCTGCTCAACCAAATTTTCTTTCCTTAACTCGTCATCAAGCCCAGAAGCTACTTTTTCTTCATCACTTTTATCTTCTGGTCTCGGGGTGTTTATTTCTTTATCAAAGCCATCTATCATAGCATTTTCCATCTGCGCATTCAAATCAAATATGCTGTTATCTTTCACAGAACTAAAATGTTCTGAACTCACAGGAATAGCTTCATTAAGATCAGGAACCTCTTGATTTTTTCTTACACCAAATCCTGGAAGATATTCCCCATCCCCATTTTCTAAGGCCTGTAATATTAATTCTTCTTCATTTATTGCCTCGGAAGCAATTTGCTTCATAGGTGCATTTGTCCTATTCTCCTCGGTTCTTGCTGGGGATTCACCTTGAGACTGATAACTATTTGGATAGCTAGGCATCTTACCTTCCAAGCTCTTCTCAATTTCTGCAACAACCATAGATACTTTTTCAGCAGCATCCGCATTCACAGATATGCTCTTTATCCCATTCATCACTAAGAACTTTGCCATTTCAGGCTTGCTTCCTGCCTGCCCACATATAGAACTCTCAACACCATATTTATTGCAAACATTAAGAACATGCTTTATTGAATTTAAAACTGCAGGGTGCATCTCATTGTATATGTCTTGTACTTCAGGATTGTTCCTGTCTATTGCTAATGTATATTGCGTCAAATCATTTGTTCCAAAACTTACAAAATCAATACCCTCCTTGCAAATATCCTCTATAATCTGCACAGCTGCAGGAGTCTCTACCATAATCCCAAATTTCACATTCTTAGGCATCCCAATCTTCTTTACGCTTTCCTTTGATCTTTGAACTTCTTCAAGAGAGATTATTTGTGGAAGCATAATCCCAAACTTCTTTTCAGGATAATCGTCAGCAAGTTCTTTTATTGCCTGCAATTCAGATTCAAGAATATCTATATTTCTAAGACTAAACCTTACTCCATGATTCCCAAGCATTGGATTCCCTTCTACTTCTTTAGGAGCGCCTTCAAGATTTGAATATTCATCACTCCTTATATCAGATGTCCTAAACCAGACTTCCTTAAATGGTTTTGAAAGTTTTTTAAATCCAGTATGTAATAGTTCAACATAATCTTCTGTCTTTTTATTCTTCACATACCATACAGGGTGTTTCCCAGAGACAGCTATCACTCCTTCCATTCTGACAAGTCCTACCGCTGTTGATTTTGATTCAGCAGCCCTTTCTGCATAATCAGGAAGGTCAACAATGACTTTTATATGAGTCTTAGTAGGCACAATCGGATTTATTTCTACTTTCTGTTCAATCCCTTTTCCTTCAATTACCCTTCCAGTATTTCCATCAACAGTCACAATCTGTCCATCTTTCAATGTGCTTGTAGCTGTTTTTGTTCCTACAATGGCTGGAATGCCCATTTCCCTCGATACAATAGCAGCATGCGAAGTGATTCCACCCTCATCAGTTATTATGCCTGCAGCTTTCTGCATACTCACAACCATATCTGGATTTGTCATCTTTGTGACAAGTACATCTCCTGTCTTTACTTTATCAAGTTCTTCTAATTTGTATATTATTCTAACAACTCCAGACGATACTCCAGGAGATGCTGGCAATCCAGACAATAATACATTTCCACTCACTTCATGCCCTTTGAAGTCAGCTTGTGTTGTGATTGGTCTGCTTTGCACAATATATATCTCATCATTCTCTATAGCAAATTCAATATCTTGTGGTTTTTTATAATGCTCTTCTAATCTTAATGCAAAATGCGCTAATTTTTTCAGCTCATGTCCACTAAGAACTCTCGCACTGCTCTTCTCAGGATTTAAGTTAACGTCTGTTATTTTTCCCGAAGCAGCCCTTACAACTGCGATTTTCTTATCAGATACCTGTGCATCAGTTATCTCAAAATCAGAATTTAAAACATAATGATCCGGTAATATTTTTCCTGAAACAATCCCTTCCCCTAGTCCCCAAACTGCCTCAATAATTATGCTATTGTCGTTCTTCAATGGGTTCTTAGAGAACATGACTCCTGATTTAACAGAATCAACCATCTTTTGCACTACAACTGAAAGCAATGCAATACCTTCCGAAAATCCCTTTTTCTTCCTATAGTAAATTGCTCTTGCAGTAAAAAGGGAAGAAAAACACATCTTTACAGTTTTTATCAGCTCTTGTTTCCCTTTGATGTTTAAGAAAGAATCCTGTTGCCCTGCAAAGCTTGCATCTGCCAGATCTTCTGTAGTAGCACTAGACCTCACTGCAACAAACGGAGGCTCATGAGAATTTCTTAATATATCAAGAGCACCACCCCTAGCATCACTGAATCCTTTCTTGTCAACATCTAAGACATCATATGCCTCCACAATATCCTGTTCAAGATCTTTTGGCATATTTGCATTATCTATCATCTCCCTTATAGTCTTGGATGCTTGGCTCAATGAGGCAGTATCATTCACATCTAACTTGTTAAGAATATCTGATATTTTTTCTTTCAAGCCCGATTTTTCTATAAAATATTTATAAGCTTGTGCAGTTATAACAAACCCTGGAGGCACAGGAAACTTATGATTATACATCTCGGCCAAACTAGCCCCTTTTCCACCAGCGATAGGAACATCCTTATTGCTCAGTTCAGAAAACCATCTTATCAAATCTTCTCTTCTTGCCTCTTTCTCACCCATCGCAAAAAAAAGTTATAAGAGTTAATAAATCTTGTTCTGTTCAAAAATCACTTAACACAATCATTAATGGCCTTTCAATCTCACAGATATAAGAATAATGTCAATTATTATGATATTCAGAAGAATAAATAATACAAGATAGTTGCCTATTCCGAGGTAAATTCCTGCAAAAACGCTCAAAATAAATCCTAATATGGAGTAAAACAAAATTTCTCCTGCCCTCTTCTTCACTGGAATACCCCTCATTGGTTTTCTTTCAGGCAATTTAGAGATTTCCTTCACGTCAAAGATAATTGGAATATTATTTTCTTTCGCAAATTCATTCTCCGAACTTGCCCCCTTAGATTTTTCCCATCCAGGAAGCATCAAAACAGCATCAGATCTCTTAAGAATATTTAATGTCCTATGCTCTTGTTCATTTTTATTGAGCTTACTATTGATATAATGAACATTCAAATGAGGACAATATGGGACAAATCCCTCTTTCCATATGCCTACCGAAGCATCAACAGCTTTCTTCAAATTTTTCTCTGTTTCTTTCTTTGTCTTTGCAGTATAAGGTCCTGAAACATAGACTATTTTAGATTTATTTTGCATATTAAATCATCTTCATCAAAGTTTATAAATCTTATCAATGTAGTAATTTTGTAGTTACGATAAAAACATTTATATTCACTATAGTGGCTAAGAACTTTATGGTAAGAAAGAGAAGAAAAACAGGAGAAATCCTTCCAAGAGCATATGGTATTAGGATATCTATGCCTAGAGGAATAGAAGACGTCTTTGTTAGCCCTGCTCCATATATACTAGCACAGCTGATGCTTGAAACTCGCTCAGAGATAAGAGCAAGAATAAAAGATTATGCCGAAAGGAATAAGGTAGATGAAACCGAATTGACAGAAGAATTTGTAGAAAAAGTTAAAAAAAGAAATGGCTCAAAAAACATTCTTAATTTTTCAAGAAGAACAAGAACAAGACGTTCCAATCTTGCCCTAGAAGGATTAACACACAGAGGATCTAGATTTTCAGGCAGTGTAAAATCGACGGAAGAAGGGTCTTATCTATTCACAATTCCAGAACCTCCAGCGTTCAGAGACACTCCAATTGGTTTTCCAGGCGCATGGGTGAATACAAAGGATAAAATTTACTCAGAAGAAAAAGGTAAAATGGTTGTAGTTGGAACACATTTAGCAGTTCCAGAAATAGCCCTAATAACAGATGAACAAACAAAAATGTCTCAATCAGAAAATATGACTGGCTTGTATCCAACACAAAGGCAAATGAGATCTCCAATGCCTGTTTTGCCATTCACTTTTAACATATTCAAAAATCTAGAAAGAATGACTGATAAAGAGAGAGAAAGACATTCTCTTATTACAGACTTGATAATGCGTCATTACATCAATGGTGCCACTCAATATGAGATAAGTGTAGAAGCTTTGAATCATACAGAACTTCTTAGCCCAGAACTTATATCTGCAATAAAAAATCCCAGAGATAGAGCAAGGTTCAAAGTTCTAAGGCAAAAGGAAAAAGAGTTTATAGAGGGCAGTCTAACAGATTCAGAAGAAAGAAGATATGCAGCAATTACTAATCTAGTAGAAAACATCTCAACATATCTTAAAGAAACACACGGATATATTCCAACGGGGTATGGAAGAGAATTCGTAGGAACTCCATGGGAAGCCATTGCTAGAAGGTTTGAACCCCCAAGAGAATCTACAAGCGGACTAGTGTATTCCATTGTAACAAGCGAAGGACACGTTCCATTAATCATTAAAAAACAATTGGGAAATAAGTCTCATAACTGGCAAGATGTAAATGACCCTATGCAAACACTCCACATAGCTCATAAGATAGATAGAACTTACGACATAGTGGATGATATGACAAGACAGGATTGTGCGGTTACCCTTCCTTCTCCAGATAAAAAATTAAGAGAATTGGGAATCCAAATACCTCAAATCCTGCAGAAAGACTACGATGAGCTTAGAAAAATAAGGCAATAATTAAAATTTATTTAATGCCCCTCCAATCATTATCATTCCCAACCCTATAAGATAAAATGGGCTTAGCACATTATTGGCTTCTGAAAAAGAAGCACTTGCGATTGTCAAGCCAGTGACTCCAACAAAAGAATTCAAAAGAACAATTACTCCCACCCACATAAGTGCAATCCCTCCCAATTTCATCTTTTTCATATTTATTCAATGTCATCAGGATTTAATAACTCTTTCGAAGACAAATATCCTCCTCTTTGTAGTTCCCAAAGTTCTCTATAAAGTCCATTCTGTCTTATAAGATTATTATGCTTGCCTACCTGTACAATCTGTCCATTATCCATAACTATTATCTTATCAGCTTTCATTATTGTTGACAGCCTATGCGCGATGATTATGCTTGTTCTTCCTTGCATCAATCTCTCTAAATCTTTCTGTATCTGGTGTTCAGTCTTTGAATCAAGAGATGATGTCGCCTCATCAAGAACAAGTATTTTCTTATTGGCCAAAATTGCACGAGCGATAGATACTCTTTGTTTTTCTCCTCCAGAAAGCCTAACCCCTCTCTCCCCAACAATTGTTTTCTCTTTTTTAGGAAAATTCTGTATAACTTCATCAAGTTGGGCAAATTTCATTGCTCTGAATACTTCTTCCTTAGATGCCGAAGGATTTGAAAATGCTATATTATTATAAATTGTATCATCAAACAAGACACATTCTTGAGGAACAATAGAAAGCTCATTTCTCAATGATTCTTGTTTGAAATCCTTGATGTCATTTCCATCTATGAGGATTTTCCCAGCATCAACATCATACAACCTGTAAATTAATTTCAGCAAGGTTGTCTTTCCGCATCCGCTGTGCCCCACCAACGCAACTTTCTCATTCTTGTTTATTTTTAGATTAAATTTCTCAAAAAGCTTTCTCTTGCCATAATTGAAGGAAATGTCCCTAAATTCTACATTTCCATCTTTGATAACCAGATTTTCTGCACTCGTCTTGTCTTTTATCTCATTCTCAATTTTAGCATACTGGAATAATGATTCAAAGTCAGACATTGATCTATAGAACCCCCTCATCCCATTAACGAATCCATACAATGGTCCAAAAAGATTTGTATATGCTGTATAGATAAAAACAACTGTCCCTATACTTATCTCTCCATCCAAGAACCTAAGCAATGGAAACAAAATTAGAAGAAATGTTCCAACAGCGATTATGAATGTATGTCCTGCATCCAGAACACGATAATAATCAAAGTATTTCACTCCTGTCTTTCTTGTCTTGTCGTTTAGTTTTCGGTATCTCGATTTGATAATATTTTCCTTTCCAAAATATTTTATTGAATCAACGTTTGTCAAGAAATCTCCTATATTCGCTTTCTCCATATCTTCTGCATTATTGAATTCAAGATTTGCCTTTTTTTGAATATTCTGCATGTAAATGCTGAATGTGATAAACACAAAAGTAGTCAACGCGACGACAACCCCTGTCATCAAATCGAAAAACATTAATGACCCTCCAACCAATATCAATTGGAAAATTAAAGGAATAGTGTTGAATATGAAGAAATCATTTATTCTCTCAATAGCACTCCCTCCTCTACTCAATCTTGATATCATTGATCCAGTTTTATGAGTGGTATGGAATTTATGAGAAAGTCCTATTATATGATTAAAAAACTTGGTCTTTAGATCAAAAACAATATTTGTGTCAAGCCTGTTCATTAGGTATATCTGTATCCATTTACACCCAGTCCTTATCAGCATAACAACTGCATATGCTATCATCACACCCAATAATATGCTTACAAATGCCTCTCTCCCTAACATTCCTGCAGAGAATTCAGTCCCCCTATCGACTATGACCTTGAAAAGGAATTTATCAACAAGATGAGTTATGGCACTTACAAGCACAACAAATATTATTGTCCAAAAAAGAAATTGATATTTCCTAAGAAATTCCCAATAAACTTTTAAGTTGTACTTGAAATTTATTTCCCTAGCTTTTTTTATTCTGACCATTTTCTAAATGCTTATATATCTCAATAAACTCTATTATTTTAGATGTTTAGAAGCAAAACACCTTCATTTGTAGAGTCCCAATCATCCAAAGATTCCTCAATGCACGATGAATATGAATGGGATGAAACTTTGATGGATGACACTGATGAAGAGATATAATATCCAGGATTATTAAATTTTACCAATAAAAATTTTACTCTGCAAGTTCTACAACAACTCTTCCCTTGCAAGGGACTTTTGATTTCACCATGTTCAATACACGTCTTGCAAATCTAACAACCTTTTCATTCTCGCAATAAACTACAAAAAGCTCTTTTCCTGCATTTACCATTGCAGCTCTACCCTCAATAACTCCAAATGAATGCTTCATTCCAGATGAAAGTCTGTCTGCTCCAGCTCCTGCAGCAGTCTTGTTATTTCTAAGAATATGATGTGGATAAACCTTTATTTGAAGATAAAATTGTTTTGGGACATTCTTCTCTAGAGCCTTATTCATCAAGAGCCTGCATGCTTCAAGAGAATTATCTCTTATCTGAGCTCTCTCTTCTGCAATGAATCTTGCAACGTGCTTCAATTTTCCTTGATTATATGCATCAACATTTCCAAGATTATATTTTACTATCTTATTATGAGGAACTTGCTTGATATAAGATTTAGATTTGTTCTTAGATACACGAGTATACGGACGAGCGTGCTTTTTTGAATATGCAAGTGCTTTTCTTAACGATGCCATTATATCTTATCCTCTTTAGCCTTCTTTTCTGAAACTTTTTTCTCCTTCTTCTCTGGTTTTTCAACCTTTTCTGTCTTTGTGGCATCTCCTTTGACTTCTATTTCAGTTGTCATTGCCTGTCCAGGCAATCCACTCTCAAAAATAGCTCTTACAAGACCGTTATTACCATGTGCGCTAGAGATTTTTCCCTTAATTTCTTTCCCAGCAGGGCTCGTCCAGACTACTTCTTTTCCAGTCATTTTACTGGCTTCATCTCTGCTTCCAAGTCCAATGTCTAGAAGGTAATGCCTTTCATGTATCCTATGCCTTCCTCTTCTGAACTGCACAACTATTCCTTTAACCATACTTCGTGCAAGAAATCTGGGTTTTTAAATGTTAAGTTAAATATATCCCATCTAATAGCAGACTGATTGTGATTACAATATATTCTTACAATTGATAAGAAATCTTTAAAACCCTCTCTTTTTCATATATATGATGGTAACTGTAGAAATTAGAAAAAATTGTAAAGAACAAAGAGCAAGAGCAATGGACGATGTTTCCAAACCAATAGGTGTTATTGCCAGAAAAATAGCAACTGATTTAGACACTACTCCAGAGACTATTAGAATCTATTTAACAGCAAAAAGAAATGGCTTCAAGAGCAGTCATGAACATAGGATTGCAAGGGGAAATTTTAGTTCAGCAAGAGAACTTTTTGATAACTATGCAACCAAAATGGGCTGGAGAAATTGGGATGAATATCGTAGTTATAGAAAGTTTTTAAAAAGCGAAGAAGAAGAAACTGAACAGCAAAAATTTGACCAAGGGATAGAACTGGTTCCAGATGCAAGAGATTTATTAAATATCCCACAATACTCTGTAAGGGAAGCTCCTCCGGAATATACTAGGGTGGAGGAGATCATGAGGACAAGACTTCCAGATAGACATAGAATAGTTTTAGAGGATTTTTTCTTTCATGACCAAACTCTATCATCAATTGCAAAAAGGCAGGGAGTTAAACGTCAGGCTATAGGTCATGTAAAGAGAAGAGCCATAAATAAATTGAGAGATCTTTTAGAAAGAGAATATTGTATTCCTCAAGAAGAAATTCAAGATGGAGAAATAATCTTTATCCATGCATTCAGACATGCAGGATATTCAACTAGACAAACAGCTGAACTTCTTAATTCAATTTGGCATGATTCTAAAATGACTCAAAATAGTTTGATGTACAGAATAGGAAAAGCAAACAAAAGAAAAGTAGACTATCCTAAAATCCAAGAAGGTTAAAATTCTATCTCAAATCCACCAAGTTCTTTTTTAAGAACATCAAAGACATGACTCTCAATGCTAGCCTTCATCTCCTGATCGCTCATAGATATTGCCTTTTCAAGTTCCTTGGCGTTTGAATCTTCAAACTTAGTCTTCCCAATTTTAATAACTCTCCCTTCCTCAACAAAAAATGCTCCACTTCCTGTCAGGATAATCTCTGCTTTTCTCTCCCCATATCTGATTTCAAGCATATTCTTATCAATCACAGCCAACTCTTTTCTTTGAGAATACTCTGTCAATGCTTTTACTAATTCGCTGGCCTCTCTCCTTACTTTGTCAGATTCTCCTTGCGTTATCTTTCCAGTCTTAGCCTTCTGTCTTATAGCCATTATATCTCTTAACACACCGATAAATCTCTTTGATATTCTTCCTGTTTTAACAAGTTCCTTTTCAAAATCTTTCACAAGTTGCTCTTTACTCCTATTTCCAATAAGGGCCTTAAGTAAATCGAACACATCATTATATGTCTGTTCCACTCCCTGAAGAACAATTCTTCCTTCAAGCTTCTTTCTAATCTCTTTCAGCTTCTTATCATATTCATTAGCTTCTTTCAATATCTCATCAATTTCTTTTCCAGGAATGCTCTTTATCTTTCCATGTTCATAATCCTTCCACATTTTCATCATTTTATCAAGAAAATTCCATTCTTTTATTCCCATAATCTTTTCTTTCTCAACAAAGAGCTTCTTAACTTCTTGAGCTATGACCTTAGGCGTTGGCGGAGCTTGACCTGCAAGCATCATCAATGCCTGTGTTGGAGTCACAATCCCCCAATATATGTCTACAAAAGCATCAAGCATCCTTCTAGTGACCAAACCCTCATTTTGTTCCCCATATTTCATGAATTTATCTACTGCTTCTGGGCTTGGCTTTATCTTTCCCATCTGCAATAGTAGTTTCCATGGCAAGAAGGTTCCCCTGTCATACATAGGAACACCATCTCTGATAAATGTGAACATTACAGGATTTGCATCCTTTACATTATCCCAGAAATCAGTAAGAAGATAGACTTGCACATTCAATGGATTACTTATTCCTGCAAGAGCATTTGCCTCTCTTATATAATCATAAATAATGCCTCTTAATTTCTCAAGAAGTTGAAGTCTTGGCATTCTCTTGACATCAGTATCATCTATTATCACAAAAGTGTCTACATCAGAATCTTTTCCTGCAGTTCCAGTCACCAAGCTCCCTCCAATAACATAAGAGGCTACATACTTCTCAAATTTTCTCAAGACAAGACTTTTGTGTATTGTAGCAAGCCTAAGTTGTCCTAAAAATCCAGTATCATGCAATGGAAAGCTGCTTCCAATAGCATCCAAAAATTCATATTTGCTGTCTAATCCATAATTCCACACATCAACTGGTGTTTTTATATGAACCCAGATATTTTGCTTGCTTTCCTGCACAAGTTTCACAACCTCTGGCTTTATTTTCTTTGCAACATCCTTGAAATGATCTTCAGGAATTATCATCATCATGTGCAATGGTTTCTTTTCTATCTCTTCAGGAAGAAGTCCCTCATCATCTTCAAAAATTTTAAATGAGTTTGCAGGAAGTACCCCGAGAACCATAGTAAAAGGAAATTTCTTTAGTATTTTTTTCTTAAGATCTTCAAGCTCCTTCTTTGTCTTTTCAGCCTGCTGTATAGCTTCTGTATTTTGGCCAGGCATCTGGCTCTGAGGAACGTATTTATCGGGAGAATTAAGCTGTCCTCCAAGTCCTTTCTGCTCTGGTTTCTTCCCTGGCTCCATGACTTAAACAACTAGTATAAGTTTTTAAATGTTAAGTTTTGTGAGAATTCTCCAGTAGGTATTTCCGATGGAAAATTTAGATCTAAGAAGAATTATAAACAACCCTGGCTTTTTTTATTTATCAAATGAAGGCCTATATCACCTGTCCAGTCAGCCATACTAACACTAGATTAGATTTGCTTCCTGAGATAAAAAAAATTGCAGAAGAAGCTGGTTTAGATACATATGTCTTTGAGGTCGGCGGAACACCAGAAGATATTTTCAAGAGAGATCATGATCAATTAAAATCATGTGATTTGATAATTGCAGAAGTTTCCGAAACAAGCCATGGGGTAGGCATAGAGATTGGGATGTCTTTTTTTATTGGGATGAAAAGGATCTTGCTCCTTGAAAAAGGGAAGGAAGTCACAAAGCTCGCACAAGGCATGCCAAACACAAAAATAATTCATTATCAAAACCTAGAAGACTTAAAATCTAAGCTTATTCATGCATTATCCGAGATGAGTTCTTAATAATTCATTATCAATCTTTAAATAATCTCTTTCTATTTTAATAATATGAAAAAAGAAGGTATTGAAAAAAGATATCTCTCTGAATTTGTATATGGGGGTATCGATGGGTCGATTACTACATTTGCCATTGTTGCAGGCTCTCTCGGGGCATCACTAAGCTCTGCAATAATCCTCATACTTGGATTTGCTAATCTTTTTGCAGATGGATTCTCAATGGCTGTCTCAAATTATCTATCTGTGAAATCTAATAATGAACTTCATAAAAACCATAAGCATGCAAAAATGTTCAAATCAGAACTAAAAGATCCTCTCAAAACTAGTCTCGCAACTTTGATATCTTTCATGGTAATAGGATTTATCCCTCTTTTCTCGTTTGTTCTTTATTTCTTTATTCCAATCTCAGAATCATTAAAAATAACATTGTCAATAATCCTCACAGCCATTGCATTTTTAGTTGTCGGCGGAATAAAAGGCTTGATTGTAAAAAAACATCCCATAAAATCAGCTATTCAAACACTTTCGATAGCTGGAGTTGCTGCCTTCATTGCATACATGGTTGGATATCTTTTAAGGGGAATCCTCGGATAAAAGATTAAATACTCAATTTATTTTACTAAGAAAAGGTGATAAAATGCCATATGCAGTAACACATATATTAGTTCCAATATTGATTGCAGCAATTTTTAGAGATGTAGTAGCAAAGAAAAAATTCTCTCTCCACTATGTTCTTCTAGCAGGCCTAGGTGGAGTTCTTCCAGACATAGACATCCCAATTTCTATGCTTCTGAACACATTTGGAATAATAAATTGGAATCTCCATAAAACATTTACCCATTCAATATTTTTCCCATTAATTGTGTTTGCACTATTCCTCATCTTCAAGCCTTTCAAGCTAAATGCAAAAGTCTGTAATATAGGAAAGCACAAGCTCAATCTAAGTTATATCTTCTTAGCAATTGCTTTCGGAATATTGATTCACTTGATTTTAGATTCATTATTTGGCTCAAATTCATTTCTCTTATATCCCTTCTCAAATTATGATTTCGGTATGGATTTATTTTCCTACTTTTCATATTCTTGGAACTCTCTTGCAGCACTCCTAGACGGAATTCTCCTTGTAATTTGGATATTATATCTCGAGTTAAAGCACAAAATCAGTGATTTCATTTAAAATGAAACAAAAAATCCCTCCACAATTAAAAAGATTTGTTCAATACACTGCAATAGGCACAACCACATTTTCTTTTGATTTAAGTTTACTTTATGTTTTAACTGAATTTTTCGGAGTTTACTATCTTCTTTCTGCAATTCTTTCGTTCATTCTTGCTAACTCTATCAATTACACAATAAATAGAAGTTGGGGATTTAAGAAAACAAAACAAACCCTAGTCCGCGGGTATATTTACCTCATGATAATAAACACTGCCAGTTTATTTTTAATAGTCACATTAATGGCAGGGTTAGTTGAACTCTTCTCGTTTGATTATTTAATTGCTAGGATAACTGTAGGAATATTAGTTGGAGGATTAGATTTCATTATGAACTCCAAGATAACTTTCAAGACTCCAATATTCAAGAAATAAAAAAGTCCTTGGGTAATTTTAATAAAACCCTAAAGAGACTCTAGTTCCCAATATGTTCTTCATTCTTCTCATAACACTATTTGGCAGATAATCAATTATCTTAGCCCTATGCTCTCCCACTTCTGCTCTTGCTTCATAAAATGCGGCATGGATCTCTAAAGAACGACCTTCTCCTAGGTTTAGAATAAATCCGTCTATCATCCTAAAATACGTTTCATTTAGCGCATCATAGTCTCTGGTCGAATAAACACGCCTTTCGTTTATCATACCATTATTCATCTAAACCATTCTCCTATAATTTAATGTACTTGTAAATTGTTATTTATATAATGTTCGCAAAATGCTTAATCTAATTTCAGTAGTTAATTTAATTAAATTTCCCAGAGAAAATCGAACCCCCACTATTTGGTGTAAACAATAACATGGTTTAACTAAGGAAGAACAATAACATTTTAAATTCTTTAGTTTTTCAAACTACTACGAACGTATAAAACAAATTAAGGGTTATTTAGTTAACTCTTCTGCAATAGATATATAATTTCTGTTCCAGATATCAACATTATCTTCCTCGTTTGTTTGGGCAAATGTTTTTTCTGAATCTGCTAACATTAGAACTCTATCCCAATTTCTCTCACTACCTTTAATCTTGTTAGATATTTTTAGAGGCACTTGAAAAACAAATTCTTTAACTTTTCCATTTGGTTCTGCATATGCTGCTGCAACTTCCATGTATGCCGTCCTGTCTTTAGCATTTTTCATTAATTCCAATAGTTTATCTACTGGCATCTTTCTATTAAAATAATTAGTGTATGGTCCAGGAAAACCAGATAAATGTTTGATGAATAAGCTATGGTCTTCTCTTATAGCTAACACATTAAATTCCTTAGAAGCTTGGACTGCAGTAAATTTAGCTATTTCCTTACTTGTATCTGCTTGAATTTCTGGATATTCTTTCGGGATATTTTTGACTTCTATTCCAAACTTAGAAAAAGCTTTTTGTGCTACAAATATTTTTCCTTTATTTTTCGTTATAAGATAAACTACTTTAGCCATAACAAATTATATAATTTATCTCTTTTAACCCTTTCTAAAACCTCAATGTTTGTTTACAAAAAGATTATTAGAATGGGTTAGTAAAACCATATCATTGGTGTAAACAATAACCTATGTTTCCTAGAATTTTAATAATAATACTTAATTATTAAGCTGTTTAGAATGTTTGATCGCCACAAAAATATATCTTTTCATTAATAATTTTATCATCTTTCCAGTGTTGAACATTAACTCTATAACTTGTTTCCATTACTCCTTCTTTATTTTCAATAGTTATAACCCACTCAGTCATTGAAACATTATCTTCTTTTCCACCAAAAGTAACAGATTTTATCTCAGCGCTGTTTAATTTTTCAATTTCCTGAAGAAATTTCATCTCCCTTTTTCTATTCTGCTCTTTTCCAGTTATAGCTCCATTCCCATTTACCTGTATAACTACGTCATCTCCGTAATATTCATCAAATGCCTCTATGATTTTGCCTTCTCTAATCAATGTATTCAGTTTTTCTACATTATTTTTTAATTGCATCATTTTTATTCTTGTCCCATTATTATTTATCATGGTCAATAGAATACTTATATCCACGCAGTAGTTAGTTATAATTGTCGTATGAGGATGTACTTTATTTCAATAAATCTTTTAATCAATTACCTTAAATGCTGTATAATCGATAAAACTATTACAAATGATTTAGAATACGGGATAAATGGAATGCATAACCTTTTGTGAGATTTAGGTTATGCGAATAAACTAATGATTGTTTACCTAAACTTATTTTATGAAACCCTACAAATAATTATAAACCTCTCCCGAAAGAATCAGGTTCTTGTTTAAGCTTTTTTCTTTTCTTTTTGATGTCTTTCCTTAAGGCTTCCTCAGGTGTTTTAGGCAAATATTCCTTTGGGTCTACCTTTTTCTGTTCTTCTAAGGCCATTAATTATAAAATAATCCTAATTATATAAATCTGTCTTTTAATTGTTCAATTAATCAAAATTGATAAAACGAACTGAAGAAACAAATTATCTTAAACTAATGGTCCAATAATCTAGTGCCCAACTATTTTGTATTTTTATCTTTATAATCCGAACATTATTTTTATTTAATCCATATTTTTCTAGCAAATAATGTAATTCTCGATAAGCTACATTTTTAGCATGTTCATTGTTATAATTTATTATAACCTCAAATATTTTATTAATATTGCTCACTCTAGAAATATCTTTTTTTGATTTCTTGTAAATATTATGTGTCAAAACTACCATTTTTCCTTATTATAATAGTGCATAGAAAAATATAAACTTTTCTATAATTACTGGAAATGAAAGCTAAGAAACTTTGGCAATACTACTGTTTTATGTGAGTTAAATGGACATAGGGAGAATCAAACTCCCACTATTTGGTGTAAATAAGGAAGGGATTTTTCTGGGAGAGAATAAGAAGGAGGCATTATATTTTTAGAGATTGTATCTCTCTTCTAAGTTAACTTTGATTTTAGACAGAACGGGATTTCCAATACTGGTTTTTATCTTTTCAACATAAACATCTGGTAAAATTTTTTCTAAGTATTTTTTTATCTTAGATACGTCCTCTCCAGAGGGAACTGCAAATCGAACTGTGTTTTCGCTATCTTCCGCATTTTCTACAAGTACATTTCGATTACTCTCTAAACAGAACTCTCTAATTCTTCCTCGCAGCATAACTTGAGTTATAGATGAAGATTTTGTTTTTACTTCATAAATATCCCAGTTAATAAGAGGTTTTAGCATGAATTATATTAAGTTATATTGTTAATAAATATTATCTCTAAACCATTACATGGGAACTTTCATAATAATTTTGATATTATAAAAAAGTTATTAGCCTTGGGTGGATAAATCACCTTATCCGTGTAACCAACAACTTATGCTGTATGACGTAATACTATTCAACTATATATAAAGACAAGGCATGATGTTCACATAGAGTTTTAACTTTTGATCCTATTAACATTGTGAAAAATAAAAATAATACAAATGATAATGCAACAAAAATAAATCGTACTCCGATTTATATAATTTGTATGCTCTTTATAATTTCTCTTAGCGCAGCACAGGTTTCATCAGAACCAGGAATTTATCTTAATGGTACAGGGGAAGTGTTAATTAATGACTCAAATAGTTTAGATGGTTTTTCCAAAGCTACATGGAATATGTGGATTAAACAAGAAGCATACAATAGTAATTCAGGGGTAGTTGGAAAATATGAGGCATCTGCGATGGGTAGATCATATCTTATTAGGAATTCTCTTTCAAATGGAAGTTCTGTTTCAGTTGCTATTTCCGGTGATGGAACTAATACTGGGCTTTATACAAGTAATTCTATTCTTGCATGTGGCATTCGTGAAAATAATCAATGGACAATGATTACAGTTACTTATGATGGTTCTTTAATAAAATATTATAGAAATGGAGTTTTCTGTGACCAAGATAAAACAATAATTCCTTCAATCTATAATTCTATTTCCCCTCTTCGTTTAGGTGGGGGCAACAATATTTTTTTCAATGGGGGGATAGATGAATTTACATTTTATGATCAATCTCTTTCCAGAGAACAAATAACAAGACTCCATGACGAAAGTTTTCATGGAAACAATCTAGGTCAGTCAATTCCAGTTTTAGTATATCATAAAATAGAAAACTCTGCAAATGATGCAATTGTTGTTAGTCCAGACCAATTCCAAGCACAGATGGATTATTTGTATAAAAATGAATTTAATACAATTACCTTGCAAAATTATGTTGATTGGAAAAATGGAAATTATGATATGCCAAAAAAGGCAATCATTATTGTTTTTGATGATGGATTTTTATCAGTTTATGATACTGCAAAACCAATAATGGATAAATATGGTTTTAAGGGCTCAGTTCCAGTTGTTACAAGGTATGCTTCATTTACAGGAAACAGCTCGGGTTATATGAAATGGGACCAAATAAATGATTTAGCTAATAATGGCTGGAGCATTGAATCTCACAGTATAACTCATAGTCATCTACTTACATTAAATGAATCCCAGTTCAGATATGAGCTTTCCTATTCTAAAGAGCTTCTTACTAACAAAACAGGAAATGTTCCTAATTCATTTGTTTTTCCTTTTCATGAATCAAATGCAAATTATACAAGTATTTGTGGAGAGTATTATGATTTGTGTTGGACACAAGGAAGCTTAAATCCTACTTATGATTTTAAATCTACTCCCGGAACTGAATATCTCAGTTTAAGAAGAATTAATATTGTGAATATTACCACATTAGAATATTTTGCTAATTACCTAAGAAGAGATACTAATAAATTTGGAGAATGGAATATGGAAGAAGGAGCTGGAAATACAACAATAGACAGTTCAGGAAATGATAATACTGGTTATCTTTTGGGCGGAGCTTCATGGTATTCTAAAAACCTCAATTCTACTCTTTCGTCAATATTTGACAAGTTTAAAACACTCTCAGATGATAATAAAATAGAAGATGGTTTAGATAATATTATAGATAGTGATAAGGGGAAAGCTCCTATAAAATTAGAGAAAGAAAAAACATGGCCTGATAACATGGATATAGAAGGGTATTATTACTCCATTCATGATCCTATTAAATTAGAAAAAGAAGATAAAGATAAGGAAAATAAAGGCAAAATTTATACTAAGATATAATCTGCTTTTTTGTTATTTATGGCCCGTAGAAGAATCGAACTTCTGCATGCTCGGTGTAAACGAGCCGGTCTACCATTAGCCTAACGGGCCTAAGCTCAATATATACTGAAATGAGCATTTTTAAATTTCACTATATGAAACTTTAAAAACGTCTGTTTTTATTTCTGACAATGACGAATAAGAGAGATTTAAGAGAACAAGCCAAAGAAAATTTTTATTCAGATTTGGCAGACAAGATCTATCTTGAGGTGAAAAGAATTGCCCAAGAAAATCCAAACCCTAATTTCAGCAGGGTAACTATCCCAAGAAACGGATACCTTGAATCACTAGCCCAGACAGAAGTTATTCAATACGGAGTTCAAGGAATTCTTGGAGAAGCATTTATAGTGGATGAGTCGCAAAGCGACATCACTGTCTGTTTTATGCCTGGGGCCTTATTCCAGAACTCAATTGGAAGAGACAGTCTTCCAAAGGCAAATTTTCTTCCTATGGGCAAAAAAGCAGCAGATTTGAAAGTACATCATGCTATGGTAACAGATAAGAGTCATAAACAAAAATTAAAAAACCCGGGATCCTTGCCACCTACACAAAAAACCTTAGAAACAGACTGGGATAATTTCTAACGTCATAGTTAAAATATCTATAATGTATCTCTAAAAACCTTTAAAAAATGTGAAAAGAGTAAATTATCAAGCGGCATTAGTTTAGTGGTAGAACGTTAGGTTGCCAATCTGAAAGCGGGGGTCCGATTCCCCCATGCCGCATTTCAATTCCATGAAAAATCCAAAGGTGGTTGCATCATCATTAATAGCCCTAGTTTGTATAGTCTTAACATTTACAGTCAATTGGCTCTTCATTATCCCCGCTACAGTCTTATCCATATACGGATGGAAACTCCTTATAAAATCAAAAAGTCCTTAAATGATTTCTGCGGACTGAAGTCCGCAGTTTGTCAAGAATGCTTCAAGGCATTGCTTGAGGTTTGGATGTTCAAAGTTCTCACGCACCAGGGCGTGTGGTTTTCCACAAACTTTGATATAATACAAATCATTTTAAACCCATATAAGAATTGAAATTTATGAAAAGACCAATTGTATGGATAACCTCTCCAAGTGTAATACCTGGTTCTAATGGGCTTCCGAAGGAAATAGAAAAATTGATTCCCAATAATCCAGCACAAATTCATTGTATTGCAGATGAAGAGTTTAAGGTCTTAAGAGAAAAATACACGCCCTCTGAAGATGAAATCTATGAACTCAATGGAAGTCTCCCATTCCAAGGAAGATGGTTTTCTTCAAGGGATGGACTCTCTTCTTACAAGAATTTTAGAACTTTCAGCCACCAAGCTGAGATTATTGCACTCTATCCATCCCCTTAGATTTTTCTAAACTTATCTCTCATAGACTATTCACAACATCATGAGCAATGACTTCTGAATATTCATCATTATTGAAATCATTATGCCATCTCCCTAAGTTACTTATAAAAAATTTTGTACCTTGAGATTCAAGATCTCTTTTATCCAATGCCCTTCCATTAAATATAATGTCTTCTGATCTATAAACCAGGACTTTTTTAACATTTTCAGGTATTTTTTTATCAAATGCGAATGGATCCATCAGCACAAGAACATCCACAGGTACATTCATAGAGTCCAGCATCTTCACAACATTTACTGCATTCCTACATCCAAGACTATGCGCAACAAAAATAAAGCTTCTTCCATCATTAATATCATTCTCTAGTGGGCGTACACCTCTCTCAATTTTCCCAAAATGGACATTCCATTTATTAATCTTGTAATGCTCTTTTCCATTATCTATCAATAGATTTCTTATCTCTTTTACAACACCCTCAGTTATATTTCCTCCAAAACCTCCAAATCCATATATGGATATAAGATCGCTTCTTTCAGATTGATAATTATGTTCAATCTTCTCAGCATCAATATCAAAGTAGTCTATTCCATTAACGTTAGAAGCACATCCAGTTAGAATCCCCAAGGACATTACACCCACAGCTATTTTTTCCAAGCCCATCAAGAATTACTCCATACCTGCATAAGGGTTTGAATTCATTCCTGCACCACTCCTCTTATTCCCGGAAGAGATTAAAATATCATCTATTCTCAATATCATTATTGCAACTTCAGTAGCAGAACTCACTGCTTGCATTTTCACTTTCAAGGGTTCAATAATCCCTGCTACAATGCAATCCTCAATCTTATCATTAAAAAGATTAAGCCCATCTTTAGAAGCTCCAGAAGCATGTCTCTGCTTGAGTTCAGTAAGTACATTTATTGGATCAAGTCCTGCATTTTCAGCAAGTGTTTCTGGAATACTCTCAAGAGCAAGTGCAAATTCCTCCACAGCTAATTGCTCTCTTCCACCCAGTGTCTTTGAATATTCTCTTAATCTCTTAGCAAGCTCTATTTCTACAGCTCCTCCTCCTGCAACAACTCTCCCACTCTTTACAGCAGAGATAACATCCCCCAATCCATCTTTTATTGCTCTTTCCATTTCATCAATAACATGACTTGTACTTCCATATACAAGAATTGTGACAGATTTGGGATTTTCGCATCCCCTAATGTATGTTATTGCTTCATCTCCCCTCTTGACCTCTTCAACTAGTTTTGCTTTTCCAAAAGACTCCATGCTTAATTCGTTAATATTAGAGATTATTTTTCCAGAAGTAGCCCTTGCAAGTCTGCTCATATCTGACTTTGATACTCTTCTAAATGCCATGATTCCTGCTCTTGCAAGGTAATATTGAGCAACATCATCAATACCTTTCTGGCAGAAAACAACATTTGCTCCAGAGGCAATAACCTTATCTGCAATCCCCTTAAGAGCTACCTCTTCAGAAGTGATGAACTCCTGTAATTGTTGTGGCGTAGATATAGATACTTTTGCCTCTCTTTCTGGGCTTCTTAGCTCAAGAGGCAAATCGAACAAGACAATTTTAGCATCGTGTATCTTTTTTGGCATCTCATCGTGAGTGACTTCTTTGTTTAGCACAACCCCCTCAACCAACTCGCTCTTTTCAGCATCCTCTCCTTTTATTTTCTCAATTTTTATATCATCAATATTAATTTCATTCCCAACAGAAACACGATCGGCAGCAGCAACAATCAAGTCAGCAAATTTACTTCGGTTTCCTTCAGCACCTTTTCCAGTCATAGCAGTCATGGCTATCTGCTTTAGAATAGATTTATCTTCAAGAGGTATAGATATCTCTTTTAAAATTTCTTTTGATTTTTCAGCAGCGAGTGCATACCCTCTTGCTATAACTGTAGGGTGAATTCTTTTATCAAGAAGCTTTTCAGCATTCTCTAAGAACTTCCCTGCCAGCATCGCCACAGTTGTTGTACCATCACCCACCTCATTTTCCTGGGTTTTAGCAATTTCAGCAATTATTTTAGCGGCAGGATGATCAATCTCCATCTCATTCAGGATTGTTACTCCATCATTTGTTATTATAATATCTCCTGTGGAATCCACAAGCATCTTATCCATACCCTTAGGTCCTAAAGTTGTTTTAACAATCTCAGAAACAACTCTTGCTGCAAGAATATTGTTCCTCTGAGCATCTCTCCCCACGGTTCTGGATACATTTTCAGGCATAATATAGACAGGTTGTTTATCGCTCATGTTAAATCTCAACCCTCCTCATTTTTAAACATTTATGGATTAAAGAATAACCTTTAAACTTTTCTGCAGGACATATATCATTATAAATAACCTTTTTATTTTTATTTTGATAAAAATGTCTAGAAGGGTAGCAGTTGGTGACGTAATGACTAGAAATTTTGTTTCTGTGACTCCCAACACTAATTTACAGAAATGTGCAAAAGAAATGGTGTCAAATAGGGTAAATAGCTTAATGATTTCTGAAAATAGAAAGCTTCTCGGAATTCTTACAGCAAGAGACATTCTTTGGACAATAATCAAGAAACCATCAATTAATCTCGCCGAAATTAATGTGAGAGACATTGCTACAAAAAAAGTCGCGGTGATAAAACCTTCTGCAGACATAAGTCAAGCTTTGCATAAGATGAAACAATTTGGCTTTCGTCGCCTTCCAGTCCTATTTCGTGGGGACCTTGTAGGTTTAGTCACCCTTAAAGACATTCTTAGAGTTGATCCAGGGCTTTACAATCAACTAGGAGAACTTGCAGATATAAGAGAAGAAACAGATAAGATAAAACGCCTCTCAATTATGAAAGAGGACTGGGAATCAGAAGGCCTCTGCGACGAATGTGGCTCTCTTTCAGATCTTATGAAAATAGAAAAAAGGATGCTATGCAGCGACTGTAGGAATGAGTTGTATTGAGATTAATTCATACTATTAATGGATTCCATAATGATACTAAGAAATTACTATATTCACACTTTAAAGATTAAAAGAGAATAGTGATATTTTTCACGAACATAAATATATAACTAAAGTCAATTTTATTTTGGGATGAAAAAGATTTTGATAGGATGTATTTTCATAATGCTTATTGCAGTTATTTCGGCATTTATTTTTATAACTAGTAATCAAGATAAAAAAGTTGGAGATGAAAATTTACAACAAAATACCGAAGAAAAATCTGAAGATGCAGAGGAAAATAAGCTCTCTGAACCAGCTCAAAAAATATTACCTGTTCTTATGAATTTAGGTCTAGATATAGAACCATTGAACAATGAAACTAATTTGGCAGGTGATTTAATTTTTAGTAAATCTCTCGTTTACGATGATGGGAGAGTTTCCGGTGATAAGGTATTTGTTGATTTTGGAATTAAGGAGAAGTATTCTCCTGAAGGTATTGGAAATATAGAATACTGGTTTCATGTACCCTTGAACACAAAAGTCAAAGCTCCTACTGGTGGCGTTGTTAAAATTGATTATTTTGAACATACTGAGGATTGGGGTGTTAATATTCTTCCTAATGATTCAGATTTAATTGTAAGTTTTGAACATCTTGTTAATTTGATGGTGAAAGATGGAGAATATGTAACCGCCGGAGAATTTATAGGAGAGGCAGCTCCCAGAAATACTTTTGATGACAAGATTGCTATGACTGAGCTGGCGGTTTGGAAAGGCGGTAATACAATAATAAAGTATTGTCCATTTGATTATCTAGACGAATCGTTAAAGCCAGTTTATCAGGAAAAATTAAACAAGTTAGCAACAGAATGGGAAGAGTTTGTGGATAAGGATGTTTATGAACAGGAAAGGTGGGTTTCTCCCGGATGCTTAGTAAGTTTTATACAAGAAAAATAAGTAGCATCCTTAGAAAAGAATATTTATGAGAATTGTCTAAAAGAGATAAATTAGGGAAATGTAAATATCAAAAAAACGATGTGCCACCACGCCTTAAAAGGCATGGTTTGAAAAGGCACTCGTTTCCGTCAAGAATTGAAAATTCTTGAGGTTTGGATGCTCAAGGAATCTGTCAAGTTCCTTGACATAATCTCCGAAATGCTCTAATATTGTCCCGCTTCTGAAATAAATTTATAACGGAATCTTTAAATATAATCCAAGCTAATCCATAAAATAAGAAAGAGGATTAGATGAGCGAAAAAGACAAAATAATAAAAGAAAAGCTCTTTTACAAGGGAATTGTCAATTTAAGCGAGGCATATGAATATGCTTATAGTTTTCTGAGGGAAGGTGAAGAATATGGGATTACAGAAGAATATTATTCTGAGAAGATTGCAGGAGAATCTAAGGACGTGGAAATTAAATGGGTGGCCACAAAAAAGGTAACTGATTATTTTAAAATCAACCTAGACATCAAGTGGAAAGTTCTTGGAATGAAAAATATTGAGGTTGAGATAGATGGAAAAAAGAAGGAGATGAACAAGGTCTCAGAGTTAAGCATAGATATCAAAGGCGTTCTTGAAAAGGACTATAATAGTAAATGGGAATCAAATCCAACCCACAAATTCTTCAAGGAAATGTATCACAAATATGTAATCCCTCAAAGGACAGAGAAAAAAGAGAATGATGTTATTGAAATGGTTCAAAAATTCAAGGATGAAATGAAAGCATTCTTAGATCTTACTGGAAGAGGCCTAAAATAATCTCTTTCTTGAAATATACAAATCTTTATATAGAAATCCGACAAATTCTCACCAATGAAGAGAATAGTTTTACCAGTCTTATTGCTTATTTTTATGTCTGTGGTAGTTTCTGCCCAATCTTTGGAGATAGAGAAGATAGAAAAGTCTTCAACAATAATAACAGAAATTGGGAACCCAATTGAATACACACTAAGAATAACTAATACTGGCACAACAAGCGAGTTCGAGATATATACTTTTGCAGGATTTACAATGACTCCCGAAGACAAATTCACAATAAATTCAGGGGAAACAATAAACATAGGTGTTAAAGCTTACGCCAATGAAGATATATTAGAGACCACAAGGGGATCGTTTGTCATTGAATACCAGATAAGAAATTCTGCAAACGAGATTACAAAAGACAAGTTAAGGGTTAATATAATAGATTTAGAAGATCTCTTAGAAATAATAGTTGAAGATATAACACCTCAGCAGGAAACCGCAGAGATATCAGTAAGAAATAAAGAAAATCTTCAATTGAATGATATTTCAATTTCAATTATTTCTCCTTTTTTTGAAAGCGAAAATATTATGACTATTTCTCCAAAAGAAACTAAAAAAATCACAATAGAACTGAATAAAGAGAAACAGAGCAAACTGATAGCAGGGAATTATGTTTCTACTGTAGATATTGAACTTCAAGAAGAAAAAACACAGACATTCATACCCTTCAACTATCTTGAGAAAGAAGGCCTTGCAGTATACACAAATACTGAGGGGGTAATAATCCGTGAAACAACGATAGAGAAGAAAAATACTGGGAATACTGCATTGGAGGCTACCGCAATAAAAAAATTGAATTTATTCTCAAGACTATTCACAACATTTTCAGAGAAACCTATAAGCTCTTCTAAAAATGGATTCTTTGTAGAATATGTGTGGCAAAAAGAACTTGCACCTGGAGAATCATTAAAAATAGTAACAAAAACAAACTACACTCTTCCATTCATAATAATGATTTTAATAATCCTTGTAGTTTTAGCTGTCAAAATATATCTTGAGACTACACTGAATCTCAAGAAACACGTTTCTCTTGTAAAAACAAAGGGAAGTGAGTTTGCTCTCCGTGTAGTGATAAATGTCAAGGCAAAGAAACATCTTGATAACATACAGATAATAGACAGAATTCCTCAAATGGCAAAGTTATACGACAAATTTGGGATAAAGCCAGATAAGATGGATCCTCAAACTAGGAGAATATTCTGGAATATTAAATCTCTAAATGCAGGAGAGGAAAGGGTCTTTTCATATATAATCTATTCAAAGATAAAGATAGTAGGAAAATTTGAGCTTCCTGCAGCCACAGCCATATATGAAAAAGATGGAAAAACTCATGAGGTCTACTCCAACACAACTAATTTTGCTACGGAAACTGTAGAAAGCGACAAAGATATATTTTAAATTCTAACTATTCGAGGTCAGTTTCAGAATCATCATCCCAGTCATGCGGAAATGGGGTATCCTGAGGCAATAAATATTCAAGGTCTGAACTATCCAAATCTCTAAACTCTGGTTCCTGAGCAATCTCAGATAAACCTGAACTTGAGTAATCTGCTCTTACCAAAACGGGCGCACCTTCATCTCTATACATAGATTCAAGTTCTTTTTTTAATTCTAAAATTTCCCCTCCAAGCATAGCTCTTTTCCTCCCTAATTCTTCCTCAATTTCAGAAGCAGAACCCTCAGCTATCTTTAAGGCATCTTCCAAATCTTCTATTCTCTCTCTAAGTTCGACAGGTACAGCATTAGCAAGATCGTATATTTTTTGAATAACTGGCATAGCATCTAATTGTTGTCCAGGTTTGAGCATTTCATAAAGTCTAGAAACTGCTTTTCTTAGCCTGTCATCTGTTGCGAAATTTACACGACTTCTAGAATTTTCTGGTTCATAAACTAAAGTTGATCTATCTGCAGGGTGATCCAACCTTTCTCCAGCATCTTGTATAATACCATAAACTGCAGTAACTACTACTTCAACAAGAGCATCTCTTTCAGGAGAATCAAGTTTTATTCCCTCTTTTTCCAGAACATTTCCAACCGCTTCATAGAGTCGAGGATTAGGAGCATCCTCTTCAGGATTTGTAGAATCTCCAAGAATGTCTTTTTTCCATCTTCCTAATTGTCCTTTTCTATATGATCTAAGCATGTGGGCTAAACCTTCCCCAGTAATAACTGGCATTCCTCTTACAGTTCTACTTTTATCGTGATTTGTCATGAACTATGACTATCAAAGGTCGCTTTTTAAAGTTTACGAATAAAAAGTTAAGTTTTTTCAAACATTGGTTGTTTTGGAGGCCACAAATCACTTTGCATTTTTGCAACTCTTTTAGCTTTCTTCTTATCTTTAAATTTCCTATATTGAATGCCTGTCCAAGCCACTAAAGCTGTAGCCAAAACCTCATATCCGAGATTTGAGGAATTAGCATGTCCAATTCCGTCTGTACGTCCTTGATTATAACCTCTGTCATACCCTAATCTTTCAGCACACTCTAATGTCTGAAGCATCTCTTCATAATTAAATTCAAAAACAAAGGGGTAGTTGCTCTCTTCTAATCTTCCTGGTTCGTAACTAACACTATTTTTTAACAATGCTCTCAAATCATTAGGCATTAAATTTACTATATTTCTAATTATTTAAATATAGTTTTACTAAAAAACTAAAACAAAAGTCTTTAAAACCCAATTCTCTCAATAATATTAGCCCCTCATAGCTCAATGGTTAGAGCACCTGGCTGTAGTCAATATGACTAACGCTGACTATCTCCAAAAGAGAATGGATGAAGCGCGATCAGACCATATTCGCTAGAATATGACAGAACCCGGGTTACCCCAGTTCGATTCTGGGTGAGGGGATAAAACTAAACTGTTCGATTCCGTAGAATCTTAGGTAAGTTTTTATATCTATATCTACAATTATATGAGTAGAAAAATGAAAGATAAATCATATTTCATAATTATTCTTGCTTTAATCGGAGCTATTATTTTACTCGGCAGTTTTGCATTTTTAGGAAAAGAGAAGATTGTTTCAGATTCTAAAGAATGTGAATGGGAAAAATACTATCAGGGGTTATATGGAAGCGCTTCAGTTTACCGAGATATAACAGGTGAATTAAGAAAGGGTGGTTTTGTTGTGCCTTTAGATATTAGTTATGAAGAAATTAGATTCAAAGAATTAGGGGTGTTAGCATCCACCACAGAAGAAAATAGTAGGTTTATGTTAAATGGGGTAGATTGTGGGGTGCTAACTAGAGATATATTTGTATTACACGATTTTTCTGAAAGTTGTTTAAGTGCATTGAAAGAAGGACTAAATAGTTTTGATAATACTGACAGAAGAGTTGTAGTGCATGAAATTTACGTTGGTTTAGAATATAAACCAGCAAATTGTTTGTAATATTTCAAGCTAAATAGTCTTTCAGTCTGTATAATTATCGGTATAAATGAAAATAGCATCTTTTAAATAATAAAGAAGCGACAAAAATTTAATAAAAATGGGAAAAATAAGAGGTAGAGAATGGTTAGGATTAATTCCCTCAATAATGACCACACTTGTTTTAGGCATTATTTGGATTATTACAGGTTTTCAAAAGCCCATCACCTATTACCTTATTGTAATCATTCTATTTTTTATTTACTTGCTAACTCATACATTCTGGTTTTATATATTTGAATGGGGCGAGTCAAAATTGAAATATGATGAGGAGTTAATAAAACTTGAAAAAACAGATTCTGCAATGCTTTGGGGATTTACTATTGCAACTGGATTTTCTTTTATTTTTGCAGGAATAGAGAAAATAGGAACTAATCCCACCATAACTATTATGGGATTAATTATTTTGATTGTAGGAAATCTTATTTACTATGGGGTTTATTTTCCAAGATATAGATATTTAGTTAGAAAAAGATTAATTGCCTTGAATAGCAAAAATTGAGCAGAATTGCTATACACTGGGTGAGGGGATTTTTTTTGTGTAATTTTAAAGTAATAAAAAAGAAAGATTTATATATCTACCATTTACATTAATTTCATGCCAAAAACCTTAATACTTGAAGAAACCACAGAAGGATTTGAAGTTACAAATTTTAAACCTTTCACACACGAAGTAGACGGATTAGAATATGTCTTAGTCGAAAAGGAAAAAACTGGAGAAACCATTAACTCTAGAGATTTAGTTTTTAGAGAAACTTCTGTTTTACGAGTACCTTTAGGAACTGATGAGCACATCCCTGTCAGGTCTCACGGAGAGAGAAGAGGTTATGACTTGGCTTATTTAGTGGAAAAAATTAAAACTGTAAGCCCTTCAGCCTTTGGTAGCCCAAATAATAAAGTAGTAGTGACTTATTTTGATAGAAGAGATAAAAACCAAAAGTAATCTAGTGCGATTTCGATACACACCTTATGAGATAATAAAAAATCAAAAGGATTCTATTTCTTTAATCAATTCTTCTATAGGCACAGCATACGTGCCACTATGACTGCAAGCCACTCTAGCAGTAAGATTAGCAATCATCCCTGCTTCTTCATAAGAGGCTTTTGAACTCAAACTTAAAGCAAGTGCAACAGTTACACTATCACCAGCCCCGACGGGAGAAGGTCTCACAACCGGCTTGGTCTCAATCCAATCTGGATTTTTGACTCCACGTCTAAAAAGATAAATGCCTTCTTTTCCAAGAGTAACGTATGCAGCATCAGATTCAACAATCCTAAAAAGAGATTCAGAAAAGAATTCTTGGTCTATTGACCTGGGTATCTTCACGATTTCAATTGCTGCATCTTTATCTGGACATATAACACTACCTCTCTTAAAAGCAAAGATATTAACAGGTTTAGGGTCAGCTATTACATCAATCCCTCTTTCATTACCTAGTGCAATGACTCTTTGAGCTAACCCAACACCATAATTTCCTCTAAACATTTCTTTATCATAATCTGAAAGAACAAACGCATCAAAAGGACCATCTTCTTCTAAACGACGATATATTTTATCAGCTGTTTCTTGTCCCAATTCTCTTATTTTTTCGCTATCTATTCTAGATAATTTTTTACCTGTGCCTTCATTTACAATGCTTTCCTTCAAGGTTGTAACACCAGAAGAGAAGAAATGTCTAAATGAAATATTGTTACGGATAGCCATAGATCTCATCTCTAAACCCTCATTATCTTGGCCAATAGTAGAGTATAGAAATGAATTCCCTGCCATCTTAGAAATTCCATTAGCAACGTTTGCAGCTCCTCCCAAGCTATAAGAAGATCTTTTTTTATTCAGAACAGGAACAGAATGATCATCTGGAACCGACCTATTTCTCTCAGAAACTAAAGTAGTTTTATCAAGCATCACATCCCCAATAACCGCAACCTTCTTTCCAGGGAAAGCTGACACAATCTCTAAGAGCCTACTTTTATCCATTCCAATACGTTTTCAAGGGAAGGTTATAAGCTTTCCCCCACTACAAAAGATATATTTTAATTACCAGTCAAATCCAATATAATCTCATTGTTATCTTCAAAAAGTTCATCAACATTATTCTCTTGATCAACAATAAAAATCACCTCGTTAGCAGATCTTCCTATTCTTGCATTTTCTACAGTAAGTATTTTAGTGGTACCTATTTCTATCTCTCCAAGATCAAAAGATTCCTTCCCACCTTCAAATTTAACTATCTCACCATCAGCAAATACTCTAAGTGAAGAAGATTTCGCCACATTCAATCCCTGATTAATTATCTTAATTTCAAAATCAAGATACCTTCCAGCTTTTTCAGCATTTACTTCACTCACCTTCAGATCAGCCAAACCAGGAGAATCATACAATATGTTGATTGCATCTATAAAGTAATTATCAATTTGCTGAGAACAATCTAATGTAGGATAAAGGATGCTTTTTGGATTATTATTATGATCAAACCCTAAAACATGGAGAATTTCATGAAGTGCGATATTTGGCCTCTCACATTTCTCTGGTCTGAATAGAGATATTTTTCCTTCCAATATAACAGAATACAAACTAGTATTTATTATCTGAGTTGGCCCACCCTCCCCAGCTATAAAATGTCCTTTGTTTTCAGGCTCAGGCGCAATCTCAGAGCAGGTAACTATAATCTGAGGGTTATTCAATACCTGTCTAAAATCTAACGTAGTCATTTCATCTATTATATCAAATGCCCTGAGGACTTGTCTTTGTTTGTCTAAATTGCATTCGTCCTCTACAAGATAAGTTATTTCCCTATCTGGAAATCTCATATTAGAGTAAAATTGTTTACTTCTAGAACTAGATACATTTTCATTTCCAACAATAATCTTACTATTATTCTGCTCATTTTTCACAATAAATTGAATGCTTTCTCCAGGAAGGTTGATATAAAAAAGGTAAAGCGCTGCTCCAAGTAAGCCTAACAGAACAACCAATATAATTACATCTAAAACCTTCATTAAACTATTAAAAGAACTAAGATATTTAAAACTTACAATACTAAACTTGTAATGAAAAAACAAAAATTATATTTATATTTTGGAATTGGAATCTTTTTAGCTCTAACTTTCTCGTACTTCATTAAAATACCCTTAAACTCTGGATCAAATTACGTCACCACAACATCTATTCTTGGATTACTAATGTTTTATAATCCATTCATTTTAGGTGCATACATCGTTATAGCCACAATTCTCATATATAACGGGATAAAAAAACATGACTCTCAAAAATGTGATTAACTCTTGGAAGCTCGTTTTTAAGGATAAAAAATATATCTTTCTATCAATCATAGTGGCAATCCTTTTTTATTCTATAAATGTTCTAATAAATGGCTATAAGACTATCTTTTCCACTTATAATCTCCTAGGAATTTCAGAAGCAATAACAATATTTTTTGCCCTATCAACAGCCCTTAGGAGTTCAATAGAACTTCACTCATTTGTTAGTCTTATTGCAACAAGTATCTTGCTTGGGACTCTAGCAAGTTTAATCTTTTATAAGATAAATGTAATGAAAGAGCATAACACCACTAAATCAGGAGCACTAGCTTCAATAGGAGTGTTTCTAGCCGCTTTGGCCCCAGGATGCGCAGTATGTGGCATTGGTCTCATATCTATTCTTGGATTGAGCGGAATCATAGCCACATTGCTTCCATTTGACGGTCTAGAGATATCTATTTTTGCGGTAATTATATTAATTTTTGCAAATTGGAAGATATCAAAAGATTTATTAGTGTGCAAAATCAATAAAAAATACAACGAGAAGATGAAAGGAGGAATTAAATAAATGAGCGAAGAAAACAAAGGAACAATAACGATAAAGAAAGACACCTTATGGAAATATGCTACATTCAGCTTGCTTGGCATTATAGTTTTAGGAGCAATATTTTTCATATTGCCTGGAAACAGCCCAACAGGAAATGTAGTTGCAGATGGAGGCCAGCAGATAGTGACTGCTAAAGTCCAGATCACAGAAGCAGACCATATACTTGGAAACCCTAATGCTCCAGTGATAATTGTGGAATATTCAGACTATGAATGTCCTTTCTGTGAAAGATTCCATAGTGAGACTTTTGGCCAAATAAAAAGCCAGTATATTGATACAGGAAAAGTTGCTTTTATCTATAGGCACTTCCCATTAAATTTCCATCCTAATGCACAGAAAGCGGCAGAAGCTTCTGAATGTGCAGCTGAGCAAGAAAAGTTCTGGGAGATGCATGAAATGCTTTTTGAATCAGGAGTTCAAGGAGGAGTCCAAACATACATTACTTATGCGACGGTACTTGGATTGAACACAGAGCAGTTTAGCGAATGTCTTAATTCAGGAAAGTATGTTTCAAGAATACAAGCAGATATGACACAAGGACAGAAAGAAAAAATATCTGGAACACCTGGATTCTTTATAGGGAAAGAAGGCAAAGATTACCAACTTGTAAGTGGAGCACAACCTTTCAATAATTTCAAGCAAGTAATAGACTCAAAGCTTTAAACATAATTTATTTTTTTATTTTTTATTCCTTATCCTTGGGAAACAAATATAAAGGAGAAGAAATTCATTAAAAATGTCTTAAAAATGGCAAAACCAAAATGTGAAATATGTGACAGGGAATTCAAAAATCAGGAAGCTTTAGAGTTTCACAATCAAGCAAAGCATCCTTCAAGTTCTCCACAAAAGTCAACAAAATCAATTAAGGGCTCTAAGAAAGCAATTGCATGGGCAGTTGGCCTTATTATAATAGTTGGAATAATTGCTTTGATCATTTTTTCATCATCAGGCGCAGAAGGAAAATATGATACCTTCTCTCAATGTATCGCAAATAGTGGAGCAGTAATGTACGGAGCTTATTGGTGTCCCCATTGTCAAGACCAAAAAGAAATGTTTGGAAAAAGTTGGGAACACGTAAACGATATCGAATGCTCTCTTCCTAACAGAGCTGGACAAACAGCAGAATGTAATGAGGCAGGCATTCAGTCTTATCCAACATGGGAATTTGCAGACGGAAGTAGGCAGACAGGCGTATTGTCATTCCAGCAACTCAGCCAATTAACTGGCTGTCCAGTTGTACAGGATGAATAAATTCTTTTAACATGAGGTTTTGTGCTTGATGAAATAGGTATTAGAAAAAGTTTTCAGGGCATTTCAGAACCTCTTTGATTTTATCCTTGTACTTTCTTTCCAATTTATCTGACTGCTTCTTAGCCTCCAAAAATTTAGCTATTTGATTAAATCCATTTACTCGGTAGCAAGCTGAAAAATTAGGTTCTTGATTTAGTTTCTTCTACTCATAAACCACAATACAATTATTCCTAAAAATGCAGTAAATGCCATCATTGGAATTGTAATATATCCAAATTCTGCAAAGAATGATTCAGAACACGACGCACTATATCCCAACGCAGAACAAGGAAGGTCAACAGGATTCTCAGATGTCTGGTTATAATAATGGAATCCAGCTATCAAAAGGCCAATCACTGAAAGCATTACAAGATAAGGCATTATCCTTCTTCTTTCTTTCCTTATTAATGCCATTCCTGCTATGAAAACCATGGGATACATAAATATTCTTTGATACCAGCATAATGTACAAGGGGCAAACTTCAATAACTCAGAAAAAATCAAGCTTCCAACCATTGCTGTCAAGGATATAATAAACATAAACAATAGTCCTCTTTTTCCAAAGAATTTCCATAATTTATCTCCAAATCTCTTTCCAGAAGCCTTGAAAATTACCCAATCTAACAGATAAGCAACTATTACAACTTGTGCTATCAATGTGAGCACTGCAAAGATTTTTATCACACTTTGATCCCAAAATACCATATCTCAAAAAACAAACTAGTGTTTATAAATTATTTTATGAACCTAGTTCATGAATTATTAAGGCTATATTCTCGCCCTTCTCAATAAGTTTGCATTACTCACAACAGTAATACTTGAAGCAGCCATCGCAATTTCTGCCATTATGGGATGTAATAGTCCAGCAATCGCAACAGGAATAGCAACAACATTATAAGCAAATGCCCAAAACAGATTCTGTTTTATCTTCCTGAATGTAGCTTTACTCAAGTTGATTGCTTCTACAACTCCAACTAAACTTCCCTTAACAAGCACAAGATCTCCTGCCTCAATTGCAATATCAGTTCCTGTTCCCATTGCAATACCCACATTACTTTGTTTTAGAGCAGGAGCATCGTTAACTCCATCTCCTACAAACGCAACAAATCCCTCTTTCTGCAACCTTTCAACTTCTTTTGCCTTATCTCCTGGCAAAACATTAGCAATGACTTGAGTTATTCCAACCTGAGAAGCAATAGCCTTTGCAGTTCTTTCATTATCCCCAGTAATCATAACCGTCTTGTAACCTTTTTCATTTAACATTCTTATTGCTTGAATAGAGTCTTCTTTTACTGCATCAGAAACAGCAATCACTCCAATAATTTTTCCAGAAGAGGAAACAATCATTGTTGTTTTCCCTTTTTCCTCAAAACCTTCAATAATTTTTTCAAAACCTTTTAATGAAATCTTTCTTTCATTCATCAATCTAGCATTTCCAATTACTATCTTCTTTCCAGTAAGAGTTCCTTCGACACCCCTACCCCTAAGAATCTTGAAGCCTTTCACATTCCCGTGTTTCTTAAGACCTGCTTTATCAACAATTGCCTTTGCAATAGGATGTTCGCTTAACTTCTCAAGTGATGCTGCGATTTCAAGTAATTTCTTTTCTCCAATCTTAGAATAAATATCTGTAACTTCTGGCTTTCCTTTAGTTATTGTTCCAGTCTTATCAAATACAATTGTCTTCACTTGTTTCATTGTCTGAATAGCTTCTCCCTTTCTTATCAAAATTCCTCTTTTAGCACCCATTCCGCTTCCAACCATCAATGAAATAGGCACAGCAAGCCCCAAAGAACAAGGACATGCAATAACAAGCACAGAAATTGCAACCCCAAGTGCTCTACTCAGCTCACCAGTAAAAAACCACCAATTCACAAAACTAAGCAAAGCAATTATCAATATGATTGGTACAAAAACTCCAGTAATTTTATCCGCTAATCTCTGTATAGGCACCTTTGTCCCTTGTGCTTCCTCAACAAGTTCAATAACATGAGCAAGGAAAGTGTCTTTTCCAATTTTTGTTGCTTTAACATAAAGTATTCCGTCTTGGTTTATAGTTGCTCCAATAACCTTATCTCCCTTTGTCTTATCAATAGGTAAGCTCTCTCCGGTAACCATACTTTCATCAACAGCGCTTTCTCCTTTCACAACTTCTCCATCAGTAGGAATTTTTTCTCCAGGTTTTATTATCATAACATCTCCTACTTTCACTTCAGAAATATCAATCTCTATCTCCTCCTTTCCTCTCAGCACTCTTGCCTTTTTAGCGCCGAGTTCAAGTAATTTTTTTATTTCCTGTGAAGCTCTTCCTTTTGCCTTTGCTTCAATATATTTTCCTGTAACAAAAATGGCCATAATCATACTTGCAACTCCAGAATAATCAGCAACAAACTCAAAATAACTAAAGAACCCTGTCAAATAAGCAATGACTGTTCCAAGAGCGATAAGAGAATCCATGTTAAAATAGAATGTATAGAACCCACGTAATCCACCTCGTATAGTACTCCATCCAAAAATAAACACCACCGGGAAACCCAATATAAGAAGCACAGGAATCATCCAACCCATAGGCAAGATATCGATTCCAAATACTCTATCTAAAATCATTAGAATAGCAACAGGAATTGCAAATATCCAACTCCCAATCAGCTTTCTTTTCCAGCTTCGCATCTCAAGCTCTTCAACACTACTCTCTTGAACTTTAGCATGATCGGCATGTTCATCATGAGACATTCCTTTCATATTTTCATGACTCTTCATCTTTCCATTCTTCATCCCTTTCATATCATGTCCACTCATGTCCATCCCTTCATGATGCTTATGATCCATATTAGGACTATCTGTTTTTTTCATTTTTACAAATCTTTCCTCATCCTTAATTTATTATCACCATTTTTGTAATGATTTTTCTTAATATCAATTACATAAAACCCAGTTTGATTGTACAAGGAGATTGCCTTAAAATTCCTTGACCAAACATTGAGCAAGATACCCTTTGAACTATTTTTCTTAGCCAAGCTTATGACTTTTTTAATTAATAACTTGGAATATCCCTTTCCTTGAAAACCTTTTCTAACGGCCATGTTATCTAATTCGGTTTCTTTATTTTCATGAGACAGGGCAATGTAACCTATGCCAATTTTGTTATTTTCAATAATGTAAACTTCATCTTTCCATTTACTAAAAATTTTGTTAACAAGAATCCCACAATCTTTTTTGTTCTTATTCCATCTATATCCACTTTCCCACTCTATCTCTGAGATTTCATCAGCATCCTTAATTGTTGCTTTTCTTAACTTCATCTTATTCCACACTCACAACTTTATAACCAACTTTTGCAACTGCCTTTCTCATATCTTCTTCAGATGTCTTGTCCTCACACTCAACAAAAGCCTTATTTGTCACAGCACTCACACTACACTCCTTAACTCCAGAAACTTTTCTCAGGCTTCTCTCTATGTTACTAGCGCAGGAAGCACAGTGCATCCCACTAATTGATATTTTTACTTTTTTCATTTTGTTTTGCCTCCTTTCATCATTCTTTAATTCCTAGAAGATTATACAATCCTCCCTCTAGATTCACAACATTAGTATATCCCTTTTCTAAAAGCAGACTACAAACATACCTTGAAGCATTTCCTCTTCGGCAATAAACAAGCATTTTTGTGTTTTTATCACTAGGCAATTTATCAGCATAATCATCTAAATTATCACTCTCCATGACTAAATCAGTCCCCTCCAAAACTTTTGGATAATCAATTGGAGCCCTTATAACAAAAACTCCTGGCTCTTTCATCAATTTAACAAATTCCTCAGGGTTCACGGACAAGTAAGTTACTCTTCCATCTATGTTCATCATCTTTTCATTCATATTATTCTTAATGACTACTTTCTCCTCCTGTTATTAGATGAGTTGCCTTGAAGCTGCTGAACAAGCCAAACTATCAACAAAACTAATGCAACTAAAAAAACAAGCATAAAAATCCAGCCGAATGCCATTCCTCCCCAAGAGCCCATCATTCCCCAGCCATAGTTTGAACCCATCATTCCTCCCCATCCACCAAATGGCATTATAAATAGGAAAAATGCAAGTACAATCACAAGAACTACAATCCATGTAGTGGAATTATTATTTTTCGCCATGTTTATCGCCTCCTTTCATTGTATGTAGAATATGTATACAATTCTTAGCCATATGCTTATCAATCATGTCCATCATAGGTAAAATTGTCTTTTCATTCAACTTGTAAAATCTGAATTTTCCATCACTTTCCATTTCAACAAACCCACATTTTCTCAATCTAGAAAGATTATGACTCACAGAAGTCTGATCCATTTTCAACTCATTCATTATTTCAGAAACATTCTTTTTTCCATCTCTCAAAAAGTTAATTATTTTTAATCTCGGCTCACTCACTAAAGTTCCAAAGAATATCTTATAAGATTCATAAAGCTCTGCTTCACTCATGTGCCCATGTTCAATGTGTTTTAACATGTCTTTACTCATCATATGATGATTTAATACATATATAGTATTTAAACCTTTTGACAAAACCAGATTATCGGACTATTTCTTCAGCATCAGCAAACTTCCAAGCAAAACCAACACAACTAAAACCTGTATCTCGATACCTTGAAAAGGAAGGCTTGCAAAACTAAAAGATATTCCTATGAAAGACAATATCAAAGGAAGCAAACCAGTAATACACAATGGACAAACACCCACAACAAGTCCTCCAATAGCTCCAACTCCAGCAACAGCACTTTCTTTTTTACACTCCTTTCTTTGCTTATATCTCATAAATGCAAGCACAGAAGTCATAGCAACGAGAACTCCAATCATTAAAGTTAATCCCAGAGAAATCCCAAGCTTCACCCAATCAACACTTTTTGCATAAATCACAATAAGCGGAATAGTATAATAAAACCCACTAAGGATAATATTCAAAATCAGATAAAAAATAAAAATTCCTACAACCCAGAATACATACGGCTTTCTGAACAATTCTTTCATCTTTATTTAAAATCTCACGATTCATTCTTTATATATTATCTCTTGAGTTATATCAATAAATTCAAGGCATAACTTTTCTATTTTATCCAATTGCTGCTCATCCCTGACCTTAAGATCAACTCCATAAGTATAATCCTCTCTGAGTTCAATTACACTATTTTCATGATTCATCTGCTCGTCTTCATATTTCATAAAATCTAGAATTTCTTTTTTGATATCTATTATTCCCTGCTCTTGCAGAGAGTCTATTAAAGTTATTGTGCAAGTCTGATTTTTCGATTCGTATCCAAATTTTGCTGTAATAGACAAAAAACAGTGATATAATGAATAAAATCCTACACCCATAGCTAAATCCGAGAAATCATTCTCTCTTAAAAGTCTAAACCCTTTAAGAAAATGTCTGGCCTTATCCACGTGCTGAAATGCAAGGTTTTTGTCAGGGTTTATTTTAAGCAATCCTCTGTGACGAGGTTTTTTGTTTTGTTTTTCAGATTCATTGAGTTCCCTCTCTGCTTTTCTCAAACACCATTCAATTTTTTTAGAAACTTGTGAATCCATTCATTATCTCCATATAATTATCATAGCCACATAAAATAATTCCTGTTCTAATTATCTCCAATATTGCTTTATTATTACTTCTTAAATTTCTTATAAAATCATGTTTTGTTGATTTGATTGCATGAATCTTTTTTGGCAAAACGGCCTGTATTTCCTCCAACTTGACATTTACTTCCTTAAATTCTCCTTCCTTAAGGATAATCATAATATCTATATCTTTGGCCTGTGCGTAATTTCTGCTGGCAGATCCATAAAATAAAATTATCCTTCCCTTTTTACATAAATTTTTGAATTCATTTCTCCATCGATCATGTTTCCCTGCCTCATTTACAAACGCAAATCCCATTAGTTTCTGTGCCAACTCGTCATATATATCGATTTTATAGATAATTGATTTTCCAATTTGTTTACTTGCCAGAAGGCCAGCTTTTTCGAGCCTTTTCAAGATTTTCATTGCACCAACCTGAGTTATTTCCAATTTTTTGCTAAGGGAATTTGCATTATAAAAATTAGTAAAATCTTTATAAATTATAATTAAAGCTTCCTGCTCTTTTCTTGTTAACTCTATCATCTTAACTTAAAATTATGATATAATAACTTATAGTTAGTTTATAAACCTTTATGGTTTAAATAATGAAGAATTTATCACTTAACATTCAACTTTCCAAAACCCATTCCCATAGTGCATGAGAAAGTGTAACTTCCTTTCTTAAGTGCAGGCAATTCCAAAACATCTGATTCTGATTGAAGATATTTAGAATATTTTTTCCCATCAAAATTAAAAACAACTGACCTTAAACATCCTCTAACTGATGAATCAGCACTCAACGAAATTGGCTGTCCAGCTTTCACTTCAACATCTTCATAATTGAAACCATCCTGACTAAGAACAACTTTCTGAGTCTGACCATCCAGAGCGTTTTCACCTTCATTGATAACATTTCCAGTCACTCCTTTGCTTCCTGCATTAACAAATACGAAACCTCCAACTAAGATAATCATTACTCCTATGCCCATTAAAATCATTGAATTTTTCATATTTCTTCTAGTGAAAATGCCTTTTTAAGCTCTTCGATGAGACTAGTCAAATAAAAAATAAAAAATAAAAAAACATGTTTAGGCTAGTTCAGCGTCAATGATTTGCTTAAATACAGAGTAGGGTTGTGCTCCCGAAAGGGGCTTTCCATTGATGAAAAATCCTGGAGTGCCCTGCACACCATAACTGCTCCCATCATTAAGGTCTTTTTGCACCTCGCTTCTAAACTTCCCAGAATCAAGACAAGTATCTATATCATATCCAACATCATTTGCCCATTTCTTCAGATCCTCATTTGTGAAACTAACTGTGCTTCTAACTGGACCAGTATTTGCATCTCCTCCATCAAGGATATTTCCTTCTTGGAAAATTTTGTCATGCATCTTGAAATATGCTTCATCACCACCTTGTTCCATCACACAATTTGCTGCTTCTGCAGCAGGTGTTGCAGCAGAATGGATGCTATCAAGAGGAAAATCTCTGTAAACAAACCTTACTTTACCTGTATCTATATATTCTGATTTTAGTAATGGAAATGTTTCTGTCCAGAACTTTCTACAGAATGGACACTGATAATCAGAAAACTCTATTATTTCAACAGGAGCATTCTCCTCCCCTAAAACAGGATCGTCATCTGCGCTTACTTCAACTCGAGAAGGTTGAGTAGGCAAGGTTGGAGCATTATTCTCACCAGTGTTCTCCCTTAGGCCTCCATCATTTCCTGTAAAAAAGAATATGGCTCCTATAACCAATACAGCCAAAAGCAAAAGTGTGCTATATTTCCATAATGCATCTTTTCTTATAGTTATTGTTTTTTCTTCACTCATTTTAACCTCCTTTCACTTTTGTAAAAATTAATCTCACAAGTACCTGCTGAACTCATATCCTCGCTTATTTTCATAATTGAGAAAAAGAGAATTCCTATAGCTAAAAGTGAGATCTCAAGCCCCCCAAGAGGAAGAAAGACTAAGAAAGCAGAACTCAATCCAAATAAAGATAATGATCCAACTCCGCATGCAGCGCATCCTGGAGCAATCATTCCCAAAAAAATTCCTCCAACCACAAAAACCCCTGATTTCCCAGAGGTTGTTTTTATGATTAATGTTTTATAAGTTATCAAACTAAAAAGCATACCAAATAAAACACTAATAATGAGCAAGCTCATGTAAGAGCTAAGTTTTAATGTGGCTCCAAAACCAATTACTAAACTAAAAAATAAGTTGATTGTTTTTAAAAATCCAAACTCTGGGTAAAAAGAAAAAAGAATTTTCCAGTTGCTTATCACAACATTCACTAAATAAAAAAAAACAGCCAGGGTTGTTGTTAATAATGGGTATTTCCAATTCATAAAAACTTCTTTCCATGTCTTAATTATTTTATTTATCTTCATTTTCACCTGGATGTGTACTCTATTAAGATTTCATCTTTATCTTTCATGACGTAATTCTCAAATTCGTTGTTTTCAACACCATTGACATGCATCTTTAATTCTCCATTATCTGTACAGTACTCGAATATACATTTTGAACTGAATTGTTTGTCCCAAACATAAAAGAAATACCCCAAGGTGAGAGTTTCAGGCTTAGAACTTGGATTATTATTTTCTAAATGAATAGTTCCATCTGTTTCATGAGTATGAGTTGGAGACATTCTCATTCCGCTTAAGGAAGTATCAACAATCTTGCCAACGCTCAACCCTATGTCTGTAGAGATAGGAATTGTTTCCCCATCAACTTTGATTGTTATTCTTGGATGCCAGTGCACCGCTCCAGAAGGAATAGTGATTTCCCTGCCCCCGAGATCTACATTAAGGTCTTTCACATTTCTTTCAGGGATTAGTGCTATTACTCCAAAAATTATTAACCCAATGACTACAATAAAAATTGTCAAGTTCCTCATTTTTTTAACAGGCAATCTTTTTTTATCCTTAGGCAAAATTTCAGAATGCTTTGCATTATTGTGCGCAATTAAACCCTCAGTGTTCTTGAATACCCTACCACAGACCCCACATGTTTTCTTCACCATTTTATTATATTATAATTAAAAAGCTATAATACTTTACTATCTGAACAATACCTCTTAAAATGGCTAAAAAGCTCAAATTTGGTCATTTTAACGTTCATAAGACCATTTTGACTAGAATTTTAAGAATACCTCTAGGGTTTTTCCTTTCTGAATCCTTTTTACAAGCCCTCTTCTTTCAAGCTCTTGAAGAACATAACTTAATTTAGCCTTAGACATATCAGTTCTTATTCTCAATGTTGATTGTGTGATTCCAGGTTGTTCTCTTATTGCCTTCACAATTTTTTGTTCGAATGGATCAAGAGCCTTTAATAAAATAGAAAACTTCATATCTTCAATTTTTTCATCCCTCTCTTTTTCAAGTCTTTCAAGGATTGCTTTTTCAGTTTTATTAAAAAAGAGAAGATAAAATCCAAGTGCTATTATAAAGGAAAATATCCCTATCGCTATATGTGAAACAGACAAACCCCTTTCAAGTTCAAGACATCCTGGCTGATTAAAACACCCCATCTCATTTGATTGCTCTGATAAATTCAAGGAATAATAAACAAACATCCCCCCAACAATCAATCCAATAACAATTAAAAGCACACCCAGTTTTTTATTTTCCATGATAATTGGGGGAATTAATATTTTAAAAATATATCTTATTCCATTATTTCATCTTATTGTATATTGTAGCAAACAGCCATCCAACAATCCATGCCAATACTACTATCTCAACAAGTCCAATAATCCCGCTTACTATTGAAACATTTGGGTTTGTTATCTTGCTAATATCCAATCCATGGAAAAGATATCCAAATAAACTCATTGTAGCTTCTGGAATAACAATTATCAACACGACGCACACAATAAATACTATTCCTGAAACAATTGCTAGCGAATTCGCCACATTTTTTGTATTTAATTTATCCATTTTCTCACCTCCTTTCATAACTAAACATCAGATTACTTTAATCTTATCTTGCAAGCTCCTTCCACAGATTTCCCTGTCAGATATATAGATACCATCAAAATAAAAATTCCAAGAACCTGTATCTCTAGTCCTCTAAAAGGAAAATACATCAATGCTAAAGGCATTCCAACAAGCCCAAAGAGGAATGCTCCACATGTTGGGCATCCAACTCCAAAAGCAGCAATTCCCGAGCCAATAAATCCAACTATTCCCTTTCCTTCCATTTTTTTATAATTCTCAAACTTAAAGAAAATCATTGACATCAAAATTCCAGATAATACAGCAGTCACTATAATACTCGCCACACTAAATGTTATAAAAGCAGTCCCAGACATCATCACAGATATCCAGATGCTGTTATCAGCCACCTTAGCAACTAAAAAATAATACAAAATACCAAAAATCGCAATTCCTACTAACGAAGCTATTAACTTATACTTTCTACTACTCAACACTTCCCCAACAATAACAAATGTGTTGCCACATTCATCTTTTAGATTCATCCCAAACACTCCGCATATATATTAGGATGATGGCTCATATGTTCTCTCCAGCTTTCTTCGGTGTATCCTGGTTGAACATTACATTTTTCATTCCCAGAACTTCCAGCATCACTAATTGCATAGATTATCCCAGGAAATAAGGTAAGCAACAATAACCCGATCGAGACAATCCCTAAAACTATGTATAATATTATTTTTTTATTCATTAATGGCATTTTCCTCCTTTCAATACGTTATTCATTTTTCTCCTATGATTTACCATAACAATTATTCCAAGAACATTAGATAATATTCCAATAGTCAATATCTCTGACTGATATTGAGCAAGAAAAACAGCCAACCCAGATAAACCTATAATTGGAATCACATTAAGAAGAAAATGACTACAACACGCAACCATACTTCCCGCAGAAAGAGTTCCAGTTCCTGCAACAGTTGCATTCACTCCGGCACTATGCCTTATTGATGTAAAAAGCCCGACTTGTATCCCAAATCCCCCAGCAAGAGGAATGATAAAATACCACAAGCTCCTCAAACTAAAAAATGCAAAAGCAACTCCTTGGAAAATGCTTATAACGCCTAAGTAAAATAGAACAAGTCCAATTCCTGCTAACAATCCATACAAAATTGCATTACTTTTTCTACTATTTTTTACATATCTCATGTTATTCCATACAGCATTCAAGAAGTTTTTTTACAGATGCAAAAACACTCTTTTTTTCATTGCTACTTCCCATATTTATTTTCCCTGATTTCTTAAGATTAGAATCAATGTTCAATTTCCAAAACATTCCATACAGCTCTGCAGAATCTTTATACATTTCATCTGCCTCTTTCTCCTTTCCATCATGCAAAAGTCTGTTTCCTGTTTCAAATAATCTCATACTACTTGCCAGAAAGTGCTTGCTCATGCACCATTTCTCTCCTCCATCATCATCTCTCACAATCAACTTCAAAAGTTTCTTTCTCAACTCTCTTACATTTTCAAGCATCTCAAGATATTTTTTGTCTTCTGTCTTCACATAACTAAAGAAACAATGCTCTTCCAAGGAGACAAGATTCATTATTCCAATAGAAAGATCTTCCCATGCAGATATATCTAACTCTTTCTTTCCCTTCACTTCTTCAATCTTTTTCACAAAGTTATCAATTTTCATATTATATTATTACAAACTGGATTAATAATGAGGAGATTATAAGCAACGCAAATGTCACAATAAGTCCTTGGAATGGAATTCCTTTTCCATTTCTCTTTTCTTTTATCTTCCTACTCAATGAAGGAGAGACAAATACTATTACTCCTCCAAATAAACTACTTATCAAAGAGTAGTCAATAGCATAAGTTATTCCATATTCTCCTAAGAATGGTAAATACAATGGCCCTAAAGCACTAAATATTGGCATCAATGGCAATACAGTAAGAACAAACACGCCCACAATTATCAACGTCTTCTGAAATGGAATATATCTTTTTTTTACAATTCTAGCAAACCACATCCCCATAGACATAGCAAAAGCCCCGATGAAAAGTGCTACGATTACCTTGCTGACTCCAAGCCAAACAGCTCCTGCAGCAGCAGCCCCTGCTCCAATAGTGCAAAGAGGACAATGCGCATATACACTTTCGGCCAGCATCAGAATAAATACAGGCATAGCAAACAGCCAAACCATCCACTTGTTGAATATTTTTTTCATGCTTACTCAAGTAAGATATTTATTATAAGAGCTTTTGCGCGACTAGTCACGCATCACATTCCCCAATGAAAATTGGGTTGCACCCAGATATCAGATAAACATAAATATAATGGATATTACACTGCAAACATGGAATATAACCCCGAAAGAAGAGAATTAAAACTGTCAAAAAAAAACAATGAACTGGATACATTTGTCTTAGATTTTGTAGGGCTTCTTAAGGATTATGTGGTCGTTTCAGGTTACGTCTCTATTCTTACTGGCAGATCTAGAGCTACAGAAGATATTGACCTGCTTATACCTTCTTTAAATTTTGAGGAATTTGAGGAATATTGGAAAAAGTTTGAAAAAGCAGGTTTTGAATGTCTGAATACTTCTAAGGAGAAAGAAGCGTTTGATATGCTTAAAGATCATGCTATACGCTTTGCACGAAAGGGAAAACCTATCCCGAATATGGAATTTAAGGTTATAACAAATGACGTACAAAAATACTCCTTAAACCATAAAATAAAAGTTATTTTAGGCCATAAAGAGATGTTTATTTCTCCATTTGAAATGCAGATTGCTTACAAATTATTTTTAGGAAGCGAAAAAGATTTAGAAGACGCTAAACATATTTACGTACTGTTCAAGGAAAATCTTAATAATGATGAGCTCCTTAATCTATTAAATAAATTAAATGTGACAGATAAATTCCAGTTGATACAATGAAGATAAATTTGAAAGAGCTTGAAAAGGAAAAACAAAAGAATTTTGAGGAAAGACTAGCTTTTGTAGAATTATGGGCAAATTACGTTAAAACTCATCCTGATGAGGTTTGGAGTGAGCAACAAAAAATGCTTATTGACTCACAATACTCTTAATGTGTTTAGATTTACTAAAAAGGCATAACGCCTCCGACCAAAAAAAATAAAATCAAAAAAACGATGCGAAAAGGTGCTCGTTTTTTGGATGCTCAAGGAACCTGTCAAGTTCCTTGAAATAAAAAATAATTAAATCCTCATCCACTCTCTAAAAGTCCCGTCGTTTTGAACAGCATATATAACGAAATCTCCTGATTTTGTTCCAGGCATTCCAGGGCTTCCATTCGGCATTCCAGGCATTGCAATTCCCTTTATGTCAGGTTTTTCTGTAAGAAGTTTCTCTACAGCTTCTAAAGGTATATGTCCCTCAATAAAATAATTTCCAATTATCGTTGTATGACAACTTTCCATTTGCGAAGGTATCTCATATTTTGCCTTTAAGGTTGAAAGACTTTCAAGATTGACAACTTCCACATCAGAGTTCCCCTTTCTTTGGAAATAATTAACAAAGACTCCACAACATCCACAGCTCCCCGTCTTGTATATTGTCATCTCGCCATCATATTCGCCTAACGAAGGATATCCGCTTGCTTTATTACTTCCAAATACAATAAACAAAGCAACCACTATTATGATTACTCCTACTCCAACTATTATTGTTTTCTTTTTCATATTTTAATTAGCATCCTCCGACCATTGTAGATGCAGCACTCTGAGCAGCACTTCCTGTGCTTTGTGCAACACCAACAGAGCCTCCTATTCCTGCTTGGAATGTCATGAATAAAGCTATCAAAAACAATGCTCCAATCACAATCCACAAAACTATTCTTTTATCCATTTTGATTATAAATCCTCCTTTCATTTTGTTTTCCCCTTCAGAGTTTTCTGAATTTGAAATATTACTGCAACAATCCATTATTTTTCCTCCTTAAAGGATGGATAAAAGGAAAGGAATGCTAAGTCATAAAAAAATAAAAATTTACTCATTAGCATCCTCCGACCATTGCTCCTCCAGAAGAGCTTTGTCCTTTCTCTATCCCTCTGTATAGATTAGATGCAAGATTGATATAATCAGTGCTATCTATTCCATTAGCTTCTAACACTTGTGCTTTCTGCTCATGAATCCCTGGGAAGAATAGAACTTTCCACTTCCCTAATTCCCTAAGTATATCTGCATCGCTCATTTCAGGATTGTTTATCAAAAGATACTTTGCAAGACCCCTCATTGCATAGCTATGTGCACATCCACAAGCCCTCTCCCCATTTGAGAAGATAATTGATTCAGCACCACAACAATACTCACAAGAGATTGATCCTGCAATCATTATATATCTCTCAAGTTGTTCAGCATTCAACTGCAAGTCTTCGTATTCAGAAAGCTTTGCAATTGTAGCATCCGCAAGCCTTGGATTATTTGGAGATACATCATCGTAGCTAATCCCCATACTTGCTCCATATACTGCAGGGATTCCCTCAGGTATTATTTCTGAAGCAGAAACTGTCCCAACACCTGTAGCAAGTCCTGTAGGCCCAATAGATGAATAAACCTTTCCTGTATTAAATACAATTACTAATGCAAGAATAGCTATTATTCCTATTTGGACATAAAGCTCTGTCTTTCCGGAGCTGGTCGATCCTCCTTTCATTTCATTCTCACTTTCGTGTTTTTCCATGCAATCTCTAGAATAAAAAATTATATAAGAGCTTTTGCGCGACTAGTCTCATAACTATTTCCCGAGGATAAAAATAATTTAGAGATTCATTACATATATCTTTAAAAATAAAAAATCAATCTTTTCTCTATGTTAGATCCACCGCCATTCTATAGGGGACACGAAGGATTTCAAGAATTGATATCAAATAAAGATCTTGCCAGGCCTGGAAGAGCTATAAGAGTATACAATTATAGCAGGGATTCTGGAGATGAGGGCTTATATGTACTAGGAACAGAAAATCAATTATTCGATTCTGAGGGAAATATAGTAAAACCCGAGGATGTCTTGAGCAGGGAATCTGCGCCAGACGGATGGAGTGTTGAAGGCCCTGCATTACACCTTCTTCCCGAGTCAGAACTTGAGAAGATACTAAAACAATAATGATTATTTCAGAGTATTCAAATGAACAACTAACTTTTTCATATCTTCAGCATCTCCTTCCAACTCAGAATAATATTTCTCATCCATTTCAAAATAAAATTTATTCAGGAATTTTATAGTCTTTTCATAATCTTCTATCCCGTTCTTCTTCACAAGTTTGTAGAATGCACAGGCATAATCAGTCAAAGCCTTTGTGATTTCTCTTATCTCAGAATCTTTAATGTTTGGAATCTCATCTTGAAAACGCTTCATATCGTCAAGCTCCTTATGGATTGTCTTCTCAAAATCTTGCTTTTTAATGTTCGAACGATGAATAATCCCGTGTTCCACTAAGCCTTTTTGGAAATTATCCAATCCATCCAGCATTTTTTGATTAAATCCACACAAAGGCATTTTATTTTTCCTCCAATTTAAATTGAGCAAGATAATCTCCAATGTTCTCTAGTTCAGTTCGGATAGCCTCGCCTTCCCTTTTTTTGCCTTGTGAAATTTCTGCTATGAGGTCTCTGAAATTGACTGAGACAAACTTGGCCAGCCCATCTATACCTTCCCGAGAAACAGTTCCGTTTAAAGCTAAGGGAGTACTCGTTTTTACAATTCCTTCCAAATATTCTATACTTGCATCTAAATGTTCTCTTTCAGATATGTTTTCATGCCTATATCTATCCAGAGTATTCTCGTAAGTGGATTTTACAAATGTAAGTAATCCATTTATCGCATCTTGACTGAATCCGCTTGGTGGCATTTTGTTTTTCTCCTTAATTTCCCATAAGAAAAAGACCTAATATTAATTATCTCCCCTGTACAGGAGGTATAATAACAAGGTATTTATACTCGGAAATCTAACCTTTAGTATGGTAAATGATGAAATGTTTAATCTCCTAAAGATAGGGCTCACAGAAGGAGAGGCAAAAGTCTATCTAGCTCTAAGTGAACTAGGAAGTTCTACAGTAGGCCCAATAGTCAAAAAATCAGGGGTCGCCTATTCAAACATTTACGATATTTTGAATAGATTAGCAGAAAAGGGGATAGTCAGTTTTATCATAAAAAATAAGACAAAATACTTCCAGGCAGCCTCACCCTCAAATTTGATAAATTACTTAGATAGAAGAGAAGCTCAGATAATTGAACAACGAAATTCACTAAAAAAGATTCTTCCCGAAATTGAAAAACTACAAGGAATGAAGCAAAAACAAGAAGCAGAGATATTCCTAGGTAAAAAAGGATTAAGAACTGCATATGAAAAGATGTGCAAGGGCATATCAAAAAACGATGAAATTTTATTCTTCTATATACATGATGAAAAATATGGTGAAGAATCCAATCTTTTTTACAATAGCATAGTTGATTTAGTAAAGCATGCAAAAAACAGAGGTATCTGTAATAAAGAATATAAGAATTCTTGGTTCGCAAAAAAGTCATCTCACTTAACTATGAGATTCTCAAGTATGCCTCTTCCAGGAAATATCGATATAACTTCAGACAAAGTCCTTTTGGTATCTTGGGGAGATCCTGTTTTTTCTGTTTTGATAAACTCTTTTTCTTTAGCAAATAATCTAAGAAATTATTTCAATGAAATGTGGAAGGTTGCTAAAAAATAAAATCGGTTCTTCAGTACAGCAAAATTTTTAACTGAAAAATTTTGGGTGCCAAAAATTCCTTTAAGAATTTTTTAGGACAACAACATTAGTCATTCCCCTGCGTTTTCTCTCAACTAAATTTCTGCCCTCAAGCCTGTCAACTATTCTAGAAACTTTCTGCTTGCTCATTCCTGTTTTTTCAATTAAATCAGCCTGGAATATCGTTCCTCCAGATTCCTGTATCATCTTAAAGACCTTTTTGTCCTCTACCTTCAAATCAGATAAGTCAATTTTCTTTGGTTTTATCTTTTCAGGAACTTTTCTTATAATTACTCTTTCCTCGGGCTTAGTAAATATCAATATAATTCCAATAATCACAAGTATTCCCACTATTGCCAACGCCAAAAAAGTCTGTTGAGTTATTGAATCATACATAGGACAACTCAGAGCGTGCTCTCCAGTACACGAACTTTTAACTATCTCCCTTAAGGTAGAATTAAAGAGCAAGATAATTACTATTATGACTAAAGAAATTCCTATTATTAACATGCCAACATGTTTATTTTCCATATAATAGAGAAAAAAACATCCTTTTTAATAGTATTGGATGAATGAAACTAGTCCTTTTCACAGATCTTCTCAAGTTTAGAAAGAGCTCCACTCTCTAATTTCTTCTTTTCATCATGAATTTTCTGTAATATGCCCTGATAACCAATCTGCCAATCTTCTACTTGTCTCCATGTTAATGGCTCCCAAATTTCTCTAGTTTGGTCAAAAACAAAAACCTGGTCCACCTTTCTAAAATCTCTTTCGCCTTCGTTATTTGCAATAAGTTTAATGTCAATGTCATCATCAATAAGTATTTCCAACCTATATTGCGGAATTACTTTCTTAGATTCAGACAAGAAACCTTTTTCAGTTTCAATTCTTTGAGTATAATAATTTGAAATAACTATTTTCTTATCACCATCAGAAAAATATTCTCTGCTCTCATTTACCGGAGGAGTTGCATAATTCCAAACACTAGTAAGTCTCTTTTCTTCCTTTTTACGCTCATTATTATTATGCAAGGCAGATGCTCCAATCCATAAAATACCCAATAACGCCATTGCACCAATCGTCCATTCTATTTTACTACCTTTCTCTGTGTGATACTGTTCATTTTCAGCCATTTTTCCCCCCAGAGCGTAATTTCTGTAAAACTTGTATTAGATCTTCCGCAAGTTCAGGTAATGAGAGATTTCCCTGCCTTATCTGAATTGTAGCTTGACTAAGTGCCTTTCCTACTGAATCTGCAATTTTTACTGCAATAGGATTTTCTTCAGACCTTAATGCTGAGTCAACCACTTTTTCAAGCAGATTAGATCCAGAATCATTCTTTCCAACATCTGGATGAGTTCTCTGTAAGTAGTCTAATTGCAATAAAGGCATAGCGATATCAGTAATTCTTTGATAAATTATTGCCTGTGTCAATGGATTATCTTTCTGTAATAACTGTTGTTCTAAATCTCCGATTAAACTTCTTACTGCCTGTGATGTTTCGATTTGAAGTCCTAAATACTCTTTTCTAGTCCTAATAAATTCATCTCCATTTAATCTTTCCATGGAAATCGCATGTCTCGTTTCTGCCTCTTTTTCCGATCTTATAGTATTTAACTGCTGAATCTCCAAAGCATTTTTATCTTTAAGAAACTCACTAATTAATTCTACTTGTCTTGTAGCTTGCTGTTTTATTTGTTCATTCTCAGGCATTATAATTCGTAATAATGCTGATCTGAATCTAAACCCTGACTCCTCAAAAAAGGATTTGAACTTTTCACTAGCCATGTCTTGGACTCCCTTATAATCTGCTTCCTTAAATTCATGAAGTCTCTTTTTAGATTCAATTTGAAATTCTCTTAAAGACTGAGAAGTACCTCCAATGATGAATTGACTCAAATATCCATTTTCCAAGGATCCTTGTTCTATACACCTCGTAGCATTTGAAACTTTATAAGTCAAGGAAATATTTGCAAATCCTCCTGCATCAATAGGATTCTCTCCGATTGGGAAGCCTATCCCGTGGGTAATCTCTCCAGAATACACAGAAAAAATCTCTAAGTCTCTAGCAGGTCCCGCCCAATAATCTTCCCCTTGGACTGTTTTAATGATCTTCCCATTTTTTCTTACTACTAATACAGAGTTAGCTTTTGGAGTGAATCCTCTTCCAAATAATGTTACAGGTCTTGAATAATCATAAAGATTGGAAGGGTTTCTCATGTCATATGGGCTATCTTCCCTCTTTGTCTGATTAAGAAACTCGGGAACTAAGATTGTTTGTTGAGACAGACCCCTAGTCAAGCCATCCGAATCCTCTTTTTCTTGCGGTCTTTCCCTTCTCTTTGCTTCAACTTTTTGTACTTTAGCCATTTTGTAAAACTAACTCTCCTATAGCTTCCTCTGTTTTTTCCTCAAGTTTTGAAAATGTAACTTCTTTTGATTTGACAATGGCTCTTTCATAAGCTTCATGCAAATCCTCTTCCCACGATCCTTGAGAATACAATTTAACTGCTGATATTGAATTCGCCCTAAAGACTTTCCTCTCCTTAAATGAAATTGTGATTATCTGCGGCCTTGGATGACACTCAGAATAATATTCAATTCTTATTCTTCCCTCATCTGCATACCTAAAGTGCACCACATTTTTATCGTACCAATCATTTATGTTTATTCCCAACCATGTTAAAACAGCTTCCGCCTTAGAATACACTTCTTTTCCTCTATTCTCATGAGTGAGATTTTTGCGTTCACGTTTCAATTTTTCAAAAAGAATACTCATCCGGCCCTCCTTGGAAATTTCATTTTCTTCTGAGGAAATTCTGAGCCTGCACGTCTTTCCAAAGATTCGGCATATAATACTCTAAATTGAGCCTCCCATTTTCCTGGAGAATATGTTGATACAGAAAATTGTCCTTCTCCATAAACTGAATCAAAAAGAATCTCTGGCCCATCTTTTTTTAATATTTTAAGTTCTTCTCTATTAGGAGAGTCACATCCATAGGGGTTTCTTGCGATCCTTAGGGTTTCATCTTCAAAAATAAGCCCATTTCCCAAGGTATTAACTATTGACTTAGCCCTCCGTAGCATTATTCTTTGAGCTAATTCATTTAGTCTTTCAAAATTTTGACAAGTCATTGTAAAACAGTCCCATCTATCATAAAATCTTATAGAAAAATTGCCGATATAATCTAGGTAGAAAAAAAATCAACCTAAAAGTTTATTAATTATCTAAGACAAATTCTAAGTATATGACAATAGAATCCTTATTTGGAGGAAACTCCACTAAAGAAAAGATAATAGAACTTTTATCGAAAAACTGGCCACTTAGTGCAAAAAAGATTTATAATCAACTCCAAAAAGAATATCACATTTCAATAACTTACCAAGCAACACACAAGGCTCTAAAAGAGCTTTTTGAAAGCAAGGTTCTTGAAAAGAGAAAAGAGGGCTATCTTCTAAACAAAGAATGGGCAGAAAAACTAGAGAGTTTCAGCGAAAAGATAAAGGACGAGTTAGAACAAGAAAACGAAAATAAAGAAATTAAAACAGTTCAGAAATTTACCTTCAACAATCACATAGAATTTCTAAAATTCCAGCTAGGATTTATGGAAGAGATTGTGAAAAAAGATAAAAAATTAGACATGATCTTCCACTACAGGCAAGCTCCATACCCACACGTATTATCTAACGAACAAATAGGTAGAATGAAAAAAATCATGCCTAAAGTAAAATGGACAATCATAGTGAAAAAGGATAATCCTATGGGGAGGTGGTGTGCAAAACAATGGAGACAAATGGGAGTTAATGTCATTTTTGACTCTAATATTTCTGAAGACAGAATGATGTTCCTAAACGATTATATCCTAAATGTTTACACCTCTAAAACTTCTCTAAAAGCCTGGGACGATTCTTATGATATAAAAGATGTCAATGATTTCAATGTAAATTCTACAATAGAAGACATCTCAGATCCGAAGTTCAAAACAATTGTAACAATAATGAAAGACAAAGAGCTTGCTGATATGCTGAGATAATATGAAAAATTCAAAAGATTATAGTTCTATATTCTGGATCCATATGATAGTTAATCTAATATTATACTCATCATGGATTCTATTTTCTTGGTATTGGATTCTTATTGGTGAAGTACTGCTTCAAATCCAGTATTATATATTTGGAGGATGTATTCTGACTAAAGCAGAATTCGGAAAAGAAAAAGAAGATACAAGTTGTATAGGTTATTATATGGAAAAATGGGGAATGATTAAGAAAAACACTCCAAAGATAAAATTTTTCATAAGAGATATTTCTCCTTGGATAGTTTTTATTATCGCGCTTATTTGGCAGATACTATTAAAAAATAATCCCTTGCTTTTTTAGTTACCCCATATAGTATTAGAAGTTTTTTACAAAACTTTCTTAGATTCAGAGTTCTTAACCCAGATAATGGTCAGAATTTCATAAAAGGATTATAAGAAAATTAGTCTTTATCCAAAAATATTTAAACTATAGCAATACTATAGACGCATGGAAAATATCACAACAATACAACTAAGAGAAAGCGTCAAAAAAATGCTCGAGCAATTGAAACAAAAAAAGAATGAGACTTATGAAGACGTAATTGTGAAACTCATAGATGAAATAGGGGGAGAAAGGAAACGGGTTGAACAACTAATGATTGAAGGTTATAAAGAAATGGCTGAAGAAAGCTTAAAAATAACCAAAGAGTTTGAAGCTATTGAAGATTTCAAAGATTGGGAATGGTAAATATAAAAAAAGGTGACATAATTATCGCTGATTTGGAGCCAGTGAAAGGTCATGAACAAGGAGGAATAAGGCCTTGCCTTATTATTCAGAATGATTTAGGAAATAAATTCAGTCCAACAACAATAATTTCTGCAATAACTTCCAAAAGATTTCTTAAAAAATACCCTACAAACATTGAAATATCCAAAAATGAATCCAAACTTGAAAAAGATTCTACTGTTATGCTAAATCAAATAAGAACAATAGACAAATCAAGAATAATAAAGGTGGTCTCTTCTCTGGACAAAGAGACTATGAAAGGAGTTGACCTTGCTCTTAAAAGAAGTCTTGAATTGAATTAAAAAATCAAAAAAACGATGCGCCACCCCGCCTTAAAAGATGTTGTTTGAAAATTCTTGAGGTTTAGATTTTCAATGTTTTAGAAAAACTTTGACCTAAAATGTTTTACTACTAAACAATTACTAATAAAACGATAGCTTTAAAAATATCTCCCCCTCTTATTTTTTATGCCAAAAAGAATACCTGAAGAAACAAGAGAAGAAATTAAGAGATTATACGATAGTGGGAATGGAATATCTCCAGCAGAAATAGCCAGGCAAACAGGAGTTTCGTATGGTTCTGTTTATGGAATGACAAGAGCAAGACAAAGAATTAATCCAGAGACAGGTAAGACATTTGCTTCTCAAACAGAATATGGAGATTATCTAACAAGACAAAGAATTAATCCAGAAACAGACAAGCCATTTGCCTCTAGAGGAGAATATTTAGAGTTTAGAACAAGACAAAGAATTAATCCAGAGACAGATAAGCCATTTGCCTCTAGAGGAGAATATTTAGAGTTTAGAGCAAGACAAAGGATTAATCCAGAGACAGATAAGCCATTTGCTTCTGAAAAAGAATATGAAGATTATCTAGTAAGACAAAAAGTTAATCCAGAGACAGATAAGCCATTTGCCTCTAGAGGAGAATATTTAGAGTTTAGAGCAAGACAAATGATTAATCCAGAGACAGGAGAACATTTCAAGTCTTTAAGTGAAAGACAAAATTATCTAACAAGACAAAGAATTAATCCAGAGACAGATAAGCCATTTGCCTCTAGAGGAGAATATTTAGAGTTTAGAGCAAGACAAATGATTAATCCAGAGACAGGAGAACATTTCAAGTCTTTAAGTGAAAGACAAGATTATATAACAAGACAAAGGATTAATCCAGAGACAGATAAGCCATTTGCTTCTGAAAAAGAATATGAAGATTATCTAGTAAGACAAAAAGTTAATCCAGAGACAGATAAGCCATTTGCCTCTACAGGAGAATATTTAGAGTTTAGAGTAAGACAAAAAGTTAATCCAGAGACAGGAGAACATTTCAAGTCTTTAAGTGAAAGACAAGGTTATCTAGCAAGACAAAGGATTAATCCAGAGACAGATAAGCCATTTGCTTCTCAAAAAGAATATTTAGAGTTTAGAGCAAGACAAAGGATTAATCCAGAAACAGACAAGCCATTTGCTTCTCAAGGAGAATATGAAGGTTATAGTGCAAGACAAAGAAGTCAAAAAGTAAGAAACAGAGAATTAGGTGATTTTATAAGAAGAAGATTAAAATGGATTGGTCTAAATCAAAGTTGGTTAGCTGAAGAAATAGGTGTTTCTAGACAAGCGGTTAACTTATATGTCGCCGGTAAATCTACTCCGAGGGGTGAAAATTTAAGAAGATTATTATCTGCTCTGGATATTAAGGAATCAACTAATCTGCCAAAAAGTTTAGAAGATTTAATTGAGGAAAGATTATAATCTCTTTTTTGGTTATAAATTATAATAAATCTCAAATCAGTTATAATAGGGGTAAACTTCTTTTTTATCCAAAAACACCACTTCTAGGTCCGAATACCATAAACCAAGCGGTAACAACTGTAAGCACGAATGTCAAGAAAATAGTCCAGAAATGATCTTCCTTCTTCTTTCTTGTCTCAGAGCGCATTTCTTTGAATATCATATAATTCAATGAGAATAATATAATTGCAGAGATTAAGAAAACAATCACTGCGCTTGGTATTAAATTATCATTAAACAACATAAAAGCAGTCATAGCCCCCATAAGTCCTCCCATAAAGCCAGCCATCATTCCTTCCATGAACCCCATCACACCACAGCACTTTCCATTCCATATCCCAAGTACAATTCCAACCCCCATTCCAAAAACGCTTCCAACAAACATACCATTAGTTGAAGCTACAAAAAATCCAGCCAAAAACCCAGCAATCATTCCTGTTGTCATTCCAACCATCATCCCCGACATACATGGCATTTCCCCATAAGCCCTAACTTGTCTTATAGCAGGAACAAGGAAAGCATAGCTCAATGCAGCAAAAAACATAAAGAATCCTTGCTTAGACATGAAATCTGGTATTTCGCTAAATCTAAAGAAGTACAATATTCCCAAAATAATGAAGGATGTCAGCAATGAATAGAAAATTGTCTTGATTAACTCTCCCTCTACTCTATCCCCATGTTTCACTTCTTTCAAAAATTCCCTAAACATGTTTTCTCCTTGTTTTTTTAATATTTAAGTTCTTTGGTGAATCAAAATCATTTTGCAATCTTGGAAATTTCATCAACTGCCCTAATGAATTTCATTGCATCTTCTTCAGTATTATAAAAATAAAATGAGGCCCTAACACTTCCATTAATATTGTGTTTGTTAAACCATCCATGAACACAATGAGCTCCACCTCTTACCATAATCCCATACCCTGAATCAAGTATTTTAGCAACTTCATGAGGAGTCATTCCTTTAATATTGAAATTAAAAATTCCATTTCTCAACACTGAATCGGCAGGTCCTATAATCTCTACTTTTTTATTATCCTTCAACCCATCCGTGATTATTTTATTTAGATTATGCTCATGTTTCCCAATGTTTTTCATCCCAATCTTCCTCAAATATCTGCATGCTTCTCCAAAACCAATTATTCCAGAATAATTCTGCAATCCTGCCTCAAATCTATGGGGAATATCTTCAGGAACAAAATCCTCAAAACTAGAATCTTTTATTGTTTCTCCTCCAACAATAAACATCTTGAGTTTCTCAAGCTCCGAAAACTTGCCGTATAATGCTCCTGTCCCAGAAGGTCCACACATTTTATGTCCAGAAAAAGCAAGAAAATCGCAATCAATTTTCCCAACATCAATCTCTATGTGCGGAACACTCTGACAAGCATCTATCATAACCTTGACTCCTTTTTCATGAGAGAATTTTGCTATTTCATTAATAGGATTTTCAACCCCATCAAGATTACTTATATGTACAATAGAAACAAATTTTGTTTTTTCATTAAAACAATTTTTAAAATTCTTCATGTTAAAAGTATTATCCAAATTTGATTCGCAAACTACAACTTTTATTCCATTTTCCTCTGCAAGTTTAATCCAGGGAATTAGATTAGAACTGTGTTCTTTATCTGTGATTATAACCTCATCTCCCTTTTTCCAACTCAATCCACTGATAACTAGGTTTATTGCTTCAGTAGCATTTCTTGTAAATACAATTTCCTTTTCCTTAGCAGAAATAAATCTAGCAATTTCTCTCCTAGCACTAGAAATTTCTTCATCTAATCTCCTTCCAAATTTATGAGAACTTCTTCCAGCACACGCAGTGTAATAATAATAATATTCATTCATTTTATCAATTACACATTTTGGCTTTAGAGAGATGCATGCAGAATCAAGATATATGGTCTTAGGATTATTTTCAAGAATAGGAAAATCTTTCTTTATTTTTTCAGCATTAAAACCAAAGATCATGATACTCCCTCAGAATAATTAGAAATTTTGTCTTCCCCAGAATTTGACTTCAACCCGTTTTCCACACTACTTATCACACAAAACCCATTAGAATTTTCACCATTGCAATTTCTATACATAACATAATTATATATTCCTACAGCAGAAAAATAGAAAGAAAGAATAGTTATGATAAGAATTACCATTATAATAATTTTATAATTTCTGTAAAATCCCCTTCCTAAGACTGGAGAGATTTTCATAAGCCTTCCAGTTATATCGCTTTTAATTCTCTCATCAAATCCGCTTCTGCACTTCCTAAATGTCACATTTCTGAATAAGCAATCAAAACTTTCAACAGCAAGTTTTCTATATCTGACACTAAATATTCCCATGACAGCCAAAAATGGCAATGCAATCCAACATAATACCATGTTAATATCATAGATATTATCTATATAACCACTTTTGTGAAACTAGTTTCATAAGGTTTATTAAGAATAGAAAAATAAGATTATTATGGATAACAAATATGTGGGTTATATACTCCTTGGAGTTTCCGCATTGATTATTCTATACATATTTATATTTCAATCAATGATAAATGAGATTGATGAAGGTAGCTGTTCAATTGAAACCTGCCCATATCATGCATCATTTAACAAACTTTTATACTTGTCTCTTAGCATTGTTGGAATATTAATAATCGTAGGATTGGTCTTAGTATTATCAAAACCTAAAGAAAGAATAGTAATTAAAAAAATTATGCAAAGACCTCATAAAATAAAGCTAGATACCTCATTTCTAAAACCCGAAGAAAAACACGTCCTGAATATAGTATTGGAGAACAAAGCAATATTCCAGGCTGATTTGATTGAGAAAACAGGATTCGGAAAGGCCAAAATTACTCGCATTCTAGACAGGCTTGAAGGTCACAATTTTATAGAGAGAAAACGCAGAGGCATGACAAATGTTGTTGTTCTGAAACAATAATATGAAAAAAATATCTCAATTATTTGTAGCATGGTGTTTAGCAAAATCAGAAAAAACAGATGAAAGTTCGTATGGTAAAATTAAAAGAAAACTTTTCTCAAATGTTTCTGGCAAAATCTTAGAAATAGGTCCGGGGACAGGGATAAATCTCAAATATTATCCAAAAAACATAAAGTGGATTGGGATAGAACCTAATAATGAAATGATAAAATATCTTAAGGAGAAAGCCAAAAAGTTAAAGATAGATTACAAGATAATAAGAACTAACGCAGAAAAAATTCCTATAAAAAATAATTCTATTGATTTTGTAATTTCTACACTCGTCTTATGTTCCGTAGATAATCAAGAAAAAGTTCTGAGTGAAATAAAGAGAGTGCTAAAAAAGAATGGTAAATTTCTATTTATAGAACATGTTGCAGATAAAAAAGAAACATTCAGAAGACAAATACAAAACCTTGCACCCAAAACACCTTGGAAATTTTTTTCAGATAATTGCAGGCCAAACAGAGAAACCTGGAAATCAATAAATAATTTAGGGTTCAAAAAAGTCCAAATTGAACACTTCAACCTTAAAGGAGTCAACCCACTAATATTTATTTTCAAGCCACATATAATCGGTGTTGCTCAAAAATAATAATGCTTAAATACCATTTAGTCTAAGAATAGAAATGTTATCTGTTAGCAGAGCAGCTATATCAATTCTTTTAGGGCAATCATATGGAGGCTCAAGACCAGAAGATAGACCCGCCGACCCATACCTAGATCCGAGTCCCAATCCACTATTTGGAAAAAGGATTGTCCAACCACCATTAAGGCCAATAATAGATGAGAGAACAGGGCATGTAATGTATGTAAGAACTCCTACAATAAATACATGTTCTTCTGATGAAAATAAAGGAGATCAAGACTAATGTTTCTTACACTAAATCAATTGATAAGAACACTTCAGTTTGATGGATCTGTCAGGCAACCTCATGACAATGATAGACAAAATTACTGGTCTGGAGATTATCCAGAAGTCTCTAGTTCAGATCGCGAAGAAATAACAGCCCCACCTCTAGTTCGTAAGGTTGATTCAAAGGGATACATGACATATCATCAAAATCCAACCTCTTCAGATGAAAATCACTGATTTAAAGAAACACGGCCTTGGCTTCACTCAAATTTTCTGGGGAAATGGAAAGGGAAAAAGTACCAGCTCTTTCGGGACAGCTCTAAGAGCCTGTGGAAATGGCTATCGAGTGCACATGGTTCAATTTATGAAGAATGGAGCAGATTCTTTAGAAGAGCAAATTCCCGGAGAAATAAAGGCCCTTGAAGAATTTGATAACTTTTCCTATAAAAGATTTGGGACAGACGGGTGGATTATTAAAAAACCAACTGAAAATCAGATAAAGGCAACTCAAGATGCACTTACATATGTAAAACAATCCCTTCAAAATCCAAATTATGATATAATAATTGCAGATGAAATCCTTTATGCAATTCAGCTTGGTCTTCTTTCAGAAGATGAAATTATTTCTCTCATTGAAAATAAGCCAGAAGGCAAAGAGCTTATTCTTACAGGTTCTCACGTTCCCTATCCAAGGATTTTTGAAAAAGCAGAGCTAGTGACTGAGATTAAAAAAATAAAACATCCCTATGATTCTGGTTTCATAGCCAGAAAGGGAATAGAATACTAAAAATTAATTCTTTTAGATACATTTAAGCTTCAAGGATACACTCCATAGCTAAAGCAAAACAGCCCTGGATACAACCATTAAGTGTAGTCGAATTACTCCAACCACACGCAGTTTGCTTAGCTTCGCATTTATTTACACATTCAGTAAAACAACCTGAACAGGTGCCTCCATTGTCTACACAGTCATTGAAAGTATCATTGGCTACAACAAAAGGGTCACATGAGTCTGGGTCTAACTGTGCCACAGACTGATCAGCCAATAAAATAACTCCGACAACAAGAACTGCAAAAAGCAACCCTGTAGACATTATCCATTTATTCATTATTTATCACCTCCTTTAAACTAATAAATAAAAATGTAAATTGGGGTTTTTATAGATTTCCCCAATATAATCCAATAATTAAGCAGCCTTTCTTTTATTTTTTTCAGTGCCCAGTAGAACCCTTTCTATTGCAGAACCTGCATGTAAGATAAGGTCCCATCCCCAAAATTTAGTATAATATCCCTGAGATTCTCCCAAAAACAATGTAGCATAAATAAATATCACAATGGCTAACTCAAATTCTATAGGGATATCTATTTTGAAACTCTTTTCGAACAAGAATGGCAAAAATGTAAGTGATAATGTGATAGATGCCACAAAGACGACAAGCCAATTTTGGTTTACAACTCCTGCAACCATTGCAATAAGGAGAGTTGCCCTTATCACAGATAAAAGAAGAATATGTACATTCTCTTTATTATCAACACTCTTTGGAAAAAATTTCATTTCAACTTTTCTGTTATTTAATACAAGAAACCAGGATTTATAAGGATTTCAATTCATTTTTGATTTCCCACTTCAATAATCTATAATCCTTAATCTCTTAGACTATCTTGTCTATATGTCCCAATACTTTTTTACAAATAAATCAAAAAGTGGACCCGCCGGGAATCGAACCCGAACCTTCCGACTGCCAGCCGGAAATTCTACCGTTAAACCACAGGCCCTAACCAATATCAGAATTAAGCCTTTAAAATCATTTAGAATCTGTATGAAGTGCATTAAAAATCAATAAGATACTATTCGCAGATTTCTTTTTTAGGTACCTTTTCAGTTGTGTATACGCATGTCAGAATCTTATTTGCATTACCTTCTTCCCCAGAGCTCTGGAAATTGAAAACAAACTGAAATTTTTTCTTATTTTCATTAGTTATCATAATTTCCTGAAAATCATAACTAAGAGAATCAACTATTTGATATCCTTCTTCAACCACATGCATGCCAATGCCAAAATATCCATCTACTTCCGAATCAAGGTTATAAGCATCTAAATCACAATATATGTTTTTATCAACACATACTCCATTTTGTTCATCATTACATTCAGAGATATATGTAAAATTCTGAATTGAATAAGATATTTGGCTCTCACGACAATTCTCAGAACTCCCAGAATCACTTCCACTATTTCCTCCACCACCACCTCCAGAGCTTCCTCCACCATTGCCTCCAGAACCTCCATCACTACTGCCTCCCGAATCAGCCATACTTCCTAAATCATTTTCAGAATCTTTTATTATATTTCCTGAAATTATAGAATTTTCATCTCCCTCTCCTCCAAAATCTTCTGGATTAGACGGACTTTCATCCGCAATCATTAAATATCCCAAGGCCAATCCTAAAATCATAATAATAATCGCTATTAATATCACCTTGATTTTCATATAGAAATTTAGGCATAAGTTTTTTATAAATCTTACTTGTTAAGAATATCTTCTGAAGGATCAGCCCCATCTGAATATATTATGAATTTCATCTTATCTTTCATCTTCAATATTTTCTCGCTTATTTTCCATGCTTCTTTTACCTCATCATCCCTAGCAAATAAGGCCTTATTTCCTTTGATTGCTTCCTCAAGCAAGACAGAATATTCGTCAATGCTATTTGGACCAAATTCCATTTCCCTAGAAAATTCAAAATTAACAAGTTTTGCATTTTCATCTTTTACAGGGTTTCTAGAATTCATAGATATAGAAACATTCTGCTTAGGATAAATATTGATAATGATTTTGTTATTTCCAAGACCCTCATAACCCTTTCCTAAGTTAGCATGATATGGCTTAAAATTTATTCTAATTTGCCCAAATCGTCTCCTAAGTTTTTTCCCAGTACGCAGAACTAATTTTACACCATCCCATCTTTTATTCTTACAATTCAATTCTACCTTAGCATATGTTTCAGTCTTCTTTTCTTTCAACCCCTCTTTCTTTATTTCAGAAGTGTAAGACTTATATTGTCCAATCAAATGATTCCTTGCTGAAGAAACCTCTAGTCCCTTAAGGACATTTATCTTAGCATCATGAATACTCTTAGGGCTTAAATCATCTGGCCTATCCATCAAAATTAAAGATAAAACTTGGAGCAGATGATTTTGTATCATGTCCCTTATAGCTCCAGCATCATTATAATAATTGATCCTATTTCCTACTCCTACCTCCTCATTTACTATAACTTGAATACTTTCTACAAACTCCCTATTTAATGTAGAATAAAGTATTGGATTAGTAAAAAAAAGAACATTAAGATTTTTTACAGTCTCTTTCGCAAGATAATGGTCTATCCTATACACTTCTTCTTCTGAAAAAGTATTATGAATTTTTTTATCCAATAGATTAGAGGACTTAAGATTATTACCAAATGGTTTCTCAAATATAATCCTTGTATATCCATTATGTGCTTTATTTAGATTGTATCTTTTCAGATTAGAGACAATTCTTGGAAAAAATTTGAATCCTGTAGAAAGATAATATATCCTATTGCACCCTCTTGTTTCACAATTTGACATCATTCCTTTAAGTCTCTTAAAACATTCAGGATTTGAAAAGTCTCCCTCAAGATACTTCACATTGAGCTTGCCTACAAGCTTCCTTTCGTTCTTGTTCCTAATAGATTTAACAAGGAACTTCTTATATTGCTTGTCAGAGAATGATTTTCTGGATATCCCAATAAGAGTAGAACTTTTGCTTAAGACTCCCCTATCTACAAGATTCGCAAATGCAGGAACCAACTTTTTTCTAGTAAGGTCTCCAGTTCCACCAAAAAGAACGAAAGTGACAACCTTTTTTTTATCGTCGTCCATAATTTTAAATAACCATCCTGACTTATAAACCTAACTTAAAGATGGTTGATAAAAAAGAACTTGTTATTATCGCAGATATATTAAGAAGAGATTCTATAGTTTCAACAACGATTGCAGGCTCTGGCCATCCAACTTCTTGTCTCTCATGTGCAGAAATATTATCTGTCTTGTTCTTTGACGAGATGTCTTATGATGTGAAAAACGCATTAAATCCAGACAATGACGAATTCATTCTAAGCAAAGGTCATGCAGCCCCAATTTTATACTCTGCTCTTTTTAGATCAGGGTGCATAGATTATGGCTTAAGTTCTCTAAGAAAATTAAACAGTCCCCTTCAAGGACATCCGATGCCATCTTCATTAAAATGGATTAAGGTTGCAACTGGTTCATTAGGACAGGGGCTCTCTGCTGGAATAGGTATGGCCTTAGCATCTAAAATGCGAAACTCTTCTTCTAGAACATATGTCCTTTTAGGAGATAGCGAATTGGCAGAAGGTTCTAACTATGAGGCACTCCAATTAGCTTCAAAATATAATTTAAACAACCTTTGTGCAATTGTAGACATTAATCGTTTAGGTCAAAGGGGAGAAACAATGGTTGGACATAACATAGACACTTATAAAAAAAGGTTTTTATCATTTGGTTGGAATACCATTTCTATAGATGGGCATAGCATACCTCAGATATATAATACATTTTCAAAAGCAAGAATTTCAAAAAAGCCAACAATAATACTTGCAAAAACTTACAAGGGAAAGGGAGTTTCATTTCTTGAAAATAAAGAGAATTGGCACGGAAAAGTCTTAAATCAAAAAGAAATGGACTCTGCATTAAAAGAAATACCTGATGAAAATATGCCCAAGGTAAAAATAAAGAGACCACAATCAAAAAAGACAAATCCAATCAAGTTTACACATATTTTTCCAAACTATTTAATGGATGAACAAATATCCACACGTGAAGCATATGGCATTGCCTTAGCAAAATTGACAGAAAAAAACCCTCAAGTAATCGCACTAGATTCAGAAGTATCAAATTCAACAATGTCCGAAAAAGTAAAGGAAAAAACTCCAGAGCAATTCATAGAGACTTATATTGCAGAACAAAATATGATATCTATAGCTTTAGGGCTTAGCAAAAAAGGTTTTGTACCCTTTGCTTCCACATTCTCTGCATTTCTCTCAAGAGCCCATGACCAAATAAGAATGTCTGCACTTTCATTGGGAAATTTCACAATATGTGGCTCCCATTCTGGAGTTTCAATAGGGCAAGATGGAGCTTCTCAAATGGGTCTTGAAGACATAGCGTTATTCAGAAGCATACCTAATTCAACAATTTTCTACCCCTCAGATGCTGTTTCAACAGAAAAGCTAGTCTCTCTTTCTGCAACTCTTCCAAATATAAAATACATTAGGACGACAAGACAAAAAACTAAAATCTTATATCAAAATGATGAAAAGTTTCTTCCAGGTGAATTCAAGACTCTAAAAAGTTCTACAAAAGACAGAGTTGTTTTGATAGGTGCAGGAATAACCTTGCATGAATGCCTCAAAGCACACGATGAACTAAAAAAGCAAAACATCCACACCTCCGTAATTGATTTGTATTGCATAAAACCATTTAACTCAAAAAAACTAATAGATTTTGCAAAAAAACATGGAAATAAACTGATAATAGTAGAAGACCATTACAAGGCAGGAGGAATAGGTGAAATGATCTCTTCGGCCCTTGTAAATTCGGGGATAAGGATAAAGTCCCTTCACGTTTCTGGAATACCTCATTCAGGTCAGCCTTCTGAACTTCTCCATATGCACAAAATTGACTCCAGAGGAATTATAGAAGAAGTCAGGAGCTTCAATTGATATTAACTTTAGATATTGGGGGAACACACATTAGGATTGCAATAATTTCAAACGGAAAGATAAAAGATAAAAGACAAATTCCTACCCCGAAAAAGAAATCCGAAATAATCTCATCTATTGAAAATCTCATCTCTTCTTATGATCTGTCAAAAATAGAAAATATATCATTGGGAGTTCCAGGCACAATAAAAAATAACAAGATAATTGGGGCTAATAATACAGATATAAATGGATTGGATTTTAAAAAAATCCTCCAAAAAAAGTTCGGGCTCCCAATATTCATAGACAATGATGCAAATTGCGCAGCCCTTGGAGAAATTCATTATGGTCATGGTAAAAAATATAGGAATTTTATTATGTTAACTCTCGGCACAGGTATAGGTGGAGCAATAATAATCTCAAGAAAGATCTTCAGGGGAAATTCATCTGCAGGAGAATTCTGCAATATGCTTATAGATAAAAAAAGATTTGAAGAGTCTGTTTCAGCTAGTACGCTTCGAAAAATAGCAAAAAATTCAGGTATGAAAAATGCATATACAAAAATTGGAGAAAAACTTGGAATAGGAATTCTTAACCTCACTTATGTCTTAGACCCCGAAATAGTGATTCTTGGGGGAGGAATTTCAAACGCAAAAGATATCTATCCTCCAATACAAAAGATAATGAAAGAGAAAGATATACTAAAACGGAACATCCATGTGATAAAGGCAAAATTAGGAAATAATGCGGGTCTGATTGGTGCATCTCTTTTAAAAAATGAAGAACATAATAAAAGAAAACGCTGATAATTTAGGAGCTATATCTGCTAAGGCTATAGCAGAGGAAATATCTTCTGTGCTTAACAGAAAAAATAATGTAATGATGGGCATTTCGGGAGGAAATTCTGTAAAAGAGATATTTTCCCACCTTAGAGAAGAGAACATTTCATGGGAAAAAGTCAACATTTTTTTCATTGATGAAAGATTCGTTCCTCTGGATAGCGATGAAAGCAACTACAAACAAGCTCTTGATTACTTTCCAAACTCTTCCCTCATCCCAATAACATATACTAACTTGAATGACTCTGCTATAGATTACACATCTAAGTTTTACAATAAAGGAGAAAAATTCGATATAATAATTCTTGGAGCTGGTGAAGATTCACATATAGCCTCTTTATTTCCAGGCCATCCAGAAATAAATTCAGAATCCTCATCATTCATTGCAATAACAGACTCTCCAAAACCTCCTAAAGAAAGAATTACTGCCTCAAAAGTTCTCTTGAAAAAATCAGATTGCTGTTTTTTAGTATTTTTAGGAGATTCAAAACGCATTGCCTATGATATGTTTAACAACCCAGAAATTTCAGAAGAGGAATGCCCTTCTAAAATAACAAAGGCCATAAGGAACCTCAATATAATAACTGATTTAGAAATCAAGGGTATAATCTAATACAGGAGAATATCTCGCCTTCCAAAATTCATATGTCTTTCTTAATGGGTCTATTTCATCTCTAATTGTATCAACAAATTGTGCAGAATTAATCTTACCTTCTGAATAATTAGATGTTGCTTCAGTCAATGTATCCTCAAATCTTCCCTTTACCAAATCTACCATAGATTTTGAACATCTCATAACTCTAGGATTTAAGAAAAATTGTCTTGTATCTGCTACCAAATCATCTGCAGGAGGACTTATACATTCTCTATTATATCTACTCATTTAAAATCAAAGTTATTAAGGTTAATTAATCTTTCTCATCATCTTTTTGGATGATTATCCAATCAATAATGAATGCTATAAAGCTTGCAACTACAGAGATATACAAAACCTCTAGAATAATCGCTCCTGCTATTAAAATCCCAAGATTTATTTGAGTCTGGAAAGCCATTTTTATTGCAATTATAAATGGCCATGCAACAACTCCCAATAATGCAGAATATGTTTGGTAATCAGAGCCAGTGAATGAATAATTATAAAGATATACAATCACAGTTACAAATATTAGGATAAAAACCGACAACATTAGTTTTCTTTTAGTCAGCCTGAAAAACTCTTTAACGCCTTTCTTTTTATCAGATTTCATCTTATTTATCTACTCTATTTACAATCCTGCCTTTCTTAAAAGACAAAATATTCTCAATGGTCGTATCTAAAATCCTGTGAATTGCCTCTCTTGTGAAGAAAGCCATATGCGGAGTAACAATGACATTCTTCTCCTTCAAAAGTCTATGATTTTCCATAAAGATTTTCATATCTTCTTTATTGAACTCCTCAGAGAACATCTGCATTTCATCCTTAATATCCTCCTCTCCTTCTAAAACGTCAAGTGCGGCCCCAGATATTATTTTCTTTTCAAGCCCGTAAAGCAATGCAGTAGTATCTATTATCTCTCCTCTAGCCGCATTTATTATAAAACACCCTTTCTTTATTTTTCTTATATTGCTCATGTTTATCATTCCTCTTGTGCTAGGCAATAAAGGCACATGAATAGTTATTATATCAGAATTCATTAGAAGACTATCAAAATCAACATACTTGAATCCTAATTCTTTACTCAACTTAACATCTTTTGTTTTTGCAAATGCTATAACTTCCATCTCGAACCCCTTAGCTATTTTTATGACTCTCTGCCCTATGCTCCCAGGCCCTATAACTCCAAGGGTTTTTCCCCTTAAATCAAACCCTTCAAGTCCTTCAAGAGAAAAGTCATCCTTCTTCGTTCTTTCAACAGCCACGGGAATTTTCCTTGAAATAGATAAAATCAAGCCAAATGTATGTTCTGCCACAGTATTTTCTCCATAATGTGGAACGTTACTTACAGAGATTTTTCTCTTCTTGCATTCATTAATATCAATGTGATCATATCCTGTTGACATTGTTACAATATGGTTCAGATTAGGCATTTTATCTAATACCTCCTTATCAACGCACGAATCTACAAAAACCACTAGCACATCAGAATTCTTAGCTTTTATAGCATTCAAAGAATTTATGGGAGTTTTAAAGAATTCAACATTCACACCCCTGATTTTCTTCAACCCAGACTTTAGATAAATTTCATTATCTCTATTGCTCTCAAAAAAACTTATTTTCATTTTAAATTTACCCTCTTTATAATTATATTCTCTTTATCTGACTTACCCTTAATCTCTTTCCAACTCAGCAAGCCCTTTCTAGACCCTGGAGTTGAAACAAGAGATGCAGAATTAATCACTGCAGCCTTAATTGATTCTTTTATATCCCCAGTTTTTATCAACCCTGCAATGAAAGTGCTTGAAAAAACATCTCCCGCACCAGTCTTCTCTTTGACATCAACTTTTTTTGGAGAGTACTTATAGACATATATTCCATCAGAAACGTATCCTGGTCTTGCTCCATCTGTAATGCATACAATACTTGGACCAAGTTCATGGATTTTTTTATAAATGTTATTCTTTCCAACAAGCATCTCAGCCTCCTCCATATTCAAGCTCAAAAAATCTGTATTTCTCAACATTTTTCTCAAAGGCTCAATCCCTTTCCTTATTTGATAACTGCTAGGATTAAATGACACCTTCATCCCATTTCTTTTTGCAAAATCAACAAATTTTTTCTGACTTGCAAATGAGTCTCCTGCCAAAGAACTTATATGCACCCATTTAGAATTCATTTTCCCAAGTTTTATCTCATCATATTTCAATAAATTACTTGCTCCCTTATATGTGAGAATTGTCCTATGATGACTTTTAGACTCAAGAATAAATGAATATCCTGCATGTTCTTTTCCATTCACTCCCAAAAAATCAACATTGGCTTTTTTTAATTCCCTAAGGATAATTTTAGAGTTATATCCATGTCCTATTTTACCTAAAAATCCTGATTTCAACCCAATTTTAGAAATGCACACAGAAGTGTTTATTCCTCCACCCCCAACAGAAAAATTAACCTTATCTACCAATACCTTTGTCCCAGAAGGAATACATAACTTTCCAGAACCCTCAACTATGTCAGTATATATGAATGCATCAACAAGACCACTACCAAAACTGATAACATCATATTTTTTCATTAATCACCTCTTGAATATTAATTCTTCCTTGCTTTTATTTTTAACGCTTCCAATCCTGGAAGTTTTTCACCAGCAATATAATGTAATAATGCCCCACCACTCAAACTCACATATCCTAATTTCTTTCTATTAATATTCAACCTCTCAAGTATTGATTCACTATGTCCTCCAGCTATCACACAGAATGCTCCAGATTTCTCCATTGATTTCAATAATTCTTTTGTTCCTTTTAAGAATTTTTTATTTTCATAATATCCTGCAGGCCCCTTCCAGAATATCTGTCTTGCATTCATTATTCTTTTTGAATATTCTTCAACTGTTTTACTACCTATATCCAAAGCCCTCTCATTCAGGGGCAATTCACTAATGTCATGCTCTTCTCTCTTACCTCTTACTTCAAATGCAAGATCAATTGGAGTTTTTATATTAGAAATGTTTTTCTTTATCTCAATCATAAAATTTCTATATTTGCTCAATATTTTATTCTCTACTCCAAGAGAATTTCCATTAGCAATCAGACAAACAAGAGAGAAAACTCCTGTAGACAAAATATTTTTTTTCTTTATCAGAAGCATATTATCTTCTATTTTAGCCCCTCCCAAAATAAATAGTGTGTCTTTAAGATGGATTTTATTGATATTCTTTAATTCTTCTTCCAATACCCTCCCTATTCCTGAAGGTAACAATTTTGGAAATACCATAATACTTGCTTGCTTCCTATGTGAAATAGAAAATGCATCATTGATATATATGTCGCTCCTTTTTGTAAGTTCTCTGATATACCTTGAATTTCTGTCAAAAAAGAATTCATCTTTTATTTTTCTGACATTATCTAATAATATCGCCTCTCCATCCCTTAAGGAATCAATAGCATTCAATGCTCTTTTCCCGCAAACGTCTGGAACAAACTTCACATTTGTAAATCTTCTCAATGCTGCTGCATGTTGCTTTAAATCTATAAAATCCTCACTTCCAGGTCTTCCCTGATGGGCCAATATAATTACCCTTGCATTTTTCTTTTTCAGTTCCTTGATTGTTTTAGCATGCTCTCTTATTCTTCCAGAAACACGTATCTTTCCATTTTTAACCTCTGAATTAATATCTACTCTAAGCAAAACATTCTTTCCTTTAAATATAAAATCATCCAGCGTTTTGAATTTTTTATAAGCCATAAGAATCAACCTCTAAGCAACTTTAATGAATCTATAACTCTTGATGAATATCCATGTTCATTATCATACCATGCTAGCACTTTTACCATCTCTCCTTGTACCATTGTGCTCAACCCATCAATGATAGAAGAATGTATATTCCCAATTATATCACTAGATACAATCTCATCCTCTGTATAATATAATATTCCTTTCATCTTTTTTGTAGCTGCATCCTTAAATGCCTTATTCACTTCATCAACACTTGTCTTCTTTTTAAGATGGGCAACAAAATCTATTATAGACCCAGAAGCAACTGGTACTCTCATTGCTAATCCAGACATCTTGCCCCTCATCTCAGGCATTGCCTTGCAAAGAGCATCTGTTGCCCCAGTACTTGTGGGCACAATATTCAACCCTGCGGTTCTTCCTCTTCTTCTTTTTTTGTGAAATCCGTCAACAATATTCTGACTTGCTGTATAGGCATGTAATGTAGTCAAAAATGATTCTTTTATTCCAAATTTTTCATTTAAGACCTTCACAACGGGAGCAAGACAGTTTGTAGTGCATGAAGCTATAGAAATTATTTCATGAGTCTTCTTAAGTTCATTTTCATTGACTCCCATTATCAATGTAATATCTGCATCGTCACTTGGAGCGGTTATTATGACTCTCCTTGCCCCAGCCTTGATATGCTTCATAGCACCATCTCTCTTTGTGAATGCCCCAGTAGCTTCAATCACAACATCAACCCCGAGTTTTTTCCAAGGAAGTTTCTCTGGATCCATTTCAGACAACACAGGATATTTCTTTCCATTAACAATTAGATTTTCTCCAGAAGAATGAACCCTTCCTTTAAAATTACCATATACAGAATCATATTTCAAAGCATATGCAGCATCTTCGGCTCCATGAAGATCATTTATAGCAACAATCTGAATTTTCCTTTCTAAAGCTATCTTAAAGATATTTTTTCCTATTCTTCCAAATCCATTGATAGCTACTTTCATCTCACCTCTCCTCTTACAAAACAACATAACTGAACTTATAAATCTTTTTAGATGTAAATTTTAACAACTCAATGATTTTTTGATCTAAATTCTTTCTCCAATACCTTTAATGCCTTTTTTGGATCTTCAGAATTTGAAATAAAACTTCCTGAATTTACAATATCAACTCCTGCCTTGACAAGTTTCCGAACACTATTATCATTCACCCCCCCATCAACTTGCACAATAACTTCGGGATATAATCTCTTAAAAGCAATTACATTCTCAACAACCAATGGATTTAGTCTTTGCCCTTCTTTTCCAGGATATACCCCCATGAACATAATACCATCGACGGATGCTCCAAACTTTTTTATTTTATCAACGCTCTCCAAAATTTCTCTTATTTTAACATTTGGATTGAAGGCTACCCATGCACCCATATTATTCTTCTTTATCCTCATTATCAATTTGAATATTTTTTTAGAATCTTTTATAGCCCCGTAATGAAATATTATTTTTTTGAATCCTTTTTTTTTCATTTTAGATATCCATTTTTCAGGTCTATAAACCATCAAGTGTGCTTCAAAATCATTCTTGTATTTTTTTAAATTCGGAACATTAGAAGCTCTTATTCCCTTTGCCGAAACAAACTTTCCATCCATAAAATCAATTTGGATTTTTTTAGATATTTTCACCAGATTAGAAAATTTTTCATCAAATTCTTCCTTACTCTCTGCAAATATACTAGGTATGACGTGATTCATCTTTTTTTCTCGTATTTAGAAATCTTATCTATTCTTCTCTTGTGTCTTGGTTTTCCTGAAAATTCCTCTTTCAACCATAAATCAATAATTCTCACAGCCTTACTGCTTGAAAATTTCCTTCCTCTCAAACACAAAACATTAACATCATTATCTTTTTTAGCCATTTTTGCAGAATAATTGTCATAAGCACACGCAGCCCTCACTCCCCTGACCTTATTAGCTGCTATGACCATTCCAGTCCCAGTCCCACATATTAATATTCCCCTTGAACCTTTATTTTTAACAACCTTCTCTGCAACCTTGAATGCATAATCTGGATAATCATCCTCCTCTTTTTTGTTAATGTTACTAAAATCCTCATATGATATTTCTCTCTTCTCTAAAAATTTTCTTATCTTTTCTTTTGTATCAAAACCGGCATGATCTGCTCCAAGATATATTTTCATTTTTTACTAATCTAAAAACAGAATATTGTTTTTATATCTTATTGTTAAACTGGCTTTGTAAAAAAAGTCAAATATGATGTGATTCCAGAAAGAATAAAGTCCCTATCGCTAAAATCCAGGTAGAATTGTTTCTTCAGTAAATTTTTTGTAAAATTCTTTAAATTCCATCTAACCTATATTTCTTATAATTCAAACAAAAGTTCTTCCCACCCTTTTTAAAGGCTTCATTTGACTCGTTAATTATATTCATTGCCTCTTCCGCATTTTTTGCATGGAATATCAAACTCATTTCTTTTTTATCAAAAAATCCTCTTTTCAATGGCTCCCTCTCAAGCCATCTTACAAGATCTTTCCATGTATCTCCAAGCAATATTATTGGAATGTCACAAATGTGCTTAACTTGCACTAACTGCCATGTATAAAAGAACTCAAGCATTGTTCCTATTCCTCCAGGGGCAATAACCACTGCGTTTGAAAGTAACATAAAATTATCAAGTCTGCTTGAAAATTTATCAAACTTGCTATACAAACCAACCCCCTTGTTAAAATCCTGTTCATGTGGCAAAACAATACCTAATCCAATAGAATGGGAGCCATTCTGTTTTGCTCCAGCTTCATGCCCAGTATTTGCAGCTTCCATTATTCCAGGTCCTCCTCCTGTAACAACATCAATACCTTTCTCCCCAATCATTTTCGCAAGCTTATAAACTTCCTTGTAATATTTATCATTCCTCTTGATTCTTGAAGAACCAAATATAGTAACATGAAAATGCTTGTGTCCTAATCCCTTCTTTATTCTTATTCTCACCATTTTTTATCAAATTTTCTTAACTCAACTAATAGCTTTTCAGGGTTTTTAACTTTAGCAATGGCGGAAGCAATTAAAATTCCATCACACCCAAGCTCTCTAGCTTTTTCCACATCTAAAGCAGAACTTATTCCTGCCCCACATAATGATTTAATTCCACTATCTTTCAAGATTCTTACAAACTTCACAATATCTTTGCTTTTATGCTCCGTGATTGACTTTCCACTTCCTATTAATTTAGGATCTTCAAATGCAATTGCGTATGGCTTCAAATTTAATTTAGAAAAAATCTTCACTTCTCGCATGTTAGCAGCACACAAAATAACTTCCAAACCTGATTTTTTGCATTCAACCAGCCTATCCTTTATCTTATCAAGAGAAATCCTATGCTCTGAATGATTCAATAAAGTCCCTTTCGTCCCAACAGATTTCAACGCATTAGAATAAACATATCCAGTCCCTCTTCCATCTCTATTGTAATTAACGTGTTGAGAATAAACTTTCTTGTTTACCTCTCCAACAGAAATAATATCAACAAAATTTACACACACAATAGCATTAGGGAGATGTCTCCTTATCATTCCAGCAAGTTTAACAGCCTCCTTACCAAATTTATAACTCTTGAAATTGATTACTATCATCCAAACACAATCCTCCTTAACTTTTGACTAATCTCTATTGGATTTTTACTCTGCCATACATTTCTTCCAACTGCAAGTCCTGTTGCGCCTGATTTCATTATGTCTCTGGCTTGCTTCAAAAATGCTTTTTCATCTGCCTTTGCCCCTCCAGCAACAACTATTTTTGTTCTTCCAGCAACCTTAACTGCCCATTTTAAATCAGATGGTTTATTTCCATATTTTAACTTCACCATGTCTGATCCTATTTCTAAGCCAGTGCGCGCAGCATATGAAATCATCTCTCTTGAAACATCATTCTTAACTTTTTTCCCACGGGGATATATCCATGTAATGACTGGCATTCCAATTTTATGTGCTTCCCTTTCAATTTTCTCAAATTGTTCTATCATCTTACTCTCATGAGAACTACCAATATAGATAGTATAACCCACTGCTGACGCTCCTAACTTCACAGCCTCATTCACATCACCAATCTGTGCAGAAATTGGGTCTCCCCCGTTAAGAGATGTTCTACCATTTAACTTCATTATCAATGGAACTCCTGAATTCCTTATTTCTTTATTATATTTTTCAACAATCCCTTTTTGAAAAACAACCCCTGTATAACCCCCCCGTTTTGCAATATCTAAAATATGCAATGGATTCGCATTCTTATCATTAAAATCCTTCTCAGGCCCATGCTCTAATCCCTGGTCATACGCAAGGTACAAGGCTTTCCCTTTTTTCAAAAGTTTTCCCCATTTTAGTTTTCCCATCTTCCCTCTTTGAACACAAACAATATAAACAACTATTCCTTATAAGTCTTATGAAGAGGTGTTTAGAAAAAAGGCCATGGGGAATGTTCGAGCAGTTCACTCTAAATGAAATATCTACAATTAAAATACTAACAATCAAGCCAAAACAAAAGTTCTCATTACAATACCATAAAAGCAGAAAAGAATTCTGGAGATTTCTGGACAATCCAGCTAAAGTCACAGTTGGAAAAAAGACATTCAAGGCAAAGATGGGAGATGAGTTCATAATAGAAAGAAAAACAAATCATAGGATTGAAGCCTTCTCAAAACCAGTGAGAGTATTAGAGATTTCTTTTGGAAAATTCAATGAGAAAGACATAGTTCGCATAGAAGACGCTTACGGAAGAAAATGAAACCAATAACAGAATTATCAGAAAAAGATATAAAAAATTTAAAACTTATTGTTCTCGATCTAGACGGTGTTCTCGTCCCAAGAGGCACAAAGATAAAGGAAAGAGCCAACATTTTAAAATTAGGGATAAAGACAGTACCTCCTAGTATAATAAAAAAAATTAGACTGCTCTCTAAAAAAGGCTTTGAAATAAATGTTAACTCAGGACGTGGATTATGGATGCTTCAGCACATGCTTCATGATATCTTGGATTTCATAAGTCTTACATACGAAAATGGTTCTGCAACATGGTATAAGGGAAAAATATATCAACATGCTAATAGCTTTTCAAAACTACATCACCTCTATGAAAAACTAAGATTTGTTAAACATAAAGATATTTTAGGTTTTGAACCTAAAGAATTCATAATAACAATACACTGCAAAAAAAGAGTTAATGAAATAGAAAAAATAGTTTCTAAGTACAAAGAGGTTTATTATATCTGGAACAATGAAGCTTATGATATTGGAATAAAAAACCTTCAGATAAAATCAAGGGGCCTGAAATCCCTCAGAGAGATTTTAAAGTTAAAAAAAGAAAATGTAATGGCGATAGGAGATAACTATAACGATATAGATATGCTAAAAGAATCAGGCATACCTATTTCAGCAGACCCCTCCAGAGTGAAAGGAGATTTCTATGTCGAATTAAATAAAAAAATGCTTCCTGCAGAACAACTCATAGACAGAATTCTCGAGGTTAAAAAATGATAACAGAAAAAGCATACGATAGGGCAATAGAAGTTCTAGAAAAGTGCAAGACTCCAAATGGATTCTTTGCTGCATATCCTGGATATCAAGGAGTTTGGAGTAGAGATAGTGTTATTACTTCTCTAGGAGCATCACTAATAGAAGAAAGATTCAAGGACACATTTAAAGAAAGCCTAAAAACACTTGGAAAAAATCAAAGTCTTAAAGGGCAAATACCTAATGCTGTTTTATTCGGCTCAGACAATGGAAAAGTAGACTATAAGTCAATAGATTCTACACTCTGGTTTATAATAGGGCATTATCTATTCAAATCAAGATACAATGATTCATCTCTCCTTAAAACATACGAGAAAAACATCCGTTCTGGAATGACATGGCTTTCGTATCAAGATTCTGGGGAAGACCATCTTTTAGAGCAGCAGCCAACCAGCGACTGGCAAGATGCATTTCCGCACAGATATGGACATACAATAAACACTCAAGCCCTTTGGTATAAAACTCTCACTCTTGTAGGAAACAAAAAAGAGGCAGAAAGAGTCAAAGAGATATGCAATAAAGACAAAGAGGATGGACTATGGAATGGAAAATACTATTATTCATTCAGATGGAAAAACCATAATAAATATAAAGAGTTCAGCGATTGGTTCGATACCTTGGGGAATCTTCTTGCGATACTCTTTGACCTTGCAGATAAAAAAAGGGCAGAAAGCATATTAGATTATATAAAAAAAGAAAAAATAGACTCTCCCTATCCCATAAAAGCTATGCACCCTCCTATTGACAAAAAGAGCAAATACTGGTATGACTATTTTGAGGATTGCGAAGCTCGTTCACCACACCATTATCTAAATGGAGGGATTTGGACATTTATAGGAGGATTCTATGTATGTGCTCTTGTAAAACTAAATAGGTTTAAGGAAGCTGAGATACAGCTCCAAAATCTTGCAGAGGCAAATCTTCAGAACAATGGCAACTTTGCGGAATGGCTACACGGCCAGACTGGGAAAATAGGAAAGACTCAAGACATTGAAAGTTATCAAGCTTGGAATGCAGGAACATATATCCTTGCTTATGAATCTCTCAAGAAAAAAAAGTCATTAATTTAGTTCCATCAAATATTTAAACCACAGATTACAATCAGTTAAAAAGAGGATAAGATGCCAAACCACCTAAATAAAAAAGTAAAGACTGCTTTAACAAGTCACAAAAAATTAGCTCAGGAAAGAACAATTCTCGCTAATGAAAGAAACAGCCTTGCATATATAAGAACTGGATTTGGAGCATTTGCCCTAGGTCTTGCATTGATAAAACTCTTTGAGGAACACATCAAATATGTTTTAGCCGGATACGGTGCCGCATTGTTAGGAGTAATAATTATTCTGTTTGGCATAATTTATTATCCTATAAGAAAAAAGAAAATCCTTTCTTATTGATTATTTATCAGAATTTTTTAAAAGACTTTCCTCAATCAAGTCAATCATTTTCTTGGCAATAACCTTATAATGAAAATTCTTTAAAGCATGTTTTGCTGCAGCCTCTCCCATCTTTTTTCTTAAATCTGAATCTTCAATAAGTCTTAATGTATATTCAGCAAGTTGGTCTATATTTGCCCTATAAGCAAAAGTCTTAGGTATTGGAAATTCAATCTGCATCTTCTTGTCAAATCCCATGTCCTTGTATACCCATTCCTTGTCGAGTTTTATCTCGTGCTCGACATCTGCAAGAAAACCTGTTTCTCCTTGTTTTACAACATCTTTCGGCCCTCCAACATTTATAGTTATAACTGGCTTCCCACATGCCTGTGCCTCTAATTGTATCATTCCAAATCCTTCAAGACGAGAAGGTGCTGCATATATATCGCACGCGTTTATTAGCTTAGACATTAAATCAGAGGGATATTGTCCGCTAAGATAAATAAATCTCTCCTCATCAAGCCCCAACTCCTCTATTAATTTCTTTTCTTCCTTTCCATGATTTCTTGCAGAGAAACTTGGATATGTCTTCAACACATATTTCCAATTTCCAACTTTATCTTTTATCTTCGCAAGTGCTTTGAACATTTCCTGAGCTCCCTTGCTTGTCACATCCCCTCCAGCAGTCAATATCATCACCTCATCATCTTTTATTCCTAATTCATCTCTCATTTTCTTGACATCTTCATCATCCTTCATCCTCGGATAAAATATCTCTGGATCATAACCTATAGAGCAAACTTTTATGTTCTCACCCTTAACACCATCCCTAATATATGTTGACCTCACCCAATTGCTTGTTGCAACCAATAAAGGCAAATCATTCAACAAATCATGATAATTAGCTATCCATCCATTTGCATTGAACCATGGAACAGGCCTCATATTATGTTCTAACGGATGTTTTATCAGATCAGGAGTATCCCCCCAAAATCCAATCCCTATTACGACGTCAGGCTTAAAATTTTTGTATATCTCTTCTTTTTTATCATTATCTTCTCTAGAACATCTCTCGACAATCCATCCATTTTCTTCAAGTCCTTTAGCAAGATAATGTCCTTGCAAACTAAGTCCATCGGGTTCTACTGGATAAGGATATAAAACAAGTGCCTTCATTTTAATTCAACAAAACTTTCAATCTGATTGCAACTTAAAGTTTCGAAAATACCCTCCCTAAATCCATAAATATCCCTTATAATTTTTATTTTTTCCATATATTCTTCTGCATTCAGATTTATCTTGCTATTTGCATCTTTGCTAGGCACTGGAATTTTTAACCCCGAGTTGTGTGGAGCCTTCACCTTTCCAGGCCTATAAGAAAAGCAATATGCCTTCTTGCAACTCAGTTTTCCTTCATTTACAAGCTCGTTCACAGCATTATGTATTTCAATATGCCTTATATGACCATACTCTCCATTTTTACCGTGTGTAAAGATATAATCAAAATCTTTTCTCTTCAATTTTTTCATGATTTTATTTTTCAGATCTAAAAGAGAGATCGGATGTAGTTTATCGTCTTCCAAATCAGAAATCATTGCCTTTGCACCATAGTGCTTACACACTTTCTTAAACTTAGGCATTCTATCAGAATCATTCTGTCTGCAAAGAGAGAAGATTGTCCAATTCCAATTAGGGTTCTTAAGTATCATTCCTCCCATCCAAATCGTCTCGTCATCTGGATGAGCAACCACGCACAATGCATTAATCATGATCAAGGATGTAAAATTTTTTATTTAAACTTTTTTGTTGCTCTACGCGCAGCAAATTTGTCCAGAATAAATAATGTCTCCCCATGTTTTTGTAATATGCTTGCAGGAACTTCTCTACTTGGCCTGCAATATACAGAATAAAATACTGCATTAGCCTTGTCATTTCCTGTAGCAATAAGAATTATTTTTTTTGATTTCATTATTGTTGAGAGTCCGATTGTCAATGCACACTTAGGAACATCATCAATTGAACTGAAATTATTTGAATTGATCTTCCTTGTGCTCGCAGAAAGCTTGACATTTCTTGTTCTGCTCCTGAATGAAGACCCTGGCTCGTTAAATCCTATATGTCCGTTCACACCGATACCTAAAATTTGCAAATCCAATCCCCCTGACTTCCTTATTTTCTTTTCATATTCGACACATTCCTTCTTGAAATCCTTAGCACCTCCATCAAGAAAATTAATATTCCTTCTATCAATATCTACCTTAGAAAATAATTCTTTTTCCATAAAAAACCTAAAACTTCTTTTATCTTTGCTCTCTAATCCAACATACTCATCCAGATTAAAACTTTTCACCTCGGAAAAACTAACTCTTTTTTTTCTATATGCATCTACAAGATATTTATAAAATGGTTTCATAGTCTCTCCAGTGGCTAATCCTAAGACTGAATTTGGCTTAACCTTAATCTGCTCAATGACAATTTCAGCTGCCTTAGACACAGCTTTCTGTCTTGAATCAACTACTTCAACCTTAATCATCCAGCACATCCTCTTTCATGACAACTCTAATCATCTGTTCTATTTAAGATTAATCTAGCAAAAGATTTTTAATCTCTAGCTTCTTCTAATAGCCATGCAAAAAGAGGCACGGCCATCAATCCTTTACATAGGAACCTATCCCCCAAGAGAATGTGGGATCGCAACATTCACAAGAGACCTGACTAAGGCAATTAATAATCGCATATCTAATAAAATAAGCTATAGGATTCTTGCGATGAATAGCAATGGCGTTAACACTTACAACTATCCCAAGATTGTTTCTCAACAAGTAAGCGATACAGATATGAATTCTTACATTGAGGCCGCGAAAAAAATAAATGAAGATTCAGAAATCAAACTCGTCAATGTCCAGCATGAATTTGGATTATTTGGAGGTGAATGGGGAGATTATCTTCTGACATTCCTTGAATTATTGAATAAACCTGTTATCGTCAACTTCCATAGCGTCTTGCCAAATCCAGATGAAAAATTAATGCGCGTCGTGCAGAATATTGCCAAGAGATCAACAGAAATTGTTGTCATGAACAAGAAAGCAGTCACAATACTTAGAAAAGAGTACAACGTTAACACTCCTATAAGTGTAATCCCTCATGGAATCCCAACTGTTAAGTTCGAAGATCAGACAGAAGCAAAAAAAGAACTTGGATATGAAAAGAACCTGATTATATCTTCATTCGGCCTCATGAGTAAAGACAAAGGCTATGAACAAGTCATAGAAGCTCTTCCAAAGGTAGTAGAGAAGTATCCAAACTTAATATATTTAATAATTGGAGAAACACACCCAATCGTTAGAAGAGAATCTGGAGAAGAATATCGAAATTTTCTTATAAAAAAAATCAAAGAGCTTGGTTTAGAAAAAAATGTCAAATTCTACAACAAATACGTGATGCTCTCAGAGATAATTCAATATCTCAAGGCTACAGATATTTACATCTCTCCATGTGTCAATCCCAATCAAATAACTTCAGGGACATTGTCTTATGCTATGGGATGTGGAAGGGCAGTAATTTCTACTCCATTCTTGCATGCGCAAGATGCAATAACTCCTGATAAAGGCATTCTTGTTAATTTCCGAGATTCAAAATCATTTGAAGATGCATTATTTAAGATACTTGATAATCCAGATACAAAAAAAGGGATGGAATTAAACTCTTACCATCAAACTAGAAATATGACTTGGCCAAACGTTGCATATTCCTATAGTAAGTTATTCAGAAAACATATGAACTTACCTGATTCAAACATAGAAAATCTGCCTAAAATCAATACAAGCCACCTAGTTAAGATGACTGATAACTTCGGAATAATCCAGTTTTCTATCCAGTCAGACCCACAGATATCTTCAGGATATACTTTAGATGATAATGCCCGAGCGATGCTTGTCTGCACAAAACACTATGAAAGATTCAAGGAATATAACCAGCTTAATCTCATCAAGACATACCTGAATTTTATAAAGTATGTTCAAAAGGAAGATGGAAGAATTTACAACTTTGTAGATAAAGACCTTAAAATAGAGCTCGATCAATGGAGCGAAGATGCACACGGAAGAGCTATTTGGGCGCTTAGTTATCTCATAGCCTCGGAAAATATTCCATTAGATTTCAAAAGAGACGCAGAAGAGATACTACTTAAATCGCTAAATGTCGTGGAGGGAATGAAGTCTCCTCGCGCTGTTGCATTTACAATAAATGGACTTTACCATTATAATGCCTACAAACCCTCTACTGAATCTTATCAAAGAATAACTTCTCTTGCAGATCATCTTGTAAGGCTTTTCAAGGCAAGCAGTTCTACAGAATGGAAATGGTTTGAACAATATTTGACTTATTCAAATAGCAAGATCTCAGAAGCTTTGTTGTATGCTCATCTCTCCACAAACAATCCCGAATACCTCAACACCGCTATGTGCTCTCTCAAATTCTTGGTAAGAAACACATTTGAAAATGGAAATTTTGTCCCAATTGGACAAGATGGATGGTACATTAAAGGAAAAGAGCGCGCATATTACGACCAGCAACCATTAGACGTCGCAGACATGGTACAAACACTTATTTTAGCACATAAAATAACTAAAAACGAACGCTACAAGAAACTAGCCCTGAACGCATTTAACTGGTTCCTTGGAAAAAACTCTTTAAATCAAGTTATATATAACGAATATACAGGCGGATGCCATGATGGACTCGGCAAAGAGACTATAAATCTAAACCAGGGAGCAGAGTCAACTATCTCTTACCTTCTGGCAAATCTTTCTCTTGCGGAACTGAACGGAAATTAGAAAAACAATAACAATTAAAGAGATTTTTCTCAATAGAATTTCATATGCTTCAAAATGCTCTTTATTGAGAACTTCCTGACAAATATATAGCTATCTGCTCCACCATAATAAACAAGCAGATTATCCCTCCCATCTGGAACAACTCCCGTCGGGAATACAACATTATTAATGAATCCAAACTTTTCCAACTTTGCTTCAGGTTTCATCAATGGCGTGTCCTTTGGAGATCTCGCAATTATTTTCTCAGGATTTTTCAAGTCCAGAAGCACAGCCCCTGCACTATATATGTTTTCATCCTCACCAGATTCCTCATTTTTTTCAGATTTCACTCCATGATAAATCATAAGCCATCCTTCCTTAAGTTTTATAGGCGGGCATCCTCCTCCAATCCTTTCACCCTCCCAAGAATTCTCTCGAGGTCTCATCAAATTCTTGTCTTTCCCCCAATATACCAAATCCTTGGAATAAGATATCCATATACCTGGTTTTGTAAAATGCATTGTGCTTTCTGGCCTATTTAATGCAACATATTCTCCATTTACAATCTCCGGAAACAAAGCCACATCCTTATTCTGCTCCCTGAATATCAATCCCCTTCTTTCCCATTTTTCAAGATCATTAGAAACAGCAAGATAAGTAGAAATACCTTCAAACATCGAAACACCAACATAAGTCATATAATACCTATCTCCTATTTTGACTATTCTTGGGTCTTCAACTCCAAAATCTCCATCGTTCTTCCTACCTAAAAAAGCAGCCCTTTGGTCAATTTTCTCTACCTTAAGTCCACTCTTACTCAATATAACTCTCCTAAAATGGGAAATTGTCGGTAACCTGCATAACCCTTCCTTAAGAAAGACTTCTCCTTCTACACCTTTTCTAGTAATATCCTTCTCATGAATCTCCTGATATTTTATATTCCTACTCCCCCTATCATGAACCATGATGGGACACACAAGTTTTTTCCCATGTTTATGGCTTGCATTTTCTGCAACTCGAACATAGAGCATGATTTTCCCATTAGGCATCCTAATGGCGGCAGGATTCAAAATACCTGTAACGCTCCAGTTCTTTAGACTTGGCTTAAAATCCTCAGGTTTTAACAATAAATTTCCTTTAATATTCATCTTATCTTACTATACGTCCAATATCCTCCTCAAATATATTTGATGCTATTGTATTATATTGAATTAAATTCATTTTAAAATTTTGCTATTTTCAATTAGCTCAACAGATTTAACTTCAAACATCTTTGTCACTTCGCTAAATTTCAAAGGAACTCTAACAAAATTTTTCACCCTATTTTCACCTACATAAGATACGAATAATTCATTTAATAATTTATCCCTAAAGGAAAAAATTATATAATCTACTCAATTAAAAATATCATGAAAGAAGAAGAATCTGGAAAAATCTGGAAAAATAAATTAACCCCTGAACAATATTTTTTACTAAGAGAAAAGGGTACAGAACCACCTTTCTCGGGAAAGCTTTTGAATAATAAAGAAGGGGGCATGTATCTCTGTGCAGCCTGTGGGAATCATCTATTCGATTCAGATGTGAAATTTGATTCAGGAACAGGATGGCCTTCATTTTATGATGCAAAACCAGGGGCAATTAAATTTCAAGATGACAATAAACTCGGAATGACAAGAATAGAAGTAATCTGTGCAAAATGTGGCTCCCATTTAGGACATATTTTTGATGATGGACCAAAAGACAAAACTGGAAAAAGATATTGCATCAACTCATCTTGTCTTGATTTTAGAAAAAACTAGTTATAGATTTAAATAATCTATTTTCTAAGATTTATAGAATGAAGAGTATGATTTATGTAAAAAAGATGGATGGCAGACTTCAGCCATATGATGAAAACAAACTACGTCGCTCTCTAAAAAAATCTGGAGCTAGTAAAGAAACAATTAAGGATATCCTTTCAAAAGTTGATTCAATTCTTTATAATGGTATTGAAACAAAAAAACTTTTCAAATTTATTTTCCAAGAGCTCAACAAATGTAGTCCTAACTGCTCTCCAAGATATAATCTAAAACAGGCAATTATCTCTCTTGGATTTGAAGGAGGATTCGTTTTTGAAAAATTTATGGGAAAGCTTTTTGAAAAAAAAGGATATGATGTCAAATTAAATCAGATTGTCAGAGGAAAAAACATATCCCATGAAATTGATGTTATAGCAATTAAAGATAAGGATAGGATAATGATTGAAGCAAAGCACCATGGAAAACCCTGGCTTGGAACGGATATCCAAACGGCACTATATGTCTATGCTCGTTTCCTCGATACCAATAATTCTTTTACGAGACCTATGCTTGTTACAAATACAAGATTCTCAACATCTGTCATGCGATATGCAAAGGGCGTTAATCTCTCATTAATGGGCTGGAAATACCCTAAGGGAAATAGTCTTGAAGAAAATATAGAAAAATATAAAATTTATCCAATAACTGTTCTGAATCTTCCTGAGGTTGTCCTAAAAAGATATTTTGAAAAAGACATTATAACCTTAGAAGACCTGCAAGCAACTAGGAAACTATCTCCAGAAGAAAAAGACAAAATAAACAAAATTATGTACCCTTCCTAATCAATTATTCCTAAAATGGTGACTAATGTAGGATACAAGAGAACTCCCTGAAAGCCTTGTACTTGAAGGACCATTTCTCACATAGAACTCTTCTTCGTTCGCTCCCCTCAAGAAAACTGGCCTCCTACTACTTTTACATTCAACCTTCAGAACAGACATTTCGTGCACTTGAACTATCTCGAATTTTATAAAAGGCAGATACTCACTACCTATATCTCTTTTTATAAGGTTTGTGAAATGCAGGACAAGCTTGTCTTGACTTGAAAAATTATCTTTTTCTATTCCAATCAATTCTTTATCATCAGATACTCCTATCAATAAGACTCCTCCTCTTGAATTCAAATATGCTGTAATGGTCTTAAGAGCCGAATGTTCTACCTTTCTATCTACCTCATTAGTATGTAAATTAACTCTCAATGTAGATTTAAACTCCAGAATCTCGCTTTCACCTTTTTTTATCATATTCATCACCATTTCAGAAGAATCTGCCCTATCCGGATTAAAAAATCTTGAATTCCCTTCAACTAGTTTCGTAATAAACGTACTAACAACATTCATTCTTCCATTTTTTATATAAAAGTATCCTGCAACTGAAACAAGAAATGCTCCAAGACTATTAAATATCAGATCACCCATTGTGTCTGAAGGCATTGATTTTTGGAGATTAAACCCAAAGATACTATCTAATCCATATTCAAATATCTCCCACACACTTCCAATAGCAACAGCAAATGCAAATGCAAAAAATACTATAATCATCGGACTGGCGTTTATCTTATCATCCTTGTAAAGCACATACATAAGTGTAAGCCCTATAAAACCCAACGCAATTGCAGAGACAAAATTTAGTAGAATATCCCACCACCAAAATTCATCAAAAAGGCCTCTTACTTCTCCGAGATAAAGAACCCCGTATATGAAAAATAATATCAATATCTCATATTTTGCAGGAACTTCCATATTAAACCATTTTTCAAGAACATATGGAAGAAAAGTCAATGTAAATCCTACAAGAGAAATATACATAACAAGTATTCTCTGCTCATATATTGCTCCAAAAAAGGCAAGAACGAGCATAACTCTAATGATATTTATAACAATAAATCTCACCCTTCCAGGAGATTCTTTCCGCTCAGCCATAAAATATCAAGCAGACAGTAATTTATATAATATTCGCAATTAATTTTAGTACACACAGATTTAAAAACTGCCATTTTCTTTCAATTCTGACAGAGCTATATCTGTTTCTTAAAAATGGAAAAATTTAAAGCACTTGGACTGAATAAGAAAATGATTTCCGTACTTGAAGAGCTAAAATTCACAGAACCAAGTGAAATCCAAGAACAAACAATTCCTCTTGTTCTAGCAGGAAAAGATGTTATAGGAAATGCATCAACAGGTTCTGGAAAAACACTTGCATTTGCATCTGCAATAGTCCAAAATTTAACGCCTGGTGCAGGCATCCAAGCCCTAGTTTTAACTCCAACAAGAGAGCTTGCAGAACAGATAACTGGAGTAACAAAAAAATTCGCAACAAATACTGGCCTTAATATACAAGAAGTATACGGGGGTGTCTCGATTGAGAACCAGATAAAGAAACTAGGAAAAGCAGATGTCATAATAGGCACTCCAGGAAGAGTTTTAGATCATTTAGAAAGAAGGACTATGGAATTATTTGAACTTAAAATTCTTGTCTTGGATGAAGCAGATAGAATGGTAGACATGGGATTTCTTCCAGATGTAGAAAGAATAATCAAACAATGCCCAATAAAAAGACAAACACTTTTGTTTTCAGCAACAACTTCTCCTGATGTACAATACATAGAGAGTAGATATATGAAAAGTCCAACTGTTGTGACAGTCACCCAATATGTCGATTCTTCAAAGCTCCAGCAATGTTATTATGATTCTCCAAGCTATATGAAATTCTCTCTTTTAGTTCACCTTTTGAAAAAAGAGAAATCAGGCATTGTAATGGTCTTTTGTAACACTAGAAAAAATGTTGATCTTATTGTTGCAAACCTAAAAAGATTTGGGCTTCCAGCACACGCAATCCATGGGGGATTGACTCAAAGCAAAAGAAATTTTGTAATGGATAAATTCCGTAAGGATGAAGCAGAGATATTAGTATGTACTGATGTTGCTGCCCGTGGACTCGATTTAAAGGGAGTCACACACGTCTATAATTATGATATCCCCGGAAAAGCAGATGAATATATCCATCGCATCGGAAGAACAGCAAGAGCAGGAAAAGAAGGGATGGCAGTCAACATAGTCACAGATAAAGATTATGATAACTTCAGAAGGGTAATGATGAATGACTCATTTAAAATAGAGAGAATTGAGTTCCCAAATGATGTGGAGAAGCTTGCTCCAAGTTTTAAAGATCAAGGATATGGAAAAATTGGTGGAAATAAAAGATTCTACAAAGGTGAAAGAACTTACAATCCGAATAGACAAAGGTTTCAATCTGGAAACGGCTATGCTGGAAACAGAGACCGAAGACAGGGTAGCAGTTATGGTGGAAGCAACGGCAGAAGAGATAGTCATAACAGCAGAGATAGAGGATCTAGACCATTTTCAAGAACTGGGAATCGAAGACACTCACAAAATTAAGAGCATCGCAAATCAAAAAGTTATTGACTAATTCTTACTATGCCCAAATTAAGGATACCTCAGATTACACTATCTATTTACCTAATCAAATTTATATTGCATTCTTCTCGCAACTCAGTTTAATAGGATTCTTTCTTTGATTCAGAACTAGAATCACCTTCTCTTCTTAACCTTTCTTTTAGGGCTTTGTATTCTGCAAGTTTCCTATCATACTCGGGGTCAACAAATTCAGTTGGTCTTGCCATAATCTATCTTACAAAATATCCTATTAAAACATTTCTAGTCTGCATTAGTCATATGCATTTTACCTTTCAAACAAATAATTTAGGTAAAACTATTTAATACCTTAATATTAACCAAGATAATGGTGATAAATAAAGAGAAGAAGATTAAATTTAATCTCTCTCCATCTAGCTTGAATACATATTTCCAAAGCCCTTTATTATTCTATTTGAAATATATTGCAAAAGTCCCAGATGACACAAAAGTTCCTGTTTGTTATGGCCTTTCTGGAAACATAGTTCACAATTGTCTTGAAAAATACTCTAAAAAACAAATATCAAGAGATGAAGCATACATGCTCTTAATGTCTGAATGGCAGGAAAAAAACCTGCACTACCATCCAGATATAAAAAACCAGCCATTGAACTCACAAGATTATCTCTCAGCTCTTATCAAAGGATTACAAATAGTAGACCAGCATGAAAATCATGTATGTGAAGAGACAATACAATTCCCTGCACTATCAAACGATAAAATGGAAATAGGAGTAAAGGGAATAATTGACCTTCAAGCTACAGAAAAATCTACTGGTGAAAATGTAATAATAGACTACAAAACAAGCAACAGTGTTAGTCAGGGAAAGGAATTTGAACGCCAAGCACTTTTCTATAACTATCTCGTCCACAAGAAAAAAAACATTCTCCCAACAAAGACAGTATTTCACTACCTCAAGCTTAATATTCCAAAAACATACAATTTCTCAGAAATTCAAGTCAAATCATTTGAAAAAGAAATCTACTCGGTATCTGAAAAAATCTTAGAATACGGAACAGATATTGGAAGTTATCCTATTGGGAATATAGAAGACCTATTCAATAGTAAAAAGCGCGCATGTGAAGAAGAACTCCAACGCCGAATGGGTTTTAGCAACATCAGAAAATTTGTACAAATGCGATTCTGAAAAACCTAAACCCTTTAATACATCTCATTCGTCTACTAATAATGGGATATTGGCCTGCAGCAATGCAAGCGATAAAAAATGCAGATGTAGTAATCTTTGTTCTAGATGCAAGAATGCCAGAGATATCAAGAAACAAGGATTTAGAAAAGAAACTAAAGGAATCTGGAAAAGAAGTCTTAGTAGTTTTCAATAAAATAGATCTGATTTCATCAAATAAGATAAGAAAATTACAAAAAGAGAACAAAAATTGTTTTCTAGTTTCAACAACAAGTAAAAATGGAATAAGCTCTCTTAGATTAAAATTACAAAAACTTGGAAAGGCTCTAAATGTAGAAAATTTGGAAGTAGGGATGGTAGGATATCCAAATGTTGGAAAAAGTGCCCTAACAAACGTCTTAATCAGATCTGCAAAAACAAAAGTCTCATCAAAGGCAGGCACCACAAAGGGCCTTCAATGGGCAGGAGGTTCAAAGATTAAAATATTAGATTCTCCAGGAGTAATTCCTTTCGAAGATGATGAAGTAAAATTAGGAATTTTGGGAGCAAAAAATCCCGAAAAAATGAAAAATCCAGAACTTGTAGCAATAAAAATAATAGATTTATTCATGAAAGAAGGAACTAAAAATTTAGAACTTAAATATAAAATAAAAATCAATGAGGAAGATGACAATTATGACATATTTGTAAAAATTGGAGAATCAAGAAGCCCATTAAAAAAAGGCGGAATAATTGACGAAACATTCACAGCTATGTTGATAATAAAAGATTGGCAAATCGGCAAGTTAACAATAGATTAACCTTAAAAGCAAATTCAATTTATTGTTAACACAAAAATTTAAAACATTCTACCCTTATCTGATATCATGCCAAACTACTTCCTAATAACTGTCTGGATAGCTCAAATAATTATAGCATTAATTCTTCTCCAAACTCTTTACTTCAAATTTACTGGAGCTGAAGAATCTAAATTTATATTCTCAAAAATTGGTGTAGAGCCTTGGGGAAGATATTTTATAGCAACAGCAGAACTAACGATTGCAGTTCTCTTATTAATCCCTACAACATCAAAGTACGCATCAATAGGGGCTATGGCAATAATACTCCCGGCCATTTTCTTTCATCTAACAATCCTAGGTATAGAAGTCATGAACGATAAAGGTCTTCTTTTCGGTCTTGCAATACTTATCTTTGTATTAAGCGCGTTTGTAACCTGGGCAAGATTCGCTAAATTATAAAAAATTACTTTCTTTCCATTAAAAGCTTATTAGCAGATCTTTCCATAGCTTAACTTTTAAGCAGCCTTCTTCATCGCAAGGTCACAATCAATTAGAGCTTTTATCTCACCTATTCTTTCCTTGGACTCTGGTAATTCACTAACGACATTTACTTTTCTAACAACATTTTCATCTAATGGAAGCCAATAAGAATCTGTAAGAGAAACCAAGCCCCCATCTCTCTCAAGAATAGCCCTTTTTATTCCATTCATATGAGGATCTCTAGTCAAGAGATAAACTCTTTTAGGAGAATAAACGCTCAAGGTTAAAGCTTTTGCAAAGATATCTGCATCATGTAACATATGCTCTTTAAGTCCATTCCCAGTTCCATTACTTAATGCTATTTTTCTAGTAACTATTTGAATTAGTTCTAAAACATGTTCTTTCCCTTCAAGATATTGCTCTGTTGGTAAAATATTTATTCCTTGTGCAAACGAATCCAATTTTCCAACGAGACCTCCGAGAATCCTAGCACGACCCTCATTTCCAGATTCCCTTGCTCTCCTTAATCCTTCCCTCTGGTTTTCAAGATATCTTGCAAATTCAGTTCTCATCTCAGCTGGAAATGTAACAAGTTGATCATTAGCATAAGGAAGAACATCTTCAACAAGTTTATGATAAAAACGACTAACTATACTAGGCAATGTTGTACCCATCTTGTGTTCAGGCTTAGAAGTAATAAAACCTGTGTCCACTACCTTTATCCCGTCATAACCAAGAACTTCTGAAATTCTTTTGATTCCATTATCTTGAATTCTTTTTACTGCTGAGGCGTAAATATTTGACATAGTATGAATCTCTTAATTAGGAGGTTTAAAAATTTAACTCTTTCAGAAATCTAAGGAGATTTTGGAATGAATGTTTGCAACTGAAATTTAGATAAAGGCAAATAATCTATGTTATCTCCGCCTAAATTCTTGATATCGTCACAGAATCCATCCTTATCTCCGTCTGAGCAAGTTTCACTGAATCCCGTTCCATAGGGATTCGCCCAGTAGTTTCCTCCAAGAACTTGTCCGCCGATTATATTTTTTCCATTAGTTCTCCCAATATTGAATAAGTTAACACCAGAAGAAACTAAATATGGATCATGATAATTTTTAAAATAATTATTATATATCAGATTATTGATGACCCTAGAACCAAAGCTCAAAGAATACTCGTTATCCAAGAACCAATTTCCAAAAACTCTATTATACTTGCTATCATGTATTAACAAAGGCTGTTGATTTAATCTGAGTGTATTCTCAGTTATAGAATTGCTATGAGAATCTGCCCATATCCATATTCCCCTCTCTTGTGAAAATATTTCATTCCCGATAATCTCATTATTTAAACTATCGTGGTACAATCCAATACCAACATGATCCAATCCATACACATTAAACCCAATTTCATTATTAGAAATTACATTATTAGTAGGACCAGAGGTTAAAATAATCCCATCCCCGTTGTGGGTTACGATATTAGAATCTATAGTATTCAAGTGGGAATCGCCAGAAATAAAAATAGCCCAATCAGTATTATTAGTTATAGTGTTCTCTTCGATATTAACATTAATGCAATTGCTGCACCTAATACCGTCTTCGTTTCCGATTATAATATTCTCCTCTATATAAGAATCTTTAATTCTAGACATAAAAAGACCAAATCTGTTTGATTGTAAATTATTATTTCCTACTATATGACCTTCTCCTCCATTTAGATCAATGCCGTATTCTGTATTTATTCCCGTTATTGAATCTATAAGACTATGGCTAGAATCAAGCGTTAGTTGGATAACCATCTCAAAATTTTTAATTGTCCCATCTCTAATGATTAAATAATCAGAGTCCTCAGCTCTTATTCCAAATCCTCTTCCATTACCTTCAATTGTATACCCATTAAGATTTAATTCAATATTATCGCCTAAAATAGTGAAGCAAGTATCATTAGAATATAAGTCATTCATGAGACGATAAGCAACTCCTTCTTGATTTAGAATTCCACAAGATTCCAAGGGCATAAAAGGTTTCGCTAAATAGAGTTTTAAATCGACATAGAATCTACTTGATTGCTCTCCTTCACCATTACCATTTTGACAGGTTAAATCCACTCTATAAAATCCGTCATCTCCTGTATTCTGAAGATCTGTTATAATGTCCCGATGATAAGTTCCTCCAGTCAAAGACATTTCTTTTTCTCTGCCACACCATCCACCGTTTCCGCTACCTCCACATAGTTCATAATAACAAACGGCTTCTTCGTTTGTATTTACTTTTAGAGAGATGGATTCGCTTATGACTGTCGAACCATTTTGGGGATTTAAGATTTCCACAATTGGCTGAGCATTCACAGAACTAGCTAAAATAATCAATCCTGCAAAAAGCATCAAAATATGCCTTAATTTCATGTATTTTGAGTGGTAACACCACTTTTAAGTCTTTCGCTATTAAATCCCAAGTTCCAAATTAATCTTCACACCCTTAATATTTCTCTTTAAATTTCCATCAGGTAAGACTCTTATCAGTCCCATTTTCTTTAGCCTGTTGGCGTACGTGCTTATTGTGGCGACAGATTTGCCTATTTCTTTAGACATATCCGTAGTATTTCGAGAACCATCTGCCAAGACCAATATTTCTAATGCAATGTTACTTTTTAGCACGGCACCAATATTTTTAGCATCTTGTTTTTTTGATATCTGAAGAATAGACTCTTCTATCAGTCCACTTTGCTCCACATATTTTTTCTTGCGGTCTTGTAGATAAGCATATAAGTTTTCAGCAAGAATCTTCAATAAGTCTTCCTCCTTAACTTGCTTATACTCTTTATAAAATTCCTGATAATCATATTCTAAGTTTTTATCTCCTTTAACTGTTATACATCCTGCATTGCCAGCAAGATATCTAAACAGGACAAAAATATCTTTTTTATCAGTATTGATCCCCATTAGAATATCCTTAATATCCCGAAGGCTCATAGTCCATTCTGGAACAGAATGATTGTGAATTAAATAAGGGACATTCTTCATCAAAATAAAAATGGGATTTTTATTCTCTATCAGTCCATTTTTGACCATTAACTCTCTTGTTATTGTATAAAGCTGTTCTTTATTCTGGCCAAAGAACCCTAAATCAATTTCCCTATCTACATCTTCAGGATATAGCTCATGGAAATAATTGCAGAAAAACATGTCCATAGGAATCTGAACAAGATGAGAGATTTTATCTCTTTCTATGTCATATCTTTTGATTTGCATCTGTGCAAGAATAGAATAAAATTGCTGGAATAAGTTGTCTTCCTTGTATGAAATTAACCTTTTCCAAATTTCAGAAGACCTATAGATAAGCAATTTCTCCTTTTCGAACCCTAAAGACTCTGCAATTGTTCTTAGTTCCTTGACCTTTTCATTGATAAAGGTTTCAGCATCAGGAACTTTTCTTAAAGATTTCAATCTTGTAAAATAAGCATTTGAAATTGTATTCATATCCCATAATACTATTATAACCTTAAAATTCCCAGAATCTGCAAATTTCTTTAGCTCTTCTAATGTAAACAAAATTGAATAGTTTGGAGTAATATAAGTGAAAGAGCAGAAAACATTAAGCTGTTTTCCTTCGTTCAGCTCCGGCTTTATCTTCAGCTCAAAGTCCTTCTCATCTGTTGGATATACAATAAAGTTATTTTCAGCCATATACAAATTTCTTAACCGAACCTATCTTGTTAAACAAAAAGTTAAACAGCCTTTAAATATTTTACTTTTGTGACTTTTTCAAGAAACATGGCAAGAAAAATAACTTTCGTCAAACCCGAAGTAGCCCATCCTGTAAAAAGACAGGGATATGCTGGAGATGTAGGACTTCCAACCGGCTTACTTTATTTAGCAGGATATGTAAGAGCAAACAATGGAATTGGTGTCTCTGTGATAGATCACAGGTTAAAAAGAGCATTAGGACAGCCAATTGATATGGAAGCTGAATTGGCTGATGCGGATATAGTTGGAGTTGGGGCATGCACTGCTGAAGCTCCCGGAGCATTAAGAGTTCTTCAGAAAGCTAAGGCAATGGGAAAGACAACGATTGCAGGAGGATTATATCCGACTTTCAATGCTGAAACAATGTTGAGAACAGGATTTGTAGATTATGTAGTAAATGGAGAAGGAGAAGCTGGGCTGTCTAAACTGCTTCATGCCTTAGAAGGGCGAGGCGACATAAGAGATGTAAAAGGAATCGTAACATTAAGAGACGGACAAGTTGTTAGAACCCCTGATAAAGAACTTATTGAGGACTTGGATAGCATTCCCCTTCCTGCTTATGATTTAATAGATATGGAATCATACTCCAAATTTTCTCCAGCGGCCATTTATGCGGCAAGGGGTTGCCCACTGAGCTGTAAGTTCTGTACATTGAATGAATTATGGGAATACAGATACAGAAGAAGATCCTTTGATAATGTTCTTGAAGAATTAGCTTTGTTTAAAGATTTTGGATTTGAAAGAGCACATTTCAAGGATGAAACCATCACTCTAAACAAGAAATGGTGCGGCGAGCTTTTCAAGGAGATTGAACAGGCAGGATTAGGCATGAGTTATAAAGCCAAGTCTAGAATTAATGGATTAACTCCAGAATTGTTAGATCAAATGATGTCTGGAGGAGTTGATACAATCCACTCTGGAATAGAATCTGTTTCCCAGAGGACTTTAGATGGAATGGCAAAAAAAGTAGATGCGAGATCAATCAGGGAAGCATTTGAGTTGATGCTTGGAAACGGGTGTAATGTAAATCCAGTCTATATGTTTGGGTGGGCAGGAGAAACTCCTGAAGACTTAGCTAATAATGCAGCATTTATAGAAAAAATGGGAATAAGGGCAGGAGTCATAACATATATTTCATTTATTACGCCTCATCCAGGAAGCAATTTAACAAAAGATCTTGCAGATGAACTTATCGTCTTGTCAAGCGATCTTTCCAGATATACTCACAAACAACCAGTAGCTGTCCCAAGAAGTTTAGGTCCAAGAGGATTACAATTAATGGTTGATCATTATCACAGAATTGCCGAGGCAACTGGAATGCAGAATGTAAATCCAAAAGTTGATCCTATTTATCTTGCAGAAATCTCTCATGCCAATGCAATGACAAGACATATAAATCCTGAACAAAGACAACTAGACTATACTCAACTAACAGTGGGTGTGGCATAAATGGAAATCGAAATAAAAGCAACATTTGATGATAAGGAAAAACTGAAAGAAAGACTCAAAGAGATAGGAGCAAAGGAAGAAAAGCAAAAGCATCAGATAGATGAGTATTACAATCATCCGGAAAGAGATACAAGAAAAACTAATGAATATATCAGATTAAGATACAAACCAGATGAAAATAAAGGAACATTCGCTTATCATATTAATATTAGCGATGGAGTAAATAAAGAGTTTGAAGTTAATGTTGATAATTTAGAAGTATTCAAACAGATTCTTCAGGGATTAGGATTTCCACTCTTAGGAGTAATTGACAAAAAGAGAGAGACTTACAAATTCGAGGAGTTTACTATTACACTTGATGATGTTAAAGATATCGATAATTTCCTTGAGATTGAAGTTGATGGAGAAGAGTCAGAAATTGATGAGAAAAAAAGGCAATGCATGGAAATGCTAAAGAAACTTGGCTTGTCGGAAGACAATCTTTGCAAAGGAGTCTGGCTCTGTGATATAGCTACAGGCAGGACCGAGTGGAAAAAATGAATCCATTTTTGGTTTTAGAGGGAGTAGATGCAGCAGGAAAGACAACTGTAGGAAATAGGTTAGCTCAAATCATGCCAGCACGTTACTTTAAGACTCCCGGAGATGAATTCGCATCAATGAGGGAATATATAGATGATCATGCTCCGCCTCCTTCAAAATTACTTTTCTACCTTTCTAGTGTAGTTGACGTCTCAGCCAGAATAGGATCTGCTCTCGAAAATAGTCCTGCAATCTGCGATAGGTATATTTGGAGTACTCTTGTTCCTCATGCAGCTTATCATGGAGAAAATTTAGAAGAATTAGAATGCATTTGGAGACCATTAGTTAAAAATCTTGTTCAGCCAGACCATGTCATTCTTCTGCAAGTTAGTGAAGAAGAGCAATTACGAAGATTGCATTTAGCTGAGAGAATTAATGGAAAGCAAAGTGCAAGCGATAGATTCTGTTTAAACACTGAGACAAGAAGAAGAGTTCGAGGATTGTATGATTCTGTTGCGGAAAGAGAAGGATGGCTGAAAATAGACACAACTCATAAAAGTGTAGAAGAAGTCATTGAAGAAATAAATTCAAGATTTTCTTTAGGAGTTTTAGCATGATGAAACATAACAAAAAAGAATTAATTGAACGATTAATAGGGCAGATAGTTGCTAAAAGCAATAATATGGCAGAAGCAGCAGAAGACGCCAGACAGTTATCTATATCTGCACCAGGAAGAAATCAAAGCAGATATGATTCTTCGAAAGAGGAATTTGGATATTTAGCTGATGGTCTTAACATTAGGAGTCAAGAGATTGCGAGCGGTATTGGAATGATAAGGGCCGCATTTTTTCCTGATAGACCTGAAACAGTTGTGCAAGGAAGCTTAGTCAGGGTTGAGGAAGGATCGGGCAGACATTCAGATTATCTTATTCTGCCTTACGGTGGAGGTGAATTCATTGAAACAAATGAAGGAGATGTTGATGTTATTACTCCTTCAGCCCCATTATGCGAAGCAATGATAGGCAAAAGAATCGGAGAAGAATTTTCTTTTTCAGCCAGAGACAAGCAAAGAACTTATCGAATTGAAGATATTGCCTAGAAAATCTAGGAGGTGATGGGAAAATGCAGTGCACGAAAAAGATAAAGAATTATCATCGTACCTCAAGCCAAGAGAAGTTTTCAACATAAAGGGACCTGTAACTTATAGGGAGAGTCTAAAGGCATGGAGCACAATCCACATGAAAAAGGAGATTCTTGATATATTCCCACAGCTAAAGGAAAGGCGTGCCAAATTTGAATATACTATGCATTATAATAGGTCTCCCAAGGATCTAAAGAAAATCCTCGACAAGCTTGAAAAAGACGAGGTTGTGCCTATTTTGCTTTTGTTTGAAAAGAGAAAGGAGAAATAGAAAGCATTTTTAAGGTATATTTGATTAGTTTCAATATGAGTTTAAGAGGGGATTATGAGAATTGGTCTAAAAATGAATTAGTGAAGGAACTAAAAAAACTAAAGAAAAGGAAAAAATATGGTATTGTCTGGGAAGATAAGCCTGAACAGGTAGCTGAATTATGCAAGGAAAAACTGCCTATTCTTGAAGAAGATAAAAAGAAAGAAATTAAGACAGATGATAAAAAACCTGTTAATATTCTAATTGAAGGGGATAATTACCATGCCTTATCAGTTTTGAATTACACTCATAAAGGCAAAATTGATGTTATCTATATTGATCCACCTTATAATACTGGGGCTAAAACTTGGAAATACAATAATGATTATGTTGAAAAGGAGGATACTTGGAGACATAGCAAATGGCTTTCTTTTATGGAAAAAAGATTAAAACTTACAAGAAAGCTATTAACCAATAAAGGTTTTCTTATCTGTGCTATTGATGCAAATGAATTATTCTCATTGGGGTTACTCTTGGATGAGATTTATGGAGAACAAAATAGGGTCGGATTAGTTACAGTTATACATAATCCAAAAGGGAGAAATCTATCTAAATTTTTTTCAGAAAATAGTGAATTTATGCTGATATATGCTAAAAATATATCAATCGCAAGTTTCAATGATGTTGTGATTGATGAAGAAAAGCAAGCAACCTTTAATATGAATGATGAAAATGGCAAATATAGACTTGAACCATTTATGAGAGTAAGAACTTCTTGGTCAAGGAAAAATAAACCTAAAAATTATTATCCCATCTATGTTAGTAAAAATCTAAAAGAATTAACTCTTGAAAAAAAGAAGGATTACTATGAGATTTACCCAAAGACAAAAGATGGAAGAGAATGGGCATGGAAAAATATACCCTCCTCTTTCAATAATCTGAATCTAAATTCTTATTTTGTTGCAATTAGAGAAGATGATGAAATTAAAATATTACATAAATACCGAGAAAAACAAGTATTCAAAAACGTATGGACTAGTAAAAAATACCAATCTGAATTTCATGGAACTAATGTATTAAAAAAACTTCTTGGAAAGAATGTATTTGAATATCCCAAATCTGTGCATCTAGTCGAAGACATAATTAAAATAACTTCAAAAAAAAACTCAACGATTTTGGATTTTTTTGCTGGTTCGGGGACAACTGCCCATTCCGTTTTAGAGTTAAATAAGGAAGATGATGGGAACAGAAAATTTATTTTATGTACTAATAATGAGAATAATAATGGAAATGGTGGAGAGGGAATAATGGAGGGAGTTTGTTATCCTCGTGTTAAGAAAGTTATAGAAAACTTAGAGAAAGAATCCAAAGGAAAATTAATCTCTAATAGGCCTAGTGGATTAAAATACTTCAAAACTGATTTTGTGGATGCAGATCCAACAGACAAAAACAAAAAGAAGCTGGTTGATAAGTCCACAGAAATGCTTTGTCTTAAAGAAGATTGTTTTGATGAAGTAAAGAAAGGTAAGGATTTTAATTTATTCAAAAATTCAGAAGATACTCATTTAGGAATAATTTATAGTGATGATGGAATTGAGCCATTTAAGAAAGAGATTAAAAAAATGGGGAAGAAGTTTATAACTTATGTTTTCTCTCTTGATGAAAGTGCAAGAGAAGAAGAATTTGAAGATGTAGCTGATTTGGTTGAATTGAGGCCAATACCTGCAGTTATATTAAATGTCTATAAGAGAATATTCAAATGAATTTAAGAGAAACCGCTTTAGAATGGAGAATTGTTGATCCTTATAATCCCGTATTTATTACACATTTAAATTACATCAAATGTTTTAAAAAACTTTCAGATGGATTGAATGTAGAATCAAATAGGCTTGACAAATCTAATAAGAAGGCTAATAAAAAATTAATTAGTAAAATTTCATTAATCAAATTAATCAAAAAAAGTTTAGATAGGGAATATAAAGCTTGTCAAGAAAGCAAGGATTTTGCTGAAGTTTCTTCTATTTGGGTTCCAGTAAAAGCTTATTATCTTGTATTCAATCTCTTTTTAGTCTTAGATTATTTAATAAGCCCGGGGAATCATAAGAATTTTAATATTTCACACAAATCCTTAACCTTGAGAATAAAAGAATTAATAAGAAAATCAGAGTTAATATTTAATAAATCTCATTTTAACCATTTATACACCTATGAAGAAGTAAAAGATGTTAAATTTGATAAAGGAGAAAATTTAAGGGAAGAACAAGACACCGAAAAATTAACCAAACGCTTAATAAAAAAACTTATTGAATATAAAATAGAAGAATTTAAGAGAGAAAATAAAATAAAAGATTTAAGAAAGAAAAAAGAAAGGTTAAAACTTTCAGAATACTTATCAAAAGAGCTTACAAATTTGTTTGAATTATTTTATTTGTTTAGGATAAAAACAAATTACAGAGATTTAGATTTTTTAAAAGAAGATGTGGGTTCAACTCAGTTCTATAATTATTTTGAAAATTATTATTTGGCTACAATTAACTTTTATGAAGTATTAAAAAGTTTAATAAATGAATTATCTCAAAAGAGATTTAATGAGGAATTAATCAAATGATACAATTAAAGGATTACCAAACACGAGCAGTTGAAAGTCTTAAGTTTAAAGTACATAATGCCTTAAGGAGTCCGGACAGAGAAGTTGTTATTTTTCAATCACCAACAGGAAGCGGTAAAACAATCATGGTTTCTGAAATGTTAAAACAATTAGTTAAAGATAACGACAAAAAATATGCTTTTGTTTGGGTTAGTGTTAGAATGTTGCACGAGCAAAGTAAAGAGAAACTAGAAAAATACTACGAAGATGATAGGTTAATCCAGTGTTCTTATTTTGAAGATTTAGAAGATAACCAAATTGGAGATAATGAAATATTATTCATAAATTGGCATAGTATTAACAAAAAAGACATTAACATTTATGTTAGGGATAACGAACAAGACAATAACTTAAATTCTATTGTTGAAAATACAAAAGAAGAAGGCAGAGAAATAATTTTAATTATAGATGAAAGCCACCATACAGCAAGTTCAACTAAATCTAAAGAATTAATTGAAACAATAGGGCCTAAAGTCACTATTGAAGTTTCAGCTACTCCACACTTAAAAGAAAACGTTTCAGAAATAGAGAAAGTTCATTTAGCAGATGTAAAAGCTGAAGAAATGATTAAGTCAGAGATTTCTGTAAATCCAGAGTTCTTAGATATTAAAGTCGGAGATAAAAGTTCAGATGTTTTAGTAATAGAACAGGCCTTAAAGAAGAGAGAGGAATTAGCAAAACTTTACAAAAAGGAAAACTCAAATATTAACCCTTTAGTCTTAATTCAATTACCAGATAGTAGAGTTAATTTAATCAGTAAGAAGGATGAAGTTATCAAAATCCTAAAAGATAAATTCAAGATTACAGAAGAAAACGGAAAATTGGCGGTGTGGTTATCGGAAGAGAAAACCAATAATCTGGCAAATATTGAAAAACCGGATAATGAAGTTGAGGTTTTAATTTTCAAGCAGGCCATAGCTTTAGGATGGGATTGTCCAAGAGCATCAATTTTAGTTATATTCAGAGAATCTAAGAGCTTTACTTTTACTATTCAAACAATAGGTAGAATTATGAGGATGCCAGAATTAGAATATTACAATCATGAAGATTTGAATAAAGGTTTTGTTTTTACAAATCTGCCAAATATAGAAATTACAGAAGATTACGCAAAGGATTATATTACTCTTTACGAAGCTAAAAGAGATAATTCTAAATACAAAAACATAGCTTTACCTTCTGTTTATCTGAAAAGGCAAAGAGAAAGAACAAGACTCTCCGGAGAATTTGCTAAAATATTCATGGAGGTGGCAGAAGAAACTAGTCTAAAGAAAAAAATAAACTTAGAACCCTCTAAAGTTGTAAGCCCTATTATTGCAGACGGTAAGATTGTAAATATCGATAAAGCTGGAGAAATTGAGCATAAAGGCCAAATTCAAGTTAAACTTAATGAAGTAGAATTACAGCAGAGGTTTGATCAATTCATTTATGCTAATTGTTCACCTTATGCACCCGCTGATTCAAGTGATAGGATGAAAACAGCAATTTATCAATTCTTTAATGCAAAATACAAATTACCAAAATTTGATTCAAGAGTTCAAAGAATAGTTCTAGGAAAAGAAAATGTTCAGGCCTTAGTAGATGTTATTAATTTATCAAAAGAAAAATACAAATTAAAAATTGTTGAGAAATTAAGCGAAGTTAGGGAGAAAATTGAAGAGCCAAGATGGGAAGTCCCTTTAATTGACTCATACAAGAGCAATGCAAAGAAAGAAAACCACCCTAAATCCGTAATGCAACCATTTTATACTAAAAAACCAAGCCAACCAGAAGTATTATTTATGGAATTATTGGATAAATCCAATAAAGTTGAGTGGTGGTATAAAAATGGAGAAGGAGAAAAGAAATATTTTGCAGTTTTGTACAAGGATGAGAATAACAAAGAATGGGCTTTTTATGTAGACTTTATTGTTAAATTCAAAGACGGAAAAATAGGTCTATTTGATACTAAAGGCGGAATGACTGCAAAAGATGCAGGTCCAAGAGCAGAAGGATTACAGGAATACATTAAGAAAAATAAAGATAAACTTTGGGGAGGTATCACTATTTATGAAAATGGATCGTGGAGATATAATGATCTAGAGAAGTATGAGTATAACTCTAATAATTTGTCAAGTTGGAAGATTTTAGAGCTTTAAAGATTATTATTTGATTGCAGATAAACCTAAAAACTCTTCAGATATCTGAAGATTATGGAAAAAGAGGCTCCTGCAAGAGACCATTTATTTATTAGTTATGCTACAGAGGATGCACATTTTGCAGAATGGTTAACCCTTAAACTTACAGCAGAAGGATATAAAGTATGGTGTGATAGGTTCAAACTTCTTGGAGGAGAACCATACCCCCAAGATATAGATACAGCGATAAAAAATAAAACATTTAGAGTTATAGCTCTTCTTTCAAATCACTCCATAAAAAAGGATAATCCTGTAAAAGAGAGAACGCTAGCCATGAATCTGGGAAAAGAAAGAGAAGAAACGGATTTTCTTATTCCTCTGAATATCGGCGGATTAAAACCTACAGAAATGGATTGGATGCTAAATAATTTAACATATATTCCTTTTCACTCTAATTGGGCAGATGGCCTAAAACGATTATTAAAAAAGCTTAATGAAATCAATGCACCCAGATTATTACAAAAAGGAAGAAATATTGCTTCTCAAACATTTCTTAATGATCTATCTGGAAATATAGAAGTCGCATTTGAAACCTTACATTCAAATATATTTCAATTTACAAAAATTCCTTCTTTTGTATATAAAATAAAACTTAGCCAACCTTATGAGTGGTATGAACTAAGAAGATTGCTAGACATATGGCCTCATCGTTATGTTAATCAAGTAACTCTTTTATCCTTTCAGCATCCTCCAGAAGAAGTAATGAGTGATCTCGCAATAAATAAAATTGAACAGATTAATTGGCAAGAAAGTAGCGAGATCGAGAGCATTCCAACTAAAAATCTTATAAAGGAGTTATTGCTAAAATCCTTAGAAACTAAAGGGATAGAACTTGGATTAAAAAGAGATCAGAAAAGAAGATTATACTTCCCTAAAGGGCTGTTTGAAAGTAATAACTTGCTTTACAAGGACTATTCTGGCAAAAATACTTTCACAGCATATATAGGGTTTAGAAATAGAACTCATCCTGGCAGGGAATATGATTATCATCTCTCTCCAAGATTTACGATAAGAGAAGGGGAATCTGATAATTTCTTCTTACAGCTAGGAGTTCAGTTATATTTAACGAATAAAGATGGAGCACCATTAAGGGGCAAGACTATTTTGAGAAGAAGAAAAAATTTATGTAAGAATTGGTGGAATTCACAATGGTTCAGTAAGCACGCAGCCATATCTCACTTTCTGAGCGAAGGCTCGGATGAGATATTAATTGGGCAAGAAAGTTCGACGCAGATAAAGTTATCAAATAGTGTCTTGAAGTTTCAATCACCTGTAAGAATAGTTGAACAACAATTAGCTGAAGATAAACTTGAGGAAGTAGAAAATGACTGATTATGAAGTAAACCTTTTTTCTGAACCTCTTCTTGAATTTGCTCATGGGCAGAGGCTTCAAGATCCGCATGATGGTCTCTCACTATTCGGCCCTTGTGATTTTGATACAGCAACACAACCAAAAAAAATAAGATATGGTCTAATTGGAACCGATCAGGGAGTTTCTCTTTTCAAAAAATGGGCTGATAAAATGAATGGTCCTATTTTTTCATCAGAAAATAATTCTCGTATTTGGCCTCCCTTTCCTGGTTTTGAAGCTGCATTTCATAGTGAATTAGCTAAAGAACCTTCTTGGGAATATGGACTTGATAAAAATGAATTAATTAAGGATGCTTCAAACAACAACCCGTATCAAAGATCTTTTGATGTCGTTAATAGATATTTGGAAGGAATAGAAATTGCTGCTAAAAAGAGGGATGACAAAGTTGAAGTGGTTATTTGTGTTGTCCCAGATGAAGTCTATAAAAGTTGTAAACCTAAATCTTATATTATTAATGGCTGGGGTAGAAAGCCCACAAGGAAAGAAATCAATCAATTTCAAAGAGGACAAAGAACGTTATTTTCAGAGAGATCCAATAAAATGTATGATCTTTCTGTTGATTTCAGGAGACAATTAAAAGCACAAGTTATGCAGTACAATTTACCTGTTCAGATAGTTAGAGAATCGACACTTAAACCTGAAATAGAAGGAGAATGGAGAAGAGGTCTAACTTGTGAATCGGATCTTGCATGGAACTTATCCACTGCTTTGTATTATAAAGCTGGAGGAAAGCCATGGAAACTTTCATCAGCTAGAGATGGAGTATGTTATATTGGAATAGCATTTAAGAATACTGGCCAAGGAGAAAATTCAAAAACCGCTACTTGCGCTGCCCAGATGTTTCTTAATTCTGGAGAAGGAATAGTATTCTTGGGAGATGAGGGACCTTGGTATTCTACGGTTAACCAACAATATCATCTAAATAAAGAATCTGCGAAAAAGCTATTAAAGGGTATTCTAGAAACTTATAAGGCACTAGACGGAAAAGATTTAACAGAGATATTTATTCATTCTAGATCCGAAGTCAATCGAGAAGAAATTGAAGGTTATCTGGAGGCTTGTCCTGTCAACTCTAAACTGACTATAATAAGGGTAAAAATGGAAAGGGATGGTATAAGGCTGTTTAGGGAAGGTAAGATGCCAATACTAAGAGGAACATTTCTTAAACAAAATTTTAAAACAGGTTTCCTTTGGGGATCTGGATTCAAACCTCGTCTTAATACCTATGATGGTTGGGAGGTTCCAGTTCCCCTCAGGATAGACATCTTATATGGGGATTCTTCTATCGAACAAGTCTCCAAAGATATATTCGGTTTAACTAAGTTGAATTATAATGCATGTAAGATAGGAGATGTTGAGCCTGTAACTGTTAAATTTTCAGATGCTGTCGGAGAAATTTTAATTTCTAATAAGGCTATTGGAAAAACAGACCCTAGATTTAAATTTTATATTTAAATTCCATCCATTTTGAGATAGGAAGCTCCATGAAGTCTTAAGACCATCTCTTTCACTTTCCTAAAATCTTTATTCTCTTCTTCAAGAGCCCTAATCCTATCCGAGAGTATCTCTCTCTCTTTCTCGGATTTGAGCAGCATCCTTTCTATCTCCGTTTTGGTCAAATCAATTAACATATCTTCTTCTGAAATCGTGTCTTTCATGCCTAGGAGCTCTGAGTAATAATGAATTTTATCACTCTTTTTCCAACCGAAGCGGTATTTCAGGGCAGATTCGGATTTATATCTAGGAAGCCAATAACAGCATGAAATATGCCTGAAATCATACATTGTCAGATTAGAATACTTTTCCCCTGCAAGTGAGACTTTCTCGCCGAAAGTTTTTTTTGCAAGCCTTTTTAGATACTCATTTGTTCTTCCTGGCGTAATAGGAAAAACGTAATCTTCAGGGCTTAGTTTCTTGCCAAGTATGTATTCTTTTATTAAATCAGAACAAATCATTAATTTGATTCTCCTTCCAAAAGTTTTGCTTATCTCATCTCTTATATTCAACTCCTTAAAGTCATTATAAAAATCTGACACCTTAATGTTTATGAGTTCACCAGGAGATCTGATTCCTGTATCAAAAAGAAACATCATTAGAATCTTATAATTTGGCTTGGCGTTATCACATAAAGTCTTTACTTCTCTTTCAGTAAGATAGACCCATGCTGGTTTTTCAGCCCTTGTATCCAAATCAACAGTAATGTCTGGAATTTCTACGCCTTTTTTCTTACTAATTTTCTGGTGCCAGTGCCAAAAAGCTTTGAAAATTTTTCCAGAGGTAGCAATTGATTGATAATCCCTTCCATCTTGTCTTTTAATAATCCCATTCTTCATATCAGCAAAAAAGCTAATTAACTGCTCTTCATTTATATCTGTTATTTTATTAACACCATACAATTCTTCAAACCGCTTCGAGAAAGAAATCATTTTTTCACGCAAGGAATTAAGCCGAGTATAGCTTCTTGTGCCCTTAACACTCGCAACAGCTACATTAAGGCCTCTTTCCATATCATTTAGGTAATTCATGACTATCTCTGAATTTTGGGCAGAGATGCCTGGAATTCCCTGACTAACGCTTTTCTTCCATGCAAGGTAGCGTTCTTTATGTTTATAGGGGTCTATTTTCATATTTTATACACGTTGTTTTTATTTTTAACCAACTTGTATAAAACTTGTATAGAAACACGCTCTCGAAAATCGCATAATAGGGTTACGCCCCAACCGGGGATCGAACCCGGATCTTCGCCGTTCTGCGACACATGGTGTCTCTCCATTTTCAGGAGGTTGACCTTGAAGGAACCTAGGTTCCTTAAGTCGCGACAGGGCGATGTACTAACCACTATACTATTGAGGCATGTAATTCAATTCGATTTTTCCCTTTTTAATCTTTTCTCTATGGAACCTATTTCCTCCTTCTCATAAACTAATAAACATAACCACAATGGGTGAGAAAATTGAAAGGAGGTTTTGTACTTCTAAGAAAGCATTAAATAGATGTTATCATGATTAGAGACATGGAAGTTAGAAATGAAAGAGGACGAACAAAAGAAGAGTGGAACAAAAGATACATTGGTTCTCTTAGGAGAGGTTGGATGATAGGTGGAATAGGTGCATTAACATTTGTAGGCGCTACAACATATGATCTTTGTTTTAAACCAGGTAGCCCATCAATATCATTTCAGAGCTCCAATGAAACAAATAGTGTGGAATCTACTAGAGGATCTGAAAGTGACCTAGAAACTCCAAATTATAATGGAATCCAGTTAGAAATGAGTCCTGGGGATGTAGTAAAATATGGTGTTGGTGGAATGGAAATCTTTCTTGGGTCAATCGGACTGGCCTTGGTTTCCCATCAAATCACAAAGCGAAGAATTGGTTCAGATATATGGGATTATTCAGGAAGAGCACAAAATCATTCTTAACTTGTCTGCATTTTCTTAAAATCATAAAAAACATGGGTGACCACAAACTCTAAAATTGTAGACACCTACTTTAACATTTTACTAAATTCCTTGTACTCCTTAAGCATAAGTTCCATGGTGGGTCTTAGGTCCTTTCTTTTCTGATATGCTTGTAAAGACTCATAATATTCCCTAACATTTTTCAACTGAATATTAATTGGAGGCAAACTATGTTTTATTAAAATATTGTTCATTAGCAATCTTCCTACCCTCCCATTCCCGTCAGCAAACGGATGAATTATCTCAAACTGATTATGAACAACAGCTGCTAAAATTAAAGCGGAATACCTATTCCTATGTTTGTCATACCACTCAATTAACTCTTTCAGCAGAGATCTAACTCTTGAAGCTGGAGCTCCCTCATGAACAATCTCACCACTTTTTGTTTTAATAACAACTTCCTCTCCCTCTTCCCTAAATCGTCCTGCAAAATTCTTAGAGTTTTTAAAAACAATTTCGTGCATTTTTCTAATCAAATCAATGGAAATATGTTCCTTTGTTTTTCTGATATATTTTATAGCTTCATCAACCCCATAAGCTTCAGCAATATCTGATTTTGATTTTTTCTCTGGCCATTTATCCTCTTCCAGAATTTCTTTAACTTCGCCTCTAGTAAGTTCGCTTCCCTCTATTGCGTTTGTATTATATGTAAAAAGCTCAGAAAATTTTTCCCAATTTTTTTCAGACAAATGAGTTATTTTAAAATCTATTTTAGCCTCAATTTTCTTAACAAATCCTATTTCTCTTTTACTAAGTTCTTTATCTAATGGATTTTGGATTATCTTGTGCTGATTAATCTCATCAAAAATCAATTTTTTAGCAATTTCATTTCTTTCATCAAGAAGCCCTGGAGACAAATTAGATCCCAAAAACTTCCTTATTTTATGAACTTTTCCACCTTCTCTAAAAGAGTGAGCTAAATAGTATTTTGTCTTGCTTCCTACCTTTCTTTTTTCTAAGTGCATATACTATTATAATGGGTGACTACATATTTAAACTTTTCTAAATAATTGTCTACATTCCCTATACTATTGAGGCTACAAACCTCCAGCGGGTTTCTAGGAGTTCCAGCAACCCACAAAAGGATAACTTATTACAGAAATCTGGTTTTTTAAGCACTACATCTATCTAACTTCGTCTGACTAAAGCATACTTATAATAATCTTTTTTTGGCTCCCAGTCCATGTCGCTTTTCTCTTCCTTAAATCCCCACGACTCGAAAATTGGAATCAAATCTTCTCTGCCTTCTGGAATTAATTCCCATAATTCCCTAAATCTTGTGTGTCTTACACCTATTTCTGTAATAAGAATGTCAAGAGCAGGCTTGCCACTTCCTTTTATTGTCGTTCCATGATGTCTAAGTCCAAATTTACATTCATTCTCATTAATAACATAATATCCTGTTATTCCAATAATCTCTCCATCATTTAAAATATAGAAATAACTTCCAGATTCTTTTTTAGAGGTTCCCCACCTCTCAATAGAATGTTTTACATTAGCCAAGCTTTCTTGACGAGTCCATATTTTGCCTACTAATGAAAAAATCTCATCTCTCTCTTCTTCATAATTTTCTAAATCAATTTCTCTTAATTCCATATTTAAGTTCAATCTTTAATTATTAATAAACCCTAATGTCATCCCAAAAAGACAACAGAGAAAGGTTTATATATTTCCTATCCTCTAACAATCTATGAATAAAAAACTATTATTCAGCCTATTAATTGCGTCAGCACTATTAGTGATAATTCCATCTGTATCAGCATACTCATATATCGGCTCTGGTTACTATGATTCTTATGAATATACAAAAACAGTAAGAGAAGATCCTTGGGGAAAAACTGTAAACATACAGAAAAACACCCCATACAGCACAATGAATTATTATCGCTCAGAAGATTATTATCCAGGATACAGATATATAGGTTATAGCCCATATTATGGATACAGCTATTCAAGACCAAGTTATTCAAGCTCAATTTACTCTCGCCCATACAATGTAAACCATGGCTATTACAGAGATAATTACTTTGATTACAGAAATAATGATTATTACGGTTATTACAGATACGGATTCTAATAATATACTCCTCTGAACCATAAATATATTTAAAGAAAAAGATAACTCCCTTATTTTGGATGACAACAATAAAAGATGGACTTACTTTTTCAGATGTCTTACTAGTTCCTAAAAAAACAAATCTCGAATCCCGTTCCCAAGCAAATCTTAAAACAAGATTCACAAGAAATATTTTCTTAAATAACCCCTTAGTAAGTTCAAATATGGCTACTGTCACAGAACATAGGATGGCAATAGCTTTGGCAAGAGAGGGAGGACTAGGAATAATTCATCAATTCAACACAATAGATGAACAAGTCAAGGAAGTAGAAAAAGTAAAAAAGAGCACTGCAACTATAATTGGTTCTCCTCTCTCGGTTCAACCAAACTTAACAATAAGAGAGGCTATCAATCTAATGAAAAAAGAAGGAGTCACAAGTCTACTAGTGACTAACGAAAGAGAACTTGAAGGAATATTTACCCACAGGGATTACTTATTTGAAGAGAACAAGGAAAGAGAAATTTCAGAAGTGATGACTCCTAAGGAAAAATTAATTTCTGCAAGATATGGAATAACAATGCAAGATGCAAAAGCAATACTTCATAAAAATAGAATAGAAAAGCTGCCATTGTTAGATGAAAATGGAAAAATCAAAGGATTAATAACAACTCAGGACATAAAAAAATTAGAATACTGGCCAGATGCCTCAAGAGACAATCTGGGACGTTTAAAGGTCGCAGCAGCCGTAGGCGTAAAAGACACGCTAGAAAGAGCAAGAAAATTAGTGATGGCAGGAGCAGATGTATTAGTCCTAGACGTTGCACATGCACACTCTGATTTGGTAATTAGAAAGTTAAGAGAATTAAAACAAAATTTCAAAATTGATGTTATGGTTGGAAACATTGCAACAAAAGAGGCTGCAAAAGACTTAATTGAAGCTGGAGCAGATGGACTAAAAATAGGAATAGGCCCAAGCCCTGTTTGCACAACAAGAATAATCTCTGGAGCAGGAATACCTCAATTAACTGCAATTATGGACGTTTATGAAGTAGCAAAGGAATATGATATTCCAATATCTGCTGATGGCGGATGCCAACACCCCGGAGATGTTACAAAGGCGCTTGCAGCTGGGGGAGAAACAGTAATTTCAGGATCTTTCTTTGCGGGAGCAGATGAATCTCCTGGAAGAATAATAATGAGAGAAGGAAAACGTTACAAAAAATATATTGGAAGTGCATCTTATGACAGCAACCACGAAAGGAAAGAAAAAACTGAGGGAAAAATACTGAAAGAAAAAATAGATGTCTTTGTAGAAGGAGTCTCAATATTAGTAGATTACACTGGCCCTGTTCAGGAAGTCATCCGTTCAATAACTAAAGGCATTCAGAGTGGAATGAGTTATTGTGGAGCTAACAATTTAAAAGAAATGCATGCAAATTCAGAATTCATAAAAATAACATCTAATGGCTGGAAGGAAGGCCTATCTCGTGGAGAAAAAATTTCAGAATAAAAACTTATAAACCCTAATTCCATCTAAAAACATGAAAATTGCTCTGATAATAGCATTAGTTGTTGTATTAGGGGTGGTTTTGTTTGTAGCAAACGGTTCAATAACTGGAAATGTTATAAACTCACAAGAAAAGATGACAAAAGTAAAATTTCAAACTAGCGAAGGTGATATAATTTTAGAGCTTAACCCTGAAATGCCTATAACTTCAGGGAACTTTGAAAAGCTTGTCTCTGAAGGATTCTACGATGGAGTAATATTCCACAGGGTGATTGAAGGATTCATGATTCAAGGTGGAGATCCAACAGGCACAGGAATGGGCGGACCAGGATATAACATAAAAGACGAATTCCTTCCAAATAATAAAAACGATAGAGGAACAATCTCAATGGCGAATGCAGGTCCTAACACTGGAGGAAGCCAATTCTTCATAAATCTTGTAGATAATAACTTCTTAGACACAAGACATCCTGCATTCGGAAAGGTAATAGAGGGCATGGATATTGTAGATAAAATAGGAAAAACGGCAACAGATTCTTCAGACAAGCCATTAAATGAAATAAAAATCATAAAAGCTGAAATGATTAACTAATCAGGGTTAAAAAAAACTACTACCTACCACCCGTAATCTCGTCTAACCTCATCATCAATTTCAATAATCGAATCTCTTTTGAACTCTTTATTTAATATTTTTGAATCATAATCTTTCTTTCTACTTTGATGGTGTGCAAATCCTAGGACACCAAATCCAGCACAGACTATTGTCCAAGTCCCAAAAACATTGGTTATCCTTTTATGATGTCCAAGGCGATTTTGATAATCATTTACTTCTTCATTTTCTGAATTTTCATATACAAATTTTCTCATTTGCTCCCTAGAACTAGAAAGCTCCCCAACATTATCTCCCAAACTCTCTAAGTGAGATAAATTATCTCTAGCTACATAATAGATTTCAACAAAAGATGATTTTTCTGGAGGAGTCATCAAAACAGCCGAAGCAGATAGACCTAAAGCAAGAGTCGTAGGAGCAACAACCCTATAAATCAATGAACGAAGTTTTGCCCTCTTCAAATCAGCTATTTCATGATTAATATTAGAAACTTGTTCTTCTGGATAATCTGCATCAAAAGGCATATAACGGGACAACTTAAAATTTCTATCAATACTAGTCATAAAATCCCTACATTTAATCCTTATTTAACCATTTCGCTTGTCACAAAACAATTTTTTACAAAATACTTTTAAACCCTTATTACAAGATAGCAGAATGAAAGAGGGAGGATACAAAAGAGTTCTGGAAACTCTCGAACTTTTAAATAAAGAAAATCCAAGAAAAGAGATTATTAGGCCTTACGAATACGTCGAAAAAGAAAGAGCAGTTGGAGATATCTTCGATAAATCTTACTGGAGTTTGCATTCAGAAGGAAGAGAACTCCTTCCATTAAAGTTCTCAAATGGAAAAACACAAGAAGACGTTGTAAAAGAAGTTGTAGAATCAATAAAATCTGGAACTAAAGTCATAATAATAAGGGGTGTATGTGGAACAGGAAAATCTGCTATCGCATTGAACATAGGGAGATGTTTAGGTAGAGCTTCCATAGTCGTTCCTGTAAAAGCTCTTCAAACACAATATGAAAAAGATTATGCTGAAAAAAAGTATCTCATTAAACAAAATGGTGAAAGACTAAAGATAACTGTTATTACAGGAAGAGATAACCACGAATCCAGACTTATTCCTGGAGTATCCTGCTCAGACCCATCTCTCCCTGAGAACATAAAAATAATAGAAAAAAATTACAATCAAATCTCAGATTATTACAAAAAAAACCCATTAATATCTAATACTGCAGCTCCTGAGTTAAAGAATGTTAAAAGAATCTCTATAGCCCCATCAAACCCTTACTGGAGCCCTATAATGCTTGCAACTAAGGAGATTTACCTTCCAGATGCAAAAAAGAAAAAATACTCCGGCCTCTCAGGAAAAGACTTTATATTTTATCACCGAAGGCAGGGTTGTTCTTATTACGACCAATATCAGTCATATATAGATTCAGACATAATAATATTCAATTCTGCAAAATATAAGATTGAGACAGACATAGAAAGAAAGCCCAGCACAGATGTTGAGATAATAGATGAGGCAGACGAATTTCTTGATAGTTTCTCAACACAACAAACAATTAACCTCACAAGATTAGCAAACTCTCTAAATACTGTGATTCCAGATGATCGCTCCACAGACGATGCAATAAAAGAAATAATAAAAATAATAAAAATGGAAGAACTCAACAAGAGAGCAATTGGAATAGAACAAGACAAGATATACAAATTAGCCGAAACTCCAATAAATAAAATAATAGAGGAAGTTCTTGAAAACCCAGACATAGAAAACGAAATAATATATGATGAATCTAATTATGCTCTCAGACTTTTAGAATTAGTAAAAAATTTCTCAGAATTCATCCCAGAGACATTCATTACTTACAAAAGATATGAAGATGAATTATACGTCAGCTTAGTCACAACAAACCTTTCTAAGAAATTCAAAGAGATAGTTGATAAAAATAAGGCTGTTGTCCTGATGTCTGGAACATTTCATTCTGACGCAATCCTCAAAAATGTATTCGGAATAACAGATTTTAAGGTAGTAGAAGCAGAAACTAAATTCCCAGGAACAATAGAGATAGCACTCACTGGAAAAGAGTTCGATTGCAAGTATTCAAATTTCTACTCCAAAGCCCATACAAGAGAAGAATACCTCCAATCTCTCTCCACCTGTCTGGAAAAAGCAAAAAAACCAACATTAATCCATGTAAACGCCTTCGAAGATCTGCCAAATGAAAAAGAACTCTCTAATCTGCAATTAATAAATCTCCCGTCAAAAGAAAGACTTATAGAAACGCAACGTAACGATAGAAATGGAAACTCTATTGAAATATTCAAGTCAGGTCTTTCAAATACCTTATTCACAACTAAATGCGCCCGTGGAGTTGATTTCCCCGGAGAGACTTGCAATTCAGTAATATTTACAAAATTCCCTAATCCAAATCCAAACGATATCTTCTGGAAAGTTCTTAAGCAAACACATCCAGAATACTTTTGGGAATTCTATAAGGACAAAGCAAGCAGAGAATTCCTTCAGAAAATATATAGAGCGCTAAGATTCGATGACGATAATGTGATAGTCTTATCTCCAGACTCAAGAGTAATAAGCGCGGTAAGAGACATCCAAAAGACTACATAAAAACGAGCCATTTATCCTAGTAAAAATAGAAAACATTTAAATACAAATCCTCCCTTAATCCTATATAAAAAAGATGGTAAGAAAAAAAATAAAAGTTAATTCAAAAAACATGAGAAGAGCTGTATCTTCTGTCATGCCAAGAATAAAATTGAGCAAATATGCTTTTGCAAATTCACTTGGGCTTGTCAGCGGATTGATAATCTTAATATATGCAATTATGTCTTGGCTTAGCGACTTTGACACCTTAGCAATAGCTTCTCTGTTTCCCCTGCCATTTTCATTTAACAGCATTACATTAATAATTGGAGTTATTCAGGCATACGTTCTTGCTTACATCTTTGGATGGATATTTGTTAAAATCTATAACAAAACAATTTAAAATGGGATCAGATTCAGTTTCCTCAGGAGTGAACAAGTTACTTAGCTTGATATTATGGATAACTGGAGTTTTGGTATCATTGGCAGTCGGTTTTGGCATGATAAGCGGAACCCTTCCGGTATGGTTCATACCAAATATAGTTACCTCAATCGCGGGCTGGGCAGTAGTAATACTTACCTTACTAAGCGTTCTTTTAGGAATCATAGAAAAGTTCAACTAGAAAATTTTACAAAGTCCTAAATTTAAAGAGTAACATTTTTTGAAAGGAGGTTAATATGAAAAATATAAAACTAATAAATAGAATTCTTCTTGGTTTAGTTATGCTTGTCCCTGGTTTGTTTAAGCTTGCAGGAATGACAGGAATTGTCAATTTTGATGTTCCAGGATTTTTAGCAAGTCTAGGATTTCCAGCAGCAAGTGCTCTTGCATGGTTGCTCCTTATAGTTGAGATAGGCTCTGGAATAGCAATTCTATCTAATTGGAGATTGAAGCAAGTAATTTGGGCTCCAGTAGTGATACTATTGGTTGCAGCATTTGCAGCTTATAGAACAGATGTAGCACAGATAGTCATTCATCTTACACTGATATCAAACTACCTTTTGCTCAGTTCTCAAGAAAAACCAAGCAGAAAAAAGTAAAGAAAATTTAATTTTTATTTTATTTTTTACTTTCTATTAATTTTATAAATACAATAATCCTAAAAATTCTATGAAAAGACTAGTGATAATTGGAGGAGGCTTCACAGGATCGCTAGTTGCAAAAGCACTTGAAAATAGGTTCCAGACCACTTTAATAGATACTAAAGATTTCTTTGAATTTACTCCAGGAATTCTAAGGCTGGCGATTGAACCAGAACATATCAAGAAGCTTCAAAACCCCCATAGAGACTATCTTGAAAAAACAAAAATTATAATTGATGAGGTAAAATATATCTCTAAAAACTCAATTTTATTAAAAAATAAAAAAATACCATTTGATTATCTTGTCATTGCCACAGGTTCCAAATACATTTCTCCAATTAAAGACAAAGAAATCATAAAGACCTACACTTCAAAAGACATATTAGACAATTTAAATAAAATAAAAAAGGCAAAATCAATAGCAATAATAGGGGGGGGACTTGTAGGTGTGGAACTTGCGGCAGAGCTTTCCACAAAGCACAAAAATAAAAAGATAACCATAATCCACTCCAGAGAAACTTTAATAGAAAGAAACTATCACAAATCAATAAAAAAAGCAGACTCTTTTCTGAAAAGACATGATGTTAAAATCATTTTCAATGAAAGAGCAAAATCAAAAAGAGGAAATATAATAATAACAGAAAGAGGAACAAAAATTCCGGCAGACCTTTTCTTTTTCTGTACAGGCATCACTCCAAACTCTGAATTCATGAAACCATCATTCTCACAAGCAATTTCAGAAAAAGGAGGAATAAAAGTTAATCAGTTCCTTCAAGTTGAAAATCAAAAAAACATATTTGCTGGAGGAGATGTTACATCTATTATTGAAGAAAAAACTGCACAATCATCTGAAAGACACGCAAAAACAATAGTTCAGAATATCATAAACTTAGAAAATAAATTTCCCCTAATAGAATACAAATCAGTAAAGAGACCTATGCTAATCTCATTAGGTAAATATGACGGAATTTTAGAATACAAGTCTCTTGTAATTACTGGCTTTCCGGCAGCAATAGCAAAATCACTCGTTGAAATGAAAGAACTCTGGAAGAGAAAATAAACTAAGACTCGGACAACTTAGAGTCAATAACCTTCCTCTCTCTTGTACCTGCATCAATCCTATGGAGGTTTTCAAGAACAGCAAGATCAACATCTAATATATTTTTCTTAGAAAAATCTATCAATGCATGTTTAACCAAACTTCTTAAGTAAACTCTTTGAGATATAGAATAATCGACACCTAGAATTGGAAGACCTTCTCCATGCCCTTCAGAATAATCTAAAACACTCTCATAAATGTCAAAAAATTTTGGCCTTAGAATAGCTTCTTCTGTAAGCCTAATAACTCTAGCAATATCTTTTACAGCCTTAGCTCCCGTATGATCCTTATCCGTAGAAGCCGAATACATTCCAGCAATTCTAATAACTGGTTTAACTCTTGCAATTTGATTGTGACTGGGTAATCCATTAAAAGGCATTTTACTATCAACAACCCGAACAAAATCTCTTAAAGCAGTATTCATCTCCCCAGCCGAATCAGAGAAACACACTCTAGAAACTCTGTCAATATAATCTAATAATTTAACATTATATGTCATAAAAATAACAGCTATAATTCATTTAAAAAATTAACTATTCTTAAATTCACCTTCAAAAACAAATTCTCCAATTGGCTTTCTTTCATTTGGATGTTCAGATTTTCTCATCCTTTCAGGTATTTTATCCAAATCTCCAGATTTCCCTATAGCAATCATGTGAACAATTTCATAATCTTCGGGAATATTCAATTCTTTTCTAGCCTTCTCAACATCATACCCGGCCATCCCATGCACTACTAAACCAAGTAAACTTCCCTGCAAGGCGAGATTCTCCCACGCAGATCCAGTATCAGACATAAAGTTTCTATTTTCCTTATCATCCTTTGTCTTCTTGTATGCACACAAACAAACAAGTGCAGCAGCATTTCCTGCCCAAAGTTGATTAAAATCATCCAATATTCCAAAGAACTTATCAAACTGCTCCTTGTTCTCACTCCTGGCATAAATAAATCTCCAAGGCTGTTCATTACTGGCAGAAGGTGCCCATCTCGCAGCTTCAAAAAGAGTCATAAGCTCCTCGTCACTAATCGACTCGCCACTCATCGCCCTAGGACTCCATCTATTCAAAAATATTTCATTAATAGGATAATCTGCTTTCCTCACCTCAGAACCTTTTTCCATAAAGTTTCCAAGCATAATTAGCTTTTATAGGTTTGGTGTTTAAACAGAAATAGAAGGTTCTAGATTTTTCCCATATTTCTTTTGCAAATGCCCCACAGTAGCTTCTGCAAGCTGCTCCCAAGAAAGCCCACTTCCATGTTTCCTTGACGAGCCCCCTACAATGTTAGATCCTCCCCAACCTTCTCCCTCAGGAAGACCTTCAAGAGCATTATAAACTCCAAATAATTCATTTATGGGAAATGGAATATAAGGTGATCTCCTTCCAACAGTCCAAACATTTCTATTATCTGGCCTTATAGCAACAAGGCTAATATATGCATCGAGCCCCTGGGAAAATAAAAAGTACCTAGCTTCACTTCCTCCAATTTCATTCACAATTTTGAAACCTGAAGGAGAATCATATAATATCTCATGCCTCGTATCCAATTCCCTTTTTTCAGCCTGCCCCATTACTAATTGATCAATTCTTCCAGTCATGGACTCAAGTGTAGAACAAATAACTGCTTCATTTGCACTAGCAAGTGCCCCGCTCTTTCTTAGATCATTGTAAGGAGCAAAGATCCAATTGTGTGTAGAAAGTAAGCCGTCATCCAAATTCATAGGGTAACCTCCTCCAGTTATATCTAATTTGTCTGTAAGTTCAAGAAGCCTATTAACAATTGGAATGCTTTGTGTTCCTTCTAAAGATTTGTGTCTGTCCAAAAGCCAAACACTTAAAGCAACATCTTGATCAGGATCGTTCACATAAACAGGAATTTTAGCCAATCCGGTTTGCCAGAAAAGCGATTTCATTAAATTTCCTTTGATAGCGAACATAACTTGTCTTGCAGTAGACATTGTAGCTTCTCTTGCAACACCATCATGATGATCAAAATTGACATGCAAAGTATCTTCATCATATTTTGGGCCTCCAAGAACAACACCATCCAGAGCTATAGATCCTCTTGGAGTTTTTTTGACAAACTCATCCCAAGACATACTTTCTCTTGGCAAAATCCTCAAGTCAATTGTTCGAATCATCTTCTATAAATACGAACTTTTCCGACATTTATAAGTTTAATTATGTTCATTATTTCTCCGCTATCAGAACTATTTCTCCCTCAATTCCAAAAGCCTGTATTCAATCCCAGAGTCCCATTGGTTAGAAGGCTCTACATTTCTCCCAACGATTCTTGAATCATATCCCTCTCCTCGGATAATTTTAGATAACAATCTTGGATTTCCAATATTTGGAGATGCTCCTACAAGTAATCTCCCTCCTTTAGTTAAATGATAATGAGCTCCTTGTAAGAATCTTCTAAATGTCTGATATCCTGGATCAAAAACCGACATTTCCAAAGAGCCATTAGCAGCAAACCTAGAATCAGAAGTCAATGGTTGATTGAATAAAATAGTATCGAATCTTTTCTTAAATGGAACACCTGAAAATAAATTAGAGTAATATACGTCAACAATATTGCCTAGTCCAAAACGCAATACATTTGTCTTCGCATTTTCAACTGCCTGGGGATTTATATCAACAGCATCAACATTTACTGAACTGCTGTAAAGTGCTGTAAAAATCGCAAGAATTCCAGCTCCAGTTCCCATATCCATAACGTCCCATAGCTCTCCAATTTTTAGGACCCGCAGGCACTTTAGCAGCAAATCCTCTTCCTATAGAGTATACGAATCCATCTGAGCCATCAGCAAGATAATTAATACATCTTCCATCTGCTTCAAACTTAGGTACTGGCAATTCAATTTTTGTCATCTTCTCAGCCTCCACTGCACAAAATCTATCAAAAAGACCTTATCCTGCCTAGGAACATAAATATGATTAGAGAAATTGTGGATATCATCAGGTACAAAACCGTGAGCCTTAGCTTTTGCTAGTTCTTTTCCCATAAGATCTAAGGCTCTAGCCCTCATAGAATTCTTGTAAGAAAAAAGTTCTTCTCCATTTATTCCGTCTATATATTCCATTACATAAGCAGTAAGGCCCTTGTGAAGAGTACATTCATCTAACACATCAACAGAAAAAAGTCCTTCCGGCTTAGGAACAGAAACACCAAGACCATATAGTTCCCGTGCAATTCTAGATTCACGCCCTCCTTGAGCTCTTAACAGTTTAGATGTTCTCGAATCTAAATTATTCCAAATGTTCCAATTTCCATATACCTTAACTACAGAATCTCCTGATAAATATATAGTGCCATCGCCACCATCTTCATGAATAATTTTATTTTGCTCTAACACAACTCCAAAATCAGGCAGCCTAAAATTACTTTGCATCTTCGCTACCCTCCATAGTCTTTTTTATTGAGAATTCAAATGCATGAGACCTGTTTCTAAAAACACCATTCTTCACGCCTTCGTCTATCTTATCCAGAGTGTCTTCCTCTACAGAAATACTAATTTTGTATTTAGCCATAAGTAGCAAGAAGTCATACCATTTTTAAACCTTTCTATTTTGCTACTACCCTAAAGTTACATAAGGATGTCTACATAAATAATTCCTTGGTGAATCTCTAAAAAACACAAATTATATAAATTCGAATAGATAACAACCTAAGATGGAAACAATAACAATTCCAAGAGCACAATACGAGAAAATGAAAGAAGAGATTAGGATACTTAGAAGTTCAAAACTCTACAAAAGGCTGCTTGAATTTGAAGACAACATTCAAAAAAAGAAATATTCAAGAAAGGAATTAGGATTCTAACCTCTAATTTTCTTTCTGATTCTATCTATTATTGATTGCTGATGCTTTTCAGAAGTTTTCATGCCATATTCAAAAATATTTCATTAATAGGATAATCTGCTTTCCTCACCTCAGAACCTTTTTCCATAACAATCAAAAAACCCCTTTTTTTAACACTTTCAAAAGATCATCTCTAGCATCCCTCAGAGATTTTTGCAATCCTCTAAAGTCTCTTAGAGCAGAAACCAAACCATCACCTAACTCAACATCTGCTAAATATGGTCCTTGTGGTAAACCGTTAACTCTATCAGGAATATCTCTCCTTTGAAATTCATCCATTTCTTGAAGTCCGGTGCCATTTGGACTAACTACTAAGTTAAAATCAGGAATAAATAATTGCCCACGATCAACATGACCACATACATCTCCCTCATAACCCTGACTCACAACATAACTAATATCTTTTACCGCCTTATACGCTTTAACCATGTAAGAAATCAAGAGCCAAACTTAATAAATATTGCTATGTGAATTCATTTCTTCCAGATATAGCAAGGGAATAATGTTTTTATTTATTATAAACCGAAGGATCTTCTTTCAAGTCCTTGATAAAATCTAAGAAAAACCCAATTATTGCAAAGATAGTAGTAGGTAGATTAACAAAATTGCTAAAATATTCGAAACCTATTAAATCAAAAATACCTATAAGACCAATTAAAAAATGAAATGGACCATGTTCCATCCAGTAAACTCTTTTCCTTCTGACATTAAGCACATTATAATCCAGAAAAATTGTTTTAACTAAAAAAACAAGAGTCAATAAGAATAATACTTGAGGTATCCTTAATTGAAAATAAATCATACCTCCTAATAAAATTAGATATATCAAAGTCCAAAAAGAATAAACCCTCCAAACTCTTTTTGCACCTAACAATGCCATACAAGCTAAACAATATAGAGATTTATATATTCATCTAGAGTCATCCCCAAACAGATTATTTCTTAGCTAATTTCCAAAAGACCTCAAATTGTTTTTTTTCAGTCTCAGATAGATGTTTATTCCTCATAACGATTGCGTAAACAGGTTCCCCATATATAAGTTCTATAACCACATCTTGATAAATAATTTTAGCCGTGTTTCCGATTAATCCATTATCAATAAATTTATATTCTGTTGTTTTAGCATATTCCAAAACTCTGCCATATTTTTTGATAATCATTCTTTCAGTAATTTTATTTTCTTTAAAATAATCCAATATTTTTCTAAGATAAATTGGCTCTATTATTTCCATCTTTTCTTCATCAATTCCAATATAAAGAATTTCGTCTTTCGGTTTTATTTCAGAAATTACCTTCTTGAAAATATTCTTTATGACATATTTCCCCTTTAGAACTTCTACTGAAACGTCCTCGCTTCCTATCTTTTGCAGGTTTTCTAGTTCTAATTTAAGGGTTTTTAGGATGTCTACTTTATGCTCTTCTAATGCGACTATCTGGTTTAGTTCTACTGCCCTGAAATTCTTTTTTCCTTTTATCTTTATCTCTGAAATATATCCCTTTTCTAATAACCTCTCGAGAGCATAGTAAACATAAGGACGATTTAACCCTGTCCCCTTAGCAATTTCTGTAGCACTTAAAGCTCCTTTTTTAATAAGAATAAGAAATATGCTGATCTCATTCTTTGTCAGTCCAAAGTCTTTAAGGATTTCGATGTTCATATAAGTTAAAACAATTTGGATTATAAAAATCTTACTATTTTTGTAATAATTGTTACAACAATAATTTATATACTTATTTTTTAAGATCTTTCCATGAAAAGCTGTAATGGAAAATGGACTGCAAGACTTCCAGCTGTAGGGGGATTCTGGCATCAAAGAAAATATAAGACTCAACTCAAACAAATTGCAACTGAAGAAGGATTAAAAAAAGTCGCATTTAACTCTGAATTTACAGGAGAAGGAGTAAAAATAGAATATGATTCCCATTATGAGCACTTAACTCCAAACATAAGTGGTCATGAAGAAGGTCCACATAACGTATTCAGCGGACTAAGTATTATAATTTGTTCAGAAGGAAATGATGATAAAACCAAGAAAATCACTGAACGAATTAAAGAGTATGTATGCGATCCAAGTTGGAGAGATCCTTCCTCAAAAAGATTCTCAGAGGTTTTTTATGGCTCTTCTAGATACAACCCTTAGTAGTTCTAATATACTATTTCTTCCCGATAACTTTCTTGCCATTCATGTATGGCACAAGAACATCTGGCACATTCACACTTCCGTCTTTCTGCTGATTGTTCTCAAGTATTGCTACCATTATTCTAGAGGTCGCAAGAGTGGTATTATTTAATGTATTAACTATCTTTCTCTCTCCCTGTCTAGTATCATATCTTATAGAGAGTTTCCTTGCTTGATAATCTGTACAATTACTCAAAGACATAACTTCTCCATAAGAATTTGTAGTTGGCCTATACACTTCCAAATCAGCACTTCTAAATTTCCAATCAGCCATATCCCCAGAACATATCTCAAGAACCCTATATGGAAGATTCAAAGTCTGTAAAACACCCTCTGAATTATTCAAAAGCTCGTCATATATCTTTTCAGAATCTTCTGCCTTGCAGAAAACAAACTGCTCTACCTTATTGAACTGATGAGTTCTCCAAAGTCCCTTCTCGTTTATTCCATGGCTTCCAATCTCTTTTCTGAAACACATTGTATAAGAAAAATATTTTTTAGGCAATTCTGCTTCAGTAAATATCTGATTAGTATGCATAGCAAGCAGGGGCTGTTCAGCAGTTCCAATCAAGTTCAGACTTTCATCCTTTATAGAATAAACAGATTCTTCAATTGCTTTCCTATCCATTGAAGCAAAAATAGATTTTTCATTCAGCATCAGAGGTGGCTCAATATACGTGTACCCTTTTTTATTCATAAAGTCAATTGCAAACCTAATCAAAGCACTATTAAGCAAGGCCAAATCTCCCTTAAGATAATAAAATCCATTTCCAGAAACTTTCGCAGAAGCTTCAAAATCGGCTATTCCAAGATTTTCAACAATCTCAACATGATTCTTTACTGGAAAATTAAATTTAGGGATTTTTCCCCATTTTTTTATTTCTACATTTTGGCTTTCATCTTTTCCAACGGGAGTCTTATCAGAGATGATATTAGGTATTTGCAAAAGAAAAACATCTATTTCTTCTCTGACATGATTCATTTTTCCCTCAAGCTTGTCTATCTTTCCAGGAATTTCAGAAGCTTTCTTCATTAAAACAGTTACAGACTTCCCAGCTTTCTTTGCAATAGCAACTTCCTTAGAGACTTTATTTCTTTCACCCCTTAAGGAATCCACCTCTGACTTGAATTTTCTCCATTCCTTGTCTTTTTCAATTATTTTGTCAAGAATCTTCAGTTTATCATTTTGGAATTTCTTCTTTATGTTCTCTCTAACAAGCTCCTCATTGTCTCTAATAAGTTTAATATCTATCATCTTACTTCAATACTAAGTTAGATTACATTTATAAATAATTCTGATTTCCATACCCCATGGCCATACTAGAGGTGATAAAGAGTATTTTCATAGAGGGATATAATTCTATTGTAAGCGCTATTCCTGCAGAATATTTTCCAGTAGTCAATCTCCTGATTTTCTCAATTATAATTTCCCTCTATGCAATATTCACTTGGAAATTCTATAGAAGTCTTTCAAAAAAAGACCTTCTCAAACTTGATCTAAGAAGATACAACACCTCATCCCATCCATTTCTCAAAAAATTCTTTGCATCTATTCTTTATCTCCTAGAATATATCATAATACTACCATTCCTTATATTCTTCTGGATGGCAATCCTTGCTATCATAATACTTCTTCTCTCAGAACAACAGAGTGCTAACCAAGTATTAATAATAACTGCAGCAATAGTAGCTTCAGTAAGAATACTCTCATATTACAGCCAAGACCTCTCGAGAGATCTAGCCAAGATGTTCCCATTTACTATCCTAACAATAAGTGTGATAACTCCTAATTTCTTCTCTTTCCCAAGATTAATCGGAAGAATATTAGAATTAAAAGATTTTCTTTCAGGAGCAATATACTTTCTGATGTTCATAGTTGCTCTTGAATTAGTACTTAGGGTAATAGATACAATAATAAATTTATCAACAGATAAAGATACCTCCTCAGAAAAAGAATAATTGCTAGTCTCCGTGATAATCGCTTGTAGGATGCCTATGTCCTTCAGCAATTCTATCTGCCAATCCTGCGAGATGCTTTCTCCCTTCCTGGCTTAACTTCCCCTTATCAAATTCTGTTCTCAAAAGAAGATGACTGGCAAGCTCTCCTCCAAGAAAATGAGGCATTATCACATAGTTCGCCCCAGCCTCATATAATTTTTCTGCATCTCCTATGAAATGTGCTGTAGGCATAAATCCCGTCTTTCTTAGATTTAGATTTCTTAGTATAGTCAGGTTTACATTGACTTCTGGTATTGTAGATATCACAAGCTTTGCCTCGTCTAATCTAAGTTCTTTTAACAACTCAGAATCCTGCGCGTCCCCATAAATACATGAAACTCCCTTGCCTGAGAGTAATTTGATAGTCTCAGGATTATAATCTACAACAAGATACCTCTTTCTCTTTTTATCAAGAGAACTAAGAAGATTAAATCCTATCCTGTTATATCCAAACAATATCACATCATAACTTTTTTCTTTAATAGTCTCATGTTCATTATTACTCCTCTTTGAATCAAATATTCTAAGAGCGGGAGAGAGAATTCTGTAAAGAAGATGGGAATAGAATAGACTATAGCTGCTTAAAGCTATGGTTATCAATGCTACAAGAATAATCAATGAGAAAACACTGCTACTTATTACTCCATTTGTAAATCCAATAAGCATGAAAACTAAAGAAAACTCACTTATTTGAGCGAGACTAATTCCTGTAAAAAAGCTTGTCCTTTTCTTATATCCAAATGATTTCATAAGACCCATGATGATTATAGGATTTCCTATTAATACAAGCAATGAGAAAGCTACGGCAGAGATTATCATTCTTGAATCAAATGGCCCTACAAGATAACTTCCAAAGAACACGAAAAACAACAATACAAAAAAGTCCCTTAATCCTTTTGTTTTGCTACTTATCATCAAACTATATTTGGAAGAAGCCAATGCCATTCCTGCAACAAGAGCACCTACTTCAAGAGAAAATCCTAAATAATTGAATAACAATGATATTAATAATGCCCACGACAACCCAAACAAGAATAATACTTCTTGATTTTTGGCTGCAAATGAGAATATGGCCGGGACAAAGAAATAAGACAATATGAAAACAACTGCAACTAAAAATGCTACTTTAGCAAGCTGAGTATATACTAGACCTCCTGCAATATCAAGAACAGGAAATACTGTAAGTACAAGTGCTGCTATAAAATCCTGCACAATTAATATCCCCAATGCAATCTTTCCATGTAAGGTATCAAGCTCTCTTTTATCAGATATTAGTTTTACAACAACAAATGTAGAAGAGAAAGCCAAAGCAATTGAAATGTATATTGCAGATATGTCGCTAAACCCAAGATATCTCCCAAGAAAAAAACCTAATCCTGCAGTTATCAGTAACTGCCCAATCCCAACAACAAATGAGACCTTCCCAAAATTTTTCATAATTCTAAAATCAAGATTTAGTCCAACAATAAAAAGAAGCAATGCAACCGCAATATGTGAGAAAGATTCAAACAATGTTGTTGAATGCAAAAAATTGAAAAATAATGGACCTGCAAGAATTCCAGTAATCATATATGCAATGATTGGAGGCTGTTTGACAAATTTAAAAATCAATACCAAAATAGTAGCCAACCCTATAATCAATCCTAATTCAAATATGATATTTTCCATCTTCCTCTTATAAGTCAATTAAACCCAACTAATTTTAAATAAGTTCCTATTCCAATTAATATCTCCCCAGAGAATTGATTGCACCTAGATACACTTTCATACATTTTATTATAGCCTTCTTCAATGTAAATTACATATCCGTCAATTTTAAAAAGACTTTTTATGTTGATATTTTATCATTTAATATTCATCTCGCTTTGGCTGAGGTGAAAGGCGCGGTTCTCACGCGGCGAGGCCGCGCCACCTAAACCTCCAAGAATCTCAGCCTTTTCAATAAAAAGCAACATTAAGTTTAAAAACCAACATTCACTCAAAAAAATAAGATGGGCAAGGTAAGAATAAAACTGAGTAGTGTTGACATAAGCGCGCTTAATGCAATAATTGCAATGATAAAAGAAATATCAGAAAAGGCAGGCGTAGTCATGCGAGGCCCAATACCACTTCCTACAAGAAAGATGAAAGTCACAACCAGAAAATCTCCCTGCGGAGACGGAACAGCTACATTTGACAGATTTGAAATGAGAGTTCACAAAAGAATAATTGACCTTCCAGCAGAAGACAGAATCCTGCATCCAATAATGATGCTTAAAATTCCTAGATCCGTACAGATTAAAATAGAAATGAAAGAATAATTTTTCTATTACTCAATAATCTTTAAATATCCAGTTTCTGCTTGATTTTCATGGAAAAAGACAACAGTCAAAGAGTTCCAACAACAATTTGCAGTGCCATATTATATCAAGGCAATAAAATAGCATTAAAAGAAACAGAGGCAGGTCTATCTTTATTGGGTGGACATGTAGAATGGAATACGGGATTCCCATATTGTTTAGAAAGACGTATTGGGCAGGAAAATATAATTGCTGCATCTTTCAATTATATAAATGGTATTACCCATCATAAAACACCTTCTGGAAAAGATGTTGTTAATGTAAACGTAGTAGGTGATGTCATTGACACTTCTAAAGAAAGAGGAATTATATGGATGACACTAGAAGAAGCCCTGAAAAGGGAGACAGAATTCAGAACGCCAGACGTCTACAGACTTTTACAAAGAACAAAAAGATTAGACAACACAGATTTAGCATTTGTCCAAACAACAATGAAGCACAGAACAGACATAGACAATTTAGAAATCAAAAGTCAGACAAACACTGAAGTAAGTGGAAATGATGATCCATTTAGTCCAACGGACTTTATTGTTGTAAGTGGAGCATTAAGATATTTTGATTTGAAAACAGGCAAAGTAGAATACGGGTTAATGAGATGTGAAAGGCCCCAGTTCAAGGGATTATTAAGCTTAGTTGGAGGAAAACTAGAAAGAGGAGAAACCATAGAGCAAGGAATAACAAGGGAAACCATGCAAGAAACAGGAAACAGTATTGATTTACACCCAATAGGATTGGTTGGATTGTACGTCAATCAAATTCCGGGAATTGGAGATTACATATCTAACATTGCAGCGCTAATAGAAGCAAAAAGCAAGGATATAGTGCTACCAGATTCTCTTCAAGATGAGGTAAAAGAGGTTATTTGGAAAACTCCTGGAGAAATTTCATCTATGCCTGGAGAAGAATTCCGGAGCAGAGACACAAGAAGAATTATAATGAGGGCAGAAAGCCTAGCAAGACAGGGGAGAATATTGCCATTCGGACTTATTGAAGAAATACAATGAAGCTGAAAGAAAAACCTACTACCTGCATTCAAGAACAGGATATTCGTAAAAAAACCGCTGCATTTCTAATCACTGAAGATAGAAGACTATTTCTCTTAGACGACTATTCTATACCTGAATCTATAGTTGAGGAGGGAGAATCTCACCAATCAACCTTAGAACAGATTGTTTCTTCATTAGGAATAAACCCTGAAAATCTGAGATTACTCTGCTATTCATCAAACATAGATGATGATTCTAAGGAAGTGAAAGATTATGCAGTTTACACAGGAAAAATAAAAAATGACATTTTTAAAACACATTCGTTAGGAAGGATAAGACAACTTCAGGGAGAAGGTCACCTCAGAGGATTTGATTCAGTAATCACATACTTAGCAAAAACCAATCAAGTTCAATAATTTTCAAAGGTTTCTGAAAAATTAACAAATTTTCTTTTTCTCAAAAGCAGATCTGTCTTTTTCATTGAAACCGCCAACAACAGTTATTGGAGCTTTCAAGGCAGAATGAGGATCATAATCGACAATCTCAAAATCTTCAAAGACAAAATCATCTATCTCTTTTTTCTCAGGATTTATCTTGATCTTAGGAAATGGCCTTGGCTCTCTTGAAAGCTGTTCTTTCACTTGCTCATAATGATCTCCGTATATGTGTATATCTCCATAAGTGTGAACAAATTCTCCAGGTTCGTATCCACAGACCTGAGCCAATATCATTGTCAAAAGAGAATAAGAAGCTATATTGAAAGGAACTCCTAAGAAAGAATCACAACTTCTTTGATAAAGCTGAAGAGACAATTTGCCCCCTGTAACATTTATGTTAAAAAGAACATGGCAGGGAGGTATTGCCATAGAAGTTCCTGGTTCAGACATCTCATATATGTAAGCAGGATTCCATGCTGAGATACACACATGCTTTCTATCAGGATAATTCTTTGTCTTCCAGATAGCCCACTTGAGTTGGTCTATTTCTCTTCCACCAGCCTGCCATTTTCTCCACTGTCTCCCATACACTGGCCCAAGTTCTCCCCACTTTTTAACAAACTCGCTATCCTTATCATTTTCCTTTATTTTTTGAGCAAACTCATCCTGCGTAAGAACAGAAACTTCTCCTGTCTCAGAAGCCTTTTTATATTCCCTATATGCCCAATCATCCCAAATGTGAACTTCATTATCTATAAGATATTTGATATTTGTATCTCCCCTCAAAAACCATAATAACTCATGAATTATTCCTTTCATGAAAACTTTTTTAGTTGTAAGAAGAGGGAATCCCTTGCTCAAATCAAACCTTATCTGCCTTCCAAATACACTCTTAAGCTTATTTCCAGTAGCATAATCTGTTTTTTCATAGCCATTCTCCATTATATCTTTCAACAAATCTAGATATTGATGTTCTGGATGTCTTTCCTCTTTCTCCATAATAACTAATAATTCCACCTCTTAATAGGTCTTGTGGCCTTACATTTATTTATTTCTGCAAGAGCCTTAATTTTTTCAGCATCTTCAGTTATTTCTCTAAGATGAGCTACCTGAACAGAAGGAGTGGAAGGTTCGTCTTCACCGCCAAACCAAATAGCAGAATCCAATGGATTAGATTTAAATTCGAAAACTCTTCCTAATTTGTTTACTTCATAAAATACTCTCCACCCTCTTCTCTCTCCAACATATGTAGCAGTAACATTCCTCACATCAACCAAATGAATTCCAGCAACCCTTCCATGATGATAACCCATAAAATAATCTTTTCCAGGAATAGGATTCCAAGCGTATTTGCCATCACTTCTCTCAAATAGTTCTAGTTCTTCTTCCAATCCCTTTACAACCATAAGTTCCAATTCGCATATGACATTTATAAGAATTGTTGTCCCAAAAAGACAAATATATTTATATATCTCTCTTTAGAAATTTTCCTATGGACAAACTGACAGATGGACAAATGGCTGGTTTGACAACCCAACTTCAAGAATTTATGATCCTTTATGAAGCAATAGTGGCATGTAAAGGTGGTCTGCAGCCCACTTTTCTTGGACAATACAGACAAGCACCCAAAAAATCGATACATATCCAAACATTTCCATTTCTAATTGCACAAAATCCAGAAGAAAGAAAGCTTTTAGAGAGTGGTGAATTCATGGGAAGAGCTTATGAATTAGGAATACAAGCAAGTGTTAAAGGAATTATAACTCCTGCAGAAGTAGAATTTGAAAAAACTTATATCCCAGAAACTGATGAATTAGGCGGAGGAGAAAGCCACCCTATCTTTTACAAAGGTTTTAGGAGAAACGAGGGCGTTTACGAGGGAACATGGTCCTTCGAAGACAATGGAGGAGATATGCAAACTAGGGGAAAATTTTTGTTGAATAGAATAAACGACTTTGAAAAGTTCAAGGGAGAATTAGAAAAATTATGTGCTGAAGATTAACATAATTATTATAAACCGCTTTCTCAATAAATTCACATGGATAAGATAGAGGTAAAAATAAAAAAGTTACACGAAGACGCTAAAATCCCAATACATAAAACAGAACACGCAGCGGGTTTTGACATCTACTCTCTTGAAGATTCTAATTTAGCTCCAGGAGAAACAAAAAAAATCTCCACGGGAATAGCTTTTGAAATTCCAATAGGTTTTTATGTAAGAATAGAAGATCGCTCAGGTTTGGCAATAAATGGAATCCATAAGGTTGCAGGTATTGTTGACTCAGACTACAGGGGAGAAGTTTGCATAGTTCTGCATAATTCATCACAAGAAGTGTACAAAATAGAAAAACACGATAGAATCGCCCAAGGAATAATAACTCCAGTAAGTCAGGCAAACTTCCAAGAAGTTCAAGAACTAAGCCAAACAGAAAGAGGAGAGGGTGGATTCCATTCAACTGGAAAAAAATAATTATTTTTTCTCATCAAGTCTTAAATATAATATGTGGCTCGGATGTCCTCTTGGATTATACTTAACAGAGGCTAGGAGTTGATCAGGAGCTGGTAGAATCATATAAGCGTCCGCCTCATCAGGTGAGTCATTACAAATTTTTTCATGTGTTTCTAAAGTAGGAGGAGAATCTGTATGTATGTCGAATAATATGGGAACAACCTTCAAAATAATGGGTTTAACATGTCTTCCATAGTTATCCGTGAAACTATCTGGCCCAACCTTAGTCTCCAAACGAGAAACCAGTCTTAAGTTTTTTCCCATAAAAAACCTCATAATTCCCAATTTATAAACTTTTTTCTACAACAATCCTTAAATAAGCATTCAATTATTTACAAAAATGGAAATAATTCTAATAGCAGGCATTGCACAAAATAATGTCATAGGAAATAAAGGCATGCTGCCCTGGAATATAAAAGAAGACTTACAACATTTCAAAGAACTCACAATAGGACACCCCGTCATTATGGGACGTGTCACATATTTATCCATTCTTGAATATCTAAATAAACCTCTTCCAAACAGAATGAATATTGTGCTCTCAGATAAAGTTGAAGATAAAAAACCTGGTTTTATATTTGCAAACTCTATAGAATCTGCGTTAGAAGAAGCAAAAAAATATTCAGACAGAGTCTACATAATGGGGGGACAAAGCATATACAAGCAATTCATGCCACTAGCTACAAAACTAGAAATAACAAAAATACATAAAGATTATGAAGGAGATGCATACTTCCCAGAAATAAATGAATCTGATTGGCTTGAGAAAAAAAGAGAGGACAAAGAAAATTCAGAAAATAAATTTAGTTTTATAACATACGAAAGAAAACCCCAAATAATAAAACCTGTAAAAAAGGGAATGTTCATAGCATTCGAAGGAATAGATGGTTGTGGGAAAAGCACCCAAGTAAGAAATCTTGTACATCACATCTTTGAAAAAAGTAAATACCATCATGTTGTCCTTACAAGAAATCCTTACAAAAATGTGAGCATCCGTGAAATACTTCATCAAGATACAGACCCATATTCCCAAGCAGAAAAATTAGCAGAACTTTACATAAACGACAGAAAGGACCAAGTAGAAGAAGTAGTTAAACCAAACCTTAAAGATGGATTCTTTGTAGTCACTGATAGATATAAAATGTCTACAATTTCATATCAAACAGCCCAAGGATTAGAAATGCAAAACCTCATAGAAAAACAATCTTCCTTACCAATTCCCCATATAACATTCATAATTGACGTCTCTCCAGAAGAAGCAATGGACAGAATGAGAAAAGAGGACGTTAGTGTTAGGGGAAAAGAACATAAATTCGAAGCAAATATTGATTTCATAAAAAAACTCAGAGAAAACTACAAGATAGCTTCTGAAATTCTAAAAGAAAATGGAGAAAAAGTCTTTGTGATAAACGGCGAACGCTCAAAGGAAGAAATTTTCCAAGAAATCAAAGAAATTTTCGACAGAGAAATTCAAAACTAATCATTTCACAAATTCAACATTCTCTAAACCATCAAATTCCTTATCTCCTGTAAGAAATTTAACACCATTTGATTTTGCGATAATATACCCAAGACAATCAATATAGGATAATTTTTTCTTGATGTTTTCCTTCCTAAATTTAGCAGCCATTTTTATATCTTCTGCATCTATTTTAACGCAATATCCTTCCAATTTTTTAAAATAGAATTCTCCTAACATCTCATCATTTTCCTTGATAAGATTGTAATAAAGCTCATAAAGATTCATCATACTAGTAATTATCCTATGATTCTTAGTATATTTTTTATAATTCTCCTCTCCATTTGTTATATAATACAAGGCATATGTATCGTAAAAAAAGATTCTGTCATTTATTCCCACCCTTCTCTCGACTCATCCTTTAGCTGCTGAGGAGTTTTTCCAGTTTTAAATTTCCCGAACAGGTCAGATATGTCATCTTCTTTTTCTATAAAAATAGTTACCTCATCATGGGGTTTTATTCTCTGAGCTTCAACTATAAATTTTGGAATTATTACTGCAATAGAATCTCCCCATTTTCTTGCCCTTGTCTTTATCATTTAATGGGATATTACCTGAGATGTTTAAACTTTTCTAATTTCTTAGAGATTTCATATCAGGCACATGACAATATCTGCTTGCATTATCAATCCTTATTGCAGGCCTCTTAAATCCAATTGGATTTCTAAAATATATTTGATCCCCCTTATCTGGATCGTATCTAACAGGTTTTCCAAAAATACTCTCAAGAGGCATTACACAAATCTCAGTATTATCAAATCCAGGACTATGAACCACTTCCCCGTTTCCTAAATAAAGACCTATATGTGTTGGAAAAACCCCATTTCTTGATGAAAAAACTAAATCACCTCTTCTGGCAGCCTCATCATGAATATGTATCCCAAATAAATCAAAAAATTCTGCAGAATGTCTTATTGTTCTATCTGTCCCAGGCACCCTTGGAAGAGGAAATCCAGAAGCTAGAAAACTATACTGAATAAATCCAGAACAATCAAAAAACCCAGGAACATTGCTCTCCTCAGCCCCAAGGTATCTACTAGAAGTAGTGCCTACAAAATCTAATGCAATTTCAACCCAGTCCTTAATTTCAATTAATTGTTCAGCCATTTTATCAATAAGCTCTTGGAGTATGAGATTCATAGGCCCCTCTGAACTCTTTCAATTCATGAGGTTCTACAGGAAGAAAAAATGTTCTCTCCCACAATCTTCCTTGTTCTATACTGGTCAGTCTAACTGCTTCACCAAACTTAAATCTATCATCAACTCGAACATTAAAAGCCAAATCTTCAATATCATGCCCATAAACATGGTCTTTGCTACCAAATCCTCGTCTAAAAAAGACATACAATTCCCTTTCCACACCTACTCTAGCAATAATACAATTTTCCATTTTCAATAAAAAACAAACTTATCACACAACTCCTTAACTTTTCCAATTATAATTTCTTGCAACTTCTCATTCTTGTAATCTTTAATCACATCAGCAATCCATTGTCCAATAATTTTCATTTCTTCCTCTTTCATTCCTCTTGTAGTAAGTACAGGAGTTCCAAGCCGAAGTCCAGATGGTTTAAACGGGCTTGAAGGATCGTAAGGAACAGTGTTCGCATTCAGACAAATTCCTGCATTTTCCAAAGCAATAGCAATCTCCTTCCCAAGTCCAATTCCAAAAGAAGTTAAGTCAATCAATATCAGGTGATTATCAGTCCCTCCAGAAACAAGTTTTATTCCCTCATTCATCAAACTATCTGCAAGGGCCTTTGCATTCTTCACAATCTGTTCACTATAAACTTTAAACTCTGGTTCTAAAGCTTCCTTAAAAGCAATAGCTTTGGAAGCAATTGTATGCATGTGTGGCCCTCCTTGCATACCTGGAAAGACTGCCTTATCTATCTGTTTTGCATATTTTTCCTTGCATAAAATCATTCCCCCTCTTGGCCCTCTTAATGTTTTGTGAGTTGTAGTTGTAACAACATCTGTAAAAGGAAATGGGCTGGGATAAACTCCAGAAGCAACAAGCCCTGCAACATGAGATATGTCAGCAACATGTATTGCTCCAACCTCCTCAGCAATTTTCTGAAACTCTGCAAAATCAATCTTTCTTGGATATGCAGTCAATCCAGAAATTATCATCTTTGGCTTCTCACGCAAAGCAATCTCTCTCACTTCTTGCATATTCAATAATCCAGATTCTTTATCAACTCCATAAGAAACCTGCTGATATGTTTTCCCAGAAAAATTAACCTGACTCCCGTGGGTTAAATGTCCTCCACATGCAAGATCAAGACCCATAAATTTATCTCCAGGATTCAAAAATGCCAAAAACACCGCAGCATTTGCAGGACTCCCAGAAAGAGGCTGTACATTTGCATGTTCAGCTCCAAAAAGTTTCTTAGCTCTCTCAATAGCAATTCTCTCAACTTCATCAACATTCTTATTTCCTTGATAATATCTTTTATAGGGATAGCCCTCAGCATACTTATTCATCAACACAGAGCCAGAAGCTTCCATTACAGCCTTAGAAACATAATTTTCAGAAGGAATTAAATTAAGAACATCTTTCTGCCTCTTAAACTCAGAAACAATATGCCCATACACTTCAGGATCGCTCTTCTTCACACCTTGCATTTCATATAAAGAAATTAAAGCCTTATAAATAATATTGTTAACAGATACACTAATTAAAAATTCTATAAATTGAAGGATTATTTTTTTGATTATCCTAAACAACTAATATTATATATTGAAAAATCAGAAATAAACTATGAAGATAGTTCTTCTCACATCAAAAGAAACAAAGTTCATAGAAACTCTAAAAGAAGATATTTCATTAGTAATCTCAAACCATCCAGATGAAAGAATAATAGAAACCTGTCTCTCACTAAACATTCCCTGCGAAATTATCCCGCATCCAGATTTTCCAAATAGACTGGATCATGACAGAGCAATAAAACTCTCTCTTGATAACGTAAATCCAGATATTGTAATTTTAACAGGATACAATAGAATAATAAAAGAAAGAAACATCTTAGAAGATTATCATAAGAAAATCATAAACATTCATTTTTCACTCCTTCCTGAATTCCAAGGAATAGACCCTTGCAAACAAGCTTTTGAAAACAAGTCAAAAATTTCAGGGTACACAATACATTACATAGATGAAGGAATAGACACGGGAGAGATAATTTTCCAAGAGAAAGTTAACATATCAGATTGTAATTCCGAAAAAGAAATCTACAATGAAATTCTGCAAGCCTCTCTTCTAGGGATAACTAAAGTTCTGAACAACCTGTGAAAACTTAAAAAGCCAAGATTCTCAGATAGAATATGCCGAAGTTGGGCAGTGGTAGCCCGCTTGCTTGGAAAGCAAGTTTCCGCAAGGATATGCAGGTTCGATTCCTGCCTTCGGCGTCTCTAAATTTATTGAACATCAAAAAAACGATGCGCCACCACGCCTTAAAAAGCATGGTTTGAAAAGGCGCTCGTTTTTTGGATGCTCAAGGAACGACCCATCCTTAAGGATGGAGTTTTCTGTCAAGTTCCTTGACATCACAATAATAATTATAAACCTTCTATTTATCGTAAAATTAATGACAGACTCAGAGAAAGGTCTTAAGGAAATGGGAGTAGAAATAAGAGCTCCAAATCAGAGAATGCCATTATTATTGTACCCTGATAAAAGAACCTTATGCGAAACTCATTTGCGCCCTCAAGAACATTATGAATCTCCTAAATTTAGGGGTAAAATATTCACACTCACAGAATTTGTCCCATGGTACAAACAAGATAGAAACACAGACGAATTCACATACTATTCTGATTGGAATGGATTCAATGTGCCTTCAAAATCATTTGAAGCTTTCTTTGATGGAAGATTTGACCCTCTCTCTGATAAAGAACAAGCTCTTATTAATTTTGCAAAAAACCTGCCAAGACCATTCTATCTAATCGCAACACATAAACCTCATCCTGGAGCTGCAGGAGTTGTCCGTCATGAATTGGCCCATGCATTATGGGCTACAAATCCAGGCTATATGCAAGAAGCTGAAAGGCTAGTGAAATCATCAGATCCAAGAGGATTAATTGACCATTTAAGAAGTGTAGGTTATGACGATAGTGTGATTTGGGATGAAGTCCACGCTCAGTCGATCAAATGCCGTCCAGATGCAATAGAACTCATACCTGATGGGTTACATGAAGACATGCTTGCCACGTTCCTAAGATTCTTCCCTAAAAGAGACCTAGATGTTTATCTTGATGGATTGAATGAAGAAGATAAATAACATTTCACAATTACTTTAAATATTAAATATTTCTGCAAATTCAATGAAAGTATATCATTACATAGAAACTGAAAATTTGAGAGAGATATTAGCTAATGGATTAAAACCATCTACAATAGATCCTGCTATTCTTCCAAGGGATGGGAGAAAATATGTTGTAAGAAGTCTTTATGGTGCAAATTACATAACTAGAACAAATCCAGAGTTTTTCAGAGAGGAGTTATCAAGATTTTTAAACATTGAATTGAGACATCCATTCCTATTCACATGTGCATTGTTAGAACCATCTCCAAAAGGATGGCTTGAGTTAGGGCTGATGAGTAAATTGATGAACCAAAGATTTTTTGCTAGACATAAAACTCCCACATTACTAGAGATAGAGTTATCCAGAACAGATAGTGTTTTTGTCAGAGATGCAGCAATAAATTTTGCAGAAAAAGGAAATGGTTCTTGGGAAGAATATCTTAATTCAAATATCCCTCTTGAAGAGTACACTGGAGGTTTCATCGCTCCAGAAATCTGGATTCCTACACCAATATCTCAAAAATTGATAAGGGAAATCCCTATTCCAAACTCATTATAAAAGCAGAAACCAGTTCATTCTCTAAAATTTTTCCATCTGGACTCATACAACTCGCAAGAGTTGGATGTATGTGGAGCTTGCTCTGCAAATACCTAGAACCTGGAGAGGTTATAGAATAGATAGATTAAAAAACCCTGATTTTCCTTAAATATCGTGTTAAAAGCGATTTTAACATGGAACTAAATTGAACGGGAGGACAAAGTGACATCGAAAATCTACGTAGGAAATCTGTCTTTTAAGATTCGTAATGACGAACTAAAGCAGTTTTTCTCTGAGTTTGGAGAGATAACTGAAGCAGTGGTCATCACAGACAGGCATTCAGGTAGATCAAAAGGATTCGGATTCGTGACTTTTGCAGATGCAGAAAGCGCTCAAAAAGCAATTTCCGCTATGAACGGCAAAGAAGTAGAGGGTAGAGCTCTAACAGTAAACGAAGCAAAATCTGAAAACTAATTCTGAACAAAACGTTTATAAAAACAGAATTATTTAAGGATTGATGCAAATGAGAATATCCACTATATTTATTTTTTTATTTTTTATTACCCTTCCTATTGTTTCTGCATTTGATGCAGACATTACCATAGAAACTAATAGACCAGAGGTTGGTCTTGTAATAAGAATCCTTGATCCAGCTACATTATCTATAATTGATACTGTGTATGCTCAAACAGAACCAACAGGTATAGCCACAGCCTCTTATACAACAAGTCGCCCTGAAATATCATTTAAAGTTATGATAATAAGAAATGGAGAAATAATTGAAGAAGAGACATTTGAAGGTCCTTACACCCAAGCAGAAATTTTCTTAAGCATGATAAACAAATCAAAGACTCAGTCAGGAACAGTTGACACAGATAGTACTGACACAAACACAGAATCAAATACAACAAATGAGGAAGAACTCGAAGAAAATTCAGAAATCTCTTCAGAAGGGAATGGTTCAGATTCAGGAATTACTGGAAATGCTATAAACCTTGAAGGAAATGTCTGGAAAAATTCTACATATTACCTTTTAGCAGCAGTCCTTATAGCAGGAATAGTGGGATTCTTTTTAATTAAAAAATTCTCCCCTGAGAGAACTCCAAAAGATACATTCTCTCAAAAAATAGAACCTAAAGCATTTCAACCTAAATCAGTTCAGCCTCAATCGCAACAAGCAATTATGGTAAAAAATGAAGATATCCATCAAGAGCCAGACATAGATAGAATGGAACAAAGAATAACTGAACTTCAATCAGAAATCAAAAATTTAAAGAAGAAAGAAAGAATAAGTGATGCTGAAAGAAGATTTGAAGAAGCTAGAAAAGAGCTTGAAAGACTTAAAGACGAAAATAAAAGATAGGCGTATTTCTCTCTACTATTTTGATTTAAAATGAATTTTGATATTTTTTCTAAGTAAAAAAATAGAGAGATTATTAAAATGTATAATTTTTTGTAATCATTGCGCCGAAACTTGCAAGATGATGGCTCAATCCTATAGTAAGAATACCAATTCTTAAAAACTACTCTTTCCGAGTTTAATAATGCCCGGATGGCACAATGGTACTGCGTGAGTCTCGAAAACTCATTTCCTTCGGGATTTCCCGGTTCGATTCCGGGTCCGGGCGTTCTTCACTTGCGACAACGCCCGACTTTTTGGTACCCACACCGGCTTTCTATTAGCTCTCTGATTTTTTCTTATTTCTCCAAGACTCTAGGGATTTTTAAGTATTGTCGGGATAGGAGTGATGGACTAGTTTACTTTATGCCAGGGTTTAACCCTTGAACCAACAGCAACGGACCATAGAAATATCTTAGGCAGTTTTGGGAGAAAATCAGACCATGAATCGCTATTATAAGTCAAAAATAATGAGTTTGGATAATTCCTTTCTATTACAAGATTATCAGCTTCAGAAGCAGCCAAATAAATCTCTAGACCCTTATTCTTATTTAACCCATTATAATGCTTAGAGGAAGATCTTTTTAGAAAAGAATACCTCTTATCTCTTAAATCAATTTTTCTTTTTTTGAGATCCGACATCTTAATATTATCAGATTTCCAAAGTTTACTCAGAAAAACAGTTTTGAAACCATATTCATAGGATAATCCCTTTATTGTAGAATAATAGTTTTTAATCAAGTCCTTGTCTAACTTGTTAATTTGACCATGAACATCGGTTAGTACAAGAGTTACCCTAACATTAGGATAAATCTTTTGTAGGCCTTTCTTTAAATCCCTTAAATTGGATAACGCAAAAATATCCTTTTCATCAATATTTGCCTTTTCAACACCCCAATATCCAACAAAGTTAAGAGAAGAATTTTCTTTTATAGCATTAGCTAAAGTTATTTTGATATCTGAAAGGCCTTCATCTTTTTGGGTTGACTTTTTATCACAAAATTTGAAGTTAATAATTGCATCAGTTAGAATTTCAACCTTTGATTCCAATTCATCATTCAAACTACTAACGCTATTTGAGGTAGGTCTTATACTATTAAATCTAGCCTTTGTATAAAGATATTTCTTGAATAGTTTAAAGTAATAAGCAACTTCTTTGTTAGTTAAATTCCAATCTGCAAATTCTACACTTAACTGTTCAAACTCCTTGTCAGAAACCTTTTTCCTTAAAATATCATAAAACAACCCTCCAATTGATTGATTCCCCTTATATCCTGCACCTTCACTAAGAACTACTTTGGGCCTATTATACACATATTCAGGAAGACGATCCTTAAGAGCTTCTCTTAAAATCCACTTGGTTACCTTTTTACCATTAACACTTTTTACTTTATATTTTGCAGGAATTGTTAGGGCATAATCTGCTAATTTAGTATCGAAGAATGGGACTCTAACTTCTAAAGTAAAGTTCATAGAAACTCTGTCAACTCTCTGGAATTGTGTTCTAGGTAAGTCTTGAATAAATTGACTAATCTTAGATTCGATCTCCTCATCATCGAGTGCCTTCCTAAATTCAGGATATCCGGCAAAAAGCTCGTCTGGACCTTCTCCACACAATATAACTTTTAGACCATTTTCTTGAGCAAACCTACATAAATAGTAATAAACAGCTGATTGTCTAATCATATTGGGTTCGTAGCTTTCGGTAATTTTGACTAGTTCAGGTATTAGATTAATCATTTCACTTTCAGTTGGAGGCTCAATTGTGACAAGACGTATATTATTTTCTTCGCAATATCTTTTAGACACAACCATATCTGGAGCATCAGGCTTTCCAGCAGAAATAGCAACAATTTTTGAATGATATTTAATTGCTGTGGCCAAAATTGCAGTGCTATCTATTCCACCACTCAGAAAAACACCTACAGGTAAATCTGTATCAACCCTTTTTTTGACAGCCTCATCAAATAAATGTCTTATTCTAATAACCATTTGAGATTTGGAGTCTTTTGTTTTTTTAATCGGAACATGATGGTATTTCTTTAGCTTCCAATTTACCATGTAATGCCCTGGAGGAAATGCTTTTACATCATTTATAGCCTTAAACTGGCTTAACTGTTTTATTTCAGAGGCAAAATGATAATTGCCTAATTCATCTTGTGAATAATAAAGAGGCTTAACTCCATAAGGATCTCTAGCAATCACTACCTTATTCTTTTTTGTATCATATATTACAAAAGCAAACATTTCAGAATCTAGTTTGTTAAACATAGACTCACCATATTCTTCCCACAGATGTACCAATGTTTCAGTGTCTGAATCTGTCTTGAAATTATGGCCTTTTTTTGTCAAACTCTTTTTAATTTCTTTATGATTGAAGATTTCGCCATTTAATATAGCGAAAATTGTGCTATCTTCATTTTCTACGGGTTGCATAGCGTTCTGCCTATCTACTATTTGTAACCTATTTGTGCCTAAAACAGCATTATCAACAGATTTAATCTCATATCTGGAGTATCCTCTATGCTCAATAACTTCCAGACTTCTCTTTATGGAAAAATCCTTTTCTTCAATTTTATTTCCGAATATTGCTCCTATTCCACACATAGTTTTATTAGGGAAATTTTAGCTTTTAAACATATGTTCTCCCAAAAAGGACTATAATAATAAGATTTAAATATTAAATTAAATTATTATTTCCATGGAAATTGATACCTCAATATTGGAAGATTTGGGGCTTACAAACGCAGAGATTAAGGTTTACCTAGGATTGTTAGAATTAGGAGATTCTAGTGCAGGACCAATTTTACAAAAAACAGGATTACAAAACTCGGTTGTGCACAGATCACTTCATGGTTTGATAGATAAGGGTCTAGTGAGTTTCATACTAGAGAGAAAACACAGAATTTATCAGGCTTCAGACCCTAAAAAATTCTTTACATATCTAGAAGACAAAAAAAAGAAGTTTGAAAGACTCTTGCCACAACTTGAAAAAAAGCGCCAAATGGCCAGAGACCATAAAGAAGCACAAATTTTTAGGGGTAAAAAGGGAATAAATGAAATTTATACACAGTTATTGAATAGTGAAGGAAAAGAGTATAACACATTTGGAGGAGGTAAAAGAGTAACATTTGATGTTATGGGTGAAGAATGGTGGAAAACTCTTCATATAAAAAGAATAGCAAAAAAAATTAAGTCGAGACAAGTTTTTGATACCACAATCAAGGATTATGCTATAAAGTTAAACAAATTGCCTTATACAAACATAAGATTCCTTTCTCAAGAATTCGAACAATTAACAGAAACAGTAATAATTGGAGATTTTGTAGCAATAATTATGTTTACAGAAGATCCATATGGGATTTTAATTCACGATAAGATTCTAGCTGAAAATTATAAGAAACAATTTGAAATTCTTTGGAAACAAGCCAAACCCTAATTTGGGTCGAGCGTACTCGCACGTTAGAGGTTAGTGGTCCGGGCGTTCTACCATCTTAGCACCTAATGGGATATCTAAATTTTAGGTTTGGCAATAATCATAGAAACGATCCCTTCGTTTGACTCGTATTGCTCCTCCATAGCTACAAAATTGAAGTCAGCCTTAGAAAGATTATTTTTAATCTCTTCTAGTGAATCATTGAATACTTTGTCTACAGTGTATATAAAAATTGAAGTATTTTGTTTTTTCAGTATCCTGTGAGCTTCTTTCAAAACATTTACCCATCTATTATCTTTGGAAAGTCCTGTTCTTCTAGCCAATACTATGTCTTGAGAATTACTTTCTATAGGCGTTTTGAGTACAGATCCAGTAATAATTTCTATATTCTTCAGATGTAATTTTTCAATAAATTGTCTGGCTATTTTGTTCATAGTCTCAGAAACATCTATGCAAGTTACAAATCCATTGGGTACAAATTCTTTGGCTAAAAATAATTCATAGACTGCTAATCCTGAGGCAAAACTTGTAATCTTGAAATCCGACTTAACTTCAGCATATTTTTGAAATAAAATTAATTCTGGTAGATGGTTCTCATTGGCGACCACCTTTTTCCACGCATTGGAAATTCTGTCGTATACTCTGCTTATTAATAACTCATCTTTATTAGGGGAATCATAAAGTTCACCATATCCCTTTTTGATCTGCTCTTCAGCTAATTTCATTTCCTCTTCAGAGGGTTTTTCACCTACGGTGTTAAGCAGGTGTTCTCTAAGTTTCTTTCCTAAATCCTTTAGGTTCATGTTGAAACCAAGAAATAACTGATATAAAAATATTTAGGATATGCTCTCCCTATACAATCTTTTTAAAGCTATACTGTCTCAGAAAAAAGCTCACCCAGAGAGTCCCTGAAATTATGCAATAGTGAGCTGTGTTTGGTCTGGACTTAACTCTATCAGGTGATATTTGTGGAATGTTTTCTATTTATATATTATTAGCAATACATTTAATAATTAGGGTAAATTTAGAAAGGTTTATATATTATTAGCAATACATTTAATAATGATAAAGGGAACTAATAAATATGAAAAATTGGCAGAAACCTTAGAAGGATTCTATACTATAGAAACTCTTGAGGATAGGTTAAAGATAAATAGATCTAAAGCAATTTACGTGATTCATAGACTAAGAAAACTTGGCTATGTAAAAACTAGTTATGGGGCTGGTAAAAAAAGATTGTACAATATTTCTCTCAGGAACAAGCAAAAAGGAATAAGTTATACCCAATGGATAAACGGAGCTTCACCTACTGCTAGTTATGCTATAGTTGCCTCTCCTAATGATTATTATGTTCATGATAGAACACCTTCTTACGAGGAATCTCTTATTTATGCCATAAAGCAAAAAGATGTTCGTTATTTGATTGCTTCTTTAATCTTATTTAGAAAAATATCAGATTGGAGTTTATTATATAATCTTGCCAAAAAGGAGAATTTAGTTAGCGAAGTAGTCGCTCTTTACGAGGTCGCAAGAAGAATTGTAAAAAAGATAAAAAAGATGCCAAAAAGATTTCTCAATCTAGCACAAAAGAAGAAAATTAAAAAATTCCATTATATTGTAGATCATATTTCTTCAGATGATTTTAAGGATATTGAAAATAAATGGAAAGTTTATATCCCATTAAACCGTGCAGATCTTGAGGAGTATACAAGATGATTGATGTACAACAACAAGAGGCAATGTTAATAGCTATAGGAAAAACACTTCCCAAAAAAATATCTGTCTATGCCATAGGCGGAACTGCCATGATGTTTATGGGAATTAAGAACTCTACATTAGATATTGATTTTGTTTTTAATAAAAAGAATGATAGAGAAGAGTTTATGGATGCATTAAGAAAATTGGGGGCTAAAGACTCTGATGTAACGTTAATCTACGGCTTAAAAAACAACACTCCACTAATGCTTGAATTTTCTAATTGCCGTTTTGATATGTTTATGAATAAGATAATTACTTCCACTTTTTCCGATGCAATGAAAGAAAGATCTAAGCAAACGCATGAATTTGGCAATCTTATTATTAAAGTTGCAAATCCTCATGATATCCTTATCATGAAAAGCGTAACTTCAAGAGCTAAAGATCTAGAAGATATAATTGCTATCGTTAATAAAAGCCAAATTGATTGGAATATCATTGTAGAGGAAGCAAAGGAGCAAGTGAAGCTTGGTAATGAGGTTGCAATCATGGGCTTAGGAGAGAAACTTGAGAAACTCACTAATCAAAAAGCAATCAGCGTACCTAAAACCATCTTAGACAAGATTTGGAAGTTATTTAATAAACAAGTTAGGGAAAAAGTTAAAGTGAGCAAAGGATAGATTTTTTAGCTCTGGGTTGGACAGAAGTGTCGTTTGTTTGATCCGGGCGTATTTCACAGCTGTAACCTTTAGAGTATTTTATCTAACTTTTTCAACTATCCAACCTAAATCATTCATTCTCTGAACGGCAAAACTTTCCATTCCTTCTTTAACAACAAGTAAATCCAACTGATGATAAATTCCCTCAATTTCTATTTTCCCCCCAGAATAAAGATCAAACCAGGTCTTTTCTGTATTGAGATTTTTCCAAGCTTTTGGAATATATTCTTTATTAATCATCACTACTAAATCAATATCGCTTCCATTATGTCCATGATATTCTTCTACATACCTGCCAAATTCTCTTCTTACAACACTTCCCGTAAGATAGGCTTCAGATACTTCTGGCACTAGTTGTGTTTCAATAAAAGACAATATTCTTTTATGAATCTCTTCCTGATTGGGATAAAGAGTTTTTGCTGGTTTCATAAACTTTGTAAATTTATAACGTTTATTAACTTATCACTTCAATCTCGACAATAGTTAAATATCATTTAATCTAAGAAATCTTGTATCTAGCTTGTACATAAAACCACCCACTCAAATCACAAAATGGTGCTAAGTCTGGGCGTAATACCCTTTTGTTTCTTAATAATAGTAACATAATAGTAATCTTTAAATATATAGCCTTGCTAGAATAAATATGGAAAGAAAACAAAAAAGCGTAAGAATGAAGCTTGTTGAAAATACCATGATAGTAGGTTTGACAGGTCTAATCTGATGGTATGTCGTGATAAATCCTATTAAGAAATCCGTTGAATTTGAACAAGAAGCACGAGAAAGGGGCGTTTCAGTACAAGAACTATGTCGTGAAAGAGGGGAGAGCGATGTTTATGAAATAAATAGTCTTTACAATAATTTAAGAGGCATGAAATATCATAACCCTGTGCCAGTCCCACTAGATTAAATCAGATTGACAAATTCTTTCTTAACTTTTTCTAAAGTTTGTTTGTTAATTTTTGCGACTTTTTTGATAATCGTCTTCTTATCTAATGTGAATATTTTATCTAGTTTTATTCTGCTCTTTACAGGAATAGATCCGATTTCTAAATCCTTATTTTCAACCATAATAGAGTATTTTGCGTTTTTTAGATTAGAAGTCATGCCACAAGTTATTACATCTTCTGAATCTTGGATGTCTTTATCCCTTGAAAGAATTAAAACAGGTCTCTGTTTAATAGCGCTTAAATCTGAAAAAGGGAAAGGAACTATTACTATATCTCCTTGATTATACATTGTTCCAAACTTCATCCTCTTTATTATCCCATAACTTTCTTGCAACTTTCTCAGAATGTTTTAATAAATCGGAAAAGTCTTCTTTTTTGACTTTTTTGAGAACAAGAGAATCATCACTCCGAGTAATAATTAATTCATCTCCTTGTACAATCCTAAGAGAGTCTCTCATTGCCACAGGCAGGGAAATCTGTCCTTTATCTGTAACCTTAATTATCTTGGTATCCATGTTAAAGTAAGAATTTCCTTACTTATAAATTTTTCGATTTGCCATTAACTTCTACGATGTTTAAAAATCCTAGAGATTACAGAAAGATAAGCTAATCAAATCCGAGTCATACTGATATGCAGAAGTAAGTGGTGTTTGGTCCGGGTGTGTTTCACAACTGTAACAATTAGCTATCGAAGAGAATAAAAAGATAGAATCTCACTTATTCTTATGAAAATCACAAGTGGAATTAGCCCAAAAGAAATTTCTGATCTTGCAAAAAGAGTTGTAAAGTTATTGGATAAAGAAATTGATGATATTTGGTTTTTCTGTGGGTGGAGAAATGAAAAACCTTGTAAGGGCTTCAAATCATTAGGAGAAGAAGATCTTAGACAAATGAGGTCAAGTCTTGCAAGTGCTAAAAGAAAACTGGATGAGTTGTTGTTTGTCTTTCCTCTTGTACGATTCAAGAGAAAAGTGACTACTCCTTGCCCTAAAGGGCAAGGCTTCTACGAGTGATGCACATCCTGATTTCTCACATAATCTATTGCTCTCTCAACTTGAATAAATCCAAGGCTGGAAGCAAACTTGCCAGGGCTCCATA
>Ga0210057_1000095_pt1 | contig 169899 bp, 163 predicted proteins | sample CryGeyCG2114_010_2_FD_183968 | JGI IMG/M metagenome (GOLD analysis project Ga0210057, IMG submission 183968) | Groundwater microbial communities from aquifer - Crystal Geyser CG10_big_fil_rev_8/21/14_0.10 (SPAdes) (version 2) | ecosystem: Environmental > Aquatic > Deep subsurface > Groundwater...
GGTGGTGGAGGAGGTGGTGGAAGTGCTGGAGGTTGCAGAAGACGTGCTGGAAGTGGAAGAGGTTAAGGAAGTACTGGAGGTGGTGGAGGAGGTGGTGGAAGTGCTGGAGGTTGCAGAAGACATGCTGGAAGAGGAAGAGGTTGAGGAAGTACTGGAGGAGGTGGAGGAGGTGGTGGAAGTGCTGGAGGTTGCAGAAGACGTGCTGGAAGTGGAAGAGGTGCTTGAGGAGCTGGACGAAGATTGGCTCGCAATCGTCATCTTCGGATACAGGGCATATGCATCCAGAGGCACATCTGCTCGAACATCGTAGAGGCGCAGGCAATAGGCGGTTCCCGGAGCCGCATGCTCCGTTATGTTGATGGCGTACTCCAGCTCGGTATATGTGCCCGCATCGAGCGGCCCAACGAGCGTGGTTGCATTGGAAGTAGCCGTGACTCCTCTTCCCCCTACGAAGAAGTATCCCTCGCTATCAGCGAGCAACCCCGGCAGAAGAATCTGTCCATCCGTTACCTGATTCGAAAAAGCCATCTGGAGCGCCTCATCCGGCCCATCGGCAGGAACAGGAATCCAGTTGGAAACAACTGAGCACGTGGTGACGCGCGGCGCGAACTGCACCTGGTATTGCCTCCCATCCATCTCCGCATTTTCCGATGCATTTGCCGCCTCAATGCGCAACCGGTATGTCGTTCCTTGATGAGCATCGGTGAGGACAACATCCTCCAGAGCCATCCACCCTCCATCGGTATTGAGCACCGTCGTGTCATCGCGCCAGCGGTAGTGGAGCTGCATGGTGTTGGGTAATTGCAGAGGTGGGCAACAGCAACCGACCGTTGCTTGGGAGACCAACGCATCGCCTGCAAGCCACTGGTCGAAGGAAAGCACACTCGCAAAGAAGCGGAGCATGCGCCCGAAGAGTGAGGCTCGCTGCGCCACCTCAACCGGATAATCCCATGCCCAATCGGGATGTTGCGACACGCATTCCTCCTCCGTCAGTTGCACGCAACCCGCATCGCAGGAAGGCAAACTGTTACACGAACATTCCAAACAATAGTATCCCTCCACACACCCCTGCTGAGGTTCGCCACTTGCATCATCGCACGCTTCGTTGCCCACGATGAGGCCATCGTTGCAGATTTCGGTGCAGCCACCGGTGTCCGGGCATTCCCAACCCTGTTCAACGACACAGAGATCTGAGCATCCGTCGCCGGATACCGCATTACTGTCATCGCACTCCTCGGGGTCTTCACGCACGCTATCCCCACACTCCGGTAGGCATTCGTCGGTGAGTGACGCCAGAAAAACTTTGCGTGTGGGTACGCCGGTGGGATCTTCTCCTCCTACGAGCCATACCTGATTTTGGTAGACAACCGAAGCGTGGTTGGTGGTATTAGTGTGCGGGAGGAGCTCTCTTGGGTCATGCGCATACCAGACAGAACCATCGTGAGTCATTTCACATGCGGCATCGGTGGATGTTCCGCCAATCGCCCAGAGCCGGTTTTGGAACACCTGCGCAGAAAGTCCGGATCGTTCCTCTGTAAGGAGCCCCCCTGCCTGCCTCCAGAAGATGCCGTCATCGCTCCAGTATGCAGCCGCAGACACCGGCCCTGCTTCATCTGTTTCCCGGCCACCAAGCACCCACAGACGTCCGTCGAATACCGCAGATGCGTGGCCTGCAAGAGGCTTGGGGAGCGAATCGATATCCACCTCCTGCCAGGAGTACGCATCGGAAGAGCGCCAGACCTTGCGGCTGAACCCCCCACTGGCCTGTGTCTGGCCTCCGATGACCCATAGATCGCCCTGGTACACCATGGCCGTGTGGCTCCAGAGGGGAACAGGGAGCGATGCAATGGGAGTAAATGCCGTGCCTTCTCCTGCGAGGACAGCATCCGTCGGTTCGCCCTGGGCATCCAATCCACCAAGAACAATGATGGCTCCGTTGAAATCAACCGCAGCTGAATGAGAGAGTCCTGCGGGAAGAACTTCCACGAGCTCTGACCATAGTTCTCCGTCGACCGACCGAAGAACGTTCCGCGAAGCGATTGGCGGACTGCCATCGCCCGAACCTTGCAACCCGCCGATGAGCCACAGCGCATCACCGTATGCCAGAGCGGCGTGGTTACTCAGGGGATAGGGCAGGACATCAGTCCCTGCCTCTTGCCACGTGAGGTAGGCCGTTTTGCATTCTTCAGACCCGTCGAGGGCAGAGAGACATTGAGAATCCGCCCCATAATCGATGCTGCTGTCACCGTCGTTGTCCATGTTGTCACTGCAGACAGGCATCCCGTCGGATTCATCATCGTCACCGGGGTCGGCACATCCCGGATCGTCCGGGTAATCCGCAAGCCCGTCGCCGTCGTTATCCACTCTATCGTCGCACTCAGGAAGCTCCAAGGGGAGGATGGCCAACGTAGATTGCTCAGTATTGTTACCGGGGAGAGGATCAAACGTCGCTGCAGCATCGTGTACGGACGCCTCAATCGTGAGATCCTGCGGAGCTTCTACGTTAAGCGGCAACGCATAGGTGATGCTCACGGATTCCGTGGCGCTCGGCATCATTGTTCCCAGCGAACATTCGACATCACCCGAAGAAACAACCGTACATAGTATATCGGATGCTGATGATTGGAAAATCGGCTGCCAACCTCCCGAAAGCGGATCCACATGAATGACAAGAACCACCGCAGAGGCGGCATCGGGTCCGGCGTTATTGACGGAAACGGTGTACTGAGCGACATCGCCGGGTTGCACCTGGGTAAACCACGGCAAAATCCCAACGGAGAGATCCGCTTCAAGGGGCAGTGGCTCACCGCAGATGGCAACCTCGCCGATCACGAATTCCGTCGATGTCGTCGGTTTCTGAGGATTTGGATGATTGCCAATGGAAAATTCCGGACCGACGTCCGTCAAACTGTAGAGATTCTCTTCCCTGGCAAGGAGGTGTTTGTTCAACGAGAGCTGTTGTTCTTCACCATCCCATGCAATGGCGACGTAGGACCAAAAACCCGGAGCGTATAGCCATTGATCCCCAATTTCAGATACCGTGACTCCATCTTGTTTGGAGTACATGAGTTGGTCGTTATTCAGACTGATATGCTGTGACCACAGACGCAGATGTGCGTTGTTTCCTTCTTCAGAAAAAAAGAATTCGGGATCCGTGGTTTCTTCAGAAGACTGATCATGCAACGGTCGTACTGTCACACAGACGGCTCCGGCCTCCGGATTGATGCGGCGATACGTGGAGAGGAGAATGTGCCCGTTGCCGCTCGGGTAATACCCCGTGTCGCCCGCGCCTTCGACGAATTCGCCCCCATTCTGCTGCCCTGTCGTGGAACCGTCGAGCTCTTCCAGGAAGAGAAGCGGCATCTGGAGCAATTCGCAGCAGTTATCGTAGGTTACGACGGCGTCGCATACATTCACGATATCCGCAACGCACTTGTTGTCCTCACACTTCCCCGCCCAGCACTGCGTCTGATTATCCGGCGCCGCATCTGGAGGATCGTCGAGATACGAACAGTCGCTGTCAGTAACACAGCAATCTGACGGCATGGAACCATCGGGACAAGTATTCTCCTCTGTACAGTATTCCTGTGTGCACGTATCGGGATATTCCCCGCAGGGAACAGGCACGGGCTCATATATGCAACCGGCAGTCTGATCGCACCATTCACCAGTACAGTACGTGCCGTCCCAGCAACTGACCGGAACGTGCGTGCATCCGCCCAATGCAGGATTGCACTCCTGCGAATCCGACGTGCAAGCATTACCATCGTCACAGGATGTCACTTCTGATCCCGGAACGCAGATCCCCGACTGGCACGTGTCTCCCAAGGTACAGGGGTTGAAATCGTTACAAGAAACGCCGTTTGGCAAATGCTGCGCAATGCATCCGCTCGCTTGATCGCATACGCCCACCGTGCACGCGCTGTTGAGGTGAGAGCAATCAAGCGGCGTTCCCGTGCACACGTCGCCAACGCAGTGATCCCCGGTTGTGCAAGTATTCCCATCGCTGCACGGGTCAGTACATGCAGGGGAAGAGGACTCAGAGGAGGACCAGGGATCGGAAGAAGAAGACGACCAGGGATCGGAAGACGATGACCACCATGAACTTGAATCAAATTGAGCGCGGTACTGCGCACTGTGCTCAATACCTAACTGCGCTTGCTGTAACACGACGGCAAGAGTCAACGTGAGGAAGAATCCCAACAGCAACTGGCGCAACGGCATTTGCACAAATGTAGCATTTGCACATGGGTTTTGCCACGAAGCCAATGCCAGATACTACTTCCTCCGTCGCCGCATCATGCCGAAACCGAAGGCCGCCCCTGCAGCGAGTGCGGCAATGGCACCGGGGCCTGTGGCGGCGGATTCGGGCTGCGCCGTGTTGTAAGGCAGCAGAGAGCCTAAGGGGAGGGTTCCGCGCAACGCCTGGGCACTGGGCTCTGTGGGGAAAAGGATATCAGCCCACTCTGAGGGAAAATCAATGACAAGCGCATCTCCGGACGCCGGGAATTCACGTTGACAGCGGTTATCGCAGCCATCCAAACGGAGTCTATTCCCGTCATCGCAGGATTCGTTGGGATCCTGAATCCCGTCACCACACTGAGCCCAAGAGCAGTTCATACGACACGATGCTCCGGGATTCTCGCTGTTCTGCGCTCCTTGGTCGCATGCCTCACCGGGATCAATCCTGCCGTTGCCGCAGAAGAGGGAGTAGAAGCTGCAGTCATTATCGCAGGAGTACAGGAGGGAGGGGTCGTGAAGAGTAGGTTCGCACTGCTCTCCCAAAGCACGTTGAAGGATCCCGTCACCGCAGGTGCCGTTCTCCAGTTGGCAAAGGGAGGAGCAGCCATCGGCGTTGTCGCGGTCGGCATCGTCGCACTCTTCATTGGGATCGAGGGTGCCGTTGCCGCAGAGGGAGAGATCGCGCGGGGTCTCGCTGCGGCAGGAGGAAGTACAACCGTCGTCGGGAACGCCGTTGCCGTCGTCGCACTCCTCGCCGAGATCCAGGATACCGTTGCCGCAGTAGGCAAGAGTGAGGAGGGTGGTGTCATCATCATCATCGTCGTCACCGGTGTCGTTGGTGTCATCATCATCGTCGTCACCGGTGTCATTGTCATCATTGTCGTCATCGTCGTCACCGGTATCGTTGTCATCATCATCGTCGTCACCGGTGTCGTTGTCATCATTGTCGTCATCGTCGTCACCGGTATCGTTGTCATCATTGTCGTCATCGTCGTCACCGGTGTCGTTGTCATCATTGTCGTCATCGTCGTCACCGGTGTCGTTGTCATCATTGTCGTCATCGTCGTCGTCACCACCACATCCTGGGGGGAGGGGCAGGATTTCTATGTTGTAGCAAAATGCATTGAGGCAGCGATCTCGCGTGCAGATGTCGCCATCGTTGCAGTCTTGGTCAACGGTGCATTCGACGTTGTCATCATCGTCATCGTCACCGGTGTCGTTGTCATCATTGTCGTCATCATCGTCACCGGTATCGTTGTCATCATTGTCGTCATCGTCACCGGTGTCGTTGTCATCATTGTCGTCATCGTCACCGGTATCGTCATCGTCGCCCACATCAACGGGAAGTTGGCAGCAACAGAGAGTTTCCTCTTGAGTTTGCTCCTCTTGAGGAATCAGCTGCGCAAAGAAGTGGGACACTTGCGCGAGGAGCCGCTGGGGGAATTGCCAGAATCTCTGCCAAAGACTGGCTTGCGTTGAGGATGCAAAACCGCAGAGACAGCACGTTGGACTGGAAAATCCGGGATTGCAGGTCGGGTTAGTTACTTGCTGACCATCGACGAAGAGGTTGACGTTCCCGCAGTACTCTTCACATGTCTGCCCTGCAGTATCGATACACACGGAGCCAGGAAGAGTTTCTTGGCAAATTGTCGATGGAGTTTCCGTGCTGCAGAGGCAGCAAAGATCGCCCGTGAAGTTGGGGTTGCAGTCGACAATGGTCGCCGTGGGCGTTTGCGCGTCCGGATGGAGTCCTTCCTGTGCGCAGTACTGCGTGCAGGTCTGTGCGCCGGAATTGATGCAGGAAGATCCGGGCAAGACTGCCTCACAGGGGTCAGTACTGCACTGGCAACATTGGCCACGCAGACCGTACGCCGGATTGCAGTCCGCCGGAGCGTAGCCCCCCGGTCCTACAAAGAGCCCCTTGTTTGCACAGAACGCTTGGCAGGATTGCGTGCCAAAATCGATGCACTGGGATCCGGGAACGACCTCTGCACAGATACCCTGCGGTGTCGTTTCGCTGCACTTGCAACAGAGGTCACTCGTGAAGCTGGCACTGCAATCCACCCCTGCAGCGGTCGACTGCGTCGGATCGGGATAGAGTCCGTTCGCCGCGCAGTAGGCAAAGCAGGATTGCGTTGCGGCATTGATGCAGGAGGATCCTAAGAGGGTTGCATCGCAACGCTCGTCGGGGGTTTCTGGCTCACACTTGCAACAGAGATCGTTCTGCGTATCAGGATGACAATTTACCGAGGAGTCCTCTCCTTCCACAAAGCGCTCGCCACAGTACTCTTCGCAAGACTGAACGCTGGAACTGATACACTGCGATCCTGGCAGCGTTTGACCACAGAGCGCATCGGGAGTCTCGTCACTGCATTTGCAGCAAAGCCCGTCGGGATCGTAGTTGGGGTTGCACTGCGCGGAAACCGGATCTTCCTCGGCGCGCATTCTCCCCTGAGAAGCACAGTAGCTGGTGCAGGATTGCGCACGGGCATTGATGCACTGCGAGCCTCCTAAGAGAGCCTCACAGACCTGCCGGGGGGATGTGGTGCTGCACGCGCAGCAGAGATCCTGGGCGTAATTGGGGTTGCAGTCCCTGCTGGAAGAACCGAGGAGGTAGCGTCCTTGCGAGGCACATGCCGCGGAACAGTCCGCTTGCGTGGAATCAACGCAAACAGCCACTTCTGCATCGCAGAGGGGATTCCAGAACATGCCGAAGGGATCGGGATCCTGGTCATTGGAGATCTCGTCGCCATCCATATCGGAATCCTGAGCATTGAGGATTTCATCGCCATCGAGATCCCCCAGGGGGCCAAAGGGGCCTTCGTGAATGGGAACGGCATAGGCGATGACGCTTCCATCGCTCATGCACTCATCCACGGAATCCACCTGCGAGCAGGTGGGAGGACATTCAAGCCCATCGTCGTCATCATCGCCGCACCCTGCGGGGGGAGGATCGATAACTTCGTAGAGGCATGCATTCGCAGCGATATCACAGGAATCTTGCGTGCATTCGTCGGCGTCATTGCAATCTTCGTCGGTAGTACAGCAGTTCTCGATCTCTTCTAGCACACACATGCCTTCGGCGTCACAGAACCCTTCCGTGCAGAGGTCGCTGTCGTCACAGTCTGCGTCGGTGGTGCATTCTCCGCACCCTGCGGGGGGAGGATCGATCTCTTCCTGCACACACATGCCTTCGGCGTCACAGAACCCTTCCGTGCAGAGGTCGCTGTCGTCACAGTCTGCGTCGGTGGTGCATTCTCCGCACCCTGCGGGCGTGGGCACGATCTCCTCGTAGACGCACCGGTTCGTCGAGGTATCGCAGGAATCTTGCGTGCATTCGTCGGCGTCGTTGCAGTCCGCATCGGTGATGCAGCAGTTCTCGATCTCTTCCTGCACGCACATCCAGGCATCGTCACAGAACCCTTCCGTGCAGAGGTCGCTGTCGTCACAGTCTGCGTCGGTGGTGCATTCTCCGCACCCTGCGGGCGTGGGCACGATCTCCTCGTAGACGCACCGGTTCGTCGAGGTATCGCAGGAATCTTGCGTGCATTCGTCGGCGTCGTTGCAGTCCGCATCGGTGATGCAGCAGTTCTCGATGTCCTCGTTGAGGCAGGCGTAGTCTTCATCACAGCTGTCCTGGGTACAGATATCGTCATCGTTGCATTCTTCGTTGGTAATGCATTCGCCGCACCCTGCAGGCGTGGGCACGATCTCCTCGTAGACGCACCGGTTCGTCGAGGTATCGCAGGAATCTTGCGTGCATTCGTCGGCGTCGTTGCAGTCCGCATCGGTGATGCAGCATTCTTCGATCTCTTCGTAAGAGCATCTTCCGTCCGCATCGCAGTCATCCTGCGTGCAAATATCGGCGTCATCGCAATCCGCGTCGGTAGTGCAGAGACTGCAGCCCGGCAGCGAATCATTGAAGACGGTGCCGCAGGAGGCGTTACCGTTTCCGTCCACCTCAAAACATCCGTCCGTCGTACAGGAATCTCCGTCATCACATCCGGAAGCCTCGCACTGCTCATCGGGAGTACAGGTGCACCCCTCGCAGGATTCGCCTTCCCCGCAAGAAAGTCCGGGTTCACCGCAGAGCTCCCCGCTATCACTGCTTCCATTGCCACAATCATCTGCCGAAGGACAAATGGGACCCGAACCGCCAAAAACTCCCGGAATATCCTCGTAGTTTTGGCTACACTGCCCCGGAATGTTGCAGAATGGCAGAAGTTGGCAGTATGACGTGCAGTTGAGAAGGTCCGGGATGCAGTACCAGGCACCGCAAGGGTCAACACCGCCGCAATTGAGCGGATTGAGCTGACAGCCGCTCGTCATCATCTGCGCATAGTTGCACCCCCAGGGATTACCCGGGACACCGGCACACTCCCCCTTATCGCGTCCACAGTCACCGGGAGTGGTTCCACAATCGCCGCAGGTGCCGGTTGCACTGTTCCCCGTATAGGTACAGCGCGTCCCCAGCGGATCTTCCAGCTCTCCCGTTATATCATAGTTGCTGCAGCACGATCCTGCCGTCGTGCAGGCATGATTATCTGCTGCACAGATTGAACATGTGTAAGGATACGATCCTCCTCTGCAAATTTGATCAGAAGGACAATTGTATCTCCCTGCCCTGGCCCCCTCCGGCCTGTCGCAACTTGTTGGGCCGTCATCCTCTGCAAGCAATACTGCGGTAGTGTTGCCCCAAACACTATTCAATGAACTTAGCCAGTCATGTTCATCCTTTGACGGCCTGTAAAAGGAATTGCCACGCGCAAAGAACTGGGCAATACGATCCCATAGTCCGTCCAAGGGTACTGAGACTGTGCTGTCGTCATCACCGCCAGTGGACGGCTGCGTATCCTCCTCAGTCGGAGGCATTGCACAGTGGCATCCTTCCTGCGGGTATCCGGGCTCGTATGTGCTCAGGTCGCAGTCCGTGCTCCCCGGTGCAAATTTCTCAGCGGCAATCGCCCATGGAAGGCAATCCTTGTCCGAGTAGCATCCTCCGTCCTCATCATCCATTACCGTGTCCCCCGGCGGAGGCGGGGGATTGTCGTTCCTACCATTGCAACATACTGGCAACTTGCACTCCGAGGAACACCAACATGTATTGAGAGGCCCCGTTGTCCCGGATTCATTGCATCGCCCATCAGGACCGGTGCACTCATCGACTACACCACTCTTCCCGTAGTCACACTCCTCACCTCCATCGAAAATGCCGTTCCCACAAGGTGGCACGGGAACCCTGCAATTGAGTGCGCATGTCTCAGTGGCCCTGTGCACACACGCGGAGTTCGCCTCGGGGAATCCCGCCGCAAGGCAATCGGAGATGGTACTGCACGACGTTTCGCCGTCAGCACAGTAGTTCTCATCACACTCCTCATCGACCTCATCGTCCGGGGAAGGGTCATTCGTCTTTTCCTCCAACGACTGTGGTATGCCATCGCCGCACCACTGAGACACTGGTGTACACACGCCCTGTACTCCCGTGGTTTCTCCGCCCTCCCACTCCATAATTACCGTTTCTATGCATAGAGACGGATACGGGCGGTCATACGCTGTCGTACACGTATCACCCGAGCATGTAGTTATGGGCTGATTTAAGTGGTAGCACTGATCGTCACTATCGCAGTAGTTCCCATCGGGGATGAAGGAGTACGGTGCACCACCCTGCGGATCAGTGGCACACTGCCTTTTGCGTACGTCATCGGGACAAATTGCCGAACCTCCCCCATACCATTCTTGGTACAAGCCATTATGAAACCTAGGCTGCCAGTACGAACCGTAGTATGCCGGTGTTTCTAAGTTACAGGGAGGAATCGTGGCATCAGGGGGAGTGCAGTATCCGTAACACGCATTCTCCGGGCTGTATCCGCGATCAGTGATCCAATCGAGTTCAGTGACTCCTGCGATGGTTTGATTGCCCGGTTCACGCATACAGAACGGCACCCTGGCTGTCGCGATACATGCAGAGTGCCACCGTGGATTGGGGCCACACTCATACGCACATTTCAGATCGGAACCGTTGCTCGTAAAATCGTCCGGCATCTCCTGCCAAGTACAACCGGGAACCAGATCTGGCTCAACCTGCGCCGTCAGTGTATTCGACCTTATCCGAGTCGACTGTTGCACAACAATTGCAATCCCCATTACGAGAAGAAAACCGGTGAGTAGTTTCCCAACCTTCATATTGAGGGGAATGTACCACAACAAGCCAGGTTGATGCGAACGGAGTTTGTTCTGCAGTCCAGCATTGGTCACGGACATCCGAAAGCGTACACTGCAGCGCATGCCTCGCAGAGCGAAAGAACGCACTCTATCTGCCATCCGATTCGGCAGAGAGGGATGGTTGTACCTCGGTATGGTGTGCCTCCTTGCCTACTTTACGTATCTGCATGGCTATGCCCAGCCCAATGGTGCGTACTGGGATGAAAACTACTATATTGCCGATGCACAAAAAGAGCTCAATGGGGTCTTTTACATGCAATTTCATCCACCGTTGGGCAAGCTCCTCATCGGGCTGGGTGAAATGCTCATCGACGCCAACGAGTATGATGATCAGTTTTTGGGAACGGATCACGGTAAGGATTTCCCTGAAAACTTTTCTTTTGCCGGCTACCGATTTTTCCCCGTATTCCTGGGATGGCTCTCCGCCCCCTTGCTCTTCTTGACGTTCTTCCTGCTCACACGCAAACACCTGCTCGCGCTCTTCTTGAGCTTCCTCTACATCTTTGACAACGCTCTCATCGTGCACAGCCGCGGTGCCATGCTGGATGCTCCGATGTTGACGTTTGCGATTCTCACGATTCTCCTCTGTATCATCATTGTTACGCGGCGGTGGAAACGCCTCTGGGCGCTTGCCCTGCTCTCCGCGGCTTTCGGCTGTGCTTTTGCGCTCGTCATCACCACCAAGATGCAAGGGGCATATTTGTTCCTCCTCTTCCCAGCGGCGGCGTTACGGTTCGTAAAGGATTGGCGCAGGCTCCTCACGCTCTTTTGCGCTTCGAGCCTCGGTTTCCTCGTGATCTTCGTCGCCGTGTGGCAGATCCACTTCTCTCTGGGCAGCACCATCAACCCCGAGCTCAGCAACGAGGGGTACTACCGCGCATCGCAGGAGTACAAAACTATCCTCCAGGAAGGCAGAAACCGCTCCTTGGCGGCATTCCCCGTCATGCTCACCGCAGCGCTCAAGTTCATTCCCCAGTACAACCAGGGCATTCCGGACCTCGATATGTGCAAATGGGATGAGAACGGCAGCCCTGTGTGGTGGTGGCCGCTGGGGGGGAAATGCATCAACTACCGCTGGGCAACGAATGACAATGTGCACTACCAGTACCTGACGCTGGTGCCGAACGTCGCCGTGTGGTTCATCAGTCTCGTCACAATAATCATTGGATCGGTCTTCACCATCGTGACGATGTTCTCCGCCGTTGTGCGAAGGCGCAAACCTCGCGCGAATCGGCTCTTCATTGCACTGTTCTTGCTCATCATTTTCGCATTCATGGGGCACCTCTCCCTGATGACGCGCGTGCTCTTCCTGCCAACGTACTTCCTGCCGCTCATCGTGAGTTTCTTCATCGCCGCGCTCCTTCTCAACGAATACATCGAACGAAAGAAACGCCGTTTGAGCGATCACACGCTGATCCTTGCCTTCATGTTCATCGCAAGCTGCATTGTGCTGTCCTATCAATTTTTCCGTCCGCTCACGTACTACGAACCACTGACAGACAAGCAAGTCACAGCGCGTAATCTCTTCCCCTGGTGGGATGTGCACTGTGCCCAATGCGAACGCGGGGCATTCTGGTGCCCCTTAAGCGAAATCCACAGTCCGTGATTACGGCCCTTGGTAACCTGCCCCCTCTGCCTCCTTCGCCGTCGCAAAGTAGACGCGATTCTGTACGGCAATGCGTTCGCCTTGGGAAGAACCTATCGGGTAGTACCGTGTTCCCCTTTCACTTGCAACAAAGTGCATGCCCTGTGGCACAAGCACTTCGATGACATTCTCCGCAAACACCTGCGAGGATTGGGCGAATGAGCCGTCTTCGGTTGGTGTGACCAGAGTATCTCCCAAAAACAGCCGGACAGGCCCCTGCAGGGAACCGACTACTCTCCCCCCTCGTACTTCTTCTATGTGCACGACGGGCACACCGTCTTCCTCCTGGGCAGCCCCTGTGGTAGTGATAGAGAGCACATCAGAACCGCTCAACAGCCACCAGAGCCCTGTCGTCATTCGTCCAACAAGGTAGCCACCGAGAATGAGCACAATACCCAACGCCAAAAGAGGAAAGTGTTCTTGCAAAGAACGCAGTCGCATAAGAGAGGGCAGTCGCATAGGACAGAGAAGTTTACTCCCTCCGGCGTAACAGGAAAGAGATTCTTCATGGAACAGAAGCTTTACACCGTACTATCATCGTCGTCTCCGGCCGGAGCTCCCTCATCATCTTGCATGGGAGGCATCGTACAGTGACACCCCTCTATCGGGTAACCGGGTTGATACGTGGAAAGGTCGCACTGCGTACTGCCTGGGTTGGCCTTCTCTGCCGCAATAGTCCACGGGATACAGTCATTATCGGGATAGCAACCACCATCATCATCGTCCATAACTGTGTCGCCCGGGGGAGGAGGAGGATTGTCGTTTATTCCGTTACAACACGCGGGGAGTTTGCATGTCGATGAGCACCAACACACATCATAAGGCCCGGATGATCCCCCTTCGTTACAGCGATTCCCTGGACCCGTGCACATGCCCACCGCACCGGTTTTTCCGTAGTCACACTCTTCACCAGCATCTGTCTCTCCATCGCCACATCCGTCCCACTGACAACTGCTCGTACAAATAAGTCCGTTATCAGTTGAATGATTGCGCATCTCACAGGAGGACCCATCGGTGCAATCCGATGAACCGCTGCAGGAATCTCCGTTTTCGCAGTGTTTCCCTTCATCACATTGTTCATCCAATCCATCGTCATTTGGGTGATCCACCGTGCCATCGCCACATGTGGAGGGTTCGCAGTGTATTCCGTCGAGAGCAAAACAGTTCGTAGTTTCTAGCTGCCCGTTAAATGACCCGTCAAACGATGGTTCTGAGCAATCGGATGCAGACGTACAGTCATTTGGGCCTGACATCCAGATACCATTCCACCACTGCCATTCACATGCCCCGGAACACTGCAAGCCAGGAGATGATGATGACCATGACGACGATGACCATGATGATGACGTTGTACTGGTCTGCGCGAGAAGACCCTCCAATTGCAGAGGATCTTGTTGCTGCACTGAGCGTTGCACAACAACGACCACTCCTAGAATGAGGAGAACGCCAATGAGCAACCTCCCAATCTGCATGTAAATAGGAATGTACCACAATACATTCAATAGATGCGAACATGCCACTCACACATGTTGTAACCAAAAAGGGCCCTGTTTTCAGGGCCCTGATTGCACACAATACATGTATTCTCATTCCCCACCTTCCGGGGCAGCAGGTGCTGCGGCAGGCGGTGCCGCCTGGATCTGTACAGGGACTACATCGAGAATCACGTCCCGCTGCTCATTGTAGAGAATCGCCCTTTCGGGTGTCACAATGAGGAAATCTCCATTCTCCGCCTTGTTGTAGAAGGGATTGCGCAAACGCAGTGCTTCTACATCAACGATCGTCGCCACTGTCGGTTCCACGGCCTCTTCCACCACCATGTGACGCTTCACCTTGCGAATGATGCGCTCGGCCTGCTCACGATTTTCCCGAGTGTTTCCGGTCTGCAGTTGTTCCAAACGCACGGTGAGTTGTTGCAATTGCTGCTCGACCAGCCTTCTCTTCACCTCCAAAACACCGATGAGAACGATGAGGGCGATAATAACCACAATGAGGAGTTTTTTGCTCTGCTTGCGCATGCCAGATGCGGGTTGAGAGCTTTCCATGGTCTCCATGAGAATGGGGGGAAAGAGGAACACATCGGGAACTGAAGCCCGATAGAACGTTTTCCAGCGTACCGGAATCCCCCGTAGGGGGCAAGGAGACGCACATGAACCATGCTATGATGCCGCCATGATCAAAGCAGAAACCGTACGCCCCTTCCTCACAACCGCTCTCGACCATACGGACTTTTCGTTCTTGGGTGAGAAGTACACCGGCAAAGTCCGTGACGTGTACCTGCAACCGCAGCACAAGCGTCGTATCCTCATTGCCACCGACCGGCAATCCGCCTTCGACATCAACTGGTGCACCATTCCTCTTAAAGGACAGGTTTTGAGCCAGTTGAGCGCCTGGTGGTTCACCCAGGTGAAGGACATCATGCCTACCCATGTCCTGGCGGTTCCGGATCCTAACGTTACCGTGGGAAAGGACTTGGAAATCCTGAAGGTGGAAATTGTCGTGCGCGCTTACCTCACAGGATCGACGAAGACATCGGCATGGGTGAATTACGCAAACGGCGTGCGAGACTTCTGCGGCAATTCGCTCCCCGAAGGCATGGTAAAAAATCAGCCATTTGCCGCACCGATCGTGACTCCCACAACCAAAGGAGAGGACGACGAACTCATTGATCCGCAGGGAATTATTGCAAAGGGATTAGCAACGGCTGAACAATGGGAACAGATCGTGGAGAAGGCGTTCGCCCTCTTCGCCCGTGGACAGAAGATCGCCGCAAAGCGGGGGTTGATCCTGGTGGATACGAAGTATGAGATGGGATTCGATGCGGATGGCATGCTCACCATTGCCGATGAAGTACATACGCCCGATTCCTCGCGCTACTGGGTGCAGGAGAGCTACCAGGAACGTTTCGACCGGGGTGAAGAGCCTGAGAGCCTGGACAAGGAGTTCTTCCGCCTCTGGATGCGCGCCCAGGGGTTTGAGTACGGTGACAAGAACACCTGGCCTGTGATCACCGACGAAGTACGCTTAATGCTTGCGGTAAAGTACATTGATCTCTTTGAACGCATGACGGGCTCACCATTCACATTCCCAACGGACCCCCGTGTCATCGAGCGCATCGAACGGAATCTCCAGCCGTACGCGATCTGACAGGACTACCGCGGCAGTGAGACCACCCACCCCGCACCAATCCCGTATTCTTCGACGAATCCTGCAGGAACTTCAAGCGCTGCATTCGCCGGCCCCGCAGACTGATAGTGCAAGCAGGGATCCTGTGTGCATGGCACCATGGTATGCCAGGACACAAACCGGCCCTGTGCATCGAAGAAGAGAATATCAAGGGGTATGAGCGTGTCCTTCATCCAGAAGGAACGTATGCGTTCCTCCGAAAAGAGGAAGAGCATGCCATGATCATCCGTGAGTTCTCTGCGCCCCATAAGTCCCTTCGCGTGCTCCACTGCATCGGCGGCTATCTCCACGGTGACGGCAATATTCTGTTCTTGGGGGCCACTCAGGAGGACCGTATTCCCCTCCGGCTCCTGGATAACGCTGGCATCTTGTGCCGTACAGGAAACAAGGAGGAGAACGCCAAGGAGGAGAACGCACCTCTTCATCCTCGCAGGGAAGCGATGGCGGCACTGCGATTTTGTGCAGAGAAGATGTAACTCCCCGCAACCAGATTATTCGCTCCCGCCTTGCGACACAGGGACGCTGTCTGATCGTCAATACCGCCGTCCATCTGGATCATGAGTTTGGGGAACGCCTTGTGCGCTTCCTCAACTTTGGAGAGAACCGCGGGGAGGAATGCCTGGCCTCCAAATCCCGGCTGTACCGACATCACCAGGAAGAGATCAACCTCGCTGAGGACATCGTCTACGGCAGAGAGCGGGGTTGCCGGATTCACGGCAATGCCGACGGTGGCCCCTCCTGCGCGGATGCTCTCCATAAGCACGCGGCGCTCGGCAGTGCCCTCAACTACCTCTGCATGGAACGTGATGTGCTTCACACCAACATCGAGGAATTCCTGAATACGATCTGCAGGATTGGTCACCATAAGATGCGCATCGAGGGGGAGTGACGTCTTGAGCCAGCGCACTACAGGTGCACCAAAGCTGAGGTTGGGAACAAAATGTCCATCCATCACATCCACCTGCAGCCAATCAGCGTGGGCTTCGACGCTCTCCACTTCGCGTTGGAGATCCCCCAGATTCGCCGAGAGAATGGATGGAGTTACCAGGGTGTGATCCGTCATGGGAAAAATGGTATCGCACGCGCGGGATTTGCGAAATCCAAAAATCAGGCCTCATTCCAGATCGTCCACGCGCTTCTCATGACGCCCTCCTTCAAAATCGGTGGTGAGGAAGATCTGGGTAAAGCGCTTGGCATCCTCAGGTTTGGTGAGTCTGCCGCCAAGACTCATCACGTTCGCATTGTTGTGTGCACGGGCAAGTTGAGCCGTTTCATCGCTGTAGACGAGCGCACAACGGATTCCACGCACCTTGTTGGCCGTCATGGCTTCTCCGTTCCCGCTTCCCCCCAACACAATGCCGGGCACACCCTCCTCCAGTACCGCTGCGCACCCCTGGCGCACGATCTGGGGGTAATCCACAGGATCCTGCGAAAAGGTGCCGATATCCATCACGTCGACCCCCTGCTCTATCAGGAATGCCTTGAGTGTTTCCTTGAGGGGGAACCCCGCATGATCGGCAGCGAGAATGACGCGTGGAGGAAGCTGCATGGCACGATGATAGCAGATGGGAGCAACGGCGTTTGGGAGGTTTTGTGAGGTCAAGGAGGTTTGGGAGGTTGAGGGAGGTGCGGAAGTGCGGAAGGTGGAGGAAGTGGAGAAGGTGCGGGAAGTGCGCACCTCGTCTCTGATGAGAGTTTCTTCCTCATCACCTCCCGCACATTCTGCACCTTCCACACCTTGCTTCTTGCCGTATTCGCATCGACCCCAGCACCATCAGTTTCTCTCGCACTCCTCCGTGCTACACTTTCCCCATGTCACGCACGTTCCTCATTGCAGCGAATTGGAAGATGAATGCAGCTCCTGAGGGGGCATACGCGCCGGATTCGCCCTATCGCACGCACAGTTCCGTCGACGTTTGGGTGTTCCCCACGTTCCTGGACCTCAAGGATTGCATTGCGGCGGAGCTCGTGAGCGGCGGCCAGTGCGGCCAGAGTGAACCTAGCGGCGCTCACACGGGCGACGTGAGCGTGCGCATGCTTGCGGATGCCGGTTGTAGAGCCGTTCTCTGCGGGCACAGCGAACGCAGGCAGGGCCACGGGGAGACGAACGAAGATGTTGCCACACAGGCCATTGCCGCGTTGGAAGCGGGCATCCACCCTGTGATTTGCATTGGGGAGACGGCAAGCCAGCGCTCCGCCGGCAAGGAGAAAGCGGTGGTGAAGGCACAGCTTGCCCCCCTACCGAAGGAATCCGATATCACCATCGCCTACGAACCCGTGTGGGCCATCGGCACGGGGAAGACGGCTACCCCCAAGCAAGCACAGGACATGCACGCGTACATCCGATCACTCCTGCCTGCCGATCGCCGAGAATCCACAAGAATCCTCTACGGCGGTTCCATGAAGCTGGAGAATGCTCAGGAGCTCTTGAGCCAACCGGATATCGACGGAGGGCTCATTGGCGGCGCATCGCTCAAACCGGAAGATTTTCGCGCGATTGTGGAAACAGCTCTACGCCTGAGCACTCGTTGAGTCCGTCCTCTGGAGGCTTCCTGCAAGAACAACCAGGAAGCACGCCGCAAAAGCCAATTCCAACTGTCCAACAACCCCAACGAGGAGTGCTCCGATCAGTGGGAGAATTTGAGCGACAGTTTGCGTGAGGAGCGAAACAACCCAGAGCAGCACAAGAAGTGCGCAGAACATCGCTCCAACGTGCAATTGTCGACCGCGCACGCTCTGTGCACTCTCACGCATGCTCTGCACAACTCCATGCCCCTCCAAAAGTCGCAGCGGCGCAATCGCGTACGGAGCCATGAGCAGCACCGAAAGAATGAGTGCAAGGAACGAAGGAATAAGGAGAATCACCGGCGCACTCTTGGTGAGCATTCCCAAGGGCAAACGCACAATCCACATGCCCACTGCATTGATCAGCAGGAGCGCCAACCAGGCAAATGACCAGAGAAAAATCCTCAGGGAGAGGAGGAAAAGGGGGATGAGAAGACGACCGGACTTCTGCAGGAGTTTGAGGATGTCACGTTCCGGTGTGGTTGCAAGGAGGAGGTAATATCCTCCGCTCCAGAGGAGAAAAATGAGCGTGAAGATCCCAAATCCAAGGGCAAGTGGCAGGTTGCGCTGAAGGAGCTGCCCCTGGACCGTACGCATGTATTCTTCCTGTGCAGCAGGGTCCATATTCTCCATGGCTTGCTGGGCACTGCGTAGCGCATCCACCATGCGCTCTGGAGCCATCGCGTCATCACCTTCTTCGATCTCCTGAACAATATCTGCACCGACCTGGAGATTGAGAATCGCTCGCCGTGTTTGGAAACTGGCGAACTCCACCGTGAGCGACTGAACGATCACGAGGAGCGCACCGAAGATAATTGCGCCGATGAGGAGGGATACGCGGCGCTCGCGGCAGAGTGCCCATGCGTCGCGCAGGAGATTGAAGAAGGGTGTCATATGGGCATCACTCTACGCACTGGCGACCGAGGAGACAACTGCTAGCACCGAACCCATTGACCCGCTCCCACACTGCGCGCCGCTCCTTTGAGTTCTAGCATCGTCAGTGTGGCATTGACCGAAGCAGTTTGCATGCCACTCTTAGCTACCAGATCTTCCACGGATTGTGGAAGTGGAGCGAGCACCCGAAAGACCGCAGCCTCCGCATCGGTATCGGGCTTGAAGACTCTCTGCGTAGTCTGCGGAGCCACAACCCCAATATCCCGCAGAACCTGCTGCGGTTGTGAAACGAGTTTAGCCCTTCCCTGAGCTATAAAATCGTGGCATCCGGCAGCGTGCTCACTGAAGATGTCCCCCGGCACCGCAAAGACCTCGCGGCCGTAGTCGAGGGCGAGATCCGCCGTGATGAGGGCACCACTCCCCTCCCCGGCTTCCAGGACCACTGTTCCGCGGCTCAAGCCTGCAATAATCCGATTGCGCGCGGGGAAGGTGTATTTATCCGGCGTCGTATCAAGTGGGAATTCACTGAGGATCAACCCGCCATTCTTCACGATCTCTTGGGCGAGTCTGGCACTCGCCTGCGGCTGAATGCGTGCCAGACCGTATCCCAGTACTGCTACCGTCCTCCCGGAAGAATCCAGTGTCGAACGTGCCACTTGCGTATCCACCCCCTGGGCAAGGCCGCTGATGGTGATCAGCCCTGCGCGCACCAAGGTGGGGACGAATTCTTCCGTCACGCGCTTGCCATATGATGTCATGGCGCGAGTGCCCACCAGAGCGATACAGGGCTCCGAAAGGATTTCGAGGTCGCCCCAGGCATACAGAAATACCGGCGCATCCGGGAGTTCTTTGAGTAATCGCGGATAGTCCTCGCCCTCTATGGTCACAAATGTCACCGATCTTCGCGCGAGTTCTGCCCCATAGGCTTCTGGATCAAACGCTTCCAAACGATTGAGAGTCTTCAACACCGTCTCCTCTCTGCAGCCAAGAGCGCGCAGTACCTCCTCATTGAGATGATCCAGCGCCGTGTCCAGATCCGCATAGTGCGCAAGGAGCGCCTCGTAGCGGCGCTTCGTGAGGATATTGAGCCAGGACCAAGTGAGGGCGGTCTGTGCAGTCACAGGCGGTGCATTGTAGCACTTTCCTCTGCGAGAAATTGACAATGGACAACTGATAATTGAGAATCCACCAAGAGAAGGCATTAGGTGAACTTGTGGTTCTTTTTCAGTTCTCAAGTATCAATTTTGATTCCGTGCCACCCTAGCTCAGTGGTAGAGCAGCTCACTCGTAATGAGCAGGTCGTGGGTTCGAGTCCCATGGGTGGCTCCACAGTTGAATGTGAGCTGAGCACGAGCTCCGCATATGCGGAGCGAAGTGCGAAGCCACAGATACTGTGTCCTCCGAAGTCCGCCCCGGCGGACGAAGGAGGACTAAAAACACACTATACGAGAGCATTTACGGCAACTCCGGTATGAGCAGGGTGCAGACGCTCACGCCGATGGGCGTTGTTGTGCACTGCCAGGGGAACTCTACGGTGCAGAGCGTTGAGCAGCCGTCGTCGGAAGCGGTGTTGCCGTCGTCACAGGCTTCGCCAGCTTCTGTGCGGGCGTTGCCGCACGTGGGCTGCGGGAAGACACAGAAGCCCGTGCAGACTTCCGGGCAGATCTGGCCTTCCTCACAGGGGTAGGGGTTGCAATCGCCCTGGGAGGTGGAGCAGCGCAGATCGGGGTCGAAGGGGGTGCACTGCGCGTCGGAGGTGCAGAAACCTACTCTGAGGCCCTCCTGCGGGGTGAAGAAGAAGGTACCGCGGTCGGAGAGGAGCTGGTGGAAGCTGTGGGCGGGGAAGGAGGTGATGGGGGGGCGGTTAGAGAGGGCGGTGAGGGTGTCCTCAGGGAGTTCGTTCATGAGGAGGAGGGAGGCATGGTAGGGCCCTGTCCCACGGAAGAACTGGGTTTCCTCTGGGAGGAAGCGGTAGAGCCAGTAGGCGGAGGAGAGTTCCTCGTAGGAAGCGGTGGAGAAGGGGGCGGAGGAGGGGCAGCGCCAGTAGTGACGTAATGGGAGAGAGTGGATGGGAGTGCGGGCGAACATGGTGAGGCCCTGGCTACACTCCTCCTCGGTGTGGATGGAGATCGTGAATTCGTTCGTGGAGGTAGGACAGTTGTTGTCTGTGTCCGTGTCCTCGTTGGAGCAGGAACGGGCAGTGATGGTGCAGAAGCGCTGGGAACCGTCGGCGAAGGTGAGGACGTAATCCGTAAGCATGATGTGCTGGAGAGCCGTGGGGTTAAGACCTCCAAGACCCAGAGTGACGGGAGTGGAGAGAGCCCCTTGAGGGAAAGCGAAGGGTTGAATGAAGGTGTCCTCACCGCAGGTAGCCTCAAGGAAGCCTCCCTCTGTAACAGAGGCAGGAGAGAAGCCGATGGAACTTGAGGTGAGGGAGAGCTCTGTAATCGCAAAGGAGCGGTCTACGGTGCCCGTGACCTGGGCGAGGAACCGGAGGAGGGAGGACCAGAGGGAGGAGGAAGCGGTGGAGGAGGAGACGGAGGCGGAGAGGCCAAAAGAATCTGCTGGTACTTCATCCCCCCATTCCTTAAAAAGACAAAACCTGCTGCATCCATCGTAATCGTAGGTATTGCCATCATCACATTCCTCTACTCCTTCCTTCTTGCCATTGCCGCACACTGTCTCCAGTAGGCACGTGGAGGAGCACCCGTCACCATCATTGGCATTCCCATCGTCACATTGTTCCGGCGGTTGAATGTAACCATCGCCGCAGACTTCAAGACGACAAAACCTGCTGCATCCATCGTAATCGTAGGTATTGCCATCATCACATTCCTCTACTCCTTCCTTCTTGCCATTGCCGCACACTGTCTCCAGTAGGCACGTGGAGGAGCACCCGTCGCCACTCACGTTGTTGCCGTCATCGCATTCCTCATGAGGATCGAGTAAACCCCCGTCCCCACAGGCAAAACTCGTACACTGACAATCCGTAGTGCAGTATTCAAGCTGAAAATCACACTCACTTTCAAATCCGTCACACCGTTCGCCTTGTGATTCCTGAATAATATTATCACCGCAGAATGGCAGCATACACCAGTCGGTACACTCGTCCTCATTATCGCCATCTTTGCCATCATCGCACTCTTCTCCTTCGTCCCGCTGCACGATCGTATCACCGCACGTCGTTTCCAGAACGCAATCACAGAGGGCATTGCACACCTGCGGCACCATGGGTGCGGCGGGGGGGCAGAGAGACGAAGCAAAGGTGGCAGGATCACATTCCTCACTCCCTGGCTGCGCATATCCGTCGCCGCAAATTGGCAAACGGCAGAAGGGGGTGCAGTGCTCTTCGCCATCCAGCGCAATTTCACATTCCTCATCATCGATCGTACCGTCACGACCATCCATGCCAAAAGGTTGGACAATGTCATCACCACACCGAGCGTATTTGCAGGACGATGTGCACGTATCTGAGGGATCTTGATTCCCATCATCGCAATCCTCGTCATCACTTGTGTTCATGGCCCCGTCTTTGCCGCGTATTTGCCAATGCCCATCGCCACACCGAGCCCACTGACATTGAAGGGTGCACTGAGAAGTATTGGAATTGAAATCCCCGTTATCGCACTGTTCATATAGTCCATCTTGATTGGGAGATTGAACAATCGCATCTCCGCAGTACCCCCAGAGTACGGGAGGCGATGAAGAGCTCACTACGGCAACAAGGCTCGCATCGCTTGGAATATCCGGCAGCCTCCACTGCTGTGCGGCAACGATAGCAGCAAGGAATACGGCAATACCAAGGATGAGGTTTGCTGGCTGTGCTCTCATGGTTACCTCCTACCATACCACCCTTTCCTGCTTGCAAGAAAGCGCCACTACGGCAACTCAGGGATGAGCAGGGTGCAGACGCTCACGCCGATGGGCGTTGTTGTGCACTGCCAGGGGAACTCTACGGTGCAGAGCGGTGAGCAGCCGTCGTCGGAAGCGGTGTTGCCGTCGTCGCAGGCTTCGCCAGCTTCTGTGCGGGCGTTGCCGCACGTGGGCTGCGGGAAGACGCAGAAGCCCGTGCAGACTTCCGGGCAGATCTGGCCTTCTTCACAGGGGTAGGGGTTGCAATCGCCCTGGGAGGTGGAGCAGCGCAGATCGGGGTCGAAGGGGGTGCACTGCGCGTCGGAGGTGCAGAAACCTACTCTGAGGCCCTCCTGCGGGGTGAAGAAGAAGGTACCGCGGTCGGAGAGGAGCTGGTGGAAGCTGTGGGCGGGGAAGGAGGTGATGGGGGGGCGGTTAGAGAGGGCGGTGAGGGTGTCCTCAGGGAGTTCGTTCATGAGGAGGAGGGAGGCATGGTAGGGCCCTGTCCCACGGAAGAACTGGGTTTCCTCTGGGAGGAAGCGGTAGAGCCAGTAGGCGGAGGAGAGTTCCTCGTAGGAAGCGGTGGAGAAGGGGGCGGAGGAGGGGCAGCGCCAGTAGTGACGTAATGGGAGAGAGTGGATGGGAGTGCGGGCGAACATGGTGAGGCCCTGGCTACACTCCTCCTCGGTGTGGATGGAGATCGTGAATTCGTTCGTGGAGGTAGGACAGTTGTTGTCTGTGTCCGTGTCCTCGTTGGAGCAGGAACGGGCAGTGATGGTGCAGAAGCGCTGGGAACCGTCGGCGAAGGTGAGGACGTAATCCGTAAGCATGATGTGCTGGAGAGCCGTGGGGTTAAGACCTCCAAGACCCAGAGTGACGGGAGTGGAGAGAGCCCCTTGAGGGAAAGCGAAGGGTTGAATGAAGGTGTCCTCACCGCAGGTAGCCTCAAGGAAGCCTCCCTCTGTAACAGAGGCAGGAGAGAAGCCGATGGAACTTGAGGTGAGGGAGAGCTCTGTAATCGCAAAGGAGCGGTCTACGGTGCCCGTGACCTGGGCGAGGAACCGGAGGAGGGAGGACCAGAGGGAGGAGGAAGCGGTGGAGGAGGAGACGGAGGCGGAGAGGGCAGAAGAATCTGCTGGTACTTCATCCCACTCCTTCTTCTTACAGGTACATGTTCCTGTCCCCGGCGTGTTGTCACAGTACTCGCCTGAAGGGCAGTGGACAGCTCCTATACCTATCCCGCACTCCGCACCTTGCACACCATCGCAGTAAAGCTCGCACTTGTTTTCAACACATATCCAACTGGATTCCCCTTTCTTCGCCTGACAGAACGCGTCCCCGTTCACGTCGGGGCATTCCTTGCACGTGCAATCCCCGTATTCCGGTTCGCTGTCACAGTACTCATCAGGAGTAAGGCATTGATCATCCGAGGCACATTCATAATTTTCCTGTCGTTCACACCACGTTTCACACTGACATCCAATACATTCCTCATCCGCAAGCGAGCAATCGCTCTTCTGTTCACATTCCTCTATCCCCGTAATACTCCCATCGCCGCAGACGCCGGAACACTTGCAAAGATCATAGTTGCGATCGTCACCCATGCCAAATCCTACACCTCCAGTTGACACACACTTTTCTCCATCCGGGCACTGTGTGTCACTATTGCACAGGGAATCGGGATTATCAGAATTCTCACAAACATTCACACAGGTGCAGTCCCCGCCGACCCAGTTCTTGCAGTATTCCGTATCCTCATCACAATCGCTCCATTCTTCGCACTCATCACCACCCTCTTTGCTGCACTTGTGGTAGCAGGTACACGTGCCAACTGGCGTATCTCCAAATCCTAACCTGAAATCACATGCTTCCCCTGGGCTGCACATGTCGTCCTCGTAGCACTCAGCCAATGAGAAACTCCCCGTGCGGACATCGCAGTAATGGAGGCACCCACACTCGTGACACACGTACTCTGGACCCTTCTTTGCGCAATCCGACGTCGTTTCGCACTGCTCCGCACCCGTAACTTTCCCATCGCCGCAGATGCCGGAGCACTTACAGAGCTCCCTCCCCTCAACACCACCCTGCGATGCGTCTGCAACGACACACGTCTGATTTTCAGGGCATTGAGAGTCGGTCTTGCACTCAGAATCGTTATTGATCGAAAGTTCACAAATGGGCTTACACGTACAAGTGGGGTGAGAGATGAATTCATCGTCACAGGCGTATCCTGCGGCACAAGGATCGTCATTCCCGTCACACTGCTCTCCCTCTTCTTGTATCCAGTTACCGCATTCCGGCGAAGAAGACGAAGAGCTTGTGGTAGAGGAAGATGATGGCGAGGTAGAAGAGGAAGTGCTGGATGAAGTTGTGGAAGGAAAGAAGCTAAAGGACGAGGAAAACGACCACGACGAGCTGGGGGAGGAAAAGCTAAAAGATGAGGAAAACGACCACGAGGAAGAAGGCGACGTCGTCGTGGCAGAAGAAGGGGGCGTCGTTGTCGTTGAAGACGACACCGGAGCAACCGCTCCCTGCAAGCTCACTCCGCTCTGCATGGTCGTCCCCCACTGCACCGCAACGATCACCGTGAGGAAGACGGCAATGCCCAGCACAAGCCCGGAAGATTGTTTCTGCATACTTACAAAATAGCGTAGCACCCCGCGGGATCGCCGAACAAGCTGAGTTTGTACAGCGGGACCGGCCTAAGGGCATTGAAGAAAACACGAAGACGTGCTACAATGCTTGGATTTCTCCACAACAAACACCCATGTCACTGGAAGCCTGCATCGCCCATGCGATCCACAACGACCTCGATATCCTGGAAGTTCTGCCAGAGGTCCACGAGCTCCCTGTGGAAGAGCTGGAGCTCTACATTGAGCGCTACATCCTCACCGTGCAGGAATCGCTCTACCGGACGATTCAGGAGAAGGGCGAATCCTACCTGCGCGCCAAAGATGCCGCAGGCCTGTGTGCGACGTGCTTGGAAGCCGGCGTGGAGCTCCCCGCAGCCACACTCCTCAAAATGTGCAGGACAATCCTGGAGCTCTCCACAATGGATGCACGCTTCATCCTGGATACCGAAGAGGGCGCAAGTCTCTACTACGTGAAGATGGCGGTAGCTTGAAAGAAGACCGGCAATACCCGCCGAACCATGAATAGCTGTGTCACCCTGAGCGGAGCCACGTCGTTCGCGAACGACTGTGGCGGAGTCGAAGAGTGACGAAAAACGTGTGTCATGGTGAGCGGAATCGAACCATGACACAACATCCCTGCTATCGTTTGCTGAACTGCAAAGCACGGCTTGCCCGAACCACAATTAACGTTTACTGAATTGTGGGGCGCGGCGCGCGCGCTTGAGCCCCGGCTTCTTGCGTTCCTTGATGCGAGCATCGCGCCGGAGAAACCCTTCGCGCTTGAGCGTGGGCCGAAGATCGGGATTGATGAGAACCAGTGCTCGGCTGATGCCGTGCCGCACAGCATCGGATTGTGCTGCTTTGCCGCCGCCATGCACAATAGCTTCGACATCGAACGTTCCTTTCATTTCTGTAATACGCAGAGGTGCAACGGCATTCTCCACATCCGTGCCAGAGAAGTAGTCTTTGATCGCAAGACCGTTCACGGTCACCTGACCGCTCCCACCCTCGAAGAGTTTGACGCCGGCAATGGCGGTCTTACGCTTCCCTGCGCTATAAAAGTACTGCCGTTTATCGGTGGAGAGTGCCATGGGAAATTACGGGAGGGTGACGGGAAGAGGCTTCTGCGCTTCGTAGTCGTGCTGCGCCTCTGCAAAAACATGGAGTCTCTTGAGCATCTGCTTTCTGAGCCGATTGGGAGGGAGCATGCGCTCAACGGCCAGCTGAATGACTTCTGTGGGATTGCGTTCCATCTTCTCACCGAGCGTTTCCTTGCTCAGGTGTCCCAGCATCCCTTTGTGCTTATAGTACGTCTTGCGATGTAACTTCGTAGGATGGAGCGCAAGCTTGCGCGCATTCACTACGACTACATGATCACCACAAAGTTGGTGCGGAGAGAACGTTACGCGATGCTTGCCGCGCAGACGCGTTGCGGCGGCAGCGGCCAGGCGCCCCAGAGACTGCCCATCGGCATCCATGAGTACCCACTGCGGAGCTGGTGCGGGAATCGTAGAGGTCTTCATGATGCAGAGGAGGAATCTTTCTTGGCTTTGCTTTTTGCCGTTTTCACGGACTTCTTGACGGTGGAACGAGGAGCCTTTGCCTCGCGAGGCACAACGTCCTTCCCCTCAAGGAGACTGATCTCCACGAGCTCGGCCCCGTCGCCTTTGCGCGCACCAACGGGAATCATGCGGGTAAATCCCGATTGACGGTCGCTGTAGCGCTCGCGCAAGACCTCCATGAGCTTACGACTGGCATTCTTATCGGTCACAACGCGGTTAATGAAGCGGATAGCAAGGTGCGGCTGTTTGGTCTTCGCCACGGTAATCAAACGGTCGGCCATGGGGCGTACCACCTGGGCGCGCTTCTTGGTCGTACGCACGGTTTCGTAGAGGAGAAGCGACGTAACGAGATTCCGTTTGATCATCCGCGCGTGAGCGGGTTTCTGCGGGAGCCGGAGGCGGGATGTTCGATGACGCATGGGTGAGTGATCTTGCGGAAGGCTTTTCCTCCCGTCAATCAGGTATCGAGGGAATCATCGGCAAGGGCAAGTCCCCGCTCTGCGAGCGTCTTCCTCACCTCCTCAAGCGCCTTGGCACCGAAGCCACGGAAATTACTCAGAGAGGCCTCTGTACACTTGGTAAGCTGCTCAATGCTCCCCACGCCCGCATTGATAAGAGCGTTGAGTGTTCGGGGAGAGAAGTTGAGAATTTCGATGGGGGTGTAGCTCTCTTTCACGGGGGCAGCATCGTCCTCAGAGACACCGCGCGCGCCCGATCGTGTGAAGTCGGCAATGAACTCACCCTCCACGACTTTGTCGCTGCTTCCAAAGTACTCAAAGTAATTCTTCAGAAGTTGAGAGGCAAATTGCACAGCCTCCTCTGCCTTGAGTGATCCGTTTGTCTGCACATCGAGAATGAGTTTATCAAGATCGGTACGCTGCCCTACACGGGCCGACTCCACCGCAAAACGCACGCGTTCCACCGGGCTGAACACGGCATCGATATGGATGAGACCGGGTTCGTTCTGCTTCTTATTCCGCTCGGATGCAGGCGAGTAGCCCACACCCTTTTCCACGGTGATATCCACATCCAACTGTCCTCCTTTCTCCAGAGTCATGATAGGAGTATCGGGATCCAGAATCTCGATGTCTGAGGAGACTTTGAGATCTTTGGCTGTAATGGCTTTCGGCCCCTTTACCACAAGGGAGATCACTTCCGCATCCTTGTTGTACTTTCGCAGCTTGAGTTCCTTCAGATTCAGACAGATATCGATGACAGACTCGCGTACTCCTTTGAGCGTGGTGTACTCGTGCTGCACGCCCTTGATACGCACCGAGGTGACTGCGGCACCCGGCAGACTGGAAAGGAGAACGCGGCGCATGGCATTCCCCAGCGTGACGCCGTAGCCCTGTGGCAAAGGAGAGATCGTGAAGATTACATGATTGTCATCACCCTTCTGCACGGGCACGGCCGAGAAGGTGGGGAGGCCAATTTCTTCCTGGATAATGTGCATGGGAAGGGAAGGGAAGGGAAGAACGGAGAATGCGTCTCCAGTGGGTTAGTTGCGGGAGTAGAACTCAATCACTTGGCGCATATCGATGGATTGTTCGGCCATGTCGGGCGTGGGGACCGCCGTCACCTCCAGATGGAGTTTGGCACTGTCCACTTTTATCCATCCGGGAGGAAGATACTTTTCATGTGCCTCGACAATAGGGCCGAAGAGCGGCGACGTACGGCTGCGCGAACGTAACTCCACAACATCACCCTGACGCAAACGGTACGAAGGGACCGTGACACGTCGGCCATTGACGGTGAAGTGTCCATGCCCAACGAGTTGGCGTGCCTGAAAACGCGTCAGAGCGAATCCTGCACGGTAAATGGCATTATCCAGCCTGCGCTCAAGGAGCTGCTTGAAGATGTCTCCCGTTTGCCCCTTGGCAGCAGTGGCTTCCTGGTAGAGGAGATGGAACTGACGCTCGCCCAACCCATACATGTCACGGACCTTCTGCTTCTCTGTAAGTTGCTGAGCATACTCGGACTTGCGCCCCAGACGTGCGCGCGGACCTTTGCCCGGAGGACTCGATTTGCGCTGGAGAATTTTGTCGTACTTATCGCTGGCATAGAGGTTCACTCCGTGCCTGCGACAGCGCCGTGCCTTAGGTCCTGTGTACTTCATACGAAAGAAAGATGGGGACAAAAACTACACGCGTCTGCGACGCCGTGGGCGGCAACCGCCGTGGGGAATGGGAGTGGTGTCGATAATGGCGTCAAGATCGATGCCCGCGCCCTGGATACCGCGAATCGCCTGCTCGCGACCGGGGCCCAATCCTCTCACCTCTATTTGCACGGACTGTACGCCATAGGCTTGTACCATCTCCGCAGCCTTCTCCGCAGCGACCTTGGCTGCGTAGGGCGTGGATTTGCGGGTCCCGCGGAATCCTGCGGCACCGCAGCTGGAACCTGCCAGCTTGTTCCCCTCCAGATCGGTGAACGTGACGATGGTGTTGTTCTCTCCTGCATGAATACAGACACGCGCCTTGGGTACGGTGCGCTTGATCTTCTTCTTGCGAACAACTTTGGGGGTTGCTTCCGGTGCTGGTGGAGTGGTCTCGGCCATGAGGGGAGGAAAAGAAGGATTACGTCTTGGTCAACGTGACACGACCGGAGAGTCCGGTCTTCTTCTTGCCGCGCTTTGTGCGCGCATTACGCCGTGAAGTTTGGCCACGCACGGGGAGCTTTTTTCGATGACGGTACCCGCGCCACGTGCCAATATCCTGGAGGCGTTTCACATCCATCGATACCTTGCGCGAGAGATCTCCCTCCACTTCTTCCTGTTCCACCCGCGCACGCAGGCGGGACTGTTCTTCCTCACCCAAATCATCCGTCTTGCAGTCGGGATTGATGCTGAGTTCACGCACGATCCTCCCCGCAAGAGGTCGGCCGATGCCCTTGATTGCCGTGAGAGCAATCACAATGCGTTTCTGACCTGGGAGGACGACACCGGCAATGCGGAGCATGAGGGGAGAAGGAGGAGATATCAGCCTTGGCGCTGCTTGTGCTTTGGATTCTTACAGACAATGCGGCGAGTCATCTTCTTCGTGCCGCCACTGCGTCGGATGACCAGTCGGCAATCCTTGCACATGGGCTTAACGGAGCTACGGACTTTCATGAGGAGGGGGCGGAAGAGTCGTTTGCATCTGGTGCGCTACCGGACCTCTGTTCCTGCGGCTCCTCTAGCCCCAAGGGCTGGTCAGAGCGGAAACGATAGGTGATGCGCCCCTTCTCAAGATCGTAGGGCGTGATTTCCACGCGCACACGATCTCCCGGGAGGATACGAACGCGGAACTTTCGCATTCGCCCGGCGAGGGTACAGAAGAGCTCGTGGTCTTTCGCCTGGGGACTCAGGATACGAACCCGGAATGTGGCATTAGGAAAGGACTCTTCTACGATGCCGATCAAATCAATCACATCCTTTGCCACTGAGTGCAAGGTGAAATTACAAGCCGATGAATGCTACAGAGCGATCTTCGCTTCTTCAAGCGAATTGCCAATATTTTCTGCAGAAGCCAGAAAAACATATTGCTTAATTATTAGATTTATTTTATAATAATATTTCCGTTTTCCGTCAATGTTCGAGGGGTTTTCCCGCCCCTCCAAAGAGCCCTACGTCAGCACCTCACACCCCTGTGGAAGCACAAGGATGGTATGCTCAAAATGCGCACACAGAGAGCCGTCTTTGGTGGAGAGCGTCCAACCGTCGCGCTCCTCAACAATGGCGTCACTTCCTGCAGAAATGATCGGCTCCACGGCGATAATCGTCCGTGCAGGAAGCCGGGGACCTGTACCCGCTTTGCCAATATTGGGGATATCGGGAAACTGGTGCAAGTGCGTGCCAAGCCCATGCCCCGTCAATGCACGTACAGGATGGAATCCCGCCGATTCCGCTGTCTTCTGGACGGTGGAGGAAATGTCGCCAACGTGTATCCCTTCACACACCAACGCAACAACGCGGTTGAGTGCATCCTGTGTTACGGCAATGAGTTCTTGCGCCTGCGTGCTCACCGCACCGACAGGTACGGTGATACAGGCGTCCGTGTAGAACCCTTCATACAGCACACCACAATCGATACCAATGATGTCTCCTTTTTGAAGAGCATAGGTGTCGGGGATACCGTGTACGCACACGGCATTCACGGAAGTGCAGAGCGTTGCGGGAAAACCGTTATACCCCTTAAAGCCCGGCAGTCCGCCGCGCTCGCGGATGAAAGCTTCCGCTTCGCGATCGAGTTCCGCCGTCTGCCTGCCGGGTTCCACGAGTGTAGCCATATGGTGCAAGCATGCACGAAGAATGCTGCCTCCTGTGCGTAGCAGCGCAATCTGCTCGTCAGTGAATGTTTGGCATTGAGACATAGGACAAGGATAGCGAAGAAAGAGACCGTGCCGAAGACACTTTCGCATATGACACTTTATGGCTTCATAAAGCCATAGGCTACTCCTCCAGTACGAGTGCCTCCGTGAGCCGCTCGTAGATCTCCTCCACCGAGCCATGCCCATCCACCTCGATGAGGAGCCCCTGTGCACGGTAGGCCTCGATCACCGGACGCGTTTTCTCGTGGAACGTTTCCATACGTCGACGAATAGTCTTTTCGTCGGCGTCGTCGGCTCTCCCCTCCTGCTGCGCACGTCCGAGAATGCGCTGAAGCGCCTCCTCTTCGGGGAGGAAAATTTCGACGCAGGAGAATTTTCGGCCCACCTCGCGCATGATCACATCGAAGGCGTTCATCTGGTCCTCATCACGCGGGATGCCGTCAAAGAGGATTTTTTGATCCTTGGGTCGCGCGAGAATCGCCTCTTTCACCACCTGCATGATGATGGCGAAGGGGACAAGCTTGCCCACATCAATGAAGGATTTCACGGTTTCCCCTAGCTGCGATCCCGAGGCGGCGATTTTCCTGAGTTCGCCTCCCGCTTCAAAAATAGAGTAATGGAACTGCGCCGCAAGCCGTTTGGCCTGCGTACCTTTACCGGAGCCTTGAATACCGAAGAAAACTAAATCCATGGCTGAAGTATGAAGTATGAACTATGAATAATGAAGAGCTTCTCACCCATCATTCATCATTCAAGATTCAAAATTCAAGTAACCCTCAGCAGCAAAAACATCTGTCCTCGTTGGGCTTGCACAACGAAAGCGCCCCTTCGTGGGCGCGATGGTGAGACGAACGACAATTGATGCTCTCACACGAGTTTCTCGTAATCGTGCGCCAGGAGCTGCGCGTTGACCTGTCGAATGAGCTCCATGACGACACCCACGATAATGATGAGTCCTGAACCGGAAATGATGAGATCCTGAGAACTCAAATTCGAGTACTTAGTGAAGAGGAGCGGGATGATCGCAACGATACCGAGGAAGCTGCCTCCCCACAGATTCAAGCGATTGCTGGTCTTGGCGAGAATCTCCGCCGTCTGTTTCCCCGGGCGAATACCGGGGATGAACCCGCCACGCTTCTGGATGGTTTCGGCAACTTCTTCGGGGCGGAACGTCACGGAGACATAGAAAAATGTGAATCCGAGCACGAGCAGGAAGTAGAGCAGCATGTAGAGGATGCTGGGATTCTGCGGATTAACGTAGGCATTGACGAAGCTCACGACCTTCGCGAAACGCGGGGCAGTGGAGAGGAATTGCGCAACGATTGCCGGCAAGGTGATGAGGGAAATCGCAAAGATGATCGGGATCATTCCCGCCTGGTTCAAGCGAATGGGGATCCCCCCCTGCACGCCGCGTCCTGCACCTTGATTGGCATAGGTGATGGGGATTAAGCGATGCGCATCGGTAAAGAGCACCACCATGACAAGGAGCGCAAAGGAGACGATGCAGAAGAGGTAGAACGCAGCCATTTTGCCCTCACCGGCAATGAAGAGTGAGCTCACGACTGTCGGGATACCCGAGACGATCCCCGTGAAGATGATGAGCGATATACCGTTACCAATACCCTTTTCGGTGATGAGTTCTCCCAGCCACATGAGGAACACTGCGCCAGCGGTGACGAAGATCATGGGAGCAAACACCGCGGGGAAGCTCAAATCCAGCAGGTTAATGCCTCCGCGCTGCAGAAGGATAAGGAAACCGTAGCTCTGCACGAACGCGAGCGGGACTGTGAGCCAGCGCGTGTAACGATTGATCTGTTGCTGTCCGGTGGCACCTTCCTTGCTGAGCGCCTCTAAGCGCGGGAAGATCACCGTGGAGAGCTGCATGATGATCGAGGCATTGATGTAGGGCGAGAGCCCGAGCATCACAATGGAGAAGTTGTCGATGGCGCCGCCGGTAAGCGCAGCAAATACGCCAACCACTCCGCCGCCACTGCGTGAATCCAAGAACTGCTGGAGAGCGAAGGGATCGGTACCCGGAATGGTAATGTGCGCAATGATACGGTAGATGAAGAGGAGCCCCAGCGTCATGAGGATGCGCTTGCGCAAGTCCTCGGAGTGCCAGAGCTGTCGCAGGTACGTGAACATGTGGGTACTATTGTCGATGCTGAACACCGCAGGGTCAATGGACCCTGCTTAAGAGATTGTCACGGAACCGCCGGCCTTCTCAATGGCCTCTCTGGCCTTCTTGGATGTGGCAGAAACGGTGAGTGTGAACTTCTTGGTTACCACTCCGCGCGAGAGCAGCTTCGCGGGACGCTTGGTGCGCAGGAGCCGATGCTCACGGAGCGCCGCCGTGTCGTAGCTTCCTGCGGGGAGCTTCTGCTCCAGAGTATCAAGGTTGAATACCTCATACTGAATCTTATTCGGATTGCGAAACCCCGGGAGCTTAGGCTGACGCATGAGCAGAGGGACTTGACCGCCCTCAAACCCAGGACGACGCCCGGATCCCGCTCGGGAGTGGTACCCCTTGGTACCACGGCCGGCTGTCGTGCCACCGTGTCCGCTGTTGCCGCGCGCAACGCGCTTGGCGCGCTTGCGAGAACCCGGAGCTGGCCTGAGTGTATGGAGCATGATTATGGGGAACTCCCTGCCTCCCTGTAGAGGAGAACAGCGTAGAGGCATGGTAAGGGGACTTGCGGCTCTGGTCAAAGAGAATCGGCGAAATTTCACCCTTCGACAGAAGAAGCTCTGCGGCTTGCTGCCGCGTGCTTGACCGTTAGAGAGACCCCAGTGTCTTGCCGAATTCCTCCGCGGCACCGGGACCATCCCCCGTGACAATGCGGCCATCCACACTCACGGATTCACCAGTGAAGATTGCTCCGTAACGCTCGAGTTCAGCGATCTGCTCCCTCGTGCCTCCATCCCACACCGTAGCACGCCGCCCCTCCAGCACCTTCGCACGCGCCAGAATGAGCGGCGCAATGCAGATGGCGCCGAGAGGCTTTTGGGCACGCACAGTCTCATGCGCAATGCGCAGTGCTTCCGGATCTTCTTTGAGCAAGGCGGCCCCTGGTCCTCCGATGAATGCAACGCAGTCGTATTCCCCTACGCGAACATCACGTAATGCAACATCTGTCTGCTCTGCTCCCCCAAATCTGCCCGTACACATCCCCGCAATGGTGCTGCCGATGACGATCGAAAAACCGGTTTCTTCTAAGCCATTGCGTACTCCCGCGTACTCCTGATCCTGGTATCCCTGATGCGCGAGGATGATGAGCGCTCGCTTCATGAACCCAGTATAGCATTGAATTCAGCCGAAGCGCTTATTGTCGCTCTACCCTAACGGCGATGGAATGACGCGCACTCCCTTCCTCGGTGTAGACATATCCCTTGCGATCCTGGATCGGACACCGCGTAATCTCCCTATTCTTAGCCGTGAGCACGTTGCAGATCCTGTTGTTGTAATGCGCACAGCGCGCGGTACATGATTGCCACGACGATCCATTTTTAAGCCCTGCACGTACCTCCAAAGCCCCTTGATAAACAAGAGGACACCGCGCAACCATTGGATGGATCATCTCCGGCGCTATGGAGCTGTGGAAATGTCGCAAATCCACGACCGTGCCGATGGTAAGGGGCTGTTCCTGCGGTTGCATGTCCCGAAGGAAAATTCCTTATTCCCCAACAACATCCTCGCGTCGCACTTCTTTTACCGTCAGTTGCTCGCCCGCCAGTGCCTCGGCATCCTGGCGCGCTTCCTTCATTTGCTTGGTTTCCTCCACACTGACACTGGAATCCTGCTCATTGGGAGGTACACCGCGCAGCTCTTGCAGCGCTCGCATGCTTGCCTGAGCGTTGACGAGTTTGTTCCCCGTTCCATAGCGCTTGGAAAGTACATTCTGCACGCCCGCATGCTCCAGGATAACACGGAGCGCTCCTCCGGCGATGATACCGGTGCCTTCGCTCGCCGGAAGCAGGCGGATGCGTGCCGCTTTAAACTTGGTATCCACTTCATGAGGGATAGTGCCGTTCACGATCGGTACACGGATCATGTTCCGCTTGGCATCGGCCGTCGCCTTCTGCACTGCTACCTGAACTTCTGTGGCCTTGCCGGTGCCGAGCCCCACTTTGCCCTTCTTATTCCCAAGAACCACCACCGCGCGGAAGCGTAATCTGCGACCACCCTTCACCACGCGGGTAACTCGATCAACGGAGAGTGTGGTCTCTTCGTACTCTTTAGGCTCGCGTGTGCGGCGGTCGGAACGTTTGCGGTCGGGACGGGAAGTCTTGGGCATGAGAGGAGAAAGAATATGGGGGAATCAAAACGTAAGGCCACCCTCCCTCGCCGCATCGGCGAGGATTTGGACACGACCGTGGTAGGCATAGGCATTACGATCGAAGACGACGGCGGAAATCCCCGCATCTTTAGCCTTCTTCGCAATCAGAGCACCGAGCTTTTTAGCCCCTGCGGCATTCGGCTTCGCCTTGAGCTCCTTTGTGCTCGCCGATGCAATGGTCTTGCCAGACGTATCGTCGATGATCTGTGCCGTCATCTGCGTCAGAGACCGGTACACGGTCATGCGTGGCTTCTGTGTCGTACCCTGCACGCGTGCGCGGATGCGTCGCTTGCGGGAGAGCCGATTCTTCATCTTGGGCATGAGCATGAAAGACAGTGAGAGAAAAAGCTTACTCTGCTGCCGCAGTCCCCTTCGCTGCGGTCTTACCGACTTTGCGTCGGACCTGCTCGCCGACATAGCGCACTCCCTTCCCCTTGTAGGGCTCTGGGGGGCGCATCGCGCGAATATCTGCGGCAGCCTGGCCCACCTTCTGCTTATCGATACCGCAGATCTTAAGGAGATTTTTGTTCTTTTCGTCCTGGGAAATCTCTACGCCTTCCGGAGCCTTGTACTCAATGGGATGGGAGAAACCAAGGTTGAGTGTGACAGACTTGCCTTTGGCTTGCGCTTTGTAGCCCACACCAATGATTTCCAATTGCTTCTCGTACCCCTGACTCACCCCCGTAATCATATTGGCGATGATCTGGCGAGTCAGACCGTGGCGTGCGCGAGACTGCGGTGTGTCATCGATACGCTTCACAACGACACGCTCAGCCTCTACTGCTACGGTTACCTGCGGAAGGTATTCGTACGAAAGCTGCCCTTTGGTTCCTTTGACAGCCACACAGGAGCCTGTGACGGTTACGGTCACTCCTGCGGGAATTGCCACTGGTTTGTTGCCAATACGCGACATGCTATGCAATGGTACAGAGGAGTTCGCCTCCGACTCCCTTCTTGCGCGCTTGCGCATCGGTTAGGAGGCCCTGACTGGTGGTAATGATGGCAATGCCATACCCTCGGAGGAACGGCTTGAGTTCAGCTACGCCCTTGTAGACACGACGACCAGGCTTGCTCACACGCTTGAGAATCAGACGATTTTTTTCGGGAGAGAACGTAACGACGATGTTCTGCCTGAGAGCCTCGCCCTCCACTTTCACTCCGGCAATCCAGCCTTCTTTTTGAAGAATTTCGCAGAGACTCTGCTTGGTACGTGACCAGGGAGCTCTGCACTCCGTTTGGCCCGCGCTCTGCGCGTTGCGCATGCGGGTGAGGAGATCGCCGATGGGGTCTGTTACGAAGGCCATAGGTCTACCAGGAAGATTTGGTAACACCGGGGACATCACCATTGCTGGCAAGCTCTCGGAAACAAATGCGGCAGATACCGAAGAAGCGCATATATCCGTGGCGTCGGCCGCAAAGCTGGCATCGATTGTACACACGCGTAGGGAATTTAGACTTTTGCCCAGCGGCTTTTGCTCTCAGGAAGGCCTGGAGCTGTGATTGCTGCTTGTTCTTGAGTGCGGTTCGTGCCATGGGCTTATGCGGAAGCGGGGGAAGATGCTGCACCCCTAGCGTCCTTCTTCTCTGGACGGAAGGGCATGCCGATGTGCTTGAGGAGCGCTTGCGCCTCTTCGTCATTCTTCGCAGTCGTCGTAATCTGCACCTGCAAACCAAAGATATCCTTCGCATCGGGAAGAGGCACCTCGGGGAAGATGGAGTGGTCGCGGATGCCGATTGCATAATTTCCGTGACCGTCGAGTTTTGTTGGAAGCCCCCGGAAGTCGCGGATACGGGGAAGAATATAGCCAATGAGCCGATCGAGGAATTCCTCCATGTGCCGCCCGCGCAGCGTTACCATAGCTCCAACAACCAGTCCTTTGCGAGTTTTGAAGTTGGAAATCGCCTTGCGAGAGCGTGTGAATACAGGCTTCTGCCCCGTAATGGCAGCCAAACTCTGCTCAATGTACTCATGCAATTCGCTGCGATCCATTTTCGACCTGTTAATGCCTACATTCACCACAACTTTTTCCAGACGCGGCAATGCGTAGGTATTGGCGATCTTCAGCTCTTTTTTGAGCTCTGCAGCAATAGGACCTCTCAGCCGATCATGGAGGGATGCATAGGCCATCAGGAACCACGTTGGTGAGCAAAACTCTCGGGAGTTCTGGTTTCCTCGGGAACACTGTGATCTTCCTTCATGTGCGCTGCGCCTTGCTGCTCAGCAGCATCCTCAATGGCTTCGGCTCCAAACCCCATGCGCTTCCAGAACGGCGACTTTTCCGGTGCCTGAACACGCTGCGCAGAAGACTCCTTCTCCGCCTTTTTCGCTGAACGCTTCGCCGCAGTCTCTTTTGTTTCGGGTTTCTCCGCCTTCGTCTCTTTCTTCGCACCCGCAGAAACCGTGACAATGGCACCGCTGCGCTTGGCAACGCGCTGCATCCTGCCCTTCTCATCTTTCCGCATCCCCAGACGGGTGCGCTTCTTGCTCTGAGGATCCACCAGCATGACATTGCTCGCGTGGATACTCGCCTCGTATCGCACAATTTGTCCGGGGCGATTCGGAAGAGCACGGATATGCTTCGTTCGCATATTCACATCCCCCACCACCACACGATTCGTGCGTGCAAGCACCCGCAGTACTGTGCCGGTCTTGCCCTTATCCTTGCCGCTGATGATGACGACGAGATCGCCGGCACGGATCTTCATAGGACTTCGGGTGCAAGGGAAATAATTTTCTGGAAACCCTTGGCACGCAGTTCGCGGGCCACGGGTCCGAACACGCGCGTGCCCTTGGGCATGCCGTCTTTGGCAACAATGATGCAGGCATTATCATCGAAACGGATGCCGCTGCCATCCTTGCGTCGCGTCAATGCTTTCGTACGGACAATGACAGCTCGCTCGACCGCTTTCTTCCGAACTGCACCACGCGGAGCTGCATTCTTGACGGCAACAATGATCACATCCCCCACATGCGCATAGCGTTGCTTGGACCCGCCAAGCACCTTGATGCACATGACGCTTTTTGCGCCCGTATTATCTGCTACGCCAAGGATGGTCTGCACCTGAATCATGCTTGAGGTTTCTTAGGGGAACGTTCGGATTTCTTTGACACTTCCGGAGCATGCTTCTCACGATGGATAACCTGCTCAATGCCTTCTTCCTCCTGAAGAGCACTGACGCGGGGGGCCCGCTCCACCACTTCCGTGACACGGAAATGCTTTCGCTTACTTAAGGGACGGCACTCGGTGATGATGACCATATCTCCTTCCTGCAAATCCTCGATGCCCACCGCATCTGCAAGGAATTTCTTACTCTTGCGGAAACGCTTCTTGTACACCGGATGGAACGCATGACTGTGCACAGCAACGGTAACCGTTCCCTCCATCTTCGCCGATGTGACAATGCCTTTCTTCTGCCTCATGAGATTGCGGGGGAATGAGGAGCGTCTGCGCTGCACTTCTGCGTGAGGGCGGTCTGCATGCGGGCGAGCTGCCGTTTTTCACGACGATAGCGCGCGGTGTCCTTTTCTTTTTTCATCTTGATCCCCAAACGCAGCTTTGCCAGCAGTGTACTTCCCTCGCGGATCTCCCGGCGGAGATCCGTCAGGTTCATGTTGCGAAGCTCGTCCATGGAGAGTTGCGTTGCCATCAGTGCGTAAAGCGGGTAACAACCTTGGTTTTGAGTGGAAGCTTGTATCCGGCCAGACGCAATGCAATGCGCGCCGAAGGCTCATCGAGACCATCCATCTCAAAGAGGATGGTGCCGGCCTTCACTGCCAAAGCAAAGTATTCCGGCGTTCCTTTTCCAGAGCCCATGGGAACTTCTGCTGCCTTCTTTGTGACTGGCGTGTGGGGGAAGATACGAATCCAAATCTTGCCGCCACGCTGCACAGAGTGCGTCATGGCACGTCGAGCTGCTTCGATTTGCCGCGCAGTCAACTCACCATTGGACTGCGCTTTGAGTCCGATAAAGCCGAAAGCGAGCTGGTGACCGCGCTTGGCGGTCCCGCTGAATGCACCGCGACGACGGTGCTGCTTCCGGTAGATGATCTTCTTGGGCTCAAGCATGATTTACGCCTCGGAAACAGGTAAGGAAGCGGACTGTACGTGCTCTACTTTGCGGAACACCATTCCCTTATAGACCCATACCTGAACGCCGATGGTCCCGTAGGTCGTGCGTGCATGGCGCACGGCGAACTGCACGTTCGCCCGCAGCGTCTGCAAGGGAATATTGCCCTCTTTGAAGAGTTCGGATCGCGCGATCTCCGCGCCGTTTAAGCGACCGGAAACACGGATTTTGATCCCGATAGCACCTGCTTGTATTGCCTTTTCTAGAGCCATCTTTGAGGCACGTCGGTAGGGCATACGCCGTTGGATCTGTCCCTGGATCGCCTCCGCAATCACCACGGCATCCGCATCGGGGTTGCGGATCTCCTGTATGTTCACCTCGAAACTGCCTCCGAACTGGCGCTCCAACATCTTGCGTAACTCCTCAATAGCACTCCCCTGTTTCCCAATGATGATACCGGGTTTGGACGTGAGGATCATGAGAGTTGTTTTCTTGCCACGTTCGATGGTGATGTCACTGATGCCCGCATCCTTGTACCGATCATGCACAAAACGCTTGATGCGCGTGTCCTGCAGGAAGAGATCGCGATACTTGCGACCACGCGCAAACCACGTGCTGGGCCACGGATGGGTGATCCGTAAGCGGAAGCCGTTGGGGTTAACTTTCTGTCCCATGAATGTCAGGCGGGAGGAGGAGACTTCCTCACAGAAACCCTGGGAGCCGGGGAGGTATTCCTGGAAGAGGACTTCCGGGAACCTTTCCCGCGATCCTGTGTACTCTGCGCGGAAGCGCGTGAGTGTTGTACCGGTTTCTGCACCCGCTGTGAAGCGACTTTCGTGGCTTTTTTCTCAGCAGAACCCTTCTGCTCTGTTTTGCGTGCCGTGGAATCCTCATCATGGCCAGCTACACCCAACGTGAGGGAAATATGGCTCAGGAACTTGCGCATGGAGCGCATTCTCCCGCGCGCCATGGGCACGCCGCGATGGTAGGTCTGTGCCTTGTTCACCGTCAGTATTTTTACAAAAAGATGCTGCGGATCTTGCTTATCATTTTCCCGCGCATTCGCCACGGCAGATGCGAGAAGTGTCTGCAGAAGACGCGCTCCTTTTTTATGCGTATGTTCCAGAAGATACTGTGCATCTTCTACGGACTTGCCACGGACCATCTTGGCAATGAGGTTGGCCTTCTTGGGGGAGATGCGCGTTGCGTGGAGGTAAGCTTTCATACAAAAGAGAGTGATCTATTACGCCTTTTTGGGCACTGGGGCTTGAGGAGCTGGTGCTGCAGATGCACCTAAAGCTTTACCCTGAGCTTCAGCCATCTTGCCTCCGTGCACCTTGAACTTTGTCGTCCAGGCAAACTCACCAAGTTTGTGCCCCACCATCTGTTCTGTCACATACACGGGGGTGAAATCTTTTCCGTTGTGCACCGCGAACGTAAACCCAACGAATTCCGGCGGGATATCGCAGTCACGCGCCCACGTCTTGACGATGTTCTTCCCGCCAGCTTCTGCCATTTTGAGCACCTTTTTAAGGAGCTTCGGATCGATGTAGGGGCCTTTCTTGAGAGAACGTGACATGGGAGAGGAAGAGGAGGATTAACGCTTGCGCCTCTTATGCGTGCGGCGCCGAATAATGAGTCTGTCGGATTTCTGCTTGCGATGGCGGGTCTTTACCCCCAGAGCTTTCTTGCCCCACGGGGTCTTGGGGCCACCCTTGAGACCAACCGGAGAGTGTCCTTCTCCACCACCATGCGGGTGGTCGACGGCATTCATGGATTTACCTAAGACCTGCGGCCGCCGCCCAAGCCATCGCGTGCGTCCTGCTTTGCCAATACTCACCAGGTTATGCTCTGGATTACTGACCGTACCAATCGTGGCATAGCAATTCTTGTGAATTTTGCGGACTTCTCCGCTGGGCAGTTGGACGAGAGCGTACTCCCCGTCAACACCCATGAGTGTTGCGGCGGTTCCTGCGGAACGGACGATGCGTCCACCCTTGCCCATAACCATCTCGATGTTGAAGATCTTGTAACCCACCGGAATATACCTGAGCTGCATGCGGTTTCCCGGTTTCACCTTGGTGCACTCCGCACAAACCACCTGGTTTCCTACTATGAGGCCATCCGGAGCAAGAATGTAGCGTTTCTCGCCATCGGCATACTGCAGGAGCGCAATGCGCGCAGAGCGATTGGGATCGTACTCCAGCGCCTTCACAAGAGCAGGGATGCCCTTTTTGTCTGTGCGCCGAAAATCAATCGCACGCCAGAGACGCTTATGTCCTCCCCCGCGATGACGCACCGTAATACGGCCACCGCTGTTGCGACCAGAAATACGCTGGCGTCCGGAGGCGAGAGCCTTTTCGGGGCGCTTGCGTGTGAGCCCAGAGAAGTCGGCAACCGTCATTTGGCGCCGCCCCGGAGTCGTTGGTTTCATCTTCTTGAGCGGCATGATTACGTTTTGATGGTAGCAATATCGAGCGGTTTACTCTTGGGCTTGAGCGTAACAAGAACACGCTTCGCGGGGTGCCTCTTGCGCATGACACCGGAACGTCCAAACGCACGGAACTTCGGTCTGACGCAGAGCACGCGTACTTGCTTCACTTCCACATCGTAGTAGCGACGCAGTGCGGCACAAACATCGATTTTGGTCGCCTGTGCATCCACCTGCAGCGTGTACACATGCTGTGTCTTCAGGCGCTCGGCCTTCTCCGTCACAACGGGACCGATGATGACGCGAGAGAGATCCATGGGATGTACTGGAGGCGAAAGAGGAGGAGAGGAGGGATGCTTAGGCAGAGGGATCGGACGTTACTTTGGTGCTCTTCTTCGGTGCGCGTGTTTTCGTTGTTGGTACCTTCTTTGGCGCTTTTCGTTCTTTTTGCATCACATCTTCCGGCTTTGTCTTGCGCGTACTCTTCGGAGCGCCGAATGTCTGCTCGGCAACACGAAGGGCACTCATGAGGAATACAATGTGACGGGCAGAGAGCACATCGCGGGGATTGAGGTACTGCGCGTGCACAGTGGATACGTTTGGGATATTGCGAATACAACGCGTGAGTCCATGGCTCTCCTGGTCCACCACGAAGAGAACGCGGCGCCCCAACGCAACGGGGAGCTTGGTGAGGAGTGCATGCGCCTCCTTCGTCTTTGTCCCGGTAAAGCCCTCCAAACCGATAATCACCCCGTTCTTCGCCTGGGCAGAGAGACAGGAAATCAATGCCCTCCTGCGCATTGCTTGTGGCATCTCCTTGCGGAAATTCGCGTTGGAACGAGGACCAAAAGCCTTGTTTCCACCCCGAAGAAGAGGGCTGCGAATGGAACCGCGTCGTGCTCGACCGGTGCCTTTCTGCGCGAAAAGTTTGCGCGTCGACCCACGGATTTCACTGCGAGTCTTCGCATGGGCAATGGAGTGACGTTGATTGCTCAACTGCATGATAAGCGCCTGGTGCATCAGCCCCTCGTTGATCGGAGCTTCAAAGAGCACCGACGGCAGTACGGCCGTGCCTTTCTTCGTGCCAGTGGCGGTGAAGACATCGATCGTCATGCTGCCGAGGAGGACGATTCAAGAGTGAGATATACCGTAGATCCGTTGGGTCCGGGGATCGGCCCCTTGATGGCAAGAATGCCTTTCTCCGCATCCAGAGCAATAACAGGCCTCTTGCGAAGAGTGACGGTGTCCTTCCCCATATGACCAGCCATGCGATGGCCCTTGAGCACACGACCGGGGTGTGCGCGCATACCGATGGATCCGGGCTCACGATGGAAGTGCGATCCGTGCGACGCAGGACCGCCCTTGAATCCATAGCGTTTCATGACACCTTGGAATCCCTTGCCCTTACTCACGCCCGTCACTGTCACCAGACTTTCAGCGGGGATAGTTTCTGCGGTGATCTGCGTTCCGGCTTGGTAACCTTCCAGGGAATCCACTTTCCATTCCCGCTCCGCAACATACGTCATGTGCTCTTTCCCGTTGCGCGTTTTCTTGCGCCGTTCACCAACACCCAGCACCACTGCGTTGTACCCGTCTTTCTCCTGTGTCTTTAAACGGATAACCGTATTTGGTTGTGCGCGTAGATAGGTCACAGGAACTGCTTCCCCACCGGAGAGGAAGATGCGGGACATGCCGATTTTGGTGGTGATAAGACCGGCTGGCATAGACTTGGCGGTTCGTGCAGTCTGCTTATTCTGGACCTTACGGCGCACTCAATTGCCATCTCCACCCGCAGGGCGAAGGCAGACAGGAACACAAGCGAGCCTCTCTTACCTTAAGAGAAGGTTTGGAAGGCTTCTCGCGTCAGCAGGGCTACTCTACGGCGCACCTACATCACCCGTCAATGATTCCCACTGCTTTTTCTCCTGAGCTTGCAGGACATCTTTCACGAGGGAGACTGGTTTCTACGCAACACGTGCCGATCGTATATCTGTATGGCGAACCACCGAGGTTCCACCACCCCACACGCGCAAGAGATACCGGATGAATTGCGCGCGTGCTTCCTCCACATTCCATACATCGTCGTCAATGACAGCTTCTGGGGATATCGGCGGTTCGTAGGGACGATCCGCTCCATCGAGACCGCTTCGCTTCACGTAGACCCACCGTGGCGCGCAGATCGCATCAAGCTCACCGCGCACCTGCGCGAAAGGAGCGATGACGGCCACCACGACACAGAACCCTTGGGATTGTAAAAGTGCCGCTAGTCGAGCTACACGCAGGTTGTGTCTGCGACGATCCTGAGGAGAGAGCCCCTCTTCGGTGGAAATGGTTGCGCGCATCTCGTCGCCATCCAGCACGATCACTCGTCGAGCAGCCTGGTGCTCTGGGGAGAGTTCTCCGTTAAAGTACGCGCGAGCTCCCACGGCGAGCGTCGTCTTTCCCGCGCCAGTATTCCCCGTGAGCCAGATGATGGGAAAGCGTTGTGCCATGGATTACTTCACTTTGAGGTGTGCATCCGGATCGTAGGATTTGCCAGCTTCTTCGTAGAGTTTCTTGCGAATATCCGTCGCGGAGATGTCCTCGGTTCGCGCATCAAGCTGGATGAGTTCGTATCCCACGTCGCGCCCGATGAAGACGGAGAGCTCCGCTCCCGGATCATCGAAGTCGGCAATGATGACCTGTTCCTTATCGGGGAATATTTTCCGGATCATGGCGCGACGTTTCTCTAAATCGAATGGATTTTTCTGAGTCTGCGGTGTCTCACGCATGAAGATGATGCAGCGATCGCAGGATGCAAGAATCTTCTCCACACATCGGCGATGCCCATCGTGGAAAGGCTGGAAGCGGCCGATGAAGATCCCTGTTTTCACGCGAGGAGTATGGTAATCCATCATCGTCGTTCACACAGCAACATTTGCGGGAACTGGCGTATGAGATGCTACGTGGCGCGCATACCATTGAATGGTAGCGCGCAGACCATCAATGAATGGCGTGGTTGCTTGAAATCCGAATTCTCGCAGTGCCCGAGCCGTATCGAGCCTGCGACGCGGTTGTCCGTTCGGTTTTGTGGTATCCCACACAATCTTTCCTGTGAAACCGACCTCTGCTGCAATGACCTCGGCAAGTTCTCGGATAGATATTTCTTTCCCTGTGCCGATGTTCACAGGATCCGGTTTTTCGTATGTTTCAAGAGCAAGAACTAATGCCCTCGCTGCATCTTTGACGTAGAGAAATTCGCGTGTTGGCATACCATCTCCCCAAAGCACCACTTCCCGTTTCCGTTCACATAGAGCACAGGAAAACTTGTAAATCAACGCAGGAATCACATGGGATGTTTCCGGGTCAAAATTGTCTCCGGGGCCGAAAAGATTCACAGGAATGAGGTAGATGGCATTAAATCCGTACTGTTGGCGATACGCCTGCCCCTGCACAAGAGCCAGTTTCTTCGCAATACCATACGGGGCGTTGGTTTCCTCGGGATACCCGTCCCAGAGGCTCTCCTCGTGGAAGGGAACCGGCGTGTGTTTGGGGTAGGAACACACTGTACCCACGGAAACAAATTTCTCGACACCCGCGAGGCGCGCCTGCTCCATGAGGTGAATCCCCATGATTGCATTGTCGAAGAAGAACGTTCCGGGAGACCGACGATTCGCTCCAATGCCCCCGACCACAGCGGCCAAATGAATGATGCAGTGGGGCTTCGTTGCGGCCAGCAACTGTTCGACCTGCGCACGACTGCGCAGATCGTAATCAGAGTGCAGGGGAACGTGAACTTCGTAGTTTTTTTGCTGGAGCTCGCCAACGACATACGTCCCCAGGAACCCTGCTCCGCCAGTGACGAGAATACGTCGAGACTGCATAACGAGGATATGCATTATTTCCATAATAGATCGGAGACGCAACCGACAGTTTCCGGAGATGTTGTACGTTAGCTTTCTTTGTGCCTTCCTACGTCGTACGAGTAACAATGTGGTAGGGAACCTTCCGCACAGCATCGCGGCGGATGTGCGTAAGAATCGTGTGATGGGAACCGTACCGTTTTGTGAGCGTTTCTTCCAGGTACCGCCATACACGCGCGAGTTCACCCAAATTGTGCACGGCGAACTCATCGAACTGTTGTCGAGTCCACTGCTTGTCGTTACCGATATGGCAAGTAAGATGCTCGTGCTTGAGCAGGAGAAACCGTTTGGCGCACGCCATCATATTGAGGAGTAACCCCACATCAACCGCTGGTGCCCCCAAACAGACGGTACCGATATCGCACTGTGGGTACAGAGAACGCGAAAAAACAAAGCAGTCATATCCCGGATGCGGCTTGCCGACGGCCGACCACACACCGGGCAGATCCTCCTCTGTTGTTGCGATGTACTCCGGCACTGTTCTGCGATTGATCACGAGCGCGTCACAACCCATATTTATGTACCACTGAACCGTCGTATAGAACTGTGGCATGAGGATAATGTCGGCATTGGTGTAGACGAAGTATTCCGCATCGCTCGCCGCGTACAGCCTGTCGAGGATATCTTTGAAGAGCGGCAGTTTCTTCTGCCGACGAAACGGCAGTACATCGAGAATGGACCTGCCGAGATCCGGCGTCTTGGTGAAGTATTCCGGTACGATTCCCCTGTCCTCGGGATACTGCGCCGTGTACAGCGTAACGTTCACGCTGTCTTGCGCTATAAGTTTTGCTGTCCGCATCGCTTTTCGCGCAAGTCGTTGCGCAAGGTGCAATTCCGATGACGGTGGAACATCGACGGGATTGATGATGTGGGCGATGTTCAGCATGTACGGCGTAGAAATGACGGGAGGGAATAGAAGTGTTCAGATTGCCCTTGCACGCGAGGATTTATGGAGGAAAGGACCGTAGTAACCTCGCACAATCGTGGGTGCGATTTCTGATCGCACTGCTGGGGCTGAGGCTTCGGTACTCCTCATGCGACGGTACCGGACGCTGCCACCATGGCACAGTGGCCTCCCTTCGACGAGGAGTGCCGACCACGTTTCCCGTTCGCTGCCGCTACGGGCACTGGCAAAGCGCCGTGCCGCAATTCTCACGAGAACACCTCCCGACCACCGCAGCATGTGCGCGGTTTCATCACTGGACGCAGATGCCATGATGAGCACCTACTTTTCATCGGTAATGCTGCGCGAATCATCGCTTTGCGCTTTTCAAATTCAAAGGGATTCTTCTCTGTCTGTGGTGTTTCGCGCATCAGGACGATGCAACGATCACACGCTTTGAGGATTGTTTCTACACACTTCCTATGCCCTTCATGAAAAGGCTGGAAGCGTCCGATGAAGATGCCGGTTTTCATGGTGGGGAGAGCATGATATCACAGCATCTATCCCACACCAGCCCTCGTACCCACAGTTGATAAGGACGCTGCGCACTTTACACTCACTTGTCAGTGGGAATATTGTCGATACATGACGATACAGAACGACATCGGTCAACCATTGTTCGTCATCGGCCCCCCTCGATCAGGAACCACACTCGTACAACGTCTTCTGAACAGTTATGACGACATTCTCATTTGGGGAGAACATGAAGGAGTCCTATCCTTCATCGCAGATGCATTTTTCTGTGGAATGGAATCAAAAAACTTCCTCAAACCGTGTCAGCCGTCAGAACAAATGCAAAATAAAATCGCAACGCATGCATGGCCTGCCTGGCTAACATGGCTTGATGAATCACAGTGGGATGACTGCTTCAGGCAATTTCTCTCCTCGCTTTTTTCCCCAATGGACTTCCAGGATAAGCGCATATGGGGGTTTAAGGAAATCCGGTATGGCAGCAATAAAAAAGACAGAGCTTTGGATTTATTGCATGCCCTCTATCCCCACAGTATTTTTGTGTTTGTTGTCCGCAGCAGTTTTAACACACTAGCAAGCAGCAGGATCGCCTTTCCCACCAACTGCTCAGATGAGCAATTATTGAAAAACAAATGTAAGGAATGGCAACAACATGTCGAAACACTCTTGCAATGGTATCGGAACCCCCAATATCACAGCTATCTAATAAAATACGAAGATCTCATTGAAGAAGGAGGAGAATTCCTGTCTTTACTGCATTATTTAGGAAAAACACTGGGCCACATACAGAAACAGATGCTCCGCCCAGTGGCATCACCTGTAGGAAGCTCCTTCCTTGAGGATACCGGATTCAACTCGCGCTGGAAAACATTGCCTCTGTCGTGGCTGCACATCATCGATGAGTACACTGGGAAGCTCAATGATGCATTGGGATTGGCTAGGCCTCCCGCCCTTGCGCTTTCTACAGCTGCCATCACGACACATGCTGCTCAGCATTGATTCCCCCTGCACAAGCTATACTTCACAGCCTATGACAAGTGCACTTCCCTACGACGAAAAGTTCTTTGCGAGGCAGAGTGCTGGTTCGCTCCGCTCCGCAAAGCAGCTTCTACCGCATATCTTCAAGCTCACTGCACTGAGTTCGGTTATTGATGTCGGTTGCGGCGTGGGTACCTGGTTATCTGTCTGCTGGGATCACGGCATCACGGACATCCTCGGCATTGATGGCCACTGGGTGGATCCCCAAGCACTGCGTATCCCCCAGAAGTGCTTCCAGAGTGCTGATCTCACAAAACCATTTCCGCTGAAGAGAACGTTCGATCTTGCCCTCTCACTCGAAGTTGCAGAGCACCTCCCTCCGGAAGCAGCAGAAACCTACGTCGACACTGTTGCACGGGCGAGTCCTATCATCCTCTTCTCTGCAGCGATCCCCGGGCAAGGAGGCACCGATCACCAAAATGAGCAGTGGCCTGAGTACTGGTTGAACCGTTTTAATAAAAAGGGGTTCGTCGCATTTGATATTCTCCGGAAAGATGTCTGGAATGATGAGGCGATTGACTGGTGCTACAGGCAGAACATCCTCCTCCTTGTTTCAGAAGAGCATCTGCAATCACACCCTGCACTCCACCACGCTCTCGAGAAAGAACGTCTTCATACGAATATCCTCCCTCTCGTGCATCCTCTGAAGCTCCTGGAAGCGTTGAACCAAAACTCTAACTTGCAAAACTCCTGCAATACTTTTCAATCCCAACTTCAAGACACACGTGCAACATTGGAGAATGAGCGAAAAAAGGCCGTTGTCTTGAGAGAGAACCTTCAAAAAGAGGCTGTCATTTTGAGAGAGAGCCTGCAACATGCGCGGGCAAATATCATCCGTCTCACTGCCGAAAAAACTGCATTGCGTCTCAATCTCCACTCCATTCTCTCCTCTCAGACATATCGTTGCGCTGTGAAGGCACGTGATCGTCTGCGGAGAATCCCTGTGCTCTATCCTCTGGCACGGTCTGCGCTCCGCACATTCTTCCCTCATTAGTCCCTACTGTTCCCGAAATAGGTCAGAGAGAGAAGGCTCCCGCCTTCGCCAGCTTATCTCAGGGCTTCACTGCCATGAGTATTACTTGATGGCTCCCTCGTTTCTGCGCGTGCTCACGGCAACGACGATGGAACTCCTCTTCCCCCATCTGCTTCAACTCCTGAAGCGATGTCGTGACCCATTCATGTTGCAGTAATTCCACTGATTCAATGAGGAATCCTGCACCTCGGAAAAGATTACCGAGGAGCAAAGGATTCCACGTGTACAGATGCTGATTGATATCAGCTTCACGGTACGCTTGTTGGACACAATCATGCGGCACAACAATGATGGCACGCCCCCCCCCTGGCGCAACACCCGAAACATCTCACAGGCAATTGACCAAGGATTGTGTACATGTTCAAGAGCATGGCAGGAAATCACGATATCAATCGTCTCTGCACCAATGCAATCGAGGGACGGCTTCGTAGCAATGTCGCGGGCTGCCGCATCGCGGCGTGCATAAGGATTCACTTCAATGCCAACACGCTCTCTGCAGTTGAGATGTTTCAGCATCGCACCCCCACCACATCCGAAATCCAGCACGCTGCTGTCCGGAGTGATGTGCGGTGCAAACATGAATTGGTTCGCCAGTGCACCAAATTCTCCCATATCCCGTTGATAAGCGTAGTTTTCCCATACCGATACATCATGTAAGAGGACATGCTCCTATGAGCCACATGTCGTATCCAGTTCTTCCATTTGCCCAAAATATCATGAGTAGGAAACATCATTGCCAGATCGTACTACACTAATTGCCTGAAGATGACTATTACACATTATGAGTGAAGAAGGGTGTCGTACACTTCCAGGTAACGCTGTGCTTGCAGTTGTGGTGAGTATTCTGTTCTAGCTAATACCTGCGCGCAGATCCCCATGCGACGACGTTCTTCTGGATGCTCAAGCATCCAGAGCATCTTCTGTGCCAAGTCATCGCTGTTCTCCGGTGTTGCTAGCAGACCAGTTTCGCCTGGGAAAACCATATCGGGAATGCCCCCGACGCGGAACCCCACAACGGGAATGGCAGCTGCGAATGCCTCAAGAATCACATTGGGGAGATTATCCTGGAGTGATGGCACGACGAGGAAGTCCGCTGCATTGTAACAATGCGTGACACGCGCAGGATCGTTGAGATACCCAAGAGAATGGAAAGGGAACGGACTCTGCGACAGGAGTTTCACTGGGAAAGAGCCGAAAATCAAAAGAGAGAGCGACTGTGTGGATGTGATGATTTGACCGAGGCGTGCTAGGGCTTGCTGAAGGTACACAGCCCCTTTCCGCTGCCCAGTACCCATAGCGCTGAAGACCATGATTGTCTTTTCAGGCGGAAGACCAAGCACGCGCCGTGATTCTTCTCTGGAACAGGATGGGAACGCGGAAGATGGAATACTGTTTGGAATGACACTCACTGGGAATCCCCTGAGCAGGGTACTGCGCTCAGCACATTGGGCAAGCCACTTACTCGGAGTCGCCACATGGAGACGCTGTCCTGCAAATGCGCGTTGCTTGCGTTGCCAAATACGGCGCGTGACATCCTGTTCTACGAGCGATTGCAGTTGCGGACAGGCTCCGCAGCATTGTTCGTATCGCGTACAGTTCGAAGCATAGTGACATCCGCCGGTAAATGGATTCATATCGTGGAGTGTCCAGACCATTGGCTTCCCTCGCACTCCAGCAAAAAAACTCAAGTAGTTGACATACTCTGCAATCCAGTGAAGATGGATGACATCAGCAGAACGTACAAGTTGGTGTCTTTCCACACGGTGCATTGTTCGATCATCGGTCATCTTTTCATACTTACTGCGCACTACACTCGAGCGAGACCAATCACAATCGCTACGCTGACGAAGGAGATTATTGCGGAGTCTGCCGAACGGCACATCTCTTGCCGGAACGAACTCCACAAGACCTTGCGCTGAAACATGTCGTTTGAGCACGAGCATATGAGACTGCACTCCAACATCGCGCAGCGCCTCATGGAGACCGCATGCGGCGTTACCAGCCCCGTAGATATCGATAGTACTAATGTGTACGAGCTGCATATTCTCAATGAGGCATATACCCTAACCGCATGTTAATCAGCGCTTTGTTGTAGTCATCCTTTAACGAATCGCTCCAATCGCGTTGGAATTGGAATAGTCCTTCTCGAAGGATGACAAAAGCTTTGGGCCCCAGTGCGTCAAAGGAGAACGCTTGATTCGTCCATTGTTTCTTCCATTGTGCAAAATGGAAGAGAAGGGCCGGCTTGCGACTGCATGCATCTAAGAGATTACCCTCATACCAGTAATGCAAGCCCCCATGACGGTCATGTCGCTGAAAGGTATCGTCTAAGCGTAATCTTAATTCCCCTCGCGCTGCGAGCTCCTGTACAGTCTGTGTGAGATAGTACTCGTCGAATGAGTAGGGTTTCCAAGTATCAGAGAACACAACAGCATGCATATCATTCTTCTCGTAGAATCGTAGGAGTTCAGGAGTTTTGCGATAGATTGTAAACGGTCCATTCAGGCGGAGGCCGTACGAAGAAATCACGTCGTATTTATCGAGGATCTCTCGCGTGAGAAAATATCGGATGTCACCGAAAACAACATCCAAATCGCAATGACCCCAAAATGTATACGGAGAAAGACACTCCTCAAAGAGCCTCCCATATGTACATTTAAAATCACAAAACTTTCGGAGGAACTGTGGATGTACTTCAACCTGCAATCCCAAGCGCTCCGAGGCCAAGCGGTTGAATGCGGGGAGATCAAGTGAAAGATACTGTATATTCCAAGGCGCCCCCGAGGGGAGAGGCTCTGAGCCAACCAGGAGCCAGTGAATTGTGGGGTTGTAACGGCAGGTTTCGTAGAAGAAACTCATCCATTGAGGCCATTGACCAATGTATAAGGCAATGAGACAGATAGATGGTTTCCCGGGCATACTCGCCGACAAGACATGCTCAGGTATTTCTGCTGCTTCTCGAACACCCTGGACGCTCATCCTGCTTTCATGCCAGCGCTGCATGGAAGGATTTGTCTGTATTTGCATCGGAGAAGATGGCACAACGAGTCCTCGTGCAATGGAGAATTGTCTCACTCTACGTCGCACACATCTGGGCAACTGAACTCCCTTCACGAACGGAGGTAACCACGCAACGCCGAGATAGTGATGCATGAACCGACGTGCAATGCGTTGCACCCTTAGCATGAAACGCTTGATCACAGTCACCGTGCGCAGGTGCCACGGAAGAATGCGCTCATGTTTATGAATTTTTTCTGCCACCCGAATTCCACAGCGATGTTGTTGAATATCCTCATAAGTCTTCGTCCCAGGGAAAAACCGAAAGTTCCCCCACGTTTCTTCAACGTATACACAATGTGCAGCACGTGCAGCGCGAAAAATGAATTCCACATCCATCGTATAATCGTCAGTTTCATCATAAAGTCCAATGAACTCATGGAGCGAACGATGGTAGAAGTACGAGGATGGATTGCATGGGAACGGATACACCTGTGGCCCTTGAAGGAGATCAGTAATACCGAGACGAGTGGGCCGATCAACGCGCAAGAGCACTCCTCCCTTCAGCCAAATATTGCAATCTGCTGCAACAAAACTTGGATTGGGGAGGTGCTTGAAGAGTTCACTCACTCTCTTCAGCACTCCCAGCCCGTAGTAGTCATCATCATTGAGAATGCCCAGAACATCACCCGTTGCCATAGAAATGCCCAGATTCATCGCTGCTGACTGTCCCAAACCCGGCCGGGAGAGCAGCCTCACGTGCGAATGCCTCTCTGCAAAGCGCTGAATATATTCGAGTGTGCCGTCCGTTGATCCTCCATCAACAACAATGTGTTCTATATCGGGGTATCCTTGTGTAGCAACGTTCCGCAAGCAGAAGTTGATATAGTCAGCTCCATTGAGCACCGGCGTGATGATGCTGATCTTTACGGACATACCAAGGAAGAGAGTATGAAGGAAAATGCATGACCTACAAACCACTCACACTACGTGGTTTCTCGGCAGCAATGAACGTCTTGATGCTTAAGCCCGCTCACGGGAGAGCGTGCCATGCAGCGGAGAGCCAACGGATCGAAGACACATTGCATCCATTGATCCTTATTCCCGAACACCGCACAACGGTGCGGAACTCCACGTGTAGATCCGACAATCACCGGCTCCCCGGCAGTGCATTGCGCAAGGATGGCATTGATGCTCCCCGGCGTGAGAGTGCACCCCGGCGGTAGCCACCCCACGATAGCACCGAGCACCCGATCAAAAGCACGGCGAACAGTGTCTCCTTCCGATGCATGCACCAATCCCGCAAGATAGCGCTCATAGCGCTTAATGAGCGGACTAATGCCGGCATCCACTTCCCCAACGAGCAGGTACTCAAGATTCATGTACCTTTGTTGCAACACGCTTAGGATGGTCGCCTCTAGCTCCGCAGGATGAGCCTGTGAAATTGGTGTCACGATCGAGAGACGTGGTTGACGTGGGCAGGGTGCAGGCATTGTTTGCCCGGCACCATGCATCCAGGAGAGGCTCTCAATGGTGAATGTGGCATCTTCGACAAACCGTAATTTCCGTGTTTCTTTCTGGCCGTTGAAGATGGCGTCGCAATTCATGAAGATCTCTCGTCTTCCACCAATCACATGACTGTAGTCGTGATTCTGATGAATGACCGTGAGTTGTCCTGTAGCATCAATAACAGGAAGCCCATGCTCGAGCGCCTCATAGACAAGGCGCCCATCCCATCCCGCACGCCCGACGACGAACGTCGGGATCCAGGCGAGAATTCCACGCGGAAATATGAAGATATCAATGCCACAGAGCCGACCTTCCATCGTCCCGCTCGCATGTACTGATGCCCGTAGGACCCATCGTTGATCGTGCGTGCTGAGGTCAATGTTACCCGCAACGTCGATGTTCCAACGACGGGCTATGGTCAGTGATCGCGGTACCGTTGCACGAATGGTTTGCAGAATCTCTTCTAGTTCCTCGTGCAGAAGAATAATATCCGCATTCACATACACGTAGAAGTCCGCAATGATCATCTCTTGCACCTGTTGAAAAGCATCGCTCACAAGCGGAACACCTGTACCGTTCGGACTGCATGCGACTGTCGGACAATGTCGAATGTGCAGATCCTGGCAAACTTGGGCACACCCAGGTTCATCCCCAAAAATCACCACTTCTGCATCCGTGGCCTTCCAGCTGCGCAGAGCATTTTGTTGAATGATACCTACTTGTCCGTGGAAGGCCTTTGGGATGGAGAAGATGACAAGCGTAGGCACAGTTGTAGTGTATCGAATATCGCAGTTGTGCCAAGTAGTTAGTACTTCTTCTCTGTACACAATTACTACACAACCCCTGCATCACCACTTCACTTCTCGGTATCATCTCTTCGTGATATGTAACTTCTGTAAAAAAGAGCCAAGCCGGTTGATCATTTTACGACGTTGTACGGCACAGAGAGACCGCACCTTCCAAAATGTCTCCCGCAGAGCGCTATCTATAAATCTCAATCCCCTACTATTTCGCTGTAGATAGAGTGCATGAGACCCATATTGAAGTGACATGTATATCTGCTCAAAGTACTTCATCCACACAGTTGTGTAGATCCTTTTCACATACACATGATCCTTCAGGAGAGTACGGATTGCGGAATCTGAGCAAACCCTGTACTCGTAGAGGGGCTCTGGGATGTAGTGAAACTTCCAACCACGTGCTGCTGCAGCAAGCCATAATCCCCAATCTTCGAAGCCACACATCTCACTATCGTACCCACCAACATCCTGCCACACTGTTTTCCGGAAAAGCGCACAGGTATCGATGTAGTTCGTGAGCATCAGCCGGTTTAAATCAAAACGCCCTGCCCTATACCATTTCTCTTGCTCGCCAAACCACCATGCATCGCTGTATACCACTCCCACGCGTTCATGTTTATCAAGAATACGCACACCTTTGATGATGTATTGAGGAGCCACACGATTGTCAGCATCAAGAGCAAAGATGTAGCGACCATGGGATGCTCGGATTCCCGCATTACGGGATGCTGGTTGACCCTCGTGCGGACGCACAATGACATGGTGCCCCTTTGCTTCCATCTGCTTGAATACTTTTCTCGTGAGCTCATCGGTAGAACCGTCATCGATAATGATGATCTCCAGAGGCACACTATGACATCGTTCAGCACTCTCTACCGCTTCTGGCAGGTACTGTCCGTGGTTAAAACAGGGGATAATTACAGAAACAACAGGATCATGCATAACAGATGGGAAGCTTAGTACAAACATAGCTGAAGTACACCACTGCTATCATGCTGTCAGGACTCGTTCTCTTCGTTCAAGAGCATAACTGGAGTGAGGTTTGCGGTCGATGAGAACTGTGGGGTCGGCACCTGGCTGGTTGCACGATTTCTCATACGCATCGAGAACTTGGATGGGATCACCTTCCATTCGTAAACTTCCTTGCTCTAACCACAATACCCTGTCGCATATTTTCCTGAGCAAGTCGGAGTTGTGACTCACTTGGACCACAGCGATATTACTTTTTATTAATTGCTCCATTGCTTCCTGACTTTTCTTCACAAACCATCCGTCCCCCGCAGAAAATACTTCATCGAGTAGCAGTACCTGTGGTGCAGAATGCAGCGCAATAGAGAAACATAAGCGAGCTCTCATACCATTGGAACACTGAAAGAGCTGAAGATGTTCGTATCCTGTGAGCTCTGCGAATTCCAGGATCGAGTCAAAAGCCTCTTCTATCATCTCTCGTGTCATGTTGAGAAGGGTTCCCTGAACATAGATATTGTCCCGCAGTGTCATGCGTTGTTGCATCCCCGACCCCAGATCAATCAGAGAAACTAATCTCCCTTTGATCTCCACTTGCCCCACGCTCGGACGGTAGATCCCCGCGATGAGACGTAGTAGAGTGCTTTTCCCGGAGCCATTTCTCCCCACGATACCCACAACTTGACCTGCACGAACATCGAGAGATATACCCCTCACCGCCCACAGATCAAAAGAGTGATCCCACCCGTTCGCCCATGCAACGATTTTGGTGAAGAGCGTACCGTGAGGATCAATACGAAAGCGCTTGTGTAAATCTTCTGCGTGAATACCAATAGTGGATGCTAGTGCGTTCATAGATATTCTGCAAGATGAGGGGAGAGCTTTCGAAAGATAACATATCCAATCATAATGGAAACACAGGAAAAAAGTGACAGGATGACGAAAGATTTTACTTCGGGGGCTTGCTGATAGAGAATGATTGATCGCGAGAGTGCGATCATATGATACATCGGATTGAACATGTTTAATTTCGATCCTGGACCCGTCTCAGTGAGTGCATAGAAGATGGGTGTTGCGAACCACCATACACGCAGTAATAACGACCAAATTTGATCCAGATCACGGAAATACACGTAGAAGACAGAGAGTGCGAATCCCACTCCAAGAACGAACAGATACTCCAAGAAGAGGAGTATGGGAAGGAAAAACCAGAAAGGAGAGAAGAGATTGAAGAACAGGCAGATCATCAACAGCACTACCAGCGATACGCAGTGCATCACAAAGACAGAAAATACTTGCGATATGACGATGGCATCTCTGCTCAGTGGAAGACTTTTGATGATGCTTCCACTGGATACCATGCACCTCAGGCACATCATGCTGCCTGTATTGAAGAAATCCCAGACAAGAATGCCCAAAAAGAGATACAGAGGATAGAGAGAGATATCTCCTCCCAATCTGTGTTGAAATACCAGGAAGAGGATGATGAAGGAGAGTATCGGACCAAGCATGTACCACAAGAAACCAAGATAACTCCCTTCATTCCTGAGAATGAGGTGAGCCCTCGTAAGCTGGATAATGAAATTCATTTGCCTGCGCACCATCGAGAAAGACAGATGTTTCATGTCAATCATGGTACAGAACTTACTAATGTGGAACCATCCTAAAAAACATCCCTAACTGCTACGGTTCCCCGCGCAAAAAGATAATGAAACGATAGTATGAGAAGAACCCCATGTACTTCCAGCATCCCTCAAGGTAAGCTTTTTTCCATGATCTGGGTGGATCAAATCGTCGAGGAAATTGCTACGCGGTTCCATGACAAGATTGCTGAGGGGAAACCACTCATCATCAGAGATGAGAAGACGCTCTCCGGCCGCGTGCATGTGGGGTCCCTGCGCGGCATCGTCATTCATGGACTCGTCTCTCAAGTCCTCTCCATGCGAAATATCCAGAATACGTTCAAGTTCGAGCTCAACGACTTCGATCCCATGGACGGCTTACCTATCTACGTGGATCAGGAGCAGTATCGACCGCACATGGGCAAACCTCTCTTCGCCGTCCCCGCACATGAACCCGGTGCGGAAAACTATCCCATGGTATTCGGTAAAGAACTTCAACGAGTGGTCGAACCACTCCGCTTACCCATCGAGTACTACACTCTTCGCCCTCTCTACGAAACGGGGAAATTCAATGAAGTGATCCGCGAAGCGCTCGATAACGCAGAGAAGATCCGGACGATCTACTACGAGGTGAGTAGAGGAAAGAAGGCTGATGATTGGCACCCTCTTAGTGTCATCTGTGAGCAGTGTGGGAGGGTCGGGACAACTCAGGTAACCGGATGGGACGGCGAGAAGGTTCACTACACATGCAAAGAGCATTATGTGAAGTGGGCTGAAGGTTGCGGGCATCGAGGCTCTATAAGCCCCTTCGATGGGAATGCCAAGCTCCCCTGGAAAGTGGAGTGGCCTGCAAAATGGAAGGTTCTCGGTGTAGACGTCGAGGGGGCGGGGAAAGACCACTATGCCGCAGGAGGGTCACGCGAAATCGGTCGACGGATCTCCGAGGAAGTCTTCCACAATCCGGAACCCCTCAATATCCCGTACGAATTCTTCAACTTCAAAGGGAAGAAGATGAGCGCGAGTAAGGGGCTTGGAGCATCAGCGAAGGAAATTGCCGATCTCCTCCCACCGACACTATTGAAGCTTCTCATGATTCGCAAAGTTCCAAACCAGCCCATCGACCTCGATCCAGAAGGAGCAACCATCCCCACACTCTTCGATGAGTATGATCGTCTCGCCGATCACTACTTCAGGCGTCATCCGGAACCCTACGAGGGGTACGCACGCACGTTCCAGCTCACACAGATCGATCCGATTGTACCGCCGAAAGACCTCTGGAAGATGCGCTTCACGGTCTTGAGCTTCATCCTTCAGATGCCACACTTAACACTCAGAGAAGAAGCAGTAAAGCTCAAAGGATCTCCACTGAATGCCGATGAGTTCGCCGCTCTTGAGGAGCGAGCCAAGTACGTGCTCCCATGGCTGAAGAACTACGCACCAGAGGAGTTCATCTACAAGATTCTCAAGGAACCACTGAGTGATTTGAAGTTGGATCCCGCACAAGTGACAGCGCTGAAGGCACTGAAAACCGCACTCGCTTCCCCCTCTCTTGTATGGGAGGGTGCACCGATCCACGAGACGATCCACCTGGTGAAAGCAGAGCAAGCTATAGAGCCAAAGAACCTTTTCCAGCCGCTCTACCAATTGTTCCTCGGACGAACGAGCGGACCGCAGGTTGGGTGGTTTCTGAGTACGTTTCAGCGGGAAGAGGTCCTACGGCGCATCGATGCTGTAGTATCATAGGTCCATGAGTACCACTCCTCTCCTCCAACACGCTGAATACGGCTACATGCTTCCCGAAGCACACAATCTCCTCACGCAGCACGCCGACAAGATTCGCGAGCACCTCATTGCCACTGGTGCTGCAATGGAAGCACTCGCGAAGCGCTTCGGTGGAGACCCCCAAACATGGAAAGTCGCTGGCATGCTCCATGATTTAGACTGGGACAAATTGGAGAAGGATATGGAAGAGCACTGTGGCGAGACGCTCGAAGAACTCCTGAAAACCGTGAAAGCACCACAGGAGCTCCTTGCTGATATCCGCGCACACTACGCCGAGAAGTACGGTGCAGCACACCCCCTCGAGAGCATGCTACGCAAGTGCTTGTACTGCGTTGATGAGCTCACAGGACTCATCATCGCTGTAGCACTGGTGCGACCCAGCAAGAAACTTGCGGGTGTCGAGGTGAAGAGTGTGAAGAAGAAGATGAAGGAGAAGAGCTTTGCTGCACAGGTGAACCGCGAGCAGATCCTGCGGTGTGAAGAGCTCCTGGGGATTCCCCCCGATGAGTTCATCAGCATTACGCTCGAAGCGATGAAATCAGTTGCAGGGGAAATCGGACTGTGAACCCTTCAAATCCGAACACAGGTATGGAGGCTCAGTGAGACATCATGAGCCGCTTGAGCTTCGGTTTGATTCTGAAGCCGAAGCGCTTTAGGTAATACAAGGTTTTCTTCTGGAATGACAGTGTACCAAGGTACTTTCGGATGATGCGATCCTTGCGGAACGCGGCTTGCTTGGTGACGATGCAGGACTCGTACGTCTTGCACCCGGGATATAAGTGAAAGTTTCCCCACGTCTCATTGACATACTGGACGTTCGCCACTTGCACTGCACGGAGGATGAATTGGTAATCCATGGTATAATGGTCTTCGGTATCGTAGAGACCGATAGCCTCGTGGAGGGATTTGTGGTAGAAGTACGCGCAGGGATTGGCCGGTCCTTTGCGGCTTGCAAGAATATCCGTGACAGTGAGTCTGGAAGGACAGTTCACCTCGCTGAGCACTCCTCCATCTAGCCAGATGTTACAGTTACCAACAAGGAGAGATGGTTCCGGGAGATGCCGGAAGAGTTCTGAAACACGCGCCAGTACGCCGGGCTCGTAGTCATCATCAACATTGAGGAAGGACACGATACTGCCGCGAGCCATCGCCAACCCCTTGTTCATTGCGTCAGATTGACCGCTATCTGGCTCCGATATCCAACGAACATATGCGTATTTCCCTGCGTACTCCATCACCACTTCCACCGTCCCATCTGTCGAGCCACCGTCGATGATAATGTGTTCAATACCATCACACTTCTGGTCGATGACATTCTGGAGACAAGCCCGAATGAACGGTTTGCCATTCCTGACGGGTGTGATGATCGAGAGCATGTGAAGCTATAGTGTATCGTATAATTGCCCGCGTAAAATAGCAGAACACTGTATGCTACGTCCCCATGGATGGAGATCCTGATCAACGGAGGATTGTGAAGAAATGGCCCAAGATCACGTTTGGGATCATCGTCCTCAACGGCGAACCATTCACGCGTTACTGCCTGCGCTCGCTTTATCCTTTCGCGCACAAAATCATCGTCGTCGAAGGTGCGTGCAAGTCTGCTGCGTGTAACGCAACCCCCAATGGACACTCCCGGGATGGGACACTCGATGTTCTTCGGCGCTTCAAAGCAGAGGAGGATCCTCAGAATAAAATCCAGATCATCACCAAAGAAGGATTTTGGACAGAGAAAGATGAAATGTCGAGAGCGTACACTCGACAAGCACAGGGTGAGTACATCTGGCAGGTCGACATCGATGAGTTCTACAGAGCAGAGGACATGGAAAAAATTCTCACCGTGCTCCGCGACGACCCGAGAATCACCGCCATCTCTTTCCCCCAAATCTCTTTCTGGGGGGGATTCGACTTCTATACGGATGGTTTTTTCCTGAAGGAAGTCGAGCATTGGTCGCACAGGATTTTCCGCTGGGGAGCAGGGTATAGGTACTGTTCCCATCGACCACCAATAGTGGCAGATACACAGGCTAGAGACTTACGAAAGGTTCGTCCTCTCAACGCGAGGGATATGAAGCGAATGGGTGTTTATCGTTACCACTATTGTCTTCTCTTCCCTCACCAAGTCCTCGAAAAATGTCGATACTACGATGCTGCACAGTGGACAGTGCGTGCGCAGATGGAACAGTGGGCTCAACAGACATTCCTGCAGATGAAGCATCCGCTTCACGTGCACAACGTCTATACCTATCTCAGCTGGCTCGAGCGTTTTCGAGGGGCACATCCGGAACAAGCCCAATGCCTACGACAAGATATATTGAACGGTACGGTCCACACCCCTCAACGAGAGACAGAAGATATTGAACAGCTCTTGCGCTCCCCTCTATATAGCACAGAGGTATTTTTGTTGAAGATACTTCTTCGCTTCTATCCTACGTGGCTCGCCACGTACAAAGTGGAAATGGATATCACCCGGCAGCTGCGTCAGCAGTTTAAATGAGGAAACCGGACCCCTGTGAAGAGAGGTTCTCTCCTGATAAACTCATCATATTACAATTTGTCACCGTCTATAAAATGGCTTCCACCAACACATTTCAAGAATTACTTCCAAGCGCACCCGTACAAGTGAACCTACCTACCTGTTGTTATCTTCCCTTACCACATCAGACTCGAACAACAGTGAGTGGTTTTGTGTGTGCGGATGAGGGGGAGAGACGCGTGTGCGTACTGTGCCCCAATCAGAATGCCTACTCAGAGACATTCATACGCGCGCATATCCGTTATCTCCCAGCACATGTCCGCGTCATCTACGGCGGCTGGTTCCCGCTCGTCATAGACACCGGAGAGCTGCTCCTAGACTATCTGTCTCCGCTCCTGAAAACTATCCATCGACATGTAGGCAGGACAGCGAAATTTACAGCTACACTCTTCAAGGAACATGCTCTTCGTACATTCCTCCGGGAAAATTGTATTGATGTCGTCCTGGCAGAGTACGGACCCACAGCAACCAAGGTATCGCGCGCGTGTACACATGCACATGTTCCATACATCGTATTCTTCCATGGCTTCGATGCCTTCCACGAGAATACATTGCGAATATTCGGAAAATCCTATCAAAGAGTTTTCACCGATGCTGCGGCGATCATTGCTGCAGGACATGCCCTCGGTGAGCAACTCGTCCGTTTAGGTGCTCCACGAGAAAAAATCCACTGCATGCCAGCTTCCGGCGTCGATCTCTCACTCTTCTACGGCGCTGATCCTTCCTCTGCTCCACCACACTTCTGCGCCGTGGGGAGATTTGTAGAAAAAAAAGCTCCTCACCTCACCATTCAGGCATTCTCCGCCGTGAAACGGCAGAGTGCAGATGCTCACATGACCATGGTAGGAAACGGTCCACTCCTTGAACAGTGCAAAGAATTGGTGAAAACGTTGCATCTTGAAAAGGCCATCACTTTCCTCCCACCACTTCCCCATGAAGAAGTGGCACGTCTCATGCGTTCTGCACGAGCTTTCGTGCAGCACTCGGTCACTGCACAGACTCCTGGAAATAGAGGCGATTCCGAAGGTATCCCCATCGCCATAGTGGAAGCGGCAGCATCTGGGCTTCCAGTGGTCTCGACTCGTCATTCAGGCATCCCCGAAATAGTCACCGAGGGAGAAACAGGATTCCTCGTTGAAGAAAGGGATATCAATGGCATGACGGAGTACATGCTCCAACTTGCGCGTGATCCGGCACTGGCAGGAAAGATGGGGCAAGCTGCCCGAGAAAGAGCGCAGAAAATATTCTCCATGGAAGCGCTTATCGCTCGGCTGTGGCATATTTTTGAAAGAGTTTTGTGAATCATTTCCACCCTACGACTCCTCACTCATCACCTCCTCGTAGAGCCGCAAGTACTCCTTGCCTGTTTTCTCCGCTGTAAAACGTTGGAGTATGCTCTCACGAGCTCTCGCGCGCATCGCCTCCCTCTGATGCGCACTGAGATCAAGAAAAGCACCCACCCTGGCAGCCAGTTCCTGGGCATTGCACACTGGAAAGAGAAAACCGTTCTCCCCGTTTTGCACCTGTTCAGGAAGACCTCCCACCGCAGAGGCGATGACAGGCGTCCCACATGCGAGGGATTCCATGACCGTCAAACTACAATTTTCCTCAAACGAGGGGACAACGGTGACATCAGCTGCACTCATGCAGTGGGACATCTCCTCTTCATTGTAGATCATCCCCAGTTTGTACAGGGGGAGGGATATCCCAGAGAGATTGAACGTAGCCCTACCGAAGACAATGATACCAACATCGATGAGCGTGCGCTCCTGCGAGAGGATGGAAAGTGCTTTCTCAAAACATTTACCCCCTTTATTCACCGCATCGTACTCCGAACCAAAGCAAAGGAGAGTCTTATCGCTCGGTAATTTCCATCGCAATCTGGCAAGATCTTTCGGCCGTGGCAGGAAGATTGTGGTATCGACCCCGTGCGGGATGTGACATTTCGGAAAACTCCTGAGGAGTGACTGCTCCAATCCCACGTTCTTGAACATCCATAAGCTCGGTGCCACGATGTGCATGCGCTGGCCAGCGAATGCCTGTTCCATGCGCCTAGAAATTCCCCTCAGCCAGGAACGCATGAAAGAGCGCAAAAGGTGGCTTGATCGTCTCTCACACAAGCACTGTTCATAACCTTGCTGATCAGTGAGAAGATGCCATCCGCCGAGGAATGCGTTGCAGTCATGCAGTGTCCAGATAATCCGCTTCCCCCTGATTGCTCTGAAGAATGAAGTGTAATCCACAAAATCCGTAATCCAGTGCAGGTGTATGATGTCAGCTTCACGCACGAGTGGATGGTCACTAATGTCGAATCCTATGCGATCGTCGGAGAAGTACGTGAAGGTATCCGGTAGCACCGACTTGTACATGGACAACTTCACATTCTTCCACACCTGTGCCAGCGCATAGCGCCGGGTGCTCCTTAGTGTATGGATGTGTACGCTCGTGCTAGCAGACCCTCTTCGCACGAGCACGGAGGAATGTACGCCGAGGGCCATGAGGCTTTTGTGAATACGGCATGCTTCCCTCCCAGCCCCACTGAAATCATTCTCTACGATGTGAACAACGCTTATCGCCATCCAGATAATCTTACAGGAGTATGCCACAGAAGGGGGATGCTACAGACAATGTGTCATGAGCCCCTTCACAGCTCAACGAGTGCTTCTTTCTCCGGCATCATCACTTCTACAGTACGGACATGACGTATGCGCTCTGCAAATGGACCCATTTCATCTGTTTCGCCATGCACCAATATCACGGTTTTTAGCCCCTCAACGCTACGGACAAGCTTGTCGAGATCCGTCATATCCGCATGACCGGAGTACGCATTGATGTACCGCACCTGGGCGCGTTTGGCATACATGCGATCGAAGATCTTCACCTCCGTGATATTCGGATCAACAATCCTGCGCCCGAGGGTTTGTTCCGCCATGTATCCCACAGCGAGAACTGTGTTCTTGGGATCTTCGATCCCATTGCGCAGGTGGTGACGGATCCTCCCTGCCTCGCACATTCCCGACCCCGCCATAATGATCATGGGGCCCGGCATTCCATTGAGTGCCTTGCTTTCCTCTGCGCTCTCAGTGAATTTGACGAGTGAGAACTGGAATGGGTTGTGGGCACGCGAAAGAAATTGCTCATACATCTGTTGGTCGTAGCATTCGGGATGCTTCATGAACACCTCGGTAACACGCGATGCAAGCGGAGAATCAATGAAGATTGGCACCGCCGGAATCTCCTTTGCGTCCCAGAGCAGGTGAAGATCGTAGACAATCTCCTGTGTCCTCTCGAGAGAGAAGGCCGGAATCAGGACCTTCCCACCGCGTTTTGCCGTCTGGCACACTGCGTCACGCAGGTGCTGCTTTGCCGAAGAGATGTCCTCGTGAGGACGATTTCCGTACGTGCTCTCGCAGATCAACGTTTCGACCGGAGGCATGGGCTGCGGATCGCGGATAATCGGAAGGGTGCTCCTGCCCAAATCACCGGTGAACCCCAGGCGGTGCGTCTTTCCTCGTTCTACGATCTCCAGTACCACCATTGCGGCTCCAACAATGTGACCTGCTTCAAGAAACTGCGCACGAACTCCTTCGCAAACCGGAAACCATTCCCCGTAATTCTTCCCCTGAAAAAGCTTCATGCAGTCCAACGCATCCTGCTGGGTGTACAGAGGCCCATCGTAGGGAATCATGGATTTCTTGAGGTGTTTACGAAAATACTCTTCGTCTTTCTCTTGGATGTATCCACTATCCTGCAACATGACCTCTGCGAGATCACGTGTCGCATACGTACAGTGTACGGCTCCTTGATATCCCTTTTTGTAGAGGAGGGGAATCCTCCCCACATGATCCATATGGGCATGGGTGAGGATGACCGCATCAATGTCGGAGGATGGATCAAAGGAGAACGTTGCGTTCTTCACGGCTGCCTCTTTGCGCTTGCCCTGGAAGAGCCCGCAATCGAGGAGAACCCGTTTAGCCCCGGCAGAAGACTCTACGCAAATTTCGTGGCAGGTCCCTGTGACCTCCTGCGCCGCTCCGTGGGGAATGATCTTCATGTTGTACTTCTATTATAGCCCAACAGAGGCCAAAAGTGCAGCTTTCTCCTGCGGCGTAATTACGCGCAATTGCCCGGGTTTGAGCGAACGGTCTTCCAGAGTCGTTATACGGATGCGCTGCAACTGCGTCACGGGGCATCCTACCTTTTGACACATGCGACGAATCTGCCTGTTTTTCCCTTCTGTAAGGGCTAAACGGAATTTCGTAGGTTCGATTCTGCGCACGAGAGCAGGTTTGGTTTTTACACCGGAGAGAGTGATCCCCTCCTGGAGCTTCCGCAATTGCCCATCGGTGATCGCATGCGCAACGGTCACTTCGTATTCTTTCTCATGATCGAAGGATGGGTGCGTAAGACGATACGCCAGCACGCCGTCATTCGTAAGGAGCAGGAGCCCCGAGGTTTCCTTATCAAGCCTTCCCACAGGGAAAACTGTCCCCCGCAAGCGCTCTGGAAGAATATCCAGCACGGTCGTCTGCCCGTGCCGCGATGCATTTGTGGTCACAATACCAACAGGTTTATGGAGGAGGTAATAGAGGAGTTCTTTTCTTGCCTCGATCACCGATCCGTCCACTGCGACCGTATCTGTTTCCGGGTCAGCCTTGTCACCAAGTTTCGCCGTGCGTCCATTCACCGTAACGAGGCCGGCAAGGATGTACTCTTCTGCCTTGCGGCGCGAGCAAATGCCGCGAGCTGAGAGAATCTTCTGCAAGCGCTCCTGCATGGCACGAGTGTAGCGGGCCAAAGGAGGCTAACGAAAGATAGGAACAGGAAAATCCCGCTGCTGCTCTGCCTTTCCTATTGCCCGTAGAGCGCTCTCCATGAGGGAATGAGGAAACGGTTGACGAGCATGCCTGTGCTGAGCATCCAACGTAATTGCAGAGGAAGTTCTTGAGCTTTTCCCGTACGTTCAAGGAGCGCGCGCAGCGAAGCAACCGACTGCTGATCATTGAACCGTTGATAGTCGCGAAACGACCTTGCACGCCATGTGCGACTATCGCCGAAGTGGAAGGTGAGATGCTCACGGCGATACGCACGGTATGCCGTTGACAGAGCAATCATGCTGCAGAGGAGAGGCAATTCTACGTGTCCGATTCCGAGACAATTGAGCCCCAGGATAAACGAATCCAGCTTCTCCCTACGAAAAACAAAACAATCGTACCCGGGATGCGGTTTGCCCTCCTCTTCATACAACAGCGATAAACCTTCGCTGGTATTGTGTTGTCGGCTTCGTATGGTTCGACGATTGATGGTACATGCATCAATTCCCTGGCCAATCTGCTCTGCAACAAAGCGGTAGAAGTGCGGCATCAAGCAGATATCCACATTCGTATAAATGAGGTAGGAAGCGCTTGTTGCAGCAGCCGCACGCTCGAGTATGTCACAGAGGAGTGGGAGCTTGCGCCGCTCACGAAAAATCCCCATGTCGAGGACGGAGCGATCCAGGGGGGAAGTTCCCGAGAAATCAGAGGGAAGAGCCGAAGCATCCTCTGGGAATGTTACCGCGAGAAATTCTACGGATACCGTACCTGCTGCAAGCGCACGGGCACGACGCATGCTCTCGAATACAACTGGCTGTGCAACAGCGAGTTCAGACCCAGGGGATGCCAAAAAGGGCGAGAGGACATGCGCTATGGTTAGCATGCGTTTGAGGATGGAGAAACCTCCAGTCTGTCACTCCTGCGGTACAACCAGTGAAAACTTACGCCAGTGACGATGAGGAGTGGCAATGCGCTCCAGAGCCCCTGCATGCCCACAACCATACCCAGGTTCTTCATCATGGTAGTTCCGTCCTTGAAGAGCGGAACATAGTGCGACCATATCGGAGCCGTCGCAAGTGAAGGGGGCATGGTATTGAGAAATGTTGCTGTGCCCATGAGGAAGAGAGAAATCGCGGCCATGAACCCGGCGAATAGACGAAATTCCGCCGCTCCCAGTGCGGCGGGAACCGCCAGCAGGGGGATGAGAGGGGTGAGATGACGCATCCCAAGAGCCGCGCCCCCGAACCAGTAGTAATTGGCAGAGAATGCGATGCTATACAGGAGCACCGGGGAAATGCTGCACCAAAAGAATTTTCTTTCCCGCCGGTAGAGATGAGTGAATCCCGGAAGTGTAAGGACAAGGAATGGCGTCCAGAAGAATAAACCTCTGTACTGACTGAAGAGCATGGCGAAGAGTACGTCGAATTTTGGCAAACCAAAGCCAAAAATCCTTAATTCATTCTGGTGCAATAGCCCCAGTTGATCCAGTGCGACTTGACCGTATCCCAGATGCAATGGAGAACCCGTGACCAAGAAGTTGTTGAGAGGAATAAGGAGCATAGGCAATGATGCAGCGAGCGCAAAGCGCAGTGCCCTGCAACGATGTTCCACAAGAAGCACCACAAAAATGCACCCAACGATCAGTATGAATGGGTACTCGCTCGCAACGGCAAAGCCGCAGCATAGCCCGGCAATTTCGATATTCCAGCGCGCAAGCACGCCGCGAATCATATCCGCAAACAAAGCCCATAGAGCAATGGCGAGAAGCCCTGCAACCGCGGCGTGCGAGAAGAGCATCGTGGCGTATGGGAACGGCAGAGATCCCAAGAAAAGGGCGAAGATCGCCATGAGAGCGATACGTGCCTCCACCCACTGTAGGAGGAGTAGGTAGAGGGCTACAGCCCCTAGCGCCGTAAGAATACCGACAGATCCCACTGTGGTTATCCATGATGAGAGGAGCCATCCTCGCGGACTATCGATATCCATGCCTACAGCCTTCAGTGCCTCGCTAGAGAAAACAAAGGCTGGAATCGCTAATACAACAATCCCCGGGGCCTTTTCGCTGTAGTAGTGGCCCCGCACGAACGCTTTGTCCTGCGTATTCTCATGATAGGAATCAATGCGTATCGTGTGTTCTTGGACGAGGGCGTGGAGCAAATCCAATCGAGAGACCTGATTCCAGCCATCCGCTCGATGCACGTAGGAATACGCGAAGAGGAACGTGCCAAAGAGAACAAAAAGGAACGCTCGATGCGGCATACTGGCGGCAACTATCGCACATTTCACTCTCTTCTAACAAGAAACCGCTCTCCTCAACGGAAAACACCATACCGAAAAAAATAATGAATAACATCGCGAAGCCAGGCTTTGCCTGGCTGGAGCGACACTTTTTTAAAGGGAAAGAGAGTCCATGAGAGAAAACCATAGGTTTTCTTTCATGATTAAAAACCCTTCAGTCCTGGCGTCGACCTACTCTCGCACCCCGCAAAGGGGAACTACCATCGGCGCTGGCGGGCTTAACTGCTGTGTTCGGGATGGGAACAGGTGTACCCCCGCCGCTCGAGACACCAGGACTGAAGGGTCTTGAAAAGGAGCAAAACGTGGCGCAAAGCATTGAGATACCTCAACGTGTGACCACGTCTTGCTCGCCATACGTGACATGTGAACAGTGCAAATAAGAAACGTTCAATCGCCCGTTCGTACCACTCGGCTGAACACGTTACCGTGCGTACACCTGTGGCCGATCGAACCGCTGGTCTTGCGGCGGGCTCTATGGAGAAACGCAATCTTAGGAGGGGCTTCCCGCTTAGATGCCTTCAGCGGTTATCCCTGCCGAACATAGCTATCCTACGTTGCCGCTGACGCGACAGCAGGTACACCAGAGGTTCGTCCACTCCGGTCCTCTCGTACTAGGAGCAGCTTCCTTCACGTTTCTATGTGACCACGGAGGATAGAGGCCAAACTGTCTCACGACGTTCTGAACCCAGCTCGCGTACCGCTTTCATTGGCGAACAGCCAAACCCTTGGGACCTTCTTCAGCCCCAGGATGCGATGAGCCGACATCGAGGTGCCAAACCGCTCCGTCGCTGTGGGCGCTTGGGAGCGATCAGCCTGTTATCCCTAGAGTAACTTTTATCCGTTGAGCGACACCCCACCCACGTGGAAAGAGTCATCGTAAAACGACTCAAGGTGCCGGATCACTATCACCGACTTTCGTCCCTGCTCGGCTTGTAAGCCTCACAGTCAGGCCCACGTGTGCGATTACACGACGACGCCGATTTCCATCCGGCGCTAGTGGACCATTGCGCGCCTCCGTTACGCTTTAGGAGGCAACCGCCCCAGTTAAACTACCCAGCAAGCACGGTCCTCGGTCCGCGGTTACGCAAACCGAGTGAGTGTTGTCAGAATGTGGAGGTGGTATCTCAAGGTTGGCTCCACCCGGGCTAGCGCCCGGGCTTCAAAGCCTCCCACCTATCCTGCATACACAGACCAGCAACACAATGCCAGCCTATAGTAAAGCTTCATAGGGTCTTTTCGTCCTTCCGTGATCAAGCCGGCATTTGTACCGGCACTGCAATTTCACCGGGCCTCGCGTCGAGACAGTGCCCAGACCGTTGTACCATTCGTGCGGGTCGGAACTTCACATTTCGCATGGGAAAACCTACGGTTTTCCCCTGCGGAACCCCTTTCCCTTTCAGTGGTGGCGCTCCAGAGCGGCAAAGCCACTCTTCGCGCATTATCTGATTAGCAAAGAGTTTGTTCCCGATTGTTTTTTATCAGTTACTCGATTTTGTAACCCCCCATGTCGCCATGGGGATCGGACTATATCATCATCACGGCGCAGTTCGCGGAGCGGACGGAGCCGGAGCGTGGCGTGTAGTCTCTGAGGAACCATCAACCTCTTGCCGTCACAATTTCATAATTGGCGGCCCGTAATCTCTGTGAGAGTTGGTTCATTTCCTCCACAAGTATTTCTGCATGAGGATCAAAACCTACTCTTCCTGAGATGGCAGTAAGACCTTTATCGAGGACATAAAGCTCTCGAAGTCTCGCTGCATCATTTTCCGTAAATGCCATATTATTGGAAAGGAAAGAAGTTTCCTGCTGATTGTCCGCAGGAGACACATTTTTACATTGACAACTCAATTCGTCAAGTAGTGCTCCATACTCGGATTTTCCAGCATACAGCCACGTTTTGCACTATGTATGCCATTCACGAGATTCCCTAGTGCTCACGCTTACGCGTGATTCGGGCAAGTGCTTATCGACCACCCGACAAGGAATTTCGCTACCTTAGGACCGTTATAGTTACGGCCGCCGTTCATCAGGGCTTAGATCAGGGGCATACACCCCTTCACGTGACCTTCTGACACTGGGCAGGCATCAGCCCCTATACATAGTCTTACAACTTAGCAGGGACCTGTGTTTTTGGTAAACAGTCGCCTGGGCTCTTTTGCTGCGGGCCCCGCAGATGCGGGGTCAGCCCTTATCCCGAAGTTACGGACGCTATTTTGCCGAGTTCCTTAACGCGAGATGACCCGTTCGCCTTGGTCTACTCGACCACCCCACCGGTGTTGGTTTACGGTACGGTCTCCTGAAGCTCTATGAGCGATGGTTTTCTTGGAAGCAGAAAGTGTCAGACTCGCTCCGCGAATGCGGAGTAATTGGGATATGCCGTCAGCTCTCCCGAGGGATTTGCCTCCCGGGATCAACGCTTTCGACGTTCCACATGCAGTCAATACACACGCTCTGGACTTCCCGCTCCGTCACACCGCTCCTGGAATGACAGTATCCTTTTCCGCAGACATACCGTGCACCATTCTAGACTCCAAATTGAAGTCCACAATGGTGCACAGCAGAGGCCGGCGAAACTATCAACTGGCACCCCTGGACGATCTTCAAGAGGTACAGGAATATTGACCTGTTCTCCATCGGCTACGCCTTTCGGCCTGACCTTAGGACCGACTAACCCCACGCCGATTACCGTTGCGTGGGAAACCTTGGGGATTCGGCGGGCAGGTTTTTCACCTGCCTAGTAGTTACTCATGCCAACATTCTCGCTTCCATCCGCTCCACCCTGCCTCGCGGCCGGGCTTCACTGCTGAATGGAACGCTCTTCTACTGCGCGGGATGTCGCTTCTGGATTCGGGGATGGATGGGAGCTGCTCTTCTTGAAGGGATGGAGAATTAAGAATGAGGAATTAAGAATGAGGAATGACGGGAATATAAGCATCATTCGTCCATAATTCTTTATTCATTATTCATAATTCTTCTCCACTCCAGTGCAACAACATCCACTTCAACAGAATCCACAAGTGACACCCCGCACTCACCGCTTCGGTTCACCGTTTTGCCCCGTTACATTTTCGGCGCACACATGCAATCGACCAGTGAGCTGTTACGCTTTCTTTAAAGGATGGCTGCTTCTAAGCCAACCTCCTGGTTGTCCATGCACATGAACTACCTTTTCCACTGAACGGTGATTTGGGACCTTAGCGAATGATCTGGGCTCTTTCCCTCTCGACGATGGCGCTTAGCCGTCACCGTCTCACTCCCGTCGTCAAAGGGCAGGTATTCGGAGTTTGTCAGGATTTGGTGGGTCGAGAAGACCCCCGCATCCAAACCGTAGCTCTACCCCCTGCCGTGCACGACGAGGCTGCCCCTAAAGGCATTTCGAAGAGAACCAGCTATCTCCGGGTTCGGTAGGTTTTTCGCCCCTACCCACAGGTCATCCCCCAGTCTTGCGACACTGGTTGGTTCGGGCCTCCAGACGCCTTCCGGCGCCCTTCACCCTGCCCATGGGTAGCTCACCCGGTTTCGGGTCTAGCGCCTGCGATCATATACGCCCTATTCGGACTCGCTTTCGCTCCGGCTCCGGCTGTATCTGCCTTAGCCGACCACAGACGACTAACTCGTTGGCTCATTATGCAAAAGGCACGCCGTCACCCCGCAGATGCGGGGCTCCGACTCCTTGAACGCATCACATTTCAGAGACTATTTCATCCCCCTTCCGGGGTGCTTTTCACCTTTCCCTCACGGTACTATCCGCTATAGATCTCCATACCTATTTAGCCTTGGATGGTGGTCCACCCAGATTCAGGCCGGATTACACGTGTCCGACCTTACTCAGGAAATCCCTACCGTGTATCACCCTTTCGGCGACGGGGCTCTCACCCTCTTTGGCCGCCCGTTCCAGGGTCGTTTGCCTAGAAGTGACACAATCGGATATTGGGCTCCTACAACCCTCCACACGAAAAGAGTGGAGTTTGGGCTGTTCCCCTTTCGCTCGCCACTACTCGGGGAATCTCATGTTGATTTCTCTTCCTCTGCTACTGAGATGTTTCAGTTCACAGAGTGATCTCCTGGCCTCACTTCCGGTTTCGGGGGAGGGCGGTGCAATCCTTATCCCTCCGGGCAGGAAGTACGGAATACTTTGTACTTCTCCGCTCAATCAAAACCACAAGTGAGGCCAGGTCTCGGGACATAACTCCCGAGGGGTTTCCCCATTCGGACATCCCCGGTTAATAACGCCTGCCTAGCGGCTCACCGAGGCTTATCGCAGCTGGCCACGTCCTTCGTCGAAGTATGGAGTCGAGGCATCCATGTGATGCGATGAGTAACGTTTCTTAAGCCACGTCAGATGTATCTGACGTGGCAACTGTTCACATGTCACGCACCCTTTTGTTCCGCATGTGCGGAATGGAAGAGCAAGGCGAGCAAGACGTGCTCACGCCTACCACGAACCGCAGTCCATAGAACCGACGGATCGGGGCGCAACATGGTAAATCAATTCAATTGATTATCATGTCATCGAGCCGGTGGTGCCAAGGAGCTTGGAGGCGCTCAATGGCCACCGCACCCTTCGACTTGTCCCGTTTTCACGGGCCTCGCCTGCCTGCCAACAGGCAGGCTCAGGGTTGTTTCTACATCGGCAACTCGATTCGTTCTCGGCTTCGAATCGCCTCCGCAGAAACAAAAATGCGGGTGGCGTACGCACACCCGCAGAACTCGAGGACAGCCCTCAATCAGGGCGTCGAATCCGGCGGGTAAGCGCAACCATGCATAAAGCCTGCGCATTGTACGGTCACCATAAAGGGAGTCAAGGATTTCTGCACACTTTCCCTACCAGAATATCGCTCCATGCAAAGCAGAGTCGACATACGCGGTGGCCCTCTGCTTACTGCCATACAACAACCACCTCAAACAATGTCCGTTGAAGCTTCTGGCACCTCGTGCGCCGATTCGGAGACGGCGTCTTCGCTTCCCCGTGGCCCCAGCAACACCAAATTCTCGAGCACGATTTCGGTGCGGAATATTTTCGTTCCCTCCGGGCTATCCCAGCTGCGCGTCTTTAAGTACCCCTCAACATAGAGCGGCTTACTTTTTTTGACGTTTTGTGCACAGAACTCCGCCAACCCTCCCCATGCCACCAGATTGTGATACTCGGGCAGGCTCTGCTTTTCGCCGTTCGCATCGCGCCACACACGGTTGGTTGCAAGACCAAACGTACAAACGAATTGCCCGTTTGTTGTTGTCTTCAGCTCGGGATCTCGGGTGACATTCCCGAGTAACGTCACTTTGTTCACAGACTTCATAGTATCAAGGAAAAACCGCGCGTACACTGCCATCATAAGCTGAATCCCACTTCCTGACAATGCTCGGGGAGCATCCTGCACTGCAAGGCACTGAGTGCACTATGCATTTGCGGCGTGAGTATAAATGTACAGAAGTTGGAGCTGGGGTTCGGGCACATGCACGAACCCCCAACCCGAACCCGATTACGCTGCTTCCATGGATTCTTCACTCGAAGCTTCCTCCATTTCCTCCTTCGCCGTCACACCGCTTGCGTCTACCTCTGCCCCCTCTTCAATCCCTGCTCTCACCTGCTCAGCGCCTTCTTCAGCCTGCACGGAAAGCTCGGAAATGCGATCCTCAGCGGAAAGAATTTCTTCGGCCTCTTCCTCGGCTTTCACGCGGGATTCGATCTCGACCTGTTCGACCTCTCCTTCTTCAATCGAGACACGCTCTTCCGGTGAGACTTCTTCCTTGAATTTAAGGAGATCCACTTTCAGACCCAGTGCTTGGAGCTCCTTGACGAGCACGTTGAACGACTCAGGGATGGAAGGGCGACGAATCGGCTCACCTTTGACGAGCGACTCGTAGGCTTTGCTGCGTCCGATGACATCGTCAGATTTAATCGTGAGCATCTCCTGGAGCGTGTGCGCGGCACCGTAAGCCTCCAGTGCCCACACCTCCATTTCTCCAAAACGCTGACCACCGTGCTGCGCCTTGCCTCCCAGCGGCTGCTGCGTGACCAAGGAGTACGGACCTACGCTGCGCGCATGGATCTTGTCCTCCACAAGATGCAGAAGCTTGAGCATGTACACCATGCCTACAGTCGTCTGGTGCGAGAAGGGCTGGCCCGTACGACCGTCGAAAAGCTGGACCTTTCCGGAATTGGGTAATCCTGCCTGCACCAGGAACTGTTCAATCTGTTCCGGTGAGATGCCATTGAGAGCGGGCGTTGCGACGTGGATTCCGAGCGCCTGACACGCCCATCCCAGGTGGGTTTCGAGCACCTGACCGATGTTCATACGAGAGGTGACGCCGAGGGGATTGAGAATGATATCAACCGGGGTGCCGTCCTCCAAGAACGGCATGTCCTCGATGGGAACGATGCGGGCAATGACACCTTTGTTTCCATGGCGTCCCGCCATCTTGTCCCCTACCTGGATTTTGCGCGTCTGCGCGACGAAGACTTTGATCTGCTTGATAACCCCCGTGGGCAGTTCATCCCCTTCGCTGCGATCGAAAATCTGCACATCGACCACTTTGCCTCCTGCCCCACCCGGAAGACGCAGCGAACTGTCCTTTACATCTTTGGCTTTGTCGCCAAAAATCGCCTGCAGAAGGCGCTCCTCGGGCGTGAGTTCTGTTTCGCCCTTCGGTGTGATTTTGCCTACGAGAATATCTCCTTCATGCACGGTTGCACCAATGCGGACGATGCCATCCACGTCGAGGTCTTTGAGTTTCGCCTCGCCAACGTTGGGAATATCCCGTGTCACCGTTTCGGACCCCAACTTCGTGTCACGCACATCGGTAACGTACGACTCGATGTGAATGGAGTCGAAGAGCGCATCGCTCACGACACGATTGGAGATAATGACTGCATCTTCAAAGTTATATCCCTGCCAGGAGACATATGCGACGAGCAAGTTCTGCCCGAGCGCCAGCTCCCCTCCGTCCACGGATGCCCCATCCGCCAAACTGTCACCTTTGTGCACCTTGTCGCCACTCAGCACGCGCGGACGCATACTGAAACACGTTCCCTGATTCGAACGTACGAAAGAGTGAAGTACATACGTTTGCTTGCGTCCGGACTTGTACACGACCGAAATCTCGTTGGCATCGGCATAGGTCACTTCTCCATCTTCCTCTGCAAGAATCGCATGTCCCGAAGCGCGTGCAGCAAGCCCCTCCATGCCCGTCCCCACGAGAGGTGCCATAGGTTTGAGGAGCGGCACAGCCTGACGTTGCATGTTCGTTCCCATCGATGCGCGCGTGTTGTCATCGTGCTCCAGGAACGGGATGAGTCCCGTGGCAATGGAGAGAATTTGCTTCGGCGATACGTCCACATGTGTCACATCACGCACGTGCGCAAGGATAGGTTCTCCCCCCTTGCGCGCGGAGGCACGTGTATGGAGGAACTCATGGTGTGCAGAGAGCGTGGGCTGGGCTTGCGCGATGGTGAGGTGGCGCTCCTGCTCCGCATCGACATATATCGTTTTTCCCGTCACATAGGCACGCACCGGAACACCATTCGCTTTCTCTTTCTTTTGGAAGGCAACGATCTTCTTGGCGAGTTCCTTTGTTTCGACCACCTGACCCTCCTTTGCAATAACCTTGTGCCCGTCACGCACGTCCGCATCCAAAATTCTTCCGACGAGTTTCTCCGGATCCAAGGGCACTGTGTGAACAACTTCCCGGTAGGGAGTCTCCAGAAAACCGTATTCGTTCACGCGGCTGAATGCCGCCAAGTGCACCACAAGACCGATATTCGGCCCCTCGGGCGTGGCTACGGGACATATGCGCCCGTAGTGGCTCTGGTGCACGTCACGCACATCGAAGCTTGCCCGTTCACGCGAGAGACCCCCCGGGCCCATGGCAGAGAGACGACGTTTGTGCCCAAGCTCCGAGAGCGGATTGGTCTGGTCCATAAATTGTGACAACTGCGATGATGCGAAGAACTCGCGCATGGCAGCGGTGATGGGACGGCAGTTAATGAGCTGCATCGGCGTGACTGTTTCCAAATCCATGACCGTCATGCGGTCTTTGACGATACGTTCGGTGCGCACAAGGCCCACGCGATACTTGTTCTGCACCAATTCACCGACGCTGCGAACGCGACGATTGCTGAGGTGGTCAATGTCATCCGCAATGCCCTCTCCATTGTTGAGCCGGATGAGTTCACGAAGGATCTCGATGAAATCCTTCACCTGGAATACGCGGTGTTCCTCATCGCTCGGCGTCGCGAAGCCAAATCGCCTGTTCATCTTGTAACGAGCGATATGGCCCATATCGTACTTCTTGAAGTCGAAGAAGAGTGAATCGATGAGTTGTTTGGCGTTCTCCGGTGTTGCCAGATCTCCAGGACGAACTTTGCGGTACACACTCTGGTACGCATCTTCAAGCGTACGTGCCGGGTCCTTCTCCAGAGTGGTAAGGATGTAGTCCTTCTCCTTGGTTACATCGGTGAAGAGATCGAGAATTTCACGATCTGTGGTGTACCCAAAGACTCTGAGGAGCTGTGTAATGGGGATCTTGCGTTTGCGATCAATTTTGCAGGAGATGATGCCACGGCGATCCGTCTCGATTTCCAGCCATACGCCGCGCTTAGGAATGATTTTTGCCGCGTGGTTCTTTGGGTTATCCGGCATACGAGAGAAGAACACGCCCGGAGATCGCACCAGCTGGTGCACCACGATGCGCTCGATGCCTCCGACAATGAAGGTTCCTGAATCGGTCATGAGCGGAATGGAGCCGAGGAATACGTCCTGCTCCTTGATTTCTCCCGTCTCCCTGTTGATGAGCTGGACATGCCCCTTCATCACCGCCTCGTAGCTCAAATTGCGCCGTCGGCACGTATCGGGGTCGTACTTGGGCGGGTCGAACGTGTGCCCCAAGAGCCTGAGTTCCATCTTCTTTCCGGAAAAATCTGAAATCGGGCTGATTTCTTCAAGGAGTTCTTTAAGCCCATCGGTAAGAAACCACTTGTAACTCGTCAGTTGCATCTCGACGAGGGAGGGCACGAGCGATGATGGATTCTCATCATCGACAAAGAGGAGGCGATCGTTCTCCGCGCTGCGAGGCTCGATCCCTTTGGGAAGCGCTTTCGCCGCAGCGGAGAGCCGGCCCATCGGGGGGACAACATGCGGCGTGATACGCGGGAGCACTCCCGGAGGAACATTCATCTGGTATCCGCGTTTCGCCACGTTCACTGCTTTGCGAGGCGTGACGGAGCGCACAGCGGGCGATCCTGACGCACTGACTTCCCTGGCGACTTTCTTTGGAGGAACAGCACTCTTCGCCACGAACTTCTTGCTGTGAGATACGGATTTCTTCGTTGCCTGTGCGGGCTTTTTTTCGGATGCCTTCTTTGCGACAACCTTCTTGACTGGCTTCTTCGCAGAAGATTTCTTGATAGCTTTTTTAGCAGAAGGCTTCTTCGCCACCTTCTTCCGTGCAGACGGTTTCGCGGTTTTTGCCTTCTTTGTCGCGAGCTTCTTGGATGCCATGAGCAAACGAGGGAACAGAAAATAGAATGTGTGCTCTCCCCTGCGCAACGGATTCCTCCGCATGCAGGAAAGAGACGACACAGTGCTCATAACGCAAGAAGGACTCCTGTGTGCCCCCAGTGTACGGCTCCTGCACGCGCCGTCAACGGTTTGGCGCTGTTTCTCCTGCTGCTGATAGCGAGCAACTTCACCGCACGGAACACCACAAGATCATCGTACGAACGAGGAATGCAGCAGCTTCTGCACGTGTGATGGGGTCGTCCGGCCGCACCGTAATCGCCCCATCCTCTCCTCGATTGCCGATGAGAATGCCGTACTGATTTGCCACAGCAATTGCTCCACTGGCAGGGTGCTCTGCCGGTACATCCTGGAAAATGGTCGCGGACTGCGCGGTAACGGCGAAATCGAACGCCTCCATGAGTAGATTGATGAACTCCGCTCGGGTGAGCATTTTCTGCACACTGTGTTTTTCCTGCTGGAAGAATGCGAGCGCATCTATGGAGAACTGCTCGTCTCTGAGCGCACTGCTCACCAGTTCCTTGGCATCACCAAGACGCAGAGGATCCTGCGGAAGAAACGAGCGCAGAATTACACCCGAACCGACCGCGCGTGCGCGCATCTCCTGCAATTGCAGGAGAAGATCGTAACGTTCTGCACGCAGTATTTGGTCCTGTTCCGAAGAACCCAGTAGCATCGATCCTTCCAGCCCTCGTAGCCGCAAAATAACCTGATTTCTCTCAGCAAAATCACTGGGGAGAATGCCTTGAGTACTCTGGACTCCCCACGTGATTCCCGCCCGGGCAAGTGTATCGATGGAGGGTGCATACCACTCTCCGATATGCACGTCGTCAAAGACCACGGGATCTCCTGTCGTTTCCACACGGAGATATCCCTGGAGATGATCGAGCCGCTGTGAACCATACTGAAGAACCGTACAGGCCTGCTGCTGATCCGGCGCGGCACTGTGCAACGGCTCTTGCCGGTACTCTGCGGTGAGATCTTCGCCCAGGAGAGGGGAAAGTTCCGTGCCACGATCCGTACGGTTGCGCGAGGGGAGGAGTTGCTGCGGACGATCAATGCGGCAGAAGATTCTCAGAGCCCTATCGAGCAATACCACGGCTTCCGCTCTGGTGATGGCATCGTCGGCACGCGCTGTGTAGAGATAGCGCGCATTGGCATCAACATCCCCGTAAAAGAGGCCGTACTTCGTAGCGACTTCGATAGCGGCCGCAAAGCGGTGATCCCGTGGGACGTCACTGTAGAAGGGCTGATCCACGGGCTGAGTGGGAAGTCCTATGGCGTCGACAAGTGTCTGGAGAAAAAGTCCGCGCGTGACCGTGCGTTCGGGATCAGACAGGGCAAGAGTCCTATACCCCGCCTCTTCCATGCGTGCCGCGTACGGCTCCGCCCAATGGCCGCGCACGAGCAGATTGCTCGCAGGCTTGCTCGCGGCGGGGAGCGCCATGGCCTGGCTGATGAACTTCATGAATTCCCCGCTCAACAGAGACTCCTGCGCACGGAACGTACGCACCATGACTGTCTGCCCTTCCGTTGTACCGGGGCTCCCCGTGACAATGCCTGCAGCGGTCAAGCTCGCCAGGTTGGCGGCGTACCACTCGCGGAAGCGGACATCCTCGTAGAGGACAGTCCCCATCGAATGCGTTGTGGCAACCATGAGCTTGGTATTTTCGCTCTGCAGAGAACCGGAGCGCACGCCCGCTGTACGCTCCCGGTATGTCGGGCAGAACGCCCCTTCGGGGGGGAGAACGAGTTTCGACTCCTCAGCGGGGATGGGGGTAAGAGGGGCGTATGTACCGGTGCCAGTGGAGATAATCCCCGGGCCGTCGTAGGGCTTTCCCTCTCTCATCTGCGATTCACTCACCATGATGGTGATGGTGGTATCCCCCGGATCGCTGCGATTTCCAAAGGGATCGACTGCATATGCACGAAGCGTGTAGTAGCCATTGGGAAGCGCGACACCGCCAATGGCCCACGTGCCATCGTCCGATACCGTCGTTTCTCCCAAGCGTGATCCTGCAGCTTCCGTGAGAACAATCAAACTTCCTGTTTGGGCGGTGCCGGCTACCGTGATGGAATGCGTCCTGAGGTTGGCATAGCGCAGAGGCGTGGTGATCACCGGAGCGGGGGGCGGCACCGCTGCAATGACGATGTGCTTGAGGGCACTCAGAGAGCCCGCAGAGCCCGGCTCGGGGAGCGTGAGTGCGGCGGTGCGTCCCGCTGCATCGGTAATTGTTCCTCCATTGAGGACGAGCGCACCTGTGGAAACGTACTCAAGATCCTCCGATGCATGCCCTCGTTCCACGGTATAGCGCAGAACGAGCGTAGTCGTTCCGCTACCGGACACATACTGCGCAAAGGCATCCTCCTCCCCCGTTTCGAGGAGGATCTGAGGAATACCAGTGACGAACATCGTATTTTCGAACACCACGCGGATGTCGATTTGCGACCCGAGCGGATAGACACCATCGGGCACATGAGACGTCACCGCAACCACGGGAGCAGAGAGCACTTCAAGGAATAGTGTTATGGGAAGAGAGGCTGCGCTGCGCTCTTCTCCGCGCACGCCCACGGCACGCAAAACATATTCCCCCTCCAGCCAATCCTCCTGCGGTGTGTACACCCATGTCCCTCCAGTTCCCACCGCAACCGTGGCCATGAGCATCGTTCCTGCATAGAGATCAACGTGTTCAACGGCGATGCTCTCCCCCCCGATCGTCGGCCGCAGCGTATGGAGCACGGCTCCATGCTCCGGAACGGTGATATGGGGAGCAGCGAGAGCGGAAGGATCTACCACAATATCTTTCTGTGTCTGCAGAGACCGTGCATCTGTACCCACCGGGAGTACCTTCACGACGGGATCATCGGAAAAAGCCGCGACGAAAACGGCTCCATTGGTCTCCAGCGCCTGCGCGGAATGCACGTCAAGATCGGATGTATGTTCTCCCGGCCCTACCTGATAACGGAAGGTGATGGTCTCGGTCATGCTGCCAAAAATATATGTTGCCGCAGCGTCATTCTCTCCCGTCTCAAGAAGAAGAGAAGGAGTGCCGTCCGTCGTCTCCACGAGAACCAGCTGGGAGAACCGCACGTCGATGAAGAGCATGGATCCTGTTCCGTAGATCCCGTCGTCGTTGCGAGACGTAATTTCTTCGATGACAATCTCCTGCGATGCATCCCCACCACTCTGCGCACGCAGTTCTCTGTGTACCACATTGAGGAGCGCCCCTGCACAGAGCATCACCGCCCCGAGGAGGAGCGCACTGCCGGCCCGGCGCAGCATGGGTACGTTCTGCATGTGGAGTGGATGTTCTGTGTATAATTATAACACAAAAAATACTATTTGAGAATCCCCCACTTTCCGCAGCCCCCTGGCTGTTTCCACCCCTGCGCATACAGGAATTCTACGCTGTTTTTACCTTCGCAAAGCGCTGCGCCACCTCCTGCCAATTAACCACGTTCCACCAGGCTTTGACGTACTCTGGACGACGATTCTGGTACCTCAGGTAGTACGCATGCTCCCAAACATCGATACAGAGGAGCGGCGTAAGCCCTTGTGTCACGGGTGAATCCTGATTTGCGGTCTGCGTGATTTCCAGGCGACTGTCTCCCGCAACAAGCCACGCCCACCCCGATCCGAACTGCGAGAGCGCCGCCTGAGTGAACTGCTCCTGGAACGACGCAAAATCCCCAAAGGCCGATTGTATGGCTTTACCAAGGTCTCCTTGGGGTTCTCCTCCCGCCTTGGGCCCCATCACTGTCCAGAAGATCGCATGGTTGAGGACTCCTCCTCCGTGGTTGCGCACCGCCTGTCGACGATCCTCGGGTACCTCCATAAGACGTGCCATGACATCCTCAATGGGCCTGGAAAGCCATTCCGTTCCCTCGAGCGCTGCATTGGCCTTATCCACGTACGCCTGGTGGTGTTTACCGTGGTGAATCTCCATCGTCTTGGCATCGATAGAGGGCTCCAGGGCATCGTATGCATAGGGGAGTTTTGGGAGATTAAATGGCATGAGGAGCAGGGGGAGGGGCACATGAGTATACCGTACCCGTGGAGCATGTAGAGCAGACAAAGCACACAGATATCGTCTACTGGGCGTTTGCGTGCTCGTGGACATGCGCCATACTCCCCGGGTGCGCTATGCCGTCTCTCCGTCTCCTCACGCAGCCCCGTGACCTCGCCTGGTACGCCTCCTGGCTCATAGAGCAACCGATGAGCTCGCTGTGGCAATCGCTGGCGTACCGGGAGTACGCAGAGGCGCTGGGAAAGGAAACCCGTCTTTACGCCCTTACGGAAGAGGGCGCAGAGGTCCCCATCGCCACAGCGCTCGTCATTATCGACCGCACGAGCCTCAGGCTCACGGTGTGGGAGATCCCCAGGGGGCCACTAGGGGAAGAGCGCGAAGCGCTCTTGGAACACCTGATCGCTGCCGCGCGCAGCGAGAGGGCTCTGGTAATTTTCTCTTCCCCTCCAGAGCCATTGAACATTGGTCGAGGAACCGCGTGTGCACTGCTCCACCCTTCCGGTCGCACCATCCACGGCGAAGCCACGCGTATCGTCGATCTTGCACGCTCCGAGGAAGAAATCCTCGCCCAGATGAAGCCCAAAGGCCGCTACAACATCTCCGTCGCTCAAAAGCACGGCGTGACCGTAGAGCAGTCGCAGGACATTGATGCCTTCTATGGACTTGTAAAGGAAACTACACATCGTGACAAGTTCACTGCGCCCCCCCTGGAGCACTACCGCACGTTCCTCACGCGTCTTGCGGGCAGTTTCCTACTCCTCGCATTCCCTCCACCGAGCCCGAACCCGAACCCGAACCCCATTGCAGGCCTCCTGGGCGTTTGCTGGAATCAGCAGGGCATCTACTACTACGGAGCCTCGCAGTACGCTCACAGGGCCGTTATGGCACCGTATCTGCTGCAATGGGAGGCCATACGCCTCTGTAAGCACCGGGGGTGTACTTCCTACGATCTCCTGGGCATTGCACCCGCGGGGGCGAGTGCAAACCACCCGTGGCAGGGCATTTCCTCCTTCAAGGAGAAGTTTGGCGGCACCGTGCGTACGTACCCGCCCGAGCAGGCGGCGATCCTGCGGCCGTGGACAGAGCGCATGCTCCGGTGGAAGAGGAGGATGGTGGGGTGAGGAAGGAGGAAGGAATCAATTGGTGAGTGATACGTGGTCAAGAAACCATCGGCAGAGCCGGTGGCGTATTCATCCCCGTTCTCTTCGTGGCCAAAAGAGAAAATGTTTTTCCTGTGCCTTGTCTCTCCTGACTACATATCGCTCCCTGCTTACCACAAGCCACTCATCGCTCACCACCAACCCACGCTCCCCCTTAAGGGAACATTTGACGGAATCCCTTTCTTGCCCACGCAAATCCAAAACCATTGCCATTTAAAAAAAGACCCCCGTGAGGGGGTCTTTTTTTTGACTCAAACAGCGTCGGTCTTAACCAGAGTAGCTGGTGGACTTGACTGTCGTTGTCGGGTACTCAACCCATGTGAAGCTCGTCGCAGCCGTATCGGTATCGCGCCACTGAATGTGGCTCTGCGTTGCCGCAGTACCGGCACCGAAGGCGGTGCGAGCATGACTGTTGAAGTCAACGAGTTGCACAAGGAGGGTGCTTGGGGCACCAACCGCAGAGTTGTTCGTGTCGGTAACTTCGGCCTGGAGGACGAGCGTAAGGCTCTGACCGGGCTTCACCGCCGTGTTCACGTCAGATGAGACAAGGCTGTCGCAGCTGATGAGCAACGAACCGGAAGCCGTACCCGTGGTTATGACGCGAGTGCTGTCGTTCTTAATCCACGCACAGGTACTGGTCTTTGTCGAGTCAGATTCATTGTAGACCTTCAGATCGCCAGCGGTTGCGTCAATCGAGACGTTCGTCGCGGTCACGTTGAAGAGGAGACCCGAGAGAACCGCGTCATTGAGACCGTTCTTCGAGTTTCCGTTCGCAGCGGCCGTGAACTTGAACTTCGCGATATCGCCGACTCCGGCTGGGATGGCCGTACCATCGGCATCGGAACTCGCGTTGGTGATCGAAGTGATCTTCGACATTACGGCGAGGTTCTTGTTGCCGATGATGTAGGTGTTGGCAGCCGGGGAGTCCGTACCGATGAACACCTCACCCTCGGCAGCGCTGTCGAGGTCGTTGGCAATGAGGTTGTTGCTCGAATTGGCACCACGGCCGCGGATTGCTCCGGAACCCGTGGATTCATCGGACTGGTTCGTCGGATCAATGAAGAACGCGATGATCTCGTTGGAGGTTGCTCCACCGACATCGGTCTTCATGCGCGGGCGCACAAGCACGTCCACCTCTTCGCCTTCTGCAACAATGAGCTCTTCGCTCTCAAGGTTGGCGCAGAAGGTCTGGACGGTGGCGTTGCCGTTACCCGGGCTGACGGTCTGCACGTCGTCGCTGCCGCAGCCACCGATGGTGGCGAGCGCAAACGGCGTGGACTCGCCGGACTTGTAGAGCTCCAGACGATCAACCGATGTGGCGATTGATCCGGTCGACGTGATCTGGACGTCCGTCACATCGATGGGCTCGTTCTGGGCGCGGAACTGCAGGCGCAGAACTTCCTCGCCCAGCGTGCCGCCAAGGAGCTGGCGGTTGCGCACCTGCGTGGAATCCTGGGACACATAGAGGTCTCCCTGGTTCACGAGCAGCCAGTTCTGGGCAGGCGTCGTCGTGACGATGATGTCGGCCGAGGTCACGCTGGCATGGAAGGCGCCGTTGACCTTGATGCCGGACAGGTTGCTGCCGTCATCGAGTTCTTCGGCCTCCAAGAAGGTGACTGTGGAACCCGTGTCGAACATGAGCTGGAGGTCGTTCCCCGTGATGGAGGACGAGATGTCCGCATGCACTTCGAAGACCGTCGTGGACTCGGCAGGAACAACGTATCCGCCTCCGGCAAGATCGCCGAAGGTGATTTGGCTGCTCTGGCTGGCAACACCGGTCTCGAGAATGGTGTCCACCGTGCCATCGCCGTCTGTGTCGATCCAAAGTGTGTAGTTCTGCCCATCGAGCGTGGAACCGCTTTCGGCCTTGAAGATGGCCTTGGTGAAGAGGATATCCTCCGCCTCACCGGCGCGAGCCTCAAAGCGCAGGAAGTTCACGTTCTTCGCATTCTCCACCGACGTATCCGACGTGCCGGTGTCCTTGACGGCAATCGTCAGGGTCGCGGCGGCGATGCGATGGTAGTTGCCGGCGATGTTGCCGCGTGGGCGAACGTCGCCAATCTTGTCCCCCGTGGACAACCCTTCCACCTGCATCTGGTAGGTCGTGGAGGAAGCAATGACACCACCCAAGGTGCATCCTGTCGTGTTCGCGGTCAGCGTACCGCTGGACAGAATGTGCGTGGGCTCACCGCAGATGTTCACACGGAACTTGTCGCCGCTGACCGGGTGCGCGCTTGTCCCGTTGTCGATGAAGTCGACACGGAACTCCCAGGTTTCATCGCCGCGCACGACGAAGTCGTCGAAGCGGTAGATCTGGTACGTTCCCGAGCTGGTTACGGCACCAGTGACCTGGCCCGAAGCGCCCGAGGTCGTGATGCGCACAGCGTCCACCGTGCGGCCGGTCGTCGTGTTGCGTAGTTCAACATCCTCCAGCATTTCGTGGATGTTGTCATCTGCACCTGCCGTGCCACAGGCAGGAAGACCACCGATACCACCGGCACACATGGACCAACCGGTGCTGGTCTGACCCTGGATAGCAATGTAGAGGTCCTTCACGTCGACGTCCTCGCCGCCGGTCTGGAATTGGACCTTGGCGAGCACGGCGTCGTTGTCATCGCGGGTGTAATCCTGCGTGGAAGGGCCGTCGATACCGATCGTAAATTCGCCGGCATCGATTGTTACGGTGTCAGGAAGGGAGCTCGTTTCGGTGGGCAGGGAAACCTGCGAACCGTAGAGCTGGCCGTTGACGCCGTACCCGTAGAGGGAGCCGACCGCAAAGAGGTCGGAGCTCTCCTCAAAGTGCATGATGATCGAGTCACCAGCTCCACCGACGATGTCGGCGAGGACCTCGAGGGTCACTTTGTCGCCCTCCAAAACCGTGAACGGAGGATCGAAGACGAGCGTGACGAAGTCACCTACTGTCTGCGCCACCGTATTGGTGAGGACGGTGCCATCCGTGCGGCGAATCGCGAGATTCGTAAAGTCGCCGTCGGAGGCGGAGCTGTTCTGTTCGAGCGTCATGGAGTAGAAGGTCTGATCCTCCGTAGAGTTGATCGCAACCTCCCACTTGCCGATGACGGAGCCAACGTCACCCACCTCGATCTCGTCAGGCGAGACCGTGCGGTAGGTCACGCTCACGATACCGCTTGTAACGGCGGCAATGCGGAACGTGTTGCCTCGGAGCGGGAAGTTCCCGGTAACCTCCTTGGCGTTGCCAAAAATGTCGGATGGGAGCTCCACAACAAGGTTATGCTCAGACGAAACCGTCGCGGTGGAGTTGAAGTCGGCAACGACATCGAGCGTCACGGACTCGCAGGGGTCCAGTACCAGCGGAGATGCGAAACGCAGGTCTGCTGTCTGGTCCTCGGAGTCGATGGTGCGCTTGCGGGTCACACGAGCGCCGTTGATGGCGCCGTAGACACCGTCGATATCGGACTGGCTACCGAAGCCCTCGTGGAGAACGGTAATGCTCTCGATGACCACCGAATCATCGCACGAAGCGGTGATATCGGTGGAGAGGAGCACTACGCCCACCGCGCCCCTCGGCACCGTGTCACCCACGGGCGTGGAAGCGGCAAGCGAAAGCTCAAGAACACCGTCGCCCATGACGAAGGCGGTGTAACCCAGGAAAGTCATGGCGTCATCGACGACCGTGCCATCGGCTGCCAGAAGGCCATCAACCGAGAGTGTGTACTCATGGCTGGCCAGCATGGGTTCGCCGAGGGTGAGCTCAACCGTAGAAGGGTTGAGGAGCGTCACGGAGCTCACAGGAAGCTCCGGCGATCCGGTCACCGTGTAGACTGCTACGTCCTCTGCAGACGCTGCATCGAGGGTGACGTTGAAGTCTGCCTCGAGCGTCGTGGAGGAGGTGGCAACCACGTCGACAATCATCGCCTCGCCGCCGGCACCCACACCGCAATCCACGCCGTAGGCAAGACCCTGATCGACGCGGAAGAGCATGGTTACCATTTCGGCGCGGTTCATATTGTCGCCGGGGCGTACGCGACCCGTGTCGCCGTCACCCTGCAGAACGCAGTGGTCTGCCGCCGTCTGGATGACGTTGGTGTACCACTGGCCCGACGGGTTGTCGACGAACTGGGATGCGTCGCCCGTGGCCTCCAGGCCGAATGCGCGAACGATCAGCGCCGCGGCTTCTGCGCGGTTGATGTTCGCGGCAGGACGGGCGTAGCACGGATGGCCGCCGTAGCAGTCACCGTCACCACGGACCCAGCCCTCTTTACCGGCTTCTTCAAAGTACCCGTAGTACCAGGCGCCGGTTGCTACGTCATCGAAACTCGGAACGGCCGGGGGAGTCGAGAGAATCCCGCCATTGAGCTCGACAACGAGCTTAACGAACTCCGCACGGTTGGCACTGTCGCCACCGCGGAAGCGCGTTTGGCTGGCATCGAGGTAGCCCATGTCGAGAAAAGCCTCGACTGCATCCTCGAACCAGACCCCGCTGGGTACATCCGTATAAGCAGCGAAGACGCTCGCGGCTTGCGTGAGCGAAATAGCGGCAACGGACATCCCCGCGAGAACTTTCTTCATGCGGATAAAGTCCATAGGAGTATATAAAGGAGTAAATAATACAGAAGGGTGTTTGTTGTGTTCTGTCTTTGGTTGTTCTCTGTGAGGGTCGCACAGGCACATTCGGCAATCTCCGCAGTTCTAGTGTGGGAGGATGACTCACGGGATGTCCGCGCTGAGGCGGACCGGGTGTGAGCCGATCGTCTCCTTATGAATAAAGAGGGTACACGACCACGGAGTGAATCTTTCCATGTAGAAAGCCTGTGGAACAAAAAAACACGACCACGTGAAAACGTGATGTGGAAGACTTGTCTCTTTCCCTATTAGACGTGGGGCCAAGGCAAGGTGCCGAATTGTTAAGGAACAATGACACAGACCACGCCCTCCTTTACGCGTAGAGCGCGGATCTTTAGCAGAGATCCTAGGAGAACGGGCGCAGGGAAGCAAGACTTCCAGGCTGTCCTGTGCGCCTACCAAAACGATCTGCTCCGGTGTTGCGTTACACGCGCGGACAGTGTGGTTCGGCTCTCCGCTGCGAAAATTCTCGCTTCATTCGGCGAATCTACGCACGATTCCGCATTAGAGAGCCTCTTTCGCTACAATCCGCGGAGAGAAAAAAGATGTTGCATTAAACATACAATTATTGTGTAAAACACTACAAGATCGTTGAGCAAACCTGACATTTCGTCAGGAGTTCCCCACGTTTGGACTGTTCTGGCACGCGTGTCATGGTGAGCGCCTGTCTGCCGGCAGGCAGGGAGTCGAACCATGACACACGGTATCAAGCCCCCTCAGAGTTTTCGCACCTCCTGACCGTCATCCCCGTCGCGTACCTCGTACCCGAGTGCGCGAATCTCCGAGCGCAGATGATCGGACGCGGCGAAGTCTTTGGATGCACGCGCTCCCTTGCGCTTGGCAACGAGCGCCTGGACGTCATCGGGAATATTCTCATCTCCTTCGTTGGAGTCGAAGCACCCGAACGTCGAACGTACGAGCGCAGCGAATGCTCTGCACGCCCCCTGTGCCTTTGCTGTGCGCGACCACGTCATGCAATCGAAGATTGCGGCGAGAGCCTCCGGCGTGTTGAGATCTGCGTTCATTGCGGAGCGAAATTTCTGTTCGTACTCCTTTGCTTCCTCTGCTTCTTTTTCCTCCCTTGATTCCTCAACTTCCTCCATCCACTCCACGATCTTGCGCCGCGCCTTGTGCGCATCTTCAAGTCCCTTCTGTGTGAACTTGAGCTGCGTGCGGTAGTGCACGGAGAGGAAGAGGTACCGAAGATCCAGTGGACTGAACCCCATGGCACGGATGTCATCCAACGTTTTCACGTTGCCAAGGCTCTTTGACATCTTCTCCTCCCCCATCTGGATGCGCCGTTTGTGCAGCCACAAGCGCACAAATGGCTTTTTGCCACTCACGGATTCACTCTGCGCAATCTCGCACTCATGGTGCGGGAAAATATTGTCCTCACCGCCGGTGTGGATGTCGATCTGCTCCCCGAGGAGCGAGCTGCTCATGGCGGAGCACTCGATGTGCCAGCCGGGGAACCCCTTGGGATACGTCTCGCCACCGGGGCCCTTGGGGGAATCCCACTGCAGCGCGTGGTGCTCGTTCTGCCCGACGCAGAACTTCCAGAGTGCGAAGTCCGCGGGGTGCTTCTTCTTCTCATCCACACCAACACGAGCACCGGCTTCCAGGTTCTCCAGAGTGTTTCCTGAGAGCGTGCCGTACGGCGTGGGAGTAGAGCTATGCACGTCGAAGTAGACGCCGTCCTCCATCACATATGCGTTGCCGCTCTTGAGGAGTGCCTCGACCATCGCCTTCATCTCTTCGATGTACTGCGTCGCGCGCGGACGCTCTTCCGGCTCAACGAGGTTGAGCGCTCTCTCATCCTCCAAGTACATCGCTTCGTACTTGCGCGCGATGGCGATGACCGAGTCGTGCGTCACCTCGCCGTGCTCCTCGCGCGCCTGCTTCTCCACCTTGTCCTCCCCTGTGTCTGCATCGGCAACCAGGTGCCCCACGTCCGTTATGTTCTTCACGTGCGTGACCTTGTACCCCAACCCATACTGCAACCAGCGCCGCAGCAAGTCCGCCATCAGGAAGGAGGAATAGTTGCCCACGTGCGGCCGGCCGTAGACCGTGGGACCGCAGGTGTACAGGCGCACCTTGCCCTCTTCGAGAGGACGGAATTCCTCCTCGCGTTTGGTGAGCGTGTTGTAGAGCGTGAAGGGCACGGGAGGGAGGATACGCAAAGTTGGCCCTGGGGGCGAGTGCTCCACTCAAGGAAAATAAGACCCCCACTCCCTCCGCAGAAGGTGTGGGGGCCTAGGGTGTGTTTCGGGGTCCTTCCCCGAATCCCACCATCACGGTCGCGGCGACTCATCGGTCGCCGCGCCGGGCGCTGCCCTGTCTTGAGCAGCTTGTTGGTCTGCCGCCTTCCTGGCGGCGTCTCTGGCCGCCTCAGCGGCCTCGTTCCGGCGGATGGCGTCGAACACCTCCCGCCGATGGACGGGGACGTCCTTGGGGGCTTCCACCCCCAAACGAACCTTGTCCCCGCGGATTTCAACGACGACGATCGTGATGTCGTCGTTGATCACAATGCTCTCGTTCTTTTTCCTGCTAAGAACGAGCATGTGGCACCTCCTTTCAATGGAGGCAAAAGGAACTACCCACGATGCCACCGTGGTCATCGAGGGGGCCGTAGATTGGTGCCAAGTGGGCACGGGGTCAACTAAAAAAACCGACCGGCATGGACTTCCTTGTCTCAAGGCATCCATGCCGGTCTTTATTGGTTCGCGGGGGAGTATTACTCCCGGGAGAATTGGACCTCGCGCGGGGCGGTGATCCCGACCCGGGCTTTGCCCTTCACGACCGTGATCGTGAAGCGCAGATCTTCTCCCTTCTCTGCGAGAGACCTAAGGCTCTCAGCAGAGACAGTTACGACGAGGGTTTCACTCCCCTCGCCACCCTTCTTCAGGGTTTGAACCAACATGATTCCCTCCTTCCCGACTCAGCCGGGATTGTTTGGAACCGGTTCTGCCCAAGCAGCCCTGCCTGGGTTCGTCAGAACTAAGAAGAGGATAGAAGATTCCCTAAGTATAATCAAGATATATTTTAGTATTATGTCAAATACTACGTGGGGCGAACTGGAACCTAAAACGCATAAGAATTCTGTAGGTACGGTAGAAAGGCACACGCTTCCTCGGGATCAATGCCTCGTTCCCTCTCCTTACCCGCCCCCAAGGAGGAGAGGAAAATATATAAAACTTCCGTTCCGTTGTTGTGCTTCGTTCCCTCTCCCGGCGGGAGAGGGACAGGGAGAGGGGCTCTGGAGCATACGGATTCCACCCTTCGGCGCAGCATGTTCGCTCCCCGCAGGCTCAGAGACGAGTGTGCCTGACAGTTCTGTCTCCTAGGCTCGTTCGTTGATATGGTCGAAAAATTTCCCCCCAGCCGCACCCATCGTGGGTGTAGTGGCTGGGGGGTACCGACCTCTCAGTCGGTGCTAGCGGGCCGCCTCCGCCGGGGTGGGGCAGAAGAGAGCGGCGACTGCAGGTTGCACGAATGCTTCCTGCAGAATTTGCGCTGAGGCAGGCGGACGCGCCTGCAACAGATCGTACGCCCTCCTCATGGCATCAGTCTCCGGTCCCGCTGTCGCGGAACCCAGAGCGCGAGCAAGGCGCATGAGCACCTTCTCGCCACTGATACCAGTTTCGCCCACCCCGGGGGGCAAGACGAGCACACCGTCACCCTCGACAACGAAACGACCCGCGAATGAACAACAGACCACGGGAACCTCCTTAATCTGTGGTCTGCTTTCGGACCGTCGCCACACACACCATGTGTGTAGCTAACCGAAAGTTCGCCAAGTCTATGCATATGGCGGAAAACCGCAATCCCTGTCGCCTGTTTTTTTCTACAGAGGCGGTGGTTTTCCATCGCGATGAATGTAAAAAAATACGCAAGCAAACCGCTATTCTGCCAAAATTTTTCCAACCTGGATGGAGACGTGCGCCCATGCTACTGTGACGGCGTCACTCACCCCCTCTCTCCATGCAATTCTCCGATATCAAGGCACTCCTGGGCAGCGAAGCGGATGATCTTCTCTCGCACACGTGCACAACGATAAGGAAGGACCGTCTGCACCTCCCCAGCCCCACGCAGGCCCGTGATGTGTTCGGCCTTTCCGATCGTGGAGCAAAGGTGATCCGCAATTTGGAATCAGTCATGAACCACGGCCGCTTAAGCGGTACCGGATACCTCTCCGTTCTGCCTGTGGATCAGGGGATCGAGCACTCCGCGGGGGCATCGTTCGCCAAGAACCCGGACTACTTCGATCCGCTCAACATCGTGGAACTCGCCCTTGAGGGCGGGTGCAATGCGGTGGCCTCCACATTCGGAGTCTTGGGGATGGTGAGCAAGAAGTACGCGCACAAGATCCCCTTTATTGTGAAGATCAACCACAACGAGCTCCTCACGTACCCGAACACGTACGACCAGATAATGTTCGGCACGGTGGAGGAGGCGCACCGCATGGGAGCGCTGGGCGTTGGCGCCACGATCTACTTTGGCTCGGCACAGTCGGCCCGCCAGATCACAGAGGTGAGCCAGGCCTTTGTTCGCGCGCACGAATTGGGAATGTTCACGGTGCTATGGTGCTATCTGAGGAACTCGGCCTTTAAGAAGGACCCCTCGGCTGCGCTCGGGGCAGGCAAGGACTACCACACCGCGGCCGATCTCACCGGCCAGGCCAATCATCTGGGCGTCACGATCGAGGCAGACCTGATCAAGCAGAAACAACCGGAGTGTAACGGGGGCTTTAAAGCTATGGCGCAGGAGAGCAGTTACGGCAAGATCGATGAACGCATGTATACGGAGCTTAGTAGTGATCATCCCATTGATCTCACGCGTTACCAGGTAGCCAACTGCTACATGGGCCGCATCGGCCTCATCAACTCCGGTGGCGCAAGCGGCAAAGACGATCTGGCCCAGGCCGTGCGCACGGCGGTCATTAACAAACGCGCCGGCGGCATGGGACTGATCTCCGGCCGCAAGGCCTTCCAGAAACCGCGTGAGGAGGGCGTCGCACTCCTCAATGCGATCCAGGATGTCTACCTCTGCGACGAGGTGACCATCGCCTAATGCGTGTCATGGTGAGCGCAGTCGAACCATGACACTTTCTTTTTCCCCCCTCATCCATGACCACTCTCTTTGCAGATATCGATGCGAAGCACGGCGGCGGCGAGCCCCAGCGTGAGCAAATGCGTGAGCTTGTGGAACAAGCCCTTTCCTGCGACGGCATTACCGGAGCGAGAGTCGACATCATTGCCAACGACATGAACGGCCGCATTCAGGTAGTGTTCTCCAATCCCGCGCAGGAGGAGGCTGCTCGTGCACTCCTTGGGCGCGTGCAAGGCCTTGAACGCGTACAAGGTGCAGGTGAGAACGGCGAGGGAGAGGATGTAGGAGCGATCCACTTCCAAGGAATAGCCGACGCTCCTCCCGAGGAAGCTCAGGCAACAGAAACTCAGGAGTAGAGCGGCTCCCCGTCCCCGTGTATATACATTGTATATACACGTAAGCCGCATCCGCGAAGGGGTGCGACTGATCAAGCCGCTTGCCATGGCACGGTGCTTCTGCCTCCCTGTCCCGACCCCTGACCTCTAACTCCTGATTCCTGCTCACACGAGCTCCTTGCGGTTCACCACCACCTGCTGCCCAATGGCAAAGAGCGTGGAAACCCCCCAGTAGAGGCTGACGGCTGCGGGGAACTGCAGCGCGAAAAAGCCGATCATGATCGGCAATCCGTAGAGCATCATCTTCTGCTGCATCTGTTGCGCGCTTGCCTGCGGGGTCTTCTCCTCTGCAGCCTCAGGAGTCTCCTCCTTCTTGCGCGCCTTCTTACGTTTTGCGATTGCAAAGGAAAGCTTCATCTGCAGGAACTGGAGGATGACGAGCAGCGGCGGAAGCACGATCTTGTTGGGGGAGAGAAGATCAAGCCCCAAAAACTGCGTGCCAAAGGACCACGAGAGATTGTCGTAGAAGGGGTAGATCAGATGCCGCGAGAGCGCGAGCACCGAACCGTCGCGGATCACGTAGAAGAGCCCGATGAGGATGGGGAACTGAATGAGGATGGGCAGACACGATTGGAAGGGATTGATCTTGTACTCTTTCCAGATCTTGAGAGTTTCTTCCTGAATTTTCTGGGGATTGCCCGTGTACTTCTTCTTGATCGCATCCAGTTTTGGTTGCACGGCCTGCAGCTTGCGCTGGCCGTGGAGCCCGTGCTGCGTGGGCACGAAGAGCACGATCTTCACGATGAACGTGAGGAGAATAATTGCCAGTCCCAGGTTGTACCCCGGCATCCACGAAGCCACAAAGATGAGGAGATTGAGGAGCGGCTTCGTGACAAACGCACGAAATGCAACGGTGGCAGAACCCGCCTGGTGCATCGTGAATGTCGTCACCACAGCTCCGCTGCTCGAAACTCCTTCAGGCAGGGAGAGCCGATATTCGCCCACTGCGTCGAAGAGCGCGTACTTCCACGGCGAGAGATCCACCGTGGCGCGGTCACCCGGTTCCACCGATGAAAGTGCCGTGCAGGGGAGCACCGTTCCGGTGGCTGTGAGCACGGCAAAGTTCTCCTCTCCATCGCCTCGGTACGCCACATCGAGCGGCGGCTGCGGGCAGCGATCGGGGAGCACGAGGGGCTCTTGAGTGTAATTAGCCAAATACGCCACGGGATGATGCCCGCCCTTCACCGTTGCATCCTGCATTGTGAGCACGATACCGGAGCGTTCCGTGCCGTTCTTCCCTCCAAACTGCTCTGGGAAGAAGCGTTGGAGCGCGAACTGCGTAAGGAAGTAGAGCAACGCAAAGAGCACCAGGAATTCCAGGAGGTCGCGCGCTTTACTTTTTGGAGCCATGAGAGACAACGGAAAGGAAACGGCGGACATCGGCTTGGATATCCGCGAAGTCGCAGGTGAGACTACGCGATCTGGGGAAGAGCAACAACTGCATCGTGGAAATATCCTGAAGGAGTCGAAGTTCGGTACGCAGCGCTTCGCGACAGCGCCTGCGCATGCGGTTCCTCTTCACTGCGGATTTGTGGAGCTTAGAGGAAGCCAACGTGCCCGCATACACCGCACGCTCCTGCGGATCGGCGGCAGGATGATGCGGCGGCCCGGGGAGCCAGCGAATCACGAACGTGGCGCCCTTCCACACGGCACCCTTGTGCTGCACGCGGTCACAGATCTTGCGCCCACGAAGACGAGAGAGCTTCATACGGATAGCCTCGGGAATCGTAAGCGCGCGGTCAATGGGATTGCGACGAGGAATGTGGAATTAGGAGACGGCGATGAGTGGGCAGAAAAGACGTGGCACGTCTTCCTGCCACTCATTGCGCCTTGTTCCTTCTGACCACTGACTTCTGGTTTCTGGCTCCTACGCAGTGGCACGCGTATCGGGTTTCCCCTATCCTCGCAGCGAACATGGCCCTGAGCCCCACTGATGTCCGGCATATCGCCAAGCTTGCGCGCCTGACGCTCTCCGATGCACAGGTCACGAAGTTTGCGAAGGAGCTCACCTCCATCCTCGATTACGTGGATGTCCTCAAGGAGGTGGATACCTCCGCTGTGGAGCCCACGGCGCAGGTGACTGGCGCCTGTAACGTGCTGCGCGAGGACGCGGTGGAACCGAGCAGTGCAGAGCGTGCGGCTCTGCTCTCCACAAGTCCCCTCCCCATTGTTGATAATCAGATTGAAACGCCCTCTGCCCACGGCTAATTCTCCATTCTGCATTCATAATTCTGCATTCTGCATTCCCTTGCTCTCCTCCCTTACCATCGCACAGGCCCATACGAAGCTCTCCAAGAAGGAAATCTCCTGCGAGGAACTCACGCGCGCCTGCATTGAACGGATTGAATCCGTGGATACTGCGCTCAACTCCGTCGTGCACAGGAATTTTGAAAGAGCCCTAGAGGAAGCAAAAAACATTGATTCGAATGGGGAGTTTCCCCACCCCCTTACGGGCATCCCGTACCTCACAAAGGACGTCTACTGCGAGGAAGGCATCCCCACTACTGCCTGCTCGAATATCCTGCGCAACAAGGACTACGTGCCCCCCTTCGACTCAACGACAACAGAGCGCCTGAAAGCGGTGGGCGCCGTGAGCCTGGGCAAGACCAACACCGACGAGTTCACAATGGGCGCAAGTACCGAATCCTCGTGCTACGGTGTCACGCGCTGCCCATGGGATACCACGCGTGTAGCAGGAGGATCATCGGGGGGGAGTGCAGCCGCCGTGGCTGCCGATGCGTGCTTGTTTGCTCTGGGAACCGACACCGGAGGCTCCATCCGCCAGCCCGCAGGGTTCTGCGGATGTACGGGATTGCGCGTGACCTACGGACGTACCAGCCGCTACGGCGTGATGAGTATGGCAAGCTCACTGGATACCATCGGGCCGCTTGGGAAGACTGTGGAGGACGTAGCCATGATCCTTGGCACCATCGCAGGTAAGGACCCCAAGGATGTCACAACAGGATCTCTACCGGTCCCCGATTACCGCAAAGCGCTCACGAAGGACGTGAAGGGTCTTAGGATCGGCGTTCCCAAGGAGTACTTCATTGAGGGGATCGACCCACAGGTGGAAGAACACGTGCGTAGCGCGATCGCCGTGTTCGAGAAGCTCGGCGCGGTGACGCGCGAGATAACACTCCCCCACACAAAGTACGCGGTCGCCGCATATTACATCATCGTCCCGAGTGAAGTGAGCTCCAATATGGCGCGCTACGACGGCATTCGCTTCGGCCACAGCGAGAAGGCCGCTGATCTCGTCGACTATTACCACGCCGTTCGATCAGCAGGTTTCGGCGACGAGGTGAAGCGCCGCATCATGATCGGCACGTACGCGCTCTCTGCCGGGTACTATGACGCCTACTACCGCCACGCGCAGAAGGTACGTACGCTCATCCGGCGGGATTTTGAAGAGGCGTTTAAGGAGGTTGACGTGATCCTCGCCCCCGTTTCCCCCACACCGGCCTTCCTGGTGGGAGCCCATACCGATGACCCCGTGGCCATGTACCTGGAAGATGTGTTTACGATCAGCCAACCCCTTGCTGGTATCACCGCGCTTTCCATCCCCTGCGGCATGAGCAAGGAGAACCTCCCCATCGGCCTGCAGATCATGGGGAACCAGTGGGGGGAAGAGACAGTGCTGCGCGCCGGCCACGCCTATGAGCAGGCAACCGAGTGGCACACGCTCACCCCGCAGCTCTAGCCTCCAGGTGGAGAACCTCTGTGCCCAAGACAATTCGTTGGACAGTCTTTTCGATTTCCCGCATGGTCAGCATGAGTCCCTCACTGTGAGAGTGATGCCAGATCCTCTGTTGAGCAGCTTTGATAACCTGTTCTTCTTCCCCGGTTGTGAGCCGTTGTTCCTCTGGGATACCGACACGCGCGACATAGCGCCGCACAGCACCGGCAACGAGGACGGGGATATGAACGAGCGCCGGGTTGAGCAACGACTCCTCTGTTGCATGCGTCTCTTCCGAAAACACCCGTAAGGTGCGCGACTCGGGAAGGTCGGCAGCAGGCGTAGGTAAAGGAGATGCGGTTTCCATACGAGCAGAGGGGGAAGTTTGGTCAGGCATTGTTCTCGCTCACCCATGGGGGGTCAATACTTCTCCGAGAGATTGTGGAGAAACAGATGCTTCGGAGGCATGTAAGATTTGGTAGACGTTTAGTAAAGTTTTCTTTCCGTTTCCCGGTGCATCAGGAGAGCACTGCTACCAGCACCTGTCATAGAGTTGTGCGGTTGGCAGAGGAAAACGACAGACGAACACTATCCCTTTTATACAGAAACCGCAGTATACCGTGCGCCTGGCAACCCCTGGGGGAGAACTCCGCGCATGTTGAATCCATTGCCACCAACACCTACAGCACCGCACACTGATTGGTGGCTATGGAAAAACTCCCTCCAATTTTTCTTGCGGGTTGTGTTCCAAAGAGTAGCGTTCCGCCCTACGTATGGCACCAAATTGCCCCGATATACCTTCGAGCATCAACAACGACGATCAGGATGTTCCGATGGTCGACGCCATTGAGGGCATCGCAGCCGTGGAGCAATCACCGGACGGCAAGGTGCTCTACCTCCATGATCTCGCTCTGCCACGGTACGATTGCCCACCCAATTTGCGGCATCTTGTTCCTCGTGCCGACCCCAACTTCACCTACGATCCTTCGGCATTGGAAGTGCTCTATGCCGTAGCTCTCGCAGAGCAACATGCCCACCCCTTGCTCATTGATGGCTACCCAGGAACGACGAAAACCTCCGGGGTGCTTGAGCTGTACCGGTTACTGAACCGCCCTCTCTTCCGGTTGAATTGCAGGAGTAAATCGGACACAACGGACTTCGTCGGACACTTTGTTCCCAATGATCAAGACCTGCGCAAACGCCTGGAAATCGTCCTCGCACAAGCAAAAAGTACGACTGGCTCCCCAGGCAAGCTCCCTGACGAAGCATCGCAGCTCATCCACTCCATGCAGCAAGGTAGGGTACTCTCCCTGCAGGAAATGCAACGCCTGGCCGAGCTCTGCGGTATGGAATCGCAAGCCGGAGACTGGCGCTGGAAGGACGGTGCCGTACCATTCTGCATGACAGAGGGGGTGGTGCTCTTGCTCGACGAAGCAGATTTGGCACCGCAGGAAGTGTTGCAGAGTGCAACCAACAGCGTCTTGGAGATTCCCCCATCCCTCACCATACCCGAGCACGAGAACGAGGTGATTCGGCGTTGTGTTCCTGATGAGGAAATCAGCAATCGGTCTGTCCGGCCGCTCCATCCGCTCTTCCGCATGTACGCCACCAGAAACCCCATGGATGATGCGCGCCTGCCCTTCGGTCTTCCGTACAAAGACCGCTGGATCCGACGCCTGGTGGTAGGAGAGCCGAATGCCCAGCACTACTTCGATCGCCTGGACCGACGGGTCTTTGGAAGGCAACCGGGCATCTCCTTCCGCGATTGCAGATATGCGTCGCACGATTGTGTCCACCCGCCACGCAGGGAGTACGCGCAAACCGAAGCACTCTCCAGAGAACATACAGTACTCGCACAGATCGGGAATGTCCGTTCGTTCTTGAACAGGCTCTCTGCATTTCAGGAGTCTGCAGCCAGAGCTGCCCACAGCAAAGAAATCGGCCGTTCGGGCCTCGATACGCAGGAGGGGTTGCTCTTCACGCAACGGAGTCTGGAGGCATCTATGGCATTTCTCGAACGGCACAGAACATTCGACCGCGGGCAGAATCGCGTGCGTTCCACGGCAGATGATCCTATCGAAAGCATACAACTTGCCCTCCGTCTCTATTATCTCGACCGTTGCGCAGATCCCGGCGATAGAAGGAAGCTTCAAGATATGCTCCACGCACTCGAGCTCACGCGGGAGAATTGGGGCGTGCACTTCACCGAGGGCTACGAAGAGCTTCCCGGCAGGCAACCGGAAATCTTCCTCAGTGAGGTGTGGGGCTTCCTGCAAGCCAATGGTCTGGCGAAACCTGAGCACCAATGGAGCTGGCACAGCTGGCCGACCAGCGGCACGCGTGACGGCAAGTGGATTTCGATGGAGTTTCCTCACGCGGCTCAAATCCCTCCGGAGCTCATCGACACGACTGCTGACCACGAACGCATCTGGAAAGACGGCCGCAGTACAGGGTATCGCGTACACATCCACGGAGAACCCCCTCATGAACTGCATCCGGGACATGCGCTGGAAGGATTTCCCGATATGCTGAAGTACATCGGCGATCGCAAGGTGCGCTCGCTTGTGTGTCCGGGATACCAGGGCACTCCTTCGGAGTGGTACCTGCGGTGTATCGGCGATGTTCCTCCGCATGCCGTCTACGAAGAATCCTGATAGGAGAGGGAACTAGCTGCCACGCACAACGACGGGGATCACAAGACCTATGTATCAACCCATCGAGTACGATCCGGCATCCACCACCACACAAGCGCCCGTGGTCAGCCCGTGCCATTCCCCGCAAGAAGAGCAGGAGAGAGCGCGTCGGCTCCTCGACCGCCTGACGACTATCATCCGCACGATCGGTGGCAAGCCAGACCTCACCGTGACCACGGAGGTTGACCCCGAGGCTGCCGCGCATATTGCACTGCAGGGGAAAGACGCCGACCAGGAATGGTTCCGGTACTCCACATGGACAAAAGAGGGGGAGCTTGTACGGGAATTCGTCCATGTTCCGCCCACGGATTTAGCGGACGACATCGCGGCCATGGGCCACAGCGCGCATGAGGCTTCCCACGTACGCATCGAACGCATGGCGCAGTTCGTCCCAAGGAGTGTTCTGCAGGACACAGGCGTACTTGCGACGCTCAAGGCGGCAGAGGAGCGTGCTACCGATCAGTTTGTTTACCGGGAATACCCGGGAGCGGGTGAGTGGCTGCGTTACCGCGCCGCACAGGTCGTTCTCCAGGCTGCCGAGGAGCCCGATGAATTTGTTCAGCACCGCAGGGAAGCAATCCCCCGTTTTCTGCAGTGGTGCGAACTTACGAAGTTCGCCCCACACTTTAGCCGCGACCTCATTGAGCGGTGTTATCACCCCTCCGTCATTGATCTCTACAGAGAGCTGCACCCTATCATTCTGCGCGTGGCGAACGCAGTGCCGAGCCGCGACGCCTCCGAGGCGGAGACAGTGGAAGCGGCGAAAGAACGGTATCGCATTTCCTACAACGAACTGTGGCCGAGAATACGCGCATTGATCGAAGAGGACACCGAACGCCGTGCTCGGCAGATGCTTGCTGAGAATGCCAATCCTCAGGATGCCCCTCCTTCACTCGATGATCTGCTGCCAGAGGAACGCGTGGAGCTCCTCGCACAGGCACGCGAGGCGTTAGGCTGTGATGAGGAAAAATTTGTGGAAAGCACCCTGGGCGGACATCTGGTGCCCACGGTGACCATAGGCAGTGTGTGTCCCCCATCGGATATCGTCTCCCCGTATTCCCCGCCGGAAGCCCACAGACTCACAAAGGAACATGTGGCACCCACGCTGGAAAAAACACCCTACCAAGAGGCATACGATGAGGTGCGCCACCTGGCAGACAGGCTCTACGGCCGCTTGCTCCCCGTCCTGCGTCCCAGGCTTACAGAGGGAGGAATGCACCTCAAAACCACCGGGACGCTCGTGAACATGCGCGCAGCCTTCCGTCGCGCGGCGGCAATTGCCGCAGGAGCGCGGTCTGTGGACCACCGTGTATTCGCACATCCGGGCACAAGAATGGAACGGGATGACACGTTTACCCTGCTGGTGGATCTCTCGGGATCCATGCGCAGTGACGAGAAGATTCAACAGACATTCCGCGGGGTGGTCATGACGGCGGAGGATCTCCACCGCCTGCGTGCGCCGTTTGAGATCCTCGGTTTCCAGGATGACATCATTGTCTTCAAGACGTTCGTGGAGGAGTTCACCGACAGCGTGCGCGCCAGGATGGCGGGCATGCTCCTGGAGCCCCATGGCATCAACCCCGGCGGACACAACTGGCCGGGCAATACCGATTTGGGCCCATGCCTCTTACGGGCATCCAGGCGCCTCGCAAGAGAACGGGCCCGCCGCAGCTACCTGCTTGCCTTCTCCGATGGCATGCCGTGGGGACGGCACAGCACGATACAGGACGTTCACACCGTAGTCCGCGCCATTCGCAAACGCGGCGAACAGGCGCTCGTCGGCATCGGTGTCGGACCCGGCACAAGGCACGTTGAGACGTTTTTCCCGCATGCATTGCCCAACGTCCCCATCGAGGAACTACCCGAGCGCATGGGCGATTTGCTCGTGGATATCGCCTGCCATCCGGAGAAGTACGAGTTGAAGGTGTAGAGAGGCATAACCCATGCGCTACGGGGAGACCTCTCGATCATACAAATGACTGCGAATTGCAATCACTATCACGGCTCATCGCTCATACCTTCAGTTTCCAGGATGGGCTTGAGATCCCGTATGGGATTTGCGCGTAGGAGGACGCGGTTGAGGAGGTAGAAGAGGAGCGTAAAGCTCCCTACGGCAACGTTGAGATCCCAGAAGATGGTGAGAAGTGTCGTTCCTGCGATCATGAGTATTTCCCTATTCGTGACAAAGATGCGCTCGTCATCGTGACGGGAGAAGAGTTTGTGAGCCACCTGATGCCAGTCGCGCATGAGCTCCTTGAGGTACAAACGCAGCGGCAGCCAATCGAAGACATCATACCCCACTTTGAAGAGTACACCCGAGAACACCGCCTGCGGGATCAGGTTGATTGCGTCCTGCAAAAGCACCATCTCCACAAGGGCGAAGATTCCCACCATGACGCCTGCAAGCCTGAGTGTCGCCTTCTCCTTGATGATGAGCACGGAGCGGATAGTTGCCTGTGCACCGGGGATGCCGCCCAGCGCAGCGACAGCTGCGGCAGAGAGCCCCTGGGCCATGAGCTCCTTATTCTGCTGCGTACGCTCGCGCGTCATCTTGTCGACGACGAGTGACGTAAGGAGTGTGTCGAGGTACGCCAACACAGCCAGCTGGAGCGCGAAGGGGAGTGCTGCGAGTAGAACGGGCACGGACCACTCCGTCGGCCATTGCGCGCGCAGGAGCGCCGAAAGGTCGCCCAGAGATTTAATGCTTCCCGTGAGCTCAACATGCTCAATGGGTAGGCGGAAGAGGCTGGCCACAACCGTCATGATGACAATGGCAAGGAGTGTTCCTGAAAGCAAGCCTGCGAACTTCGGCATGACCTTGCGGAGGAAGTAGGGAAGCGTAAACACGAGAACCGCCGTGATAATCGCAACGATCACATTCGTGCCGACGGGTCCCGTAAATGCCGCCTTACCCCCCAAACCGAAGAGTTTCTTGCATTGGTCTAACCAAATGATTACGGCAATGCCGTCCATGAAACCGGAAATCACGACATTCGGAACGAGCGTGATAAACCGCCCGAGCCTGAGAAGGGCCGCAAGGAGGAGTGTCGCAGCGGTGAGGAAGAGCACGATGTTGAGAAAGTGATCGCTGCTGATGCCACCGAGTTCGGCTGCAAGGTGATCATGTGCCGCGGCAACAACGACCGCGGTCACCGTCGTCATCGGTCCCGTGGGGCCGGAGCATTGCACTCTGGTGCCGCCAAAAAGCGACGTTACAAGCGCGATGACTGCGGCGGAGAGCATGCCGGCGAACGCTCCCCTGCCCGAGAGGATACCAAACGCGGCACCAAGGCTGAGGGCGACGAAGCTCACTGTGAGCCCGGCGACAAGATTCTGGAGGAATTCCTGTGCAGAGAATATGCGGCGTGCCATAGGGAACACATTGGAAAAAACTCCGCGCGGTGGCGCGCGGTGGCCCACGGTGTAGCAGAGAAGGATCCGCCAAGCAACGGTCCTTAGGAGCACTTTGAAATGGCATTGGCGGCTTACCCAAGCAGGCCGGTTGACAATACGACAAGCGCGACGAACACTATCCCTCCTATGCAGCAACCAGAATATGAGGTTCGTCTGGCAACCCCCGATGATATCTCCGCCATTACCACACTCATCCTGGCACAGGGGCCTAACCCCTGGAATCATCTGCCCGAGGAAGAGGTCCGCGCGCATGTTGAATCCATTGCCACCGGCACAGTTTCCGCAGTCGTCGCCGATACTTACGGCGCAATCATCGGTGTTGTCACCTACGAAATCGGTCACCGTTATCCTGATGATCAACCGCTGGAACGCGCGGCGGAGCTGCACGGCTATGCAGCGGAAGCTGTCGTGCATTCCGGCTACGCCGGACGCGGCATCGGCACGGAGCTGTTGAAGGCAGCCATAGAAAGGCTTACCCGAGCAGATCTACAGGAGATTTACGCCATGCGTCACGAGGAGAACATTCCTTCTCGCCGCATGATGGAGAAATGCGGCATGGAGGAGGTGCGTACCTTTGATGATCCCAAGATTCGTCCCACGGGTTCGCGGCGCACCACCGTGATGCGCATCATCGTGGAGAGTAAGAAACTCTAGAAGAGCTCCTTCTTAAAGAGAGCTCGCTCGAGGCTCGCCTTGCCTGCGCCAAAGGTGAAGAGGACCAGGAACGTCGCGACGTAGAGCAGCGCAAGTTCTCCTTTATTTGCGATGGGCAAAAGTCCGCCCTTCATGTGCACCGTCGTGTAGGCGCCGATGAGGAGGATGGTGCCCAGGACCGCCACGAGCCGCGTGAAGACGCCCAAGATGAGCGCGATGCCGCCGGCGAGTTCACAGAGCCCAATAAAGCCCATGAAGCCCTCCATGGCAAAACCGCCTTCGAGGATGCCAAGCTTCTGCGCTCCATGCTGGAGGAAGAGGAACCCAACGAGGATGCGGAAGAGGAGGTAGAGATTGTCGTGCATTCGGTGTGCGATACCGGCGAAGAGTGGCATCCGCATAGAGGAGGAGGGGAAAGGAAGTGAGGAGAATACTACGGAACAACTCCGCGGGAGAACAGCGCTCCCGCTTGAGCAAACCGCACACTTCTTGGCCTGTGAGCTATCCCCTGATTTCCGTTGCGCCATTCGCAGGGCTCAGGTACCGTTTTGCAGCCTAATAAGGGGTTGCCCGCCCGATCCGTACCGGATCGGCCAGCCCGACAGGTCTGGCGGGTACGGGCGGGTAGCTCAATTGGCCCAGCCGCGAAGCGGCGTAATAAAAAGGGCACAGCGGAGTCACCACTCTTGTATCATTCACATCACGGGGTTGTAGCTCAATTGGTTAGAGCGTCCGCCTGTCACGCGGAAGGTCGCGGGTTCAAGTCCCGTCAACCCCGCCAGAATTCTCTGCGTCAAACAGTGTCTTGAAATCAAGAGTGACATCTTGACCCTGAGCATAGTCGAAGGGTCAACCCCGCCATCGATTCGTGAAAGAAACTTGCGATTCTTTCTGATGAGCTCTTTCGCTCCCAATACACAGAACCATTCCAGCAATAACTGGTTTTCGCTTTACATGTTTTTGCCTTTCCCAAGCTGTAGTTGACACCGAAGATTAGCACTCTATAATGTGGAGTGCTAAACGAGGATGAGTCGTACTTGAGGCGGAGAAATCTCCAGACCAATAGCACCGACCGACCAGCCCCGTAACCACCTACCAATCGTTCTTCATGGTCAACTACTACGTCACTAAACGCGGCCCGCAGTGGGCGGCTCTCCGAGAGAGAGCGGTTCGTGCCCGTCTATTCGACAAGCAATCCGATGCTGAGGCGGCGGCGAAAGAGTCGTGCAAGAACACCGGAGGCGGCGAAGTACGCATTCAGGGCCGTGATTGTCTCTTCCGCGACTCCGACACGATGCCTCCCAGCAATGATCCCTGTCCCCCGCGAGACACCAAGCATTAATCCTTTCCCCCAATTAATTATGGGTTTACCCCGAACGTTTGTCGGATTCAGCAGTGCCGACATTAAGTACTACCGCTTAATGCAAGCATGGAAAACCAACGAGCATATCGATTTTAGCTTCACAGACTGTCAGCTTCCGGACGTAGTTAATTCAGAAAATGAGGACTACGTTAAACGGAAATGCAGAGAACGTATCAACATGGCTGGGAAATTTATTCAGCTGATCGGAGAAAATACCCGATTCAAGCGGAAGTACGTCAGATGGGAAGCAGAAGCCGCAATAGAAAAAGGGTGCACCATGATCGGAGTAAATCTGAATGGGTCACGAGAACACGATGCACTATGTCCTTCTTGGCTTGAAGGTATCGGTGCAATTTTTATACCTTTTTCCCCGGCAATCGTGAAGTATTCGCTGGAAAACTACAAAATGTTTGAAGACGGTAACTACCACTATAAGGACAGTGTTTACACACAGTTAGGATACCCTTCCCTCACCAAACGATGAGTGAGTATTTACAGAACAGACTGGAGCCGGAAATAAAATGGTACGAACGTAAAAGTGCTTTTAATAAATGTATGCTGTACGCGTTTCGAATAGTTACCATCTTCTGTTCCGCACTGTTAATTTTTCTCGGCTATTTTGAACACCTGCCCCACTGGACTGTTGGCCTGATCGGGACCTGTATTATCTTAATAGAAGCGCTGGATGGTTTTCTGAAACCACAGGAGAACTGGATAAACTACCGGACCACAGCCGAAACGTTAAAGCATGAAAAAGAGTTATTCCTCTCTAAGGCAGGAGACTACACGAGTGGAAATGCCCAGCTGCTAGCTGAAAAATGTGAACTGCTTATATCGCGAGAGCATTCGATCTGGCTAACACATAGTAAGAAGAAGCATCAGGACTAGGTTAGGCAACCAATAACTTCCTGCCCGTACGTTCGAACAGCGTTCAGCACGGCCCGCCATCCAATGTCATCTTTGGGACGAAGTTCGGTGGCAGTATTGAGCATCCAATGGTGAACACACTGTAGTTGACATATCTAATATTATAGGTATTTTACCATTTGTATGGACGCATCTCCAAAACCGTACGGCGGCATTGTCGATCCTCTTGTAGAGAATCCGCTATTCAATGTGAACGGACCGGCACAGCCAGAGGCACATCCTCCAAAAGGACGTAGTTGCCTCGCGTTCTCGGAAGCCGAAGACGCCGCGTTCGCATTCATCGAACAAGACATGCGAGAACAGCTCACCACCATGGGACTGAGAGAGGGTATGGATTTTGCCATCGACACCGATGCAGTCGGGAATCTCTTCGTTACGTACTTCGGGCAGGATGCGCAGAGCACCGTTCTCTACCATTCACACATTGATTCCGTACCCGACGGAGGGCCGCTCGACGGCGTATGGGGCGTGAACATCGCGCGTGACATGCTCCTTAAGCTCGCACAGTTCCGCAGAGAGACTGGCGCGCAAACGAGGCATAGCCTGACTATGGCCGTATGGCGCGCGGAGGAATCCAGTATGACCGGTCGTGCATGTGTCGGCAGTGCGGTGGCCACAGGAGAACTGACACCAGCAAAACTCAACGCCATGCAGTACGGAAAGAATGGTGACGAGAGCACGCTCCAACATCACTGGAGTCGCTACACGCAACCGGGCAGGACGTGGAACGACGTCCTCGACGAAGCGCAGAACCCCATCATTCGAGATGATGGCACGGGAATGCTCCAAATCACGTTGACGAGCGGAGTACGCAACATCGTCACAGCGGAAGAAGGACATATCGCACAGGCAAAGTTGCTGCAGACAACGGGTAACGACGTCCATATTGCATCAGGCGGTATCGGAGGCTCTATCAGGGAAGACTTGGTCATGTCCCCTGAAACCGTTAACGCCCGGAATCATGAAATCGCTGAAGGACAGTACTCCATCATTGACGTGGAAGTCATCGGCGAAGAAGCACACACCGCAGGCACGATTCACAATAGGGACGAAACGATGACGGAGGGCGGACCGTGGTTTCGCAACGATGCTCTGGTTGGAACGTACATCCTCAGTAAGGTGCTCTTTGGTAAGGGGGACCGAAACAGGGGTGTGCATGTGTTGAGCGTGGAGCCCGATGCACTAACCGGGTACACGAAAGTGCCACGGAGGCAGCGCATCCGACTCCTCATACGATCGGCGGATGCCGATGGTTTCGCACGCGATGCACTTGCAGTATGTCAAACGACGCTGCGTGACACGCGCAATTTGGATATGCGCTGGACTCTGTCGCCGGCACCTGCCGGAACATATAGGTCTCTTCCCAAGGAACACACCATCGGTCTGCTCTCCATCCCCGCCCGCATGGAAGGAGCACCACGAAAAACCGATGTGCACGCTGCCGATGGCCACCGCGTAATCTACGACGTCACGTGCACCGGAACGGATTTTGTCTTAAGCCCAGAACATGGCTTTTCGATGAAGCTCGATTTTCGATTCACGGATACAGAGCATCTTACGCGTCTGAGAGAATGCTTCGCACAACAAGTGCAGAAGCATGTATTCGACCGATGGTTCGCAGGTGAAGAATTCGCAGCGTTCCGCACCGAGCGTTCGCGCACTGCATCAGGAACCGTGAGTGCGATGATTGCAGAACGGAAGGCGGCAATCGCCGCTTGTCTTGGGTACTCGGTGATCAAGGCCTCGGTTCTCCCCGGGCACGACAGCAATACCCTGGCGAAAGCGAAGGAGAGTCCTGCGGAGGGAACACAGGTGAGTATGACCATTGCCGCAGATAACGGCCTGAGCCACAACCCTCACGAAGCCGCTACAATCACATCTCTTCGAAAGGCGCAGCTCGTCTCTCAGATGAGCGTGGCGTGCGCACTGGAACTACTGGGAGACGATTCCGAGGAGCGTTTCCTTGGGCGGCTGCAGCAGCGACAGGAGCACATCGTGCCAATAGGGAAGTAGTGGAATTGGCAGGCAATATGGGACATGTTGTCTCCCCACGAGAGGAACGCTATGCTCTATTGCGTGCCTATCAGAGAATTCATCGCACAGATCGTTGCAAGGCCCGCTGCAGCCGTGAAGGTGTTCTTCACCGCGCTGGCAGCAGTCATCGTGGTGGTATTTGCCATACGGCTTGTGGGATCCACCGTTGAACCACTACTGAGGAACACGGGCACGATGCTCAATGAGCAAGCGGCCAAGTTTTCCGAGGAGATGGGGTACTATGAAAGCAATGATGCTCAGATGGACATGGGCATGGCCGCTACGCGCGGCTCCGTTCCCAGCCCAAGCTCCGTTCCCATACCGCAGGATGAGGGATCTGTAGGCCCCGATGCGGAAGAGTACGAGGTGACGGAGTACAACGGCACCATCAAGACGCGGGATCTGGAGGACACCTGCGGCGAGATTGAGGCATTGAAGACCAGAGGAGAGGTCATTTTTGAGAATGCCAATCGCTACGAGCGCGGGTGCTACTACGCGTTCAAGGTGGAAAAAGCGTTCACGGAAGAATTACTGGCCATCATCGAAGGTCTCAATCCCGATACGCTTTCTGCGAACACGTACACCATCAAGCGGTTGGTGGAGGATTACACCAGTGAACTGGAAATTCTGGAACAGAAGATGGCTGCAATAGACGAGACTTTTGAGAGTGCGAAGGAGGCCTACGCGGAGATCGAGGCATTGGCAAGGAACACGCGTGATGCCGAGAGTCTTGCAACGGTCATCGACAGCAAGGTACAGATGATCGAGCGCCTCACACAGCAGCGCATCTCCGTGAGCGAGCAACTGGATCGCATGCAACGCGCGATGGCGGATCAGATCGATCGCCTGGACTACACGCGGTTCTCCATTTCTGTGGAAGAGGACAAATTTGTGGACGGCAAGGACATCAGAGACTCGTGGAAAGCCGCAGTAAAAGGGTTTGTCCGTGACCTCAATACTGTCGTGCAAGATGTCTCCATCAACCTGATCACTACCGTCCTTGTGATCCTGCAGTACGTTCTGTACTTCTTCATCCTGCTTATTGTGGCGAAGTACGCGTGGAGGGGCGCTCGTGCTGTGTGGCGGAGGTAAACGGATATTGGGAGTGGCGGATGTCCCATGCGCGAAAGCATCGTGTATCTGCGTCAACCTCTGCTTTCCGCGCACTCACGTTCCTTCCGGCTGTACCTGAATGTAGAGCCTGTCCTCCGGCAAGCACAGTGCATGACGCTCTTCCCCTTCGACAATGCACGGAGAGAGTTCAATCACTGCCCACGACTGCGCGTCCTGCGCTACGGTCCCGGCGATTTCCCAGACATACGTGCCATCCTGGTAACGCGCACAGGATGTAATGCATGGCTCTGAAAGACCTCCTTCCTGCGGCCGAATGAGGTGTACACCGTCGCGATTCCCCTCCTGTGCATTACATTCGATACGCGTATCTGCCTGCGGCGGCCGATTGCAGGCAATGCGCAGAATGAATGTCCCTCCCTGTTTGACGTACTGCCCTTGACCCGGGCGCATGGAGAGTGCGAGAACCTGCAAGCTCCCTGGGCTGAGGATTTCGCGCGTTTCCCTGCGCGTTTCCTCTATTACATGTCGCGTCATCGCGAAGACTTCTGGAAGATCGCCGCGCTCCAGGCGAGAAAGCAACTGCCAGAACTGCGGATGTTCCAGACCGGGGGAATTCTCGTCGCGATCATCTGCAACGACGCTGTTCCCCGCACTCTGCAGCGTTGTCACCGCGATGTGTGCGCGGGATCGCATCAACCAGCGTAACACTGCTTCGGTGTCGTGGCGCTCGCCCTGCACCACATGCCGATGGAATCGCTCATCCGTATGCTCTTGACCGTAAATCTCTCCGATGTAGTGCCGTCTATTCTCCCGGCTCAACTGCAAGAACCACACCTCGAACGCGCGCAGGTCGGCGTTATCATCCAGCACGACGGCGGACGGAGGAGCCTCCTTGGGAGAGCGGTACAGGGGATCGAGGCTACCGTTGTGTCCCGGGGCCCATTTGAACGATTTGAACGGCCCGAGCCCCAGCCACTGCTGTGTCCGAAGGACGTCACCGTCCGTGTAACCGACATCTTCAATAATCCAGTACACATCAGGGAAACGCTCACGCAGACGATTGAAGATCTTCTCCTTGAGAGCATGAAAGTACTCCCCTTCGCTCGCATTTTTCTCCCACGGAACGCGGTAGTACTTCCAAATCCACGCAAGCGCATGATCAACGCGGCGGATATCGATGCGTCCTTCGTCCTGCGCGATGGTTTCGACAATGTAGTCAATGACCCCGTCGGGGTTCTCTATGAATCTCGGGACAACGTGCCCCCATTTCTGCGGACCGTACGGATCTCCCGCCACGTTGACGCCAGTGGAGTAGGTGGGCTGGCGATCGGGGCCAATATGGAAGACGCCCTGCTTTCCCTCCATGTGCTGTTCGCGCCAATCGCGCCAAACTTCGGGGGTACGGCGGGAAACGGAGTAAGCGCGATCCTCAATCATATGACCTCCGACGGCACGCACTGCTGTAGAGCAATCACTCCACTGTTCTTGCAAAACCCACTGCACATAGAGCAGATAACGAGCATCTTCCGCGAGCGATGCATCCTCCTGCAGCAGCTCTATCGGTTTCTTGCATGCGATTTCCTCGGGCCACTCGAACCACGACGCCTGGAATCGCTCCTCCAATACCATGGTTACTGCACAGTCGAGGAGTCTGTCACTGTCCCGGGCGTGTTTCTCCCAGAACGTTTCGAATTCCGCGTTCATTCCATCCTCCATCATGCGATCGTACGCGATGCGCAGAGCGGCGAGCTTGAACGCACGTAGGTGTGCGTGATGGTACTGGTGATGTTCGCACATCCTCTTCTCGTCCCGGCGCATCTGCTTGCCGCGCGCGTTGACGAGCTCAATAAACACGCTCGGGAATTCTCGGAGTGCAGCCACGCCAAGGAGATCTACATCTTTGGGATCCTTGCCGAACATGCCGGAAAGATACGGGCATGCTGAGGTCTGCCTTGGCCCGGAATCGGTATTGGGCAGCGTTTGAATCCCAACGAATCCGCCCTCCGTGATTGCGCTGCGTGCAACTTCCTGCATGTCCGTAATGGACCCTGCGCCAAATGTACGTCGTAGCGCGTACTCTCCGTCGCTTGTCAGTCCCCGCGCACGGAGCTCTTCCACTTCCTCTTCCGTACAGCGCAGTTGCGCCGGGACATACGTGGGTTCATAGACATCGAGTACCGCGACCCGATCACCATCCGGGGCACCAGGACGCGGCGCGCCAACTTTCGTCCAGAAGGGAGCGGACGTCTCGACCTCGTCAGGAGAAGAAGATGATTGTTGTTCCATACAGACAGGAGGAGGAGCTTACGCCGTCCTTTGCAGAGAACAACCTTTTCAAGTATTTCTCATACCGCAGAGAAAAAACGCTCTTACTGAATGTAGAGCAACGGGTTCTTCTTCATGCCTTGCAGGCGCACTTCAAAGTGTACGTGGATTCCCGTTTTACCATATACGAGACCGGTGTTCCCCATCCACGCGATTTCCTGGCCGCGATACACGGTGTCGCCCACTTCCACGTAGAGCTCCTTGTTGTGTCCGTACAGCGTCACAAGATCATTGCCATGATCAATCTCGATGACGTTGCCGAATCCTCCGTTCCAACCGTATTCGGCGCGAGTCACCGTCCCCGCTTCGGCGGCGTAGATCGGACCGCCTCCGCGCTCCTGCAAATCCAATGCATAGTGACCCGAATGGTAGTACTGCGTGATAAAGCACTCGGCGGAACACGGCTTTTGGAGCACCCCACTGGTGGGGGTATCGGTAAATGTCGTCGGTTCCTGGGCTGCGGGAGGAGGTTCTGCGGCAGGTTGCGGTTTCGCGGTGGGTGGCTGGCCAGATGTTGGGGGCGACTGCGGAGGAGGCTCAGCAGAGGCGATGACAGTCGGTTCACCCGTGATGGGCGTTCCCCCGGGGATGATGAGTTCCTGTCCCGCAAGCAGGAATCCACCCTGCACCTTGTTCTGCGCAGCAATTTCCTCTGCAGGGATATCGTAGAGTTCGGCAATTTGCGTCAGGTTTTGGCCACGTTTCACGGTGTGGAGAATCCCATCCACGGGGAGGATAAGGAGTTCATCACCCGGCTGAATGGCTGCCTGTTCCTTAAGATTATTCGCCCACCGAATGGTGTCCACGACGACGCCGTAACGATTGGCAAGACGCTCCAGACTCTCTCCCTCCTTGACGGTGTGGATGATCCCCTCCGCGTAGGCGCGACGAGACCCCTGACGCGTCAGGGAAGACGACTTCATCAGAAATCCGTCCTCAACAAGGAGAAATTGCGGCGTTGTGACTGCAAGTTCCGGCGATGCCAACGCCGATTCGGGAACGTAGGGCGGAAGGAGCGATGCAACGACCAAGAATCCAAGGCACGTGAGGCGCACCCGCACAGAGAGCCAACGAATGGTCGTATTCGTTACCATTGCAGAATCTTAGAGGAGCGCAGTTGCGGTTTCGGATGCCCGCTGCTCAATGGCAGAAAGAATCTTGAGCATATCCTTGTAACGTTCCAAAGAGTGGAGCAACACCACCACATATTCGTGTCCGCCAGCATCCACCACGGAAAGGAGGCACTCTTTCGCTCCCATCGTCGTTCCCGTTTTGCCGGCAACGACCTCGCTCTCTGTTCCAAGGAGCGCGTGCGTGTGTGTCAGGGGAATGGTGCTTCCCTGCCGACTGATGATGCGCGTGCCACGCTTGCCCATGCGCTCGCGAATCTCAGGCTTACGCAGAACAAAGCTCGCAAGCCATGTCAGATCCTGCGGGGTGGACCACTGCAGGGAACTGTCAAGACCGGAGGGATTGGCATACTGCGTATCTTTAAGCCCCAGGGCACCTGCACGGGCATTCATCTCCTCTACAAATGCAGAAACCGATCCGCTGTGGTAGATCGCCAGTACTTCCGCCGCATCATTTGCGGAGGCAATGAGGAGCGCAGAAAGGAGATTACCCACGGTAAACTGCTCCCCGGGCGGCAGGTAAATTTTATTCCCTTCAACGCGCCCCGTAGCTACGGGAACCGTTACCCACTCATCCATCGTGTGGTGCTCCACAATCAGAAGCGCCGTCATGAGCTTGGTCAGACTCGCCATGGGCCGGCGGACATCGGCTTGCTTGCGGTACAGAGATTGCCCCCCTGCAACATCGGCGATGATTACTCCGGACGCGGACAGGCGTTCCTCTACGTCAATCGCTTCCGATGGAGGCGAAATACTCACCTGCAGAAAACCTGCAAGAGAATCTGAATCAAGGGGCACTGTGGATGCAGGCAGCATGCCTAAGAGCAAGGCTGCAAGGAGTGGTCGAACCATCCCATGCAGGATACGCAGAACCCCCCCAAAGGGAAAGGCTGGTCAACCATTTTACAGGGAATGCACGACCCCGCGGTCAAGCACTTCTACTTGTATATCACGCGATCCGTGAGCCTAAGATCGACATATGTCTGCACGGAATCGAGAGGCACATTGCGCAGAAATGTACGATAGCGAAGGAGTTGCTTATCCATGGTGCTCGCGGTGTCGAACCAGAGTTCTCTGCCCTGGTCGATCTGCAGGTGATACTCCTGTGCACGCAGATACACGGTCGTCGCCTGCACGTGATGACCGAATTGCTGGAGGAGTGCTCGTTCCGTCTGCGCGATGCGATCGAGAAACTCCGGGATGAGAAGTTCGGTGCCAGGCTCCGGCCGTACGCCCCAGTCCACCAGATTGATTGTTGGAATTTCGACGGGAACTTCCAACATAGGAGCCACAATGTAGATACCTCGCTCTGTGAGGAAATCAATTCCGGCTCCGGATCCCGTGTAATCCTGAGGATCGGCAGCATCTTCCGGACTAAGAATACGCAAGCGCGCGACGATGGGGTCCAAGGCAATGCGCACATGCAGAAGAGACGGATACCTCTTGGATACCTCCACTTCCTGCAGATCCGATAACGCATCCTTCAGCAGATTCGTCACTTCGTACTCAGGGAGAAAAAAGAGATGCCTGCCGAAGAGAGGAGCAAGTATGTGTTGCACTTCCTCGATATCCAAACGCGCATTCGTGCGTACCACGCGAATTTCTCGAATCCGCACAATAGGGGAAAATGCGAAGAGCCCACCCATGAGAAGTACGAGTCCCACACCAACGAGAATCAACCACTGCATGAACGACTTGCGCACGGCAATCAGCAACCGTCCTCCTCTGCGCTGGATCTTGCGCACGCGATCCGTGACCCGTCGCGTTGTACGGTTTCGGCGCTTAACCAGGAGTTTGGTCTCGCGTGTGACAGGCCTGTTGAAACGGCGCGGCAAACGCCGGGCAGGTCGCAGGGACATGGGGACATGATAGCGTAAGAGGCTTGGGAGGTTTTGGGAGGTTTCGTCAGGTCAGGACAGTTGTACAAACCCCCTGATTCTCCTGACCTGCCAAACCCCGCACTAGAGCATCCTCTCTTCTTCCTGCATACTGCCTCCGTGCGCATTGCCCTTGTCGCCGACTGGCTCCCTATTTATGCCGGAGCTGAGCATGTGATTGCGGAATTCCACGAACTGTGGCCCGATGCGCCGATCTTCACCACCGTAGCAAATATTGGAGCATTGGGTCCGCTCGACCATGCAGACATTCGCGTCACGAAGCTGCAACGGTGGTACCGCCTGCTTGGCAAACGCCACCGTTTGCTGCTTCCGTGGATGCCACGAGCACTGGAGGGAATTGATCTTTCCGCATACGACATCATCTTGAGTTCATCGCATGCCGTGGGAAAAGGCATTATCCCACCCAGTACCGCCGTACATGTCTGTTATTGCCACACTCCCATGCGTTATGCCTGGGAGATGGAGAATGAGTACCTGCGGCGTTCGCGTTTCCCTCGTATCCTTCATCGCCGCCTGAAGCGTGCGCTCACATCACTACGACGCTGGGATCTGACTACGGAGAAACGCGTGGACTGCTTCCTGGCCAATTCTACCGAGACACAGAATCGAATCCGTTCCGTGTACGGTCGCGAGAGTACGGTGATTTACCCGCCTGTGCAGGACCGGTTTTTCCAATTTCCCTTAAGCAGCGACGCACGTGGCAATGCCGCACCATACCTCGCCATTGGACGGTTGGTCCCCTACAAACGTTTTGATCTTCTCATTGCCTGTGCAAACACGCATAACGTTTCGCTGCGTATTGCCGGCACGGGCCCCGAAGAGGCGCGACTGAAGCAAATGGCAGGACCCACCGTGGAGTTCCTGGGCTATGTCCCCGAAGAAGATCTTCCTGCGCTCTACTCCGAATCCCGTGCTCTCTTCCTCCCTCAACATGAGGATGCGGGCATCGTGCCCTTGGAGGCTCAGGCCTGCGGCACTCCGGTGATCGCATACGCGAGGGGTGGTGCGCTTGATACTGTAGAAGCAGAGAAAACTGGTATCTTCTTTCACGAGCAAACAGTAGAAGCGCTCTACGAGGCCATGAGGGTCTTTACGCAGCACACTTTCGATCCAAGGGTCATTCGTGCACACGCGCAGCGATTCTCCTCCTCACGGTTTCGCAGACAAGTAGCAGATGTTGTCGCGGAGATATACAAACACCATGGTTCCTGTTATCCCCAACTCGTAGGAAAGTAGGAAAGGAGGTATGATATATACATGCAACGTTCCACAGATTCGCACAAAGGAGAAAACGGGAAGGTGGCCATCGTCGGTGGATCGCGCACGATGCACGGCGCTCCGATTTTTTCCGCGCTCGCCGCAGAGGCGACAGGGGTGGATCTTCTCTACCTCGCATTGCCTGCGTGCCACGAGGATGCAGCCAAGAACGCATCGTTGAATGTACAAGTTCACCCATTTGCAGGGGAAAATTTGGGCCGACATGACGTGGAGCCGATCCTCGAGCTCCTCGCCACCATGGATTGCGCAGTCCTTGGGCCAGGCATCGACCACGGGAACGAGGAAAGTGTGCGAGCACTGATGGAAATCATCGAAGGTGCCAGTTGCACGCTGGTGTTGGATGCCACTGCATTACAACCAAAAACGCTCTCACTCCTCAGGGGTAAGGCGAGCGTGCTCACACCGCACCTGGGAGAATTGGAACGCATGGAACTTCTGCCCAAGCAGATTGCTCAACAGGCGGAGCAATTCGGGGCGGTGATACTCCTCAAAGGACAAACCGATCACATTGTCTCTCCTGCAGGGCAGCATGAAGATGTTGCTGGCGGCAACGCAGGCCTGACCGTCGGCGGAACCGGCGATGCGCTCGCCGGCATGATTGCAGGACTCATCGCGTTGCATCTCACACCATTTGAGGCGAGTGTGCTTTCGTCGCGTACCATCAAGCGTGCCGCTGAGGAACTCTTCCCAGAGAAAGGGTACGCCTTCACCGCGCATGATGTCATCGAGAGGATCCCCGGGCTTCTGCGTACACTCGGTGCATGATTGCACAGCCGTTTCGTCTCTTCCGTGCGTTCCCCGAATTGACGACCGCACTCTTTGTGAAAGCGGATGCCATTCAGAATGATCGGATGATTGCCGATCGTATGAGCATGGAGAACATTGCCGGGCTGGAGCAGGTGCATGGCAACACAACCATCCGAGTAGAGGGACCCATTGCCCGTACGCAGCAGGCCGATGGTGTGATCACGAATCAGTGCAATCTCGTGCTCACCGTGCGCACAGCCGACTGCCAATCTTTTGTTGCGTACGCCCCCATGCGCGGTGTCATCGGCGTGCTCCATGTAGGGTGGCGCGGACTGATCGCCGGCGCCATACCTGCTTTCTTCGCTCAGCTGCACAAGGAATGGGGTATCACGCCGCAGGAAGTCCTGATGGCTGCCGGGCCGTCACTCTGTACGCATTGCGCAGAATTCACCGATCCCATTGCCGAACTCCCCGCCATGGACCCCGTATACTTCCACGGGAGACACGTTGACCTGCGATCCGCAGCGGATCATCAGATCCTTGCGCTGGGGGTTAAACCACAGCACCTGGAACGGCAAGCGGAGTGCACATGCTGTCAGCACAACCAGTACTGGACGTACCGGGGTGGGGATCGCTCTGCGGTCAAGTCAGGTTTCGCCAATGTACTCGCATGTGCCATTGCAGAGCGGTAGCATTTCTCTTGTCTCAACGACGCGTTAGAGCAGTCGTTTCTCCTCAACGCTCGTCAAGGGAGGCCAAATCTCTGCGGATTGCGGTCCGCGGATGCGGCCACCCACCTGGAACGCCAGGAGACAAGCGCCCCTGCTCGACGGTCGTTTGGACGTGGGTAAAGACAAAATGCGTACGAGCATGAAATTACTTCCAGTTCTCGCCCGCCGTAGCGTTGGCGAAGGCGGGTCGTTCCTGCCCGGCGAAGCACAGCGGAGTCGGGTGGACGTGGGAATGACATCCATTCAGTCAATTTCTCCTATCCCCAATTCTGCGAGGAATCTCTTGTAATCCCCACGTCCCACACATCCCTCGGGGATTTCCGCACTCACGTAGGTCCTGTCATCGAGCTGCCTTGATCCGGGGACAACGAGCTTCTTCACTGCCTGCGATTGTGCGATCTGCCGAGCAAGAACATGATCACCGCGCCTGAAGAGAACTCTGCAATACTCAAGGATGGTTTTGGCACAGTTGTGCGAAAGGTTGCCGCGGACCCATTGCTCAATATCGTGGACCTTTCTGGCCTCCATGAACACATTTTCAAATGAATAACAGGGTTCTCTTTTCATAATGAAATAGTAGTAAGGTTGGCTACTGAGTCCTCGCAAGGTATGCGTCAACGCAAAAACATTCTAAAATGGTGTGCCGCCATGCTCTCGCTCTCCGACCGTCTCCAGAAGGCCAACGCACTCCTTGCCCCCTATGCGGTGCCTCACGATGGTGTGCTAGGACGCGAGCACGGAGAACCTCAAGACGAGACGCGCTTTCCTTTCCAGCGTGATCGCGATCGTATCATTCATACGCAGGCGTTCCGGCGCTTAAAGGGGAAAACGCAGGTCTTCGTGGAGGGGTCCGGCGACCATGTGCGTACGCGACTGACCCACACGATGGAGGTTGCGCAGATCAGCCGGGATATCGCACGGGCTTTAGGGCTCAACGAGGATCTCACGGAATGCATCGCACTCGCCCACGATTTGGGACATCCGCCCTTCGGACATGCGGGCGAAGCGGCGCTTAATGGATGGATGGAGCGTTTTGGGCTCCACTTTGAGCACAACGAGCAATCCCATCGCATCGTGACGCTCTTAGAAGAACATTCAGCGCTCTACCCAGGGCTCAACTTAAATCGCGAGATCTTGGATGGTCTTCTCAAGCATACGACACCGTACGACATACCCCCGAGTCCTAGTATGCACAGCCCAACGCTGGAAGCGCAGGTCGTGAACATTGCGGACGAAATCGCCTACACCGGTCACGATTGCGAGGATGGTGTGCGCGCAGAACTCTTCCCAGAAGAGAAGCTCCTCGCGATACCTCTGGCCCTCGATGCCGATCGTCAGCGCAGTGCGCGGGGCACATCGCTGCGCGGGGCACTCATCCACCTGCTCGTCTGCGATCTCTACCGAGCTACAGAAGAGGAGCTCACGTCACAGTGTAGTACCACACTTGATACCGTCCTCCACACAGACGTCCCCCTCATCCGTTTCTCAAAGAGCATGCGTCTCGCACTCGATACCCTGCGCGACTTTCTCCAGGAACGAATGTACGCGCATCCGCGCATCCTAGAACGCAACCGCAGGGGCGTAGAGTGCATCTCAACACTCTGTCATGCCTATCACACGCAACCGAATCCCAAGGTGCTCGCCCTCCAGAAAAAAACGGGCGGAGCCCTAGAGGAAGCCATAAAGGACTATGTTTCCGGGATGACGGATGCATATGCGCTGCAACAAGAGCGAGTGCTGCCAACATAGAGCTAAACCAATGTCATTGGTTACAAACAGTTCTTGTCCGCTGCATATGCCTGAGCGCAAAGCAGAACATCGGTACGCTCGCTGTTAGCGCTCGAATGCCAAGTTGCGAAGCAATCTTGGCTGAGAGCGCGCACAGGTTTGTACGAAAGAAAGATGGCTTTGCGCGAGTCTGCAGCGGACAGAGGCTTTTTGGTTCTTTTTGGCCACAAAAAGAACGGCGAGCGCCGAAACGTATGCTGCAGTGGAGGCACCGGGAAAGAAATTGTTTCTGTGTAACGAATGATATTGGTTGAGCTATAGCAGACGAGATTGCTGCGCACCGAGCATGAGATTCTTTTACTTTTCGAGTATTCCTTCTGGCAAATACCCCAGAGGATCAACATGCGTGCCATCCTCAAAGACCTCAAAGTGCAGGTGCGGCCCCGTGGAGAGCGGCCCGGCACCGGGTGTGCCCGGCATGCCGCCAGAGATCGCAATGCCCGATCCTTCGCGTACTTGATCTCCTTCGTGCACCAAAAATCCGCTCACGTGTCCGTAGAGTGTGGCACCACCTTCGTGACGCAGGACAATGTAGCTAAATCCCATGCCATTGTCCGCAACGGTTTCCACAACACCATCGGCTGCCGCACGGATGATGGAACGCTGCTCCACGGGAATATCAATACCCCAGTGAGGAAGGCCAAATGTCTCCTCGTACGTGGGATCAAGGTAGGTCGCAGAAAGCCCCTCTTTGGGATCCACAGGCCACGAGAGTGCGGCAAGTGATGCGCTTGTTGTCCTCCCTGCCTGCATCAGGGCCCCCTGGGATTCCCAGATTTCGTAGAGCGCCGCGCGAATGCGTTCTTCGGCCGCCTGACGATCCTGAAGCAACGCCAAGAAATCCGCGTGGACGCGCTCCCATTCCTCCTGTTCCTCTTGAGACCATACGCCGCCTTCCTGATCGGCCCTGCGCTCCAGAAGGAGGAGTTGGTAGCGTAGAATTTCTTCGCGCTTATTGAGTACCGCCTGCTCAATGCGCTGTCGGCGAATTTCTTCTTCGTTTTCTCGCAGGCGGTCCTGCGTGATCTGTCCCCCCGTCGCGTTCGCACTGAGTGCGGTGTGCACCGCAGTATTCACAAGCATCTGCACTCCGAAAAAGAGCCCTGCAATTGCGCAGAGCATGGCGAGAATCACACCTGGCCGTTCCACGATAACCTCAACCTTAAGCATCAGGATATGATAGCAGATTTTGGGCTACAGAGCCACCTGGAAGAGGGGGCCCGAGGGGGAATCCATGTACTCTTCGCCTGTGTTCCTTGCCTATGCCCGGAAGGTTTCCACGAACTGCGCAATGAGTTTTTTTATAATCTCGTGGAACTCCTCTACACGCGCGGGAATGGGATCGAAGGAATTGGCTTTAACGTAGAGCCCCTGATTGATCTCGATCTGAATACCTGGCACAAGAAAGGGGGGAATTCTGCGTCGGTGACAGTGGTGACCAAGAATGTATTTCCCCACATAGGGAAAATTGATGGCCACTGAATATCCGCGATCCGTGAAGAAGTCGCGAAAGAACAACGTCTGTTTCCGTGAGCAGGAGGAGTAGTTCACGTTCCCCAAGTTGATATCCGGCCGTTCTTTGCCACTGTCGCCACGCAACTTTGGTCCTACGGGGAGAAAGGAGTGTCCATCAATGAGGAACTTTGCCTGGGGGATAAGTTCGTCGATCTTTTCGTGGTACGGATCGTGGTACTTACGGATGAGCGTGTCGATCTGATCCTGTGTTGGATCTTTGGTGTAGACTTTTTTGCCGTCCCAGGTCGTGTGGACCGTCACGCCCTCCGCGGCAAGCTCGTACTCTTTGGAGATATCATCGGGCGCACGGTTGACATCGACGATCACGCGGGAGACAGGGCTCTGCACCGCAGATGTCCCGGGAACGAGAAAAATTTGATCGGTGTAGAGATCGGTGTAACCCAAAAGCTCCTGAGACGTAAGAGCTACGCAGTCTTTTACCTCCTCCGGAATCGTGGAGGAAGCATGGGGAATGGAAACCAGAATGGGATGGCGTTCTACATTGTTGCCCATAGATTACGACAGGATTGTGTAGGTGTGTTTGAAGAATGTTGTTGCCGGAATCACCGTCTCACCTTGTGCCGTCTCCAGCACAACGCCGCCAAAGAGAAACCCTTTCACGCGGCCGGTTTGCTCTGCAATCGCAACGCGCTGCCCCACAGAAATCTGGCGCTTGAGTTGCTGGCAGGCAACAGCGTTCTCGAGAATGGCGCGCGCCCCAAGGACAACGCTTACCCCAACGATGAGAAGAATTGCAGCAATGAAAATGAGCATGTTCGTTGTCACGAACGATAGATCAAACCCCAGTTGGTCGACTGCGGCCAAGAAGACGAAGACGAGGACAATGGTTTGCACCCCTTTACCTACGGACCGTTCGTAACCGAATCCTGTGCGCGAGAATGACTGCGTGACGACCGTCTGCAAGAACCGCGCAAGGAGCATACCGAAAACGATGATGAGGAACGCCGCGATCACCTGCGGGATATAGCGCGTAACAGTCTCCAACGCGTGAGAGAGTTGCTCGAGATGGAGAATCTCGGAAGCGAAGACTAACGTGACGAGAATGGTGAGCCAGAAGAAGAGGAGCGCCAAAATCTCCGACGCACTCTTGTCGACCCCCATTCCCTTGAGCATGCGATCGAGCGGAGTTTTGGCCACCAGCTTGTCGATTGCAAAGAATGCCAGAACCCGCACGCACAGAGCATAGATGAGCGAGGCAATAATCCAACCACCGATCACAATGAGAATGGCGAGGAGTGCCTGGGGAAGTATCGCCATCATCTTCTCGTACGCCTGAGACCAGGCTTCATTGAAGAGACGTTGCATGCGCTCAAAAATTGCTTCCATACCAAATATTGTACCACAAAATCCTGCGGAATGCGCGAAACGAACACCATGACGTGAAAACGCACCTAGAGAAACAGATACGGCACATGGGCCGCCGAAACGACGATCAGGAAGGAGACCAAGAAGGCGAGGCCGACGTTGCGCGTATCGCGAGACATGTGCACCTCTCAATACGATTGAAGGCACCATTCTGTTACAGAATTTGCAGACATTTTGTGCACAAGGGGGTTGGGGTTCGGGCTGGGGTTCGATCCGGCCCAACCCCAACCCAAACCCGAATCCCAGCACATCAATCCTCTTTGGGATACGATGGCACAGATGGAAGACCAAAGCGCCCTTACGCTGGCTGTACTAAGCCGTCGGATGCTCGTTACGGGCATCGTGCTATTCTTCGTTCTCACTGTGACCGTGTACGGTCGATCGCTCGGGAATGAGTTCGTACACTTTGACGACAACATCCTCATTTTTGAAAATCCCGCCGTGCAAACGCTGACTCCGGCAAGCGTGCACTGGGTCTTTTCGCACTTCGATCCTGAACTCTACATTCCGCTCACGTTCGTGAGTTACCAAATCGATCATGTGATTGGGGGGCTTCATCCCCTGGTGTACCACCTCCACAATCTGATTCTCCATACACTCAATGCGCTGCTTGTTGTTGCCATCGGCGCCATACTCACCAAACGGTGGCGCGTGGGTCTCCTCTGCGGGCTCCTCTTCGCGCTGCATCCTCTTCATACAGAAGCAGTTGTATGGGCCGCGGCGCGCAAAGATGTACTCTCGTCGTTCTTTGCCCTGGCAACACTCGTCACGTATCTCCTCTATCGCCAAGCAGGACGTAGCGCGTGGTACATCGCAAGCGTGCTCCTGTTCCTCCTGGCACTGCTCTCCAAGGTGTCCGTCCTGCTCTTGCCCGTCTTCCTTGTGATTATCGATTGGTACCAGGGTCGTCCCCTAAAAAAACGCGTGTGTACGGAGAAACTTCCGTATGTATTTTTCGCACTTATTCTTGGATTGGTTGCTATACTGGGCAAGCAATCGGTGCTCGCAGATTCGCCGCTCCTGTCCTCTGTGCTCATGGCAGGGAAGAGCACGGTGTTCTACCTTCAGAAACTCTTCGCGCCGCTCAAGCTCTCCGTGATCTACCCCTATCAGGAAGAGATCACGATCCTTGCGCCAGATTTTTGGATCCCGCTCGTGATTCTCTCAATATTCGGGGTATTCGTTCTGCTCTCACTGCGGCACACGAAAACTGTCGTGCTCAGCACGGCATTCTTCCTCCTGTTCCTCGCCCCCAGCTTCACTAACTACGCCAAAGCGGGAGACATTTTCTTCGCATCGGACCGCTACGCGTACCTGCCCAGTATCGGCGTCTTTCTCCTCTTCGCTCTGACGGCAGACTGGGCTCTACGCCGGACCAGAGGCTTCGCGCGCTCAATGCTGACCGCGTGCATCGTCGCAATTCTTGGAATATTCGGGTTCCTCAGTGCACGGCAATCTCTTGTGTGGCACGACACGTTCTCGCTCTTCCGGAATGTCGTGGCGCTCTACGACTACTCGTACCTTGCACAGAACAAGGTGGGAGCGAAACTCTGGGAACAGGGAGAGCATGAGGAAGCCATGGAACACCTGCTTCGTTCCATTGCGCTCAAGCCAAACTACCGCGCGTACTACAACGTGGGACTCGTGCATCTTTCGCTGGGAGAAGAGGATCTTGCACTCTCCGCCAACCTCAACGCCATTACACTCAATCCTGCGTACGCTCCCGCACACGTCAATCTGGGATACCTCTTCTGGCGGAAAGGGGACCTGGAGCAGGCGCGAGAACATTTGGAACGCGCTGTGGAGCTTGACCCACGTGATCTCGATGCCCTCACGAACCTCGCAGGGTTGGAGATTGCACAGGGAAACCTGAATCGGGCGCGCGAACTCCTCAATCGCACTCTTGCGTTGGATCCAGAGCATCCTGACGCCACTGCACTCATGGAACGGCTCTAGCGTGCTACGCTAGAAGCATGCACAGCCGCTCGCTCCCACGATGGATACCATGGCTCCTTCCTCCGCTCTTGGCAGTCGCCGCGTTCGGCATCACCGTAACCCACGGGTTTGCTCCGGCGGATGACAGCTTTCTTGTGGTGGAAAATTTGGCCATACGCGGTATCACGTGGCCTCACCTTGTGCGCGTGTTCACAAGCTACGACCCGGAGCTCTACATTCCACTCACGTTCATAAGCTACCAAGTGGACTACCTCATTGGCGGGCTTCACCCGTGGATATTCCACGCGACGAACGTACTCCTCCATGCACTCAACGCCCTCTGCGCCGGCGGGCTCCTGCTGCTTTGTACGCGCAACCGGTGGATGGCCGTGGCGGGAGCTGCACTCTTTGCCGTGCATCCGCTCCATACCGAGGCTGTCGCGTGGATCGCGGGGCGCAAGGACCTGCTCTCTGCGTTTTTCTTTCTCCTCGCATTCATCACCTACGCGCGCACACGCGGATGGAAGGGTTATACGCTGAGCCTGCTTCTGTTCCTCTGTGCGCTCCTCTCCAAAGTCATGGCGCTCACGCTGCCCGCCATCCTTGTTCTCTACGACGTACTCCTGCGCGAGGAACGGTGGGGGAGGAGTCTGAAGCGCACCGTTCCCTTCGCCCTCCTCTCGATCGTCTTCTTCGCGATCGCACTGAGCGGCAAGGAGCGCATCGTGGAAACAACGGGAATGTTGCCCACGATCCTCATGGCGGGGAAGAGCACCGTTTTCTACGTGGAGAAGTTTCTGCTCCCCACGGGGCTCGGGATGCTCTATCCCTTTCGCTCAGCGATTACAGTGATGTCACCGACATTCTTCGTGCCGCTCCTCCTCGTCCTCCTTACACTCATGCTGGCATGGAGGAATCGCAGGAGCCATCCTTGGCTTACGTTCGGCATTCTCTTCACACTCATGACGCTTGCCCCCACGTTCCTCAATTACCACAAGGGTGGACTCTTCTTCTTCGCATCGGACCGCTACGCGTATCTGCCGTCCATCGGGGTGCTCCTCATCCTCGTAGAGGCAGTCGGACGGATGCGCATTTCCCGTGCGGTAATTACAGGAACAACATCCGTTGTTATTGCTTTCCTCCTTACACTCTCATTGTGGCAGACCACTTTGTGGCAGGATCCGGAGAAGCACTTGAGGTCGGTGCTCACGCACTATCCCGAATCGATCTCAGCACGCGTATCGCTGGCAAAAATCGAGCGAGAGCGCAATAACCTGCAGGCGGCATTCGACGTCTTGAGGGAAGGGCTCCCCTACGGCGATCACCTCAAGCTGCGCGTTGCCGCCGCGCTCGTATATGCCAAAGCGGGACAGACGACCGAGGCTGCGTCCATGCTCCGGGGAGCTATGGAACTGGATCCCATGAATCCGGAACCCTACTATTTTTTGGGATCGCTTGAGGAGCAGCTTGGCAACAGGAGCACACCCGAGGAACACTACAGGAAGGCAGTGGAACTCGATCCCTCCTACGTCGTTGCGCGCACCCGCCTGGGAGCATTACTTTTGGAACATGGGGATCTGGAAGGTGCACTCGTGCAAGCGAGTGAGGCGCTGCGGTGGAACCCGAACGACGCCGATGCACATTTGCTCATGGCCAGCATTCTGGAGGCTCTGGGACGCACAGAAGAAGCACAGGTACACCGAGATCTCGCTGCAGAGATTCGGGGGTGATACAGTGCAACGGTGCTCGATATTGCTCTCCTGCGCTGCCCTGCTTGCTCCGCGCCACTGCGTGAGGAGGAAGCCATACTAACCTGCACGCAGTGCAAGGCACGGTATCCGGTGGAAAACGGCGTGCCACGTTTTGTAGAGGAACTCTCGCAGCATACCGTTGCCGCACACACGACAAGGAAGACGCCCCTGAGGATCATGGCACGCTGGCTGAGACCGCCGCACCACTCCGTCTACTTCGATACGATGACATCCTCGGTAGGCGAGGGGAAGAGACTCAAGCAGCTTCTCCGGGAGCACCCCGATGCAATAGTCCTCAATATCGGATCACTCTCCAAAGATCTTAAGGACATGCATCGGCGTATGCTCAACCTCGATCTCGTCGCCTATCCGAATGTTGACGTTGTGGCCGATGCGCACCGTCTCCCTTTTGTCGATGAGAGCATGGATATCGTTCTTTTTAAGAATGTTCTTGAGCACGTTCGCGATCCCCTGACCGTGATGGAGGAGATTCAACGTGTCCTGAAACCTGGAGGCCTCCTCTTCATCAAACTCCCCTTCCTGCAGCCGTTCCATGCCGTTCCCGATGACTACCAGCGCTACTCCGTGAGCGGGATCAAAGAGCTCCTTAAAGACTATGAAGAACTCTCGTTCTCCATCGCCGTGGGACCCGGCTCCATGCTTTCGTGGATATTGAGGGAATGGTTCGCCGTTCTCACGTCATTTGGGAACGTCATGCTCTACAATGTCGGCCTCATCGTCTGGGGATGGCTGACCTTCTGGTTGAAGTACACCGACCTCCTCTTCCAAAGAAACTGCTTGAGTGAACGCGTTGCGTCGGCGTTCCAGGGTGTGTACAGGAAGAAATTACCTGGAGAAGAGCGACCGTAGTTTTTGCATGAAGCCTGCACGCTTCTCTGTAGGCGCGTCGGTCTTCGGGCGGAGATCCACCCTGTAGCAATGGGGTTCGGGCTTGCTGTCGGTGACGATGTACACCGCTCCACCGGGTCCGCGGAAGATATCAAGAATCCGGCTGGTGTTCGCTGTCTCGCGCACTTCGGCTCGTTGCTCCGGGGACAGGTACGCGATGCGCGTGACGTCACAGAGCAATACCGGGTGCCCCTTGCGCATGTCCTCGATCAAACATCCGGTGAGGATGTTCCCTCCGGGGATTGCGCGTACGGGGTCTGCGAGATCAACCTGCACCAGGTTCAACGCTCCGGGGAGCTCTGCCATCCCTAGTACATCGAAGTGCTCGACTTCCGCTGGAGGGGAGGGGAGGAACGAAGATTCTTGATGAGATGAGTCTGCCATATAAAATGATTATAACACTTTACCATGGTAAAATCAAGAATAGAACACCCGACTTCGGCGCTTGAGGGCGTGAAATGAGATGAGCAAGCCATAACCATGCACCGCATGACATTATCCAACGTTCTCCCAGAAACACTTCTGGCAGTAGATCGCATACGGAGCATCCGGAGCGTAGGTTGTGAGCATGCTATCGCCGCACTTCCCGCAAGAACGCTTGTAGAGGGCTCGCTCATTGCGTAACGCCATCCTCCGCTTATGGCGGCAACTGGGGCACTGATCTGGGAGCGGTAATTTTTTCTCGGCGTAGATTGCCATCTCCTGCGGAATCACAAGGAATTCCTTGGAGCATTCTTTACACGTGAACTTCGTTTGCTTTGGCGTCATGGCGAGAGGGGCTAGAGGGAGGGAACAGTGTTGACGATTACAGGGTCGGTTTCTGTTTGTAAGCGTTTGCGCTCGTAGTCGGAAACGAAGAAAAGATTGAGGTTGTGCATCTTGGCCGCATGGAGTTCTTTCCTGAGTTCTGTCACTGTCTCTTCGTACTTCTCCGGCGGCACCGGCACATTGAGAATGTGGTACTCCTGCCGATCTAGATTCGCACAGCCGAAACAGTACTTGCATCCCCGGAGGTACGCGGAAAACGCGCAATCGTTGGATTGGTCGGTGAATATGATGTGGTCGCAGTTATGGTTCATCGTTGATTGCACGCAGTGCGCGCACAACTCATTCTCAAAACATACGGTGAGATCGACGCAATCTTTGTTGCCGTTCGTCTCGATGCAATAGGCACAATCTTCGTTGTTAAAGCTGTCAAAGCATTGGTGACTCCCTTTGCACTGCGTCAGATGATCACCGATACAGCTCTCGGTCATAAACTGGTGGATGGCGAGGTTCGGCGTCTTCTTGCGAAGGACTCTCACTCGCTCCTCGACCAGACTGCGGTGGGCAAACTCCTGCAAATTGAGTTGCCCCATCCGCTTCTCGTACTCCTCTTTCGAAAGTTTCTCATTAAACAGGTGATACTCCTTTTGGTGTAACCCCGCGCAACCGAAGCAGTTGCGGCAGCCGAAACAATCCTTGCAAAAGGAGCAATCGGAGCAGTTCTGACAATCCTGGCAGTAGTGACTGTTGTAGCAGCGTTGGCAGTCCACGCACTCTGTGCACCATTCGCACTCCACACAGAACGTGATGCCGTTGCAGCTCACGCATTTACGCGAGTACCTGGCGTAGTACACGTCCTCGCAGTAGAAGACACAGAAGCTGTAGTAGCAATTCTTTGACTTGAGAACGGTGTCTGCGTAATCACTGTTTTCCGCCATCACATGCTTCACGTTGAAGCGAGGAGAGGCGAGGAGGAGCCGTTGGAAATTGGTGACGAAAGACATCTGTAAGAACAGTGTAGCAAGAAAAGAACCGAGAGTATGACACATCACATGTGACCCCCACTTCGCACGTCATATTTCCTGTCCACAATCAACTCGAGCTTGATCCAATGAAACAAGTTGCCCCGAAGACAAGCTCCGCTTGTCTGGAGGGGCACCGCAAAGGGAAAAGAGAGCTCATGAGAGAGAAACCTACGGTTTCTTTCTCATGTAATGGCAGGCGCGGCTCTTCGGCTGCGCTCAGAGCCTATCGCAGATCATGAGAGTAATTGATCGGTTGCTTGGTTTAAGATCTGGCAGAGCGGACTGGACGTGATGATTGGACTTTGAATCCTGGAGCGCGTTTTCGATGGGGTGAGACTGACTGGACTTGAGAGCAGACAGGTCGGGGTGGCTTGAGACTAGATAGCGACAGCGCTCCCTGCAATTTTTTATTCATGTGCAATACGTTTTAGCACCGCGATTCTCTTCGCATATTCTTTCCATGCCAGATTTCCAGGCGCACCAAGACTCACCTTTGAAGCAATATTCTTCCTGAAGTCCACCTTGTAGGGTTCCATGTGCTTCGCAGAAAGTTGATATGCCTCTCTGAAGGGAATTCCTTTTTCCCTCGAGAGAGACACAGCCACATCGGCCATGAAGATGTCCTTCGTAATCTTCTTTTCAATTGATGCTTGCTTCGGCGCGATGTTCGTAAGATACAGCCGAGCTACCTCGATGCTCTGCAACACAATATCCGTGCCATGGATGATGGGGCGCTTGAGGAGCTGGAGATCGCGGTTATAGCCAGAGGGCAGATTCTTTGCGATATCTTTTGCCATTTGTTGATACCCCATCATGACGCTCACGTTGCCTCTCAAGACTTCCAGCCCGTCGAGATTCTTCTTCTGCGGCATGATGCTCGATCCTGTGACGAGCGCTTGATCTACGGCGAAGAAATCGAATTCTTGTGTCGTAAAGAGCAGGAGGTCATTCGCGAATCTCCCGAGGGTCATCATGATTTGCGCAAGCCCCTCAAGAAACAAGCTTTCGAATTTTCCCCGACTGTTTTGGCAGTAGAGCGAATTAATTTGTATTCGGCCGAATCCTAATTCTTGCGTGATGCCCGATCGATCGAGAGGCAAAGCGACGCCATATCCCGCAGCGCTTCCCAGAGGATTGGCATCGATGTGATTCCGAATGGAGTCGATCAAGGCGATATCGTCTAAGAGGCTCTCGACGAAGCTGCACCCGTAGTGCCCGATGCTCCCGAGCATGGCCTGCTGCATATGGGAGTACCCGGGAAGCGCAACATCCTCATACTCTTTTGCAAAGGACAGAAATGTTTCCGCAAGATCCAGCGTCCTCATGCATATTTCTTTCAGCCGATCTTTCATGAGAAGCCGCAGTGCGACCAGCACTTGGTCATTTCTGCTTCGACCCGTGTGAATCTTTTTCCCGGTGTCTCCGAGTTTCGCAGTAAGCATATTTTCTATGACCGTATGGCAATCTTCGTCCTCCACTGCGATCCGGATTTTGCCCTTGTGGAAGTCCTTCTCCAGTTCCTTGAGTGCGGACAAGAGCTCCTTGAGCTCTTGTCCGCTGAGAATGCCGATTTTTCTCAATCCTTTTACATGGGCATTACTTGCCTTGATATCGAATGGGAACAAAGACATGTCCAACACAGGGTCTTCACCGACGGTGTACCTCTCGATGGTCGGGTGAAGTTTTGCCGATGATTTTTTCCAGAGCTTATTCATGATGGAGGGAGTAGAACGTCTTTTGGGGGAGATTATAGATCTCGATGAATCCGGCTGATGCATTCTGATTGAACGCTGCATTCTTGTTAAATGTCGCGAGGTTTGTGTTGAAGAGCGAATACGGTGACTCTAAAGCAACGACGGTCGCTGCGCCTTTGTAGAGTCGCATTTTCACCGTACCAGTCACTCTTTCGTTTGTGGAGTCTTGGAATGCATGAATGGCTGCCATGGTTGGCTCGAACCACTTGGCACCGTAGCAGAAGTACGCCCACTTTTGATCGATCAATTGTTTGAGTTCGTTTACGTCTCTCGTGGAAACGAGTTTTTCAAGATTGAAGTGCGCTGTGACCAGGATTTCAGCGCCAGGAGCTTCGTAGATCCCTCTGACTTTCAATCCGACGAGGCGGTCTTCGATGAGATGTGTGATGCCGACACCGTGCCTTGCGCCAACCTCATTGCATTTTTGTACCAATGCAGAGATCGAGAGCTTTTTATCATTCAGGCAAACAGGAACGCCTTTTTCAAATGTCACTGCGACAATCTCCGATTCATCGGGAGCATCCTTCGGGTGCGTGCAGACTTCGAGGATGTTCTCGAGCGGCGGAACAAGTTTTGGATCCTCGATCTCGCCGCCTTCGCCAGTGGACCCCCACATATTGTCGTCGTATGAATAGGGTTTGGCGCTGGTCTGAGTAATCGGAATGCCGTGTTTCTCGGCGTATGCGATCTCCTCGTCCCTGCCCATTGCCCACTCTCGAACAGGGGCGATAATTTTCAGGTCGGGTGCGAGGGTCGTGATGTAGCCCTCAAAACGCACTTGGTCGTTGCCCTTGCCGGTTGCGCCATGCGCAATTACGGTTGCACCGCATTTCTGCGCCTGTTCGACGGCAATTTGAGAGAGAATGACTCTCCCGAGGGGAGTGGAGAGGCGGTAGCCACCCTGATAATCGGCGTTCGCCTTGATGGCGCGCGTCAACATCTGCTCCGCGAAGCGGTCTTTGGCGTCGATGATAATGGCTTCCTTCGCACCGAGCTTGAGCGCCTTCTGTCTCGCGATTTCAAGATCTTCGTGAATCTGGCCTACATCTATGGTGAGTGCAATGATCTCTGCCTGATATTCGTCTTGAATCCACTTGAGCATGACAGAGGTATCGAGCCCGCCAGAATAGAGGAGGAGGCACGTTTTGAATTCGCCTTTCTTGGCCTCATGAGAGGAAATTTTTTGATAGGTCGTAGTGGTTTGCATGGGAAAAGGGGGAAGGGGAAGTATCAAGTGAGGGAAAGAAATACCTCTCTCGCCTGTTCAAGAATTGCGATTGCTTTTGCATCCAGTCCAAATTGGTGCAGTTGATTCAATTGCATAAGCGGAAGCTGCTTCCGCATCAAATCCCTTTCGACGGGATCTAAAGGCGGATGCTGCAAGAGCTTAAAGAGCTCCGATGCCTCGCCGATCATGTACCAGGTGATAACTTCCTGCGGATGATGGACGGGAATCTGTTGCGTGAGGCAATGAAATGCTCCACCGGATTTGGCACACTCCGGCATGGGAGAACATTGATGCTCAATACCGAGTTCTTTCAATCTGTCCTCAATGCCGGGTGTCTGGAATGATCCATTGCCGAGGAGAACTCCTGGCAAGGGCATGCAGTTCACGGCGTATTGGCCATCGGAATAGTGTTGCTCACCACTCCCGATGGAATCGATGGGGGCAATATCGAGAAGCTCCGCACTGTTTCGTGCAGCGAAGGCATTCAAGATATCCCAACTGGCGCGTTCAATTGCCTGTCTGCAGGCAATGATCGCTTTGAGCTTTCCACGAACGTCCAGTGCGGGGACGAGGACAGTATCCACATGGAAGCCTTCCGTTTTCAAGAGAGCTACGTCAGTGACATCGCTCTGTTCGATCACCGCCTGGTGCCCCCGTTCGTTGGCTCTAAACAATCCGCCGATGTACAGGTGATCGTAAGGTGTGTAGTGCGCATCGCCCCCTTCGAGTTTTTGCTCGGATTCAAGCGTGATTGTCCGGATGCTCTGAAGTTTCATGAATCGCTCCAGGCTTTCCGCTTCAGGTTGTCGGAAGTGGGCAGAGAAATTGCTTTTGAATGCCAACGGCGAACCGCTCTTTCCTTGGGTTGTCACCATGGCATCAGTGCAGAATACACCATCGTGTCTGTACAACGCGTCCAAGATTGGAGAGAACGGCTTCAGGAGATAACGGACACCCGACTCTTCGTAGAGCGTTCTGCATGCCGCCAATTCCTGTTCGAGTTTGTCGTTGTCGGGCCTCTTGTTGGCGTTGAGTTCCATGGCATGGTTTCCCTCCATGGGAATCATGCCGTGTCCCCACCAGGGAGTCTGGGGAGGTTCAGAAATGATGTAGGTACAGTGGTTTTTCATGATTTATAAATGGGGGGAGTTACAGACGCAGCATCTGATTTCTTTGTCTCCACGGAGGCGATGCTGCAGGCGCCACAGCCTGTGGCGCCGGCACCTCCGTGGAGGTGGTACGGCAACGATGGAGAACGACGGAGGGGAAGAGTTCAAGCATGGAATCGAAATTGCAAAAAATATAAAAATCCCCTTTTGGGGATTCTGGCTTCTCCACAGGGGCGGCGGCTATTTTCCAGACATCAGCTTTACGCCACTACCCCTGAGGAGGCGCGACGACGACGAACAATAGGCTGATAGGATGAGATCACGATTGAGATCTTACTTGTATCTCACTTCATGTCAAGTTTGAGCTCGGGTTCCGAACAGGACGGGCTCCAAACATCGCCTTGACCGGAATTCATGGCGTCTAGGGCAACCCAGTCATGTGCCCAATGTGGCAGGCTCCGCCTGAGAATAAAAAATACCGCGAAGCGTGGGTCTTTCGGGTCCCGCGCTGGAGCAGCACCACTGAGGGAAAGGACGGCTCATGGAAGGAAAACTGTAGGTTTGTCTTCCATGTATGTTTTGGCAGGCGCGGCCCTCCTTCGCCAAGGCTACGGATGGGCCGTTCGCAGATGCAAGGTCCTTCCAAATATTTTTGGGAGTTATTACTCTGGCAGGCGCGGCAGGGATCGAACCTGCGACCCCAGGTTTTGGAGACCTGTGCTCTACCAACTGAGCTACGCGCCTATGGAGATGAATGAACAAACTGTACCTGCGCGAAGCTGTTATGGCGAAGTTGGTCCAACTGCCTGCCGGCCGTCATCCCGAGCGAAGCGAGAGATGAAGGCTGGAGCTACGCGCCTAGGGGAATGAATGAACATTTGGAAGCTGCCTGCCAACTGCAGTCCGCCGAAGAGAGAATGGAACGAAGGCTGGAGCTACCCGCCCGAACGTACCGACGTTCGGTACGGGCGGGCGCTCCTACGGGGAAAAAGAGCTGCTAAACATATTTTAGCGGTTTTACTGCGAAGAGAGGAGCGAAATCCTGTGGGAAGTCGTGTGCTCTTACTTCTTCCTCTTCCACATCCTCTTGGGCGCATGGCGCTTCTTCTCCAGGAGTTCCGCCGCCGTGGGCAAATCAATGGTACTGGGGTCAAAGCGTTTGGGAATCGAGACGTTCGTCGTGCCATCCGTAACGTAGGGACCGTAACGCCCTTCCTTCACGGAGATCTCGGCCTTGGTGTTGGGATCATCCCCCAGAACACGCAGGGGCTCCGCTGCTTTTTTGCGGTTCTGTTTTGCCTGGGTGATGAGCTCCATCGCCTGATCGAGTGAAAGGAGAGCAGGATCGTTCTCCTTGGGGAGCGTCACGGTCACCTTTCCCCATCGGATGTAGGGGCCGTAACGCCCCAGATTCACAGTGACGACTTCGCCATCGCGTGTGCCGAGTTCCTTGGGAAAACTGAGGAGTGAAAGTGCTTGCTCCATCGTGACCTCGTCCTTGGTGAGATGTTTGGGGAGCGACGCCGAACGCGGCTTCTCCTTGCGATCTTCAGCCCGACCGAGTTGCACGTATGGCCCAAACCGTCCCGTACGTATGAGGACTTCCAAACCGGAATTGGGGTCTTTCCCCAGTACACGCTCTTTAAGAACGTCTTCCTTTTTCACCTCCTGCCCCTTGCTCTTGATACGCTCAGAAAAAGGCCCGTAGAACGCCCGAAGGAATTTGACGCGCTCTTTTTTGCCTTCGGCAATGTCATCGAGCTCCTGTTCCATCTTGGCGGTAAAGGTGAGATCGACGATGTCCGGAAAGTGCTGCGTGAGCAGATCCGTGACGGTGAAAGCGATCTCCTCGGGAATGAGCTGCTTACCCTCTTTGCGGATGTACCCACGTTGCTGAATAGTACTGATAGTGGGTGCGTAGGTGCTGGGACGTCCGATGCCTTCCTCCTCGAGCTTCTTTACCAGACTTGCTTCGGTATAGCGCGGTGGCGGTTTGGTGAAGTGCTGCTCAGGCACAAGTTCGTTGCATGCAAGAAGATCACCATCATGCAGAGTGGGCAGAAGAGCTTCGCGATCTTCATTCTCTGTGTTACGACGATCGGCATCGTTGGATTCGTCCCTGCCTTCCGCGTACACACGCAGGTAACCGTCGAATGCCACGGTCTGCCCGGTGGCACGGAATGTGTAGGAACCTGCCGTAATATCCACGCCTACGCGCTTGAGTTGTGCCTCGGACATCTGGGTCGCCACCGTGCGATTCCAGATGAGGGTGTAGAGCTTGAGTTGCTGGTGATCGAGTACGTCTTTGAGCGACTCGGGAATCTGCGCCATCTCCGTGGGACGGATCGCCTCGTGTGCCTCCTGCGCGCCTTTGCTCTTGGTGCGGTACCGACGGGGAGTGGAGAGGATGTACTCGCGTCCGTACTTTTGCTCAATAACAGCTTTCGCATCGGTGAGTGCTTTGTCGCTCAAATTCACGGAGTCCGTACGCATGTAGGTAATGAGGCCGGCGCTTCCCTGCCCCTTGCCCAAACTCACTCCCTCGTAGAGCTGTTGCGCCACCACCATCGTCTGTTTTACGGAGAACCCCAGCTTGCGACCTGCCTCCTGCTGCAGCGTGGAGGTCGTGAACGGTGGCGGGGGAGTCTTCTTGAGTTCTTTTTCTTCGACACAGGCCACTTGGTACTGAGCACCCGAAAGATCACTGAGTACTTGCTGCGCTTGCTCCTCATTCACCGGAACGTACTTCTTGCCTTCCTTTTCTTTGAGTTCCGCGGAGAAGGATGCATGCTCTGCGTTCTCCAGTGCAGCGGTGATGGTCCAGTACTCCTGGGGATTGAATGCTTGGATATCGCGTTCGCGGTCGACGAGGATGCGTACGGCAACGGACTGCACGCGCCCGGCGGAGAGCCCGCGGTACACCTTGGCCCACAGAAACGGAGAGAGAGTGTATCCCACCAGGCGATCGAGAATGCGTCGCGCCTGCTGCGCATCCACGAGTTTCACATCAATGCTTCGCGGATGGGCGGCAGCTGCGTGGATGGCCTCCTCGGTAATCTCATGGAAAACGATGCGCTTGATAGCCTGGTCGTTCTTCCTCTTGAGCACCTCGGTGAGGTGCCAGCCAATCGCCTCTCCTTCGCGATCCTCATCTGTGGCGATCCATAGCTCATCTGCGGCATTGAGCTCTTTCTGAAGCATTTTCACCACGGACTGCTTCTCCTTGGGGATCAGGTACTTTGCCTCGAATTCCGATTCGGTATCCACGCCCAACGTCGTACTGGGCAGGTCACGGACATGCCCCATGCTCGCATGCACGGAAAAATCCTTCCCCAGAAAGCGCTTAATGGTCTTGGCCTTTGTCGGGCTCTCGACGATGACAAGGTGCGTAGGCACGAGTGAGAACAATGGGAATGCCACGTGCAAGATGCGCATGCATTTGCAGCGGTGCTGGGCGCGAGCGTAGTGAGAGGAGTGCCACGTTGTCAAAAGGATCACGCAGAGAAACCTCTTCGAACGGGCACATTTCCGCATACAATGTGTTGTTCCCGCGTAACAGGGATTCATAAACTTCTGTTACGGATGTTTACGAACATTTGCTCCAAACACGCTAATATTGCATGAATATGCGGTCGAAACCCTCTCTCCTGAGTACCTTTCGTGTTCGGTGTTTTTGGCTATCGAATGCTCAAAGCCCTATCCCAAGCCAAAATTCATACTTCGAGCTGCTGTTCTTGGCTTGCTCAAGCCCTTTGCCAAGGTAGACTTGCACTGTCGTATTTTTTACCCCCCTCGCCCATGTCCAAGCAGGACATTATCAATGCCATTGCGGATGCTGCGGGTATCACCAAGCGCGCGGCAAGTCAGGCGCTCGATGCGCTCACTACCCTCGTCACCAAGGAGCTCAAGAAGGGCAACAATGTGACGATCACCGGCTTCGGCACGTTCCGCGTGTCACGCCGCGCAGCCCGCACGGGTGTGAACCCCAGGAATCCCAGTCAGCGCATTTCCATCCCGGCGATGAAGGTTCCCTCCTTCAAGGCTGGTAAGACCCTCAAGGATGCCGTGCGTTAATTGACTCTTTCCTTGTTTTTCAAAGAAGCCTCCGTAAACCGGAGGCTTCTTTCGTATTCTTCTCAGTGCTATCGTCAATGCACAGTCTGGTTCCCATTTCACTCACCTTGGAGGTCTTATGGCCAAGAAAAAGTCCCTACGAGTGGTGAGCCAGCGGCGGCGTAAGGCCGCCGCTCCTCGACGTCGAAGTGCGCCGAGGAAACGGTGCCCCCACTGTGGGCACCTGCTGTAACCGCCGGCATGAGCAATCGTGCCGACACCGACGGGGCGCCCCCAGCGCGCCCCGTCTTTCCTTAGAAAGGGATTCCACATCTTCTGCGAGCAACTCCTGGCATCCTCGCTGGTGCTGCGCTATCCTCCCCCCAACCTATGAAGACGGCCATCGAAGAAACGCTGCGCACTCTGTTTACTTTCCTCGATCTCTCCTGCGATCGCATTGATGTGGGGGAGGAGGAAGATTTTATTCGTGTCGACATCGTCGCAAGCGATCCCAGCCGTATCATCGGTTGGCACGGCGAAACACTAAACGCGCTCCAACACCTGGTGAAGTCCATCGTTCGGTCACAGAAAAAACTGGAGCGCAGCCCCTTTATCGTGCTCGACGTGGATGGGTACCGCCGCGCTCAGGAGGACAAAGTCCGTCGCATCGCGGAGCAAAAGGCAGACTTTGTTCGTCGAACGGGAAACCGTGTCGCTCTCGCTCCGATGAGTCCCTATTTCCGCCGTGTGGTGCACCTGCACGTGGCCAATACGCCGGCACTTTCCGATCTCTCCACCGAGAGCGTGGGCGAGGGGGATTACCGCCAGATCGTGCTCAAACTCAAAGAGGAAAAGAAGGGGGCCCACGATGGCGAAGAGCTCTCACCGGTGATCGAAGAGAAAGATGACGGATTGGAGAATTTGGATATTTAGCGGTGGGTAGGGCTCGGGTTAGGATTGACCATGGTTAGCCGAGCCCGAACCCCAACCCGAACTCTGTTATCTTAAGTGTTTCCATTCCTCCAAAAGTTCCTTCTCCTTCTTCGAGAGCTTGGAGGGTATCTCTACGCGGACGGTGACATAGAGGTTGCCTTGGCGCGACGTCCCCAGAACAGGCATACCCTTGCCCTTGAGACGTAGTACCTGGCTGGGTTGCGTCCCTGCGGGGATTTTGAGTTCCACCGATCCATGCGGTGTGGGGACGGAAACTTCGGCCCCCAGGATCGCATCGAGCACCGAAACAGTCACCTGCGTCGCAACATCATCGCCGTCACGGCGGAACCGTGGATCTTCCTCCACGGCAATGAGGACGTAGAGATCCCCCGCAGGGGCACCCTGACGCCCGGCGTCTCCCTGACCGTTTAAGCGCAGTGTCTGGCCATTGTGAATGCCGGCAGGAACCTCAACCGTGATGGTTTCTTTTGTTCTGTGTCGCCCTTCTCCTGAGCAGGATGCACAGGGACGTTCGGGGATGGAACCGGACCCGCCGCATCGTCGGCACAGGACACTCTGTTGGATCGAGCCAAAGAACGACTGCGTTGTCCGTGTCACCTGTCCTGTTCCGGAACAATCGGGACACGCGACGGTCTTGGACCCTTTTTCTATGCCGCTCCCGCCGCAAACATTGCAGGAAACCTCTCTTTCAAAAGCTATGCTCTTCTTCGCGCCATGCACTGCCTCATCAAAAGCAATGCGCATGCGCACCTCGCGGTCACGACCCTGGTTGGAACGCTGTGCACGTGTTGCACCTCCACCAAACACGGATTCGAAAATATCAGACAAACCTCCTCCGAATCCCGAGAAATCAAATCCGCCAGTGTCGCCAAAACCGGAAAAACCCTGAGCACCTGCGGCCCCGAACTGATCGTAACGTTGCCGTTTAGCCGGATCACGTAAGACTTCGTACGCCTCGTTCACTTCTTTAAAGCGTTGTTCGGCAGTGGCGTCTCCTTTGTTCTTATCCGGATGCAACTCCTTGCTCAAACGTCGGTACGCCTTCTTGATGTCCTCAACAGAGGCATCTCGGGAAACATTCAGAATCTGGTAGTAATCGCGCGGCATGTGGGTTGCATGCTAGCAAAACCGCGTGTGGAAACGAAGGAGGAAGTGTGGTATACTATCTTGATGTCCTCGAATCGACCTCCTCGTCTTGAATACGCCATGCGTTGGACCACGATTGGTCTGGGAACCCTGTGCGTGGTCATGCTTGGATATGCGCTCGTTGGTTACCAGGAAAAGAACTTGGAAGGGCGACTGCTCCCCGCGTACATGCGGGGAGTCACTCCGTGGCAAACGATTACCGAAGAGGAGATTATTCAGGGCATTTCCATACAACCGAATACGAACACGATCATTCACATACCCACACAGGTGGAATCCATCGCCCGCAAGGTGCTCTTCGGCAACAAGGGCGTCGACGTACGCTATTGGGGCTACTGTTTCCCGGATAACTATTCCGTCGCACTCAAGACACCGAACAGCGGATTGCCCGGACGTGTATTTCTCTCGGAGGCCGAGCGCGCCGCGCGACGTGAGGAGGAACGACTGCGTCGGCGCGGGAGTTTTTCCGCACTCAGGAACCTCAACGAAATCGCCCTCAATGAGCTCGATCTCACGCGCGGGCGTATCCGGCACCAGATTGAAATTTTCCGGGGCGGCCAGTCCTGTTACGTGATGACTGAGTCCCCTTTGCCTGTTGGCATTGATGTTGACGGGGATGGTGTGAACTCTCTCGTTGAGAAAGAGTGGGGATCAGATTCCGAGGTGGTGGATACCGATAGAGACGGGCTAGACGACGGCACCGAGATCTTTGGATTAGGCACCGATCCCAAGCAGCGGGACAGCGATGGCGATGGCATCATTGATGGGCTGGAGGATGCCAACCGTAACGGTCGTATTGATATGGGTGAAACCGACCCCATGAAGATTGATTCGGACCGCGACGGCCTGTGCGACGGGCTCTGTCGTGTCGGGCGTAACGGATTGGAACTGAGGGGTGAGGATGTTAACCTCAACGGGCAGGTAGATAGCGGCGAGCCTGACCCGCGCAAGTCCGATTCGGACGGTGACGGCATCCTGGATGAACAGGAGTACTTCAACTGCATGCTCGAATCCCAGGTGGATTGCAAATATCCCGTTTTTCCGCTACAATAGAACGATGCGAAACACACACACGTCCTTTGCACTCCTGGCTCTCTTGGCACTCTTCGCCCCCGTGAGCGCGTCTGCATACCTGCTTCCGGAGGAGGTGCTTCTCAATGACGATTTCTATGTTCCCCCTGCGGCGCGTGATACGCGTGAACGCGTGGATCAGCAATCGGAATTGAGTGCTATTCGACGCCAACAAGAACAAGATGCTGCGTTTGCCCTGCAACACCCTGCCGCCCCCGAAGAGGAGAACACGGTAGTGGAGACAGAGGAGGGGACATCCCGCACCCTGACAGAAGGCGACTTGGAACTCCTGCGTACCATCCGCTTGCTTGAGCGCGTCGATGCGCGCCAGGAGGTCTTGAGCTTGCTACCCCAGCTCCATGCAGGAGCACCTGTCATGCCCAATCCTCTGGCGCCTTCCGGCCCCGGAGGAGTGTTGGCCGTCATGACTATGCTCGGTGCCGTTGGATGGACGCTCAAGCGGGCAGGGAGAAAGACGGGGTGGACGGCGCGTATGACGCGCTAAGGGGGGCTGTTCCATGAGCGAGGAGAACTCCCCGGAGGCTTTTGTGTAGGCCAAATGACAGCGACACAAAAAAGAAGGGTTGAGACCGCAATACACTGAGCGGGGAAACCTGATACGCTCGGAGCATCGCTCTTCCCCTCTCCCTCACCGGAAAATATTGGCAACTGGTCGATAGCGCCCCTCTTGCGGGAACGCCTGCACAAATCGCCCACGCCATCGCAACAGCTAGAGGCATCGACCTGCGCTCCAACCCCCTGCCGGCAACGGATCTCCTGAGTGATACCGCACGTGCCGCTCAGAGAATTCGATCCGCTCTTGCTCGCAATGAACACATCGGAATTTTCGGCGACTACGACTGTGACGGCGTGACGGCGACGGCGCTTCTGGTACGCTTTTTCCGGCGCAACAACGTAGAACCTTTCGTACGCCTGCCACATCGCGTACGGGACGGTTACGGGCTCAAGCGACACATCATCAAGGAGATGCGCACGCAGGGCGTCACGCTCCTCATCACGGTCGATGCGGGAATCTCCTCCATCGAAGAGGTGCATGAAGCGCAGGAATCCGGCATGGACACCATCATTACCGACCACCACCACCCACATGCGCAAATTCCGCCAGCGTACGCCATTGTGCATCCTGCGCTTTCGCCCAGGTATCCACGACCGCATCCATCCGGCTCCGGCGTGGCTTTTGCGCTTGTACGCGCCCTAGAGGGGACAGAGGAGTGGGAAGGACATAAAGAGGATCTCTGCCTGGCAATGCTGGGCACCGTTGCCGATGTGATGGAACTTACGGGTGCGAATCGCACACTGGTTACAGCGGGACTCACGGCGCTCAAACACCTTCCTGCACATGCACCCATTGCAAAACTTTGCGCACAAGCTGGAGTGGACCGCAGTCGTGTTACCGCACGTGACATTGCGTATCGCATAGCTCCACGTATCAACGCCGCCGGTCGCCTGGAGGACCCCGGCATTGCCCTGCAAGCATTACTTTCCGGAGAGAGCGCCCTCGCGCACCTTGGAGTCCTCAATGCTCAACGCCAAGATCTGACTGCCAGTCTCCTCGCAGACGTACTCTCCTCACTGCATCTGAGCACAGAGAACTCTCCACAGAACGTGCCGCCTCTGCTCGCCGCTGCAAGTGTACAGTATCCGGAAGGCATTGTTGGACTGCTCGCTGGCAAGCTCACAGAGGGCTATGGCAAGCCAAGTATCGTCGCCTGCATCCGCGGCGATGCGTGCATTGCTTCACTCAGAAGCGTTCCTGCATACCACGTCACTGAGGGGCTTGAGCGCGTAGAAGGTCTGCTCACGACGTACGGCGGACACGCGCAGGCCGCCGGGTGCACGTTCCCCACCAAGAATTATCCGGAACTCATCGCCCGACTGCTCGACGACATCAGCGCACGCGTCCGTCCACAAGATCTGGTGCCCACACTCCCCGTGGATGCCGTTCTCTCCCCGCAGAACATCACGCGGGAGTTGGCGCAGGCGCTGGGACACTTGGAGCCTTTTGGGGAAGGGAACCCCGAGCCTCTCTTTTTCCTCCCCAATGTTTCGCTTTCCGCTGTACGCACTGTGGGAAACGACAGCAGACACCTCCAGTGCAGCATAGGAACCACCAAGGCGGTTGGATTCCAACATGGGCACCTGCGCTCTCGATTGAATGAGCCCCTGGATCTTCTCTGTCGCATCGGGCTCAACCGCTGGAATGGACGAACCGATGTCCAGCTCTTCATTGAAGATATGCGGCATACGGAATGCAGCAAGCGAAATGCAGCAAGCGAAATGCAGAATGCACAACGCATTCTCCATTCATAATTCTCCGTTCAATATTCTCCGTTCACACCGGCACCAAGCTCCCCTCCATCCAAAATACTTCGGTAATCTGCGCATTGAGAGCGGCAGTGATTTTGAGAGAGAGTAGGACTGAGGGATTTGTTTGCCCCCGTTCGATGCTCATGATGGTCTGGCGGCTGACCCCCGTGCGCAACGCCAGCTCCTCCTGCGTCATATTACGTTCAAAACGCAGGCGGCGGATGGCATTCTTGAGAACAGCGGTAGCCATAGGTTTTGGGAGTGGAAACGGGAAGAGTGTGGAGGCATTCTACTGATCGCGGCGCCGTGATCAAGATAAAAACCTAGCAAGCATTCACAGGAATGCAATTGTAGTTATACCTGCGGGAATAAGGTAGAGAGCAAACCATGTAAAACTATGTGCACGTACCCATCGACGCAGAAAGAGGATCGCAATAATGCTGGAGACGAGTGATGCACAGAACCCCGCAGCGAGCACGGGGAACGTGAGCATATCGGCCTGTGCACCGATGTCGGGGAGCGCGAGTATGACTGCTCCGGCGATGATCGGTGCTGCAAGGAGAAAGGAGAAGTCGAGCGCTTCGCTGCGCGAAAGTCCGGTGCAGCGCCCCATGCTGATGGTGAGCCCCGAGCGCGAGAGACCGGGAACGAGCGCGCAGGCCTGTGCACAACCAACGAGAAATGCCTTTGAGCCGGGGAGTGCAGCCACAGACTGCTTTTTGCCACAGCGCTCTCCCATGATGAGAATGAGAGCCGTCGCGAGGAAGGATAGCCCTACGCTCACAGATGAACGCAGCGCGTCGGCGATGATATCTTCCAGAAAAACGCCGGCTGCTGCAGCCGGAAGCGTGGCAATAAGGAGAGCGGCAAGCACTCTGCGACGCCCACGATCACCGGTCCACACACTGGAGAGGAGTCCCCACCACGTGCGCGCATAACAGGCGAGGAGCGCGACCATCGTCGCAGCGTGCAACAGCACGTCAAAGCTCAGGAGGGTGTGCGCGGAGAGAGGTATGCGAAGCAATGATTCTGCAAGCACCAAATGACCCGAACTCGATACGGGCAGGAACTCCGTGAGTCCCTGGAGCGTGCCGAGGAGCAGTGCATGGAAGAACGTCATGCCATACGTATTTTAGCGCTTCCGCAACTTCGCGTATGCGACAACGAGCGCAACACACGCAAGGAGAACCCAGAAGAGCACTCGCTGACTCCATGCGTGCACAAGCGCCTCGTTCTCTCCGACAAAGTAACCGATGAGCGTAAGAATCGTCACCCAGATCCCGGCACCGAGCGCGGTGAAGAGAGAGAAACGCGCAAGGTTCATCCGCACAAGACCTGCAGGAAAGGAAATGTACTGTCGCACAACAGGAATTAAGCGGCCGATAAGGGTGCCGATTTCCCCGTGGCGCCGAAAGTACGCTTCGACGCGTGCGAATTTTTCCGGAGGCAGGAAAATCCACTTGCCCCACGTGAGGAGCGCCTTGCGCCCCACACTCACCGCGATGGCGTAGTTCACCCACGCGCCAAGGAGTGATCCGATGACGCCCAAGACAATGACCAGGAGAAGATTCATTTGTCCCTGCTGCGCCAGATACCCTGCGGGAATCATCACGACTTCGCTGGGGAAGGGGAAGAACGAACTCTCCAATGCCATAAGGAAAACAATGCCGGGGTACCCGATGGCACCGACAGTATCTACGAGCCATGTTACGAGCATCTCGAACATCCGACGCATGGTAGGGGAAGAGTGCTCCATTGGGAACCGAGAATGCAGAGTTCCGCTCTGGAGTATTACGAAACCTCAACTCCAAATCGCGCTCATGCAAGCGATGAATTTTGCATTGAACGCAACAGATCGTGTACGATTGCTGGAAATGAATCCCTCTCCGTTCCACGGCATCTTCGGAGCATTCGACCAGGAGCACAGCCTGCAGGGTGTCGTGCCGGCCTCATCCACCGTACACGTGCAAGAACATGAATCCCCAGCGCCGCACCCGCAGCGAGGACAAATCGCCGTCGATATCTTCGAACAGGATAATTACTACATTATCCGTGCTCCCATCGCAGGCGTGAAACTCTCTGACCTCGATATCGAAGTGGATGACAAGGTGCTTACCATCCGCGGAACGCGTGCCTTAAGCGACGAGATTCCCGATCATCAGTACTACGTGAAGGAATGCTATTGGGGAGAGTTCAGTCGTTCCGTTACGTTGCCGTGCTCCATTGACCCCAAGCGCGTGAAGGCGACCTTCAGTAAAGACAGTATTCTTAAAATTCTCATTCCCAAAGAAGAGAAGGTGAAAATAGTACGCATCAATGAAGGATGACGTATGAATGGTGAATGGTGAATAGTGAAGAATGAAAAATGGACGATGCCCATCATTCATTATTCGTCGTTCAATATTCATTGTTCATCGGCCTCTTCGCTTCTTCACGGGCGTACGTTGCTTCTCCATCTTGGCTCGCAATTTTCGATCTGCTTCCAAGCCCATTTGTTCCAAAGTTTGGTATACATCCTCGCCACCCATGTAGCGCCAGTCGACCTCCCTGAGAAGTTTGGAGAATTCCTTGAGCTGCTTACGCGCCTCTTGGAATTGCGCATCGCTGCGCACTCGCCCATCGAGGATCTTCCAGAGATCCATCTGCATCACGTAGAGCGCGTGGACTTTGTCGAGTTCTGTCTGAATACCCATGGGTGTTTGTGAGGAAAATTTCTCCCCATTGTAGAGGAAATTGGGTGGAAGGTCAATGTGTAGACCGTGGCGTTTGGCAGGTTTATAAGGTTTGGAAGGTCAGGTATGTACCCAAACCTCCCAAACGATTTCTTCCTGGTTCTCTTTCCTCTCCCCCCGCCACCGCCCTACACTGCACAGGCGCATGAAGATTACCAAAGCCATTCTCCCCGTTGCAGGACTTGGCACCCGTTTCCTTCCGTGGACGAAGGTCGTCCCCAAGGAGCTCCTGCCTATCGGGAATCGTCCGATCATCGCACACCTTGTCGATGAATGCCTGGATGCTGGCATTTCCGATATCTGCTTCGTGATCAGCCGGGGGAAAGAGGCGATCCCCCAGTACTTTGCCCATGATACGAAGCTCGCAGCGGAACTTGACCGACGCGGGAAGCTGCACCACTTGGAGGAGCTCAAGCGCTACGACTCTGTACGCTTCACCACTGTGTACCAGGATGAACAGCTCGGCGATGGACACGCAATTCTCCAAGCCGCTTCCTGGGTGGGGAATGCCCCCATTGCGGTGCTCTTCGGCGATGACCTCTTCTTGGGCAAAGACCCTGGGCTGACACAGCTTTTACAGGCATACGAATACGCCGAGAACGGCGCCGTGATCGCCCTGGAGAACGTCCCAAAGGAAGATGTCGAGCGCTACGGCATCGTGGAAGTGGAGAGTGAACACCCTAAGAATCCTCGTCTGAAAAAACTGAAGAGTCTGATGGAGAAACCGTCCCCGGAGGAGGCTCCCTCCACGCTGGGCATCGTTGGTCGCTATATTCTTCCCCGTAAGATTTTTGACCAGCTCGTCGAGCTTAACCAAGACAGCGGAGTTCTTCGCCAAAAAATGAACGTTCTCACTGTTAATCCTGACTGGACTACTGAAAAGTTTTTTGAGGGAAAAACGGAACCTATCCAGGATAATCAGTTGTGGACAACCGGGACTGAAATCCGCATTATTGACGCTCTCATCCGCGCACTGCCCACCACTCCCATCCACGGACTGGAGTGCGAGGGTACGCGTCTGGATACGGGAACACCGCAGGGGTATGCCAAAGCGGTGCAGGCATGGCATGAACGTCAGTAACGTCAGTATTGAGTATCTTGTATCAAGTATATGGGGAACAATAACCCTCCATACTTAATACTCCATACTTGATACTCACACTCACCCCTAGTTCCGGCCTTCGCACGTATAGGCGTACGGAGGTACGCGGTAGTTGGGACGCTCGTAGCTAAAGTTGTCGCACGGCGAATCGGCGGGCTGTGGAACGTAGGCATTCCAGGAGGTGTAGCGGTCCTCGGTACGGTACCGTCCGATGAATCGCGCATAGTTTGGATCCACGGGCGGTGCGTAGTAGTTCGTTCGGAAGACCGGATGGAGCGCGTGGGTCACACTGCGATCGGGGTGCGTCAGGTAGTACCACTCGGTACGGACATAGGGACTTACGCTGTCATCGTAAAGGCGTTCACGTGCCACCCACGGGTGCACGCCGAAGTTCACACTGTCTTCAACGGGGATGTACGGAAACACGTTCGCGGCGAGCGCAGGGGTCGCGGAAGCGAAGAGGAGTCCTGCGGTGAGGAGGGAGAGGGGGAGACGAGCCATAGTGATATATGTTCCCATATGTTTTAGATATAGTCAAGCGCTCTACACCCCTTTTACGAAGCTGTGTTTTTCTCCATCCTCTGCAACAAACGCTCAACGAGCCGCTCGAAGAAGGGGGTGAGATGAGGGTGGGTTTGAAGTCTCTGGTTGATGCGTTCGGAGAGGCGGGTGAGGAGGCGCTGGTGGAAAGGAGAGAGGGGTGGCGAGGGAGGTACTGAGGGTGCTGGAGATTCTTCCTCCTGTCCTGTCTCGATGAGGAGCGAGGGCAGGAGTGCTCCTGTCATTGTGGAGCCGGACCCAGTGGAGTGGTTGTGGGGGGTGGAAGCGGGGGTAGGGTTGGGAGTCGGGTTGAGAGGAGCAGAGGGGTGGCGGGTGGCGTTGCTCTTCGCCCAGTTGGCGCGCATGCGCTCTGCGCGCAGTTGGCGGTAGGTGGAGGAGCCTCCTCCTGTAGAGGAGGAGGACGCTGCGGCTGTGGTGAAGCTCCAGACAGTGGAGTCAGTGATGCCGGCGTAGCTGATGTCTTCTTCATCGTAGAAGGCCATGGCATCGATGAGGATGTAGTACTGCGTGGAAGCAGAGAGGGTTACCGTGGGAGTGACGGTGATGGTGTCCGTCCCCGAGCCTGTAACAGAACCCGTCGCCGTATTGATCTGTTCAATGACAGAGTCGTCGGAAGTCTTGTAGATGGTGAGGTAGCCCGTACCGGTCTTGGAGACAGTTTCTGAGAAGGTGAGGGTGAGGGTGGGAGAGACGGAGACGTCGGTGGCATTGTCGATGGGCACAGTGGAAGAGAGCGTGGGAACGCTGTTCCCCGTGAGGGTGTTACCGGCATCGGTGTCTGTGCCTAGGGAATCAGCGGTTACGGTGCCTGAGAGGCCAGAGTCGTTTTGGGCTGTAAGGGTGATTTCACCGAGGGCCGAGGCTGTGCCTTGTGCGACGAGCTGGGTTTTGGCGGAGTCGGAGTAGAGGGAGAGGGTGAGGGAAGTATCATAAGAAGCCGTGCCCGTAATCGTATTTCCTGCGTCGGTGTCCTGAACGGAAGGTGGCCATATTAAATCAACGCTTCCAGAAAGCCCGGAACTTTCAGCTTCTGATATGGTCTTTCCTGCGCCAGCCGAAACCCATCCGGTTGTAGCAACATCCGTGTGAAGCGTATGGACTCCAGTTGTCCATAATCTAAAAAGTACCTCCGTGTATTCTGTATCTCTATTAAGAGTCCAGTATAGTTGACCGGAATTTGTGTTTGTATCATCAGCCCCATTGATAACAAGGTTTGAAACCAGATTCCCATCATCTCCCGTTTCTGTCCACGGCGCTCCATACGCCCCTGTCGGCGTACTTGTCCCCGTGTATTCCCAATACAGTACCCCCTCATCAGTATTCTCCGACGTCGCGCCCGAGATGCTCCACCCACTCACAAGGTCTCCTGCATCTCCTGCTTCTGTCCATGGTGAGATGTAGGTAGCGGCAAGAGCTTGGTGCAGCGCAACAGAGAGGAGCGTTACGAAGAGGAGTATGCCAACGCTGCGCCGGTAGTGTCGTTGCCTGCTCACTGTGGAGGGCATGGTACAGGAGATCAGGCACAATTCTAATGCCGTCCTCCAACCGAGACATTGGCAGTATGGTGAACACCTTCGTAAGGAGCGTGCCGTTGCCGGATTCTACTTCCCTCGTCGCAAAAGCTCGATTTCGTCGCGTAAATCGGCAGCTTTCTCGAATTCCAGGTTCTCTGCAGCTAATTCCATCTGCTCCTCAAGTTCTGTCAGGAGCCGCTTCTTCTCGTCTGCAGGGATCTTGTCGTGGGAGCGCCGCGGGCGCTTGAGTTCTGCAGCTCTCTGCTCCTCGGTAATGTCGTGGATCGCCTTCTCGATCGACTTGGGCGTGATGCCGTGCTTCTTGTTATACGCATCCTGGATGGAGCGGCGGCGATTGGTTTCATCGAGTGCTCCGCGCATGGCATCGGTCATGGTATCGGCGTAGAGCGTCACATGTCCGTGGACGTTGCGCGCACAGCGCCCGATGGTTTGGATGAGGGCATCGCGAGAACGCAGGAACCCCTGCTTATTCGCATCGAGGATAGCGATAAAACTCACTTCAGGAAGATCGAGCCCTTCTCTGAGCAGGTTGATCCCCACAACAACATCGATCTCACCGGTCCTCAGTTGCCTCAGAATTTCGATGCGTTCGAATGTTTCGATGTCGCTGTGGAGGTAGCGCACCTTCACATCGTTATCCTGCAAGTACTGCGTAAACTTCTCCGACATTTTCTTGGTAAGGGTGGTGATGAGTACGCGCTCCTTGCGTTCTATCGCAGCGCTGATCTCCTCCATGATGTCATCAATCTGATTCTTGGTGGATTTGACCTCCACCACGGGATCTAGGAGCCCCGTGGGACGGATGATCTGCTCCACGATGCGTTTCTTCTCTGTATGTTCATACTCGTACTTGCCGGGCGTAGCCGAAACATACACCGCCTGGCTTACGCGCTTTTCGAATTCGCGGAACATGAGCGGTCGGTTATCGTGCGAGCTCGGGAGACGGAAACCGTAGTCAATGAGCGTTTGCTTTCGGCTGCGGTTACCCTCGTGCATGCCACCGACCTGCGGGATGGTCATGTGCGATTCATCAACGAAGAGGAGGAAATCTTTGGGGAAGTAGTCGAGAAGCGTGGAGGGAGGAGAGCCGGGCTCATTGCCCTCCAGGTAACGCACGTAGTTCTCGATGCCCGTGCAGTACCCAGTCTCTTTGAGCATTTCGATGTCGTACTCGGTGCGCTGGCGAATGCGCTCCGCCTTGGCGATTTCCCCCGCCACAAGGAGTTCTTTTTCCCGGATATCGAGATCGGCAAGGATGCCCGTGACCGCTCGGTCGATCTTCTCCTTGGTCGTCACTGTGTGTACGGCGGGGAAGATGGTGGCTTCCTGCAAATCATGGATGAGCTCTCCTGTGAAGCTGTCCACCTCCTGGATCGTCTCCACTTCGTCAAACGGCATCTCAATGCGGATCACCGTGTCGCCGGCAGGCGGGAAGATCTCCACGGTGTCGCCTAAGACATGGACCATCCCCTGCTTGAACTCGATGCCACTGCGCTTGTACTGGATATCCGTGAGGCGCCTCAAGAGCCTGTCGCGCTGCAGTGCTTCGCCGCGCTTGATGGTCACAGCCAGCGCTTCGTAGTCGGAGACACTCCCCAACCCATAGATGCACGAGACCGAAGCGACGATGAGGACATCGCGCCGCGTGAGCAGGTTGTAGGTCGCCGCATGGCGGAACTTCTCGATCTCCTCATTGATACTCGCATCTTTTTCGATGTACGTATCCGTCGCGGGCAGGTACGCCTCCGGCTGGTAGTAGTCGTAGTACGACACGAAGTAGCTGACTGCGTTATCGGGGAAGAAGGATTGGAACTCACTCGCAAGCTGCGCTGTGAGGGTCTTGTTGTGCGCCAGCACCAGCGTAGGACGGTTGAGTTCTGCGACGATGTTGGCCATGGTAAAAGTCTTCCCCGTGCCCGTGGCACCCAGGAGAATCTGATGCCGCTCATCCTTATTGATACCATCGAGAAGCTCTGCAATCGCCTTGGGCTGGTCGCCCGTTGGCTGAAAGTCGGAGACGAGCCGGAATGGATGCGATTGGGGCATAGCTGGGAAAAAGATTGTCGGGTTATTGTACACGTAGCCCCCCGGGCATACCATCCTTTTCTCTGTCTGAGGCCTTTCCGCCAACGGCGCACATCGAAGCTTCTGGTGCATTTACAGAGGCACGCGAGCTCTTCGCCCAACAAGTGAGGAAGGCCGCCATGCAGGGGTGCTTCGACTACAGCGCAGACTTGCACCAGAGCTTGCTGCTGCGCCACGCGCGCGGGAATCACATCAGCCTGTCGCTGGGGATAGCAGAAGCCGACATTCGACGCGGCAATGTCTGGGCTAATGTTGAGGGCTACGTTCGCCGGCCACTCTCTGTGATGGAAAAAATACGACGCAAGTTTCTCCATGCACACAGCATTCCCGCCGCACGGAAAACCTGTGCATCTGTACGGCCACACGATAACGAAAACTTCTTAGGAGATCTTCCCAGAGACAGTGCGAAGCTCCTCTTACTCCACATGTACGCTGCCCGACGCGAAGAGGAGTCTGCCAAGCTCAATAGAGATGATCTTCCGTACGAAGAACGCGTGAGTGTCCATCGGATTCTCGATGCAGTGGAGGGTTATTACCGCGAGGTAGTCGTGCGAGTACTGGGGGCAGGAACATAGCAGGCAAACATTAGCGACAGCAGTGTAGGTTCCGCGCTCTATAGTCGTATCGCGCAGCAAGAATCATCTGTGCGGCACTCCACTCGCAGCTACATCCTTATCCCTATCGGAAGATGGAGGCTCATCTTCCGTAATCTCCTCTGCGGGTTCTCCGTACTCTTCAATGCGGTTGGTTACGCCAGCGAATCGCCCGCCAAACTGCTCAGCAATCTGTTCCAATGTTCTTTGGACGACCTCTTGTGCTCGCTCTAGCTGATCTCTCTCTACACTCAACCTTGCAGTAAGCATGATCGTTTCTGTCATGACAGTTTAGTGGGAAGAAACCCTCTCAGTATCGTCGCACCGAGGGGAATGGACAAGCACGCTATCGCCCTCTTCCTACGCAGTCGGATCCGCACCGAAACGAACCCATGGGTGACCCGCAGAAATATGGATAGCAATTCGGCATAGTTTTGCCAAAATAGGTCTACAATTCTCTTACGCCATGATTGACCTGAGTGATCTCAAAAAACGGCCCAAGGCCTACGCGAAGGCCGCCAAGGACAAGGGAATCGCCGTGGATATTGATGCGTTCCTTAAACTCGACGAAGAGCGCCGCGTGCTCATCGCAGAGGTAGAGGGGGCACGTGCAGAGAAGAATGTGGTGAGTAAGAAGGTGCCCACGCTCAAGGGGAAGGAGAAGGAGGAAACGATTGCCGCAATGCAGAAGCTGAGTGGTGCACTCAAGGAGAAAGAGGAGGCGCTGCAGGGCGTCGAGGAACGCTGGCGCGAGACACAACTTCTCTTCCCCACGATCCCGCATGAGAGTGTCCCCGTAGGGAAAACCGACAAGGAAAATGTAGAGGCTTCCCGCCACGGCAAGGTACCGACGTTCGCATTTGAACCAAAGGACCACGTAACGCTGGGCGAAGCGCTCGACATCATCGATATTCCACGAGGAGTGAAGCTGGCCGGAGCACGCAGCTACTTCCTGAAGGGCGATGGAGCGCGGCTCCACCGTGCCGTGCTGCAACTGGCGCTCGACCACCTGACCACCAAGGGGTGGGTGCACTTCACTCCGCCCTACCTTGCCAGTTACGACTGTCTGATGGGCACGGGGTTCTTCCCCGGAGCAGAAGAGCAGACCTACGCCGTGGGCGCGCAGGAGAAGAGGGGAGATGCCATTACGCCAGATGACCTCTACCTCATCGGCACGTCGGAAGTGTCGGTAGCCAGCTACCACAAGGATGAAGTACTCAAGGAGAGCGAGCTTCCCAAGCGCTACGCCGGGTACTCCCCGTGCTTCCGACGCGAGGCCGGTACCTACGGGAAGGACACCAAAGGGCTCTATCGCATCCACCAGTTCGATAAGGTAGAGCAGGTAGTGCTCTGCAGGGCCGACGAGGAGGAGGGGATGGCACTCTTCGAGGAGATCCGCACGAATGCCGAGGAGGTGTTGCAGCAATTGGAGCTCCCCTACCGAGTAATGACGGTGTGCACCGGCGACATGGGCAAGGGCAAAGTCTTCATGCAGGACATCGAAACCTACATGCCCAGCCGCTCTGGGTACGGGGAGACGCACAGCTGCAGCTACCTGGGGGATTTCCAGGCGCGGCGACTCAACATCAAGTACCAAACGGAAAGCGGTGAAAAGCTCTTTGTCCACACGCTCAATAACACGTGCATCGCAAGTCCGCGCATCCTGATTCCGATCCTGGAGATCTACCAGAATAAGGACAGCACGGTGACGGTTCCGGAGATATTACGACCGTACATGGGTGGGCAAGATTTGATTGTTCCCCGGTAGTCACCCTGAGTGTGTCGAGGGGTGACGGTTCCCGAGGCATTGAAACCATAGGTGGGAAGGAGAGGATTGAGTGATGCACATGCAAATACTGCATGATTACCTAGAGCTCCCTTATACTTTGCGATACGTTGTGCAGCCATTCTCATGAAAGAGGGCCCGACTCACGCTGGCACTGCATCATCAACTTCTCATCCCGATGAGCAAGTTGACTCTTTGGAACAGGAAATCCGCGCCGGTGGTTCCGCCGAAGAGATCGGGCACCGACTCAGTACGATACAAGGAACGTCGCGGCGGGGCATGTTCGCCATCCTCAAAACGCTTGCGCAACGCTTTGGAGATCAGCCGGAAATCGTACATGGCCTCGTCGCGGGTTGCCGTGCTCAGTGGGAGTCAACAAGCTACATCCTCGCCAAAGAATTTCTGGCTGCAGGGAAACAGGAATTAGCCCGGCAATTGTATGAGGACGCGCAAGATCATGCTCCTCGGGACACATCCGACCCCATCATGCTCTACGAGATGACGACGACTGGGTTACAGTTTGGTGACGATGAGAATGTCGATGCAAGTAGAGAGAAACTCCTCTCTCTGCTGAACCAGGGTCTGCCAATAGCCTTCGACAAAGGATGCGCCCTCACATACACCTATGTGGAAGCCGGTCGCCCGCAGGAGGCGTGCGATCTCTGGAAACGCTTACTATCCGCGAATCCTCATAATGAGAGAGTGCGCAGCGCATACAGCAGGTTTTTGAAAGCGCATTGCCAATCCCCTGTCTTTGAACTCGCCCGCCGGCAGATTTCTGCGGAGGTAACTCTTGACCCGCATCATGCAACTGCAAAAGAGCTCCTACGGACAGGGCAAACTGCACAGGTGCCGGACCTCTGCGAAAAAAGTATTTCCGCTTGTAACGATAGAGGGGCAACCTTTTCACGTTGGGTTAATCTCGCAGTCGACACCGCTCAGGTCGGCTATGTGCTGACCGCCAATCGTATTTGGGCGGTAATTCTGCAATACGCACCAGATCAGGTGCGCGCGTTCCTGCGGTTCTCTCGTAGGTTCAACACACAGAAGTTCCATCCGGAAATTGACGCGCTTATCAGGCATGCTCACGCTCTACTCCATACCATCAAAAACCCAACCGACAAACAGAAGGGGGGACATGGAAGCTCTATTCCACCGACGACGCTGGATGTATCCATCTCCATCGGGACTACATCGCAGACAATTGATCGGTGGCTCGCGCAAGCAGGTCAATTGGTTACCGAGGGAGACTGCGCAGGTGCATTCCGGATCTGGATTCCACTACTGCAGTATGACCCCCGACTGATACCTCTTATTGCAAGAGAATGCGTTCGTATCGCACAGCACCTTTCACCTCAACAGAAAGTGTCCGAAGAGATGCATATTGAAGAGGTGCTTTCTGCAGCCCCGAATACGGTAACCCTCTACCAGTCCACCGCAACGAGTATGTGGAAAAAGAAACCCGACGTAGCGAGGCAAATTTTCTCCACTCTCCAAAGGCTGCAGCCACAGAACCCTGGTAACTACGCCGCGTTTGCCTGGTGCCTCATCCAAAGAAGAAAATTTAGAGAAGCCGCACAGCTCTGGTTGCCGCTTCAAGCAGGTTGCGCGACTTCCTGTGCAATCTGCGCTGCTGAACTCAAACGCCAGCATCAGCACTCCCTCGCGACGATGCTCTTTAGAGAAGTTGCGCAGCTCTCCCCAGAAACGCTGTTGAGAATCGGATACGAGCATTGTCTGGACCCGCATTTGGGCAAGTCCATCCTTGAGTACATCATGCCAATCCTGCCGAAGGGAGGTGAGATCACCCTCGAACGACATCAGTTGTTGGCCTTACGACTCTTCTCGCGTCACTGCGTGCAGCCGGAACAGGTAAGAGACCTTGTGGAGCAACTGGTGGAATCGCGAGCTCTTTCTCGATGCCAAGCACAAAAGCTTCTCAAGAATACTACAACGGCGCGAACACGCGAGGTGCAGCAGATGCGCGATGAGGAAATCGAGCGCTACCTCGAACAACGCATACCGGACCTGCGAGGGGGAAAGTTCTTCAAAGAGATCTCCGAAAGGCGACCAGAATTGACTAAACCCGGCGATAGAACGGATCGCACGGCCCGGGCAGTAGTGAATGACCCCGAACGACTTTCTAATACGCCTACACACGGACCGACTCCTTGGAGTCGGCGCCGACGGTAGCATTGGTCAACGCGTTTCCTGTCTCTTTTGATAAAACATCAATTTATCTGTATAATACTCTTATGGAAGACCACCCTTCGGAAGAGGAACGCATCGCTATGATGGGAGCCGCCATCGATGCCGTACGCAAAGTGCAGGAACGCATACGCAGAGAACAGGAACATTCTGATGCACCCCAGAGACAAACAGGGCTCCCAAATGAGTCGTTGGCACAGCCGGATGAGACTGTCCGTATGCCACTTCCCGATCCCATGGCACAGGCAGCAGCGCTGTGCAGACGCTACCCCGACATGTACAAGGGAATTCTCCGTGCGGCAACGCGCAATTTGGAGAAAGATCACGCCACGCGCCACAAGATCTACGAGTTGCTTCACTGCGAACCGGAACAGTGAAATCGCCAACGAGCAGCGTGCTAGTATTGGCGCATGCGGAAAAAGCGCGCCGGCTTTACGCTCATCGAACTCCTTCTGGTGATCGCCATCATCTCGATCCTGGTGATGCGCATCACGACGGCGATCAATCCCAGCAAGCAACTGGCCGATACGCGCAATGCACAGCGCCGTATGGACGTGCAGACAGTCCTCAATACCGTGCACCAGTACGCCGTGGACCATAACCTCTACCCTGCGGATATCCCTGCGCTCACCCCCAAGGAAATCTGCATTAAAAATGCACCGAGTTGTGTGAACGGTGTGGATTTGGACATACTCATCGGCCTCTACGCCGTGGACATCCCCAGCGACCCCAAAGCAACGGGGACAGGAACCCTGTACACTATCGTACAGGAAGAGAACGGACGTATTACGGTTGACTCCTTGGGAGCGGAGCGCGGAGAAACGATTCGCATTTCACGATAGTGTTATGGCCTTCCTCATTCTGGCACTGGCCCTTCTCCCCTTCCTTGCCAAGGGCGCTACGCTCTGGTTGGGAGTAAGCGGCTATCTGCTCCAATCCCTGTATAAAATCCTGCAACTTGCGATCCCCGCGATCTGGCGCTGGCGCAGCGGAAAGCATACATGGAATATTCTCTGGCCGTTTTCTCAAGGAGCTGCCTGCAGAGAAACCCGCCTCTTGGCTATCGTCAGTGGTCTTGGAATTGGAGGAACGGCTATCGCCGCCGTGAAACTTGCAAGTCCTCTCCTGCACGTTGACCCTGCGATCATCCGCGCAGGATTGGATGCCCGGTTTGTCGCGACTCCCGCCACGGCACTGGGCATTGTTCTCTTTCTGTCACTCCTCAACGCGTGGGTGGAGGAACTGCACTTCCGCGTGTGGCTGGATCGGGAATTGAGCAAACGATGGGGAAATACGGCCGGCATCGTTTTCTCTGCCACCGCGTTCGGTACGATGCATGTCTTGATCTTCTGGGGACTCCCGGGATTCACGCCCGTACTCCTCATGCTCATTGCACTGGGACTTGCCGCTGCCGGTGTGGTCTGGAGCTTCCTCGTGCGGTTACGGCGGGGCGGGGCAGTTGCCGCGGCTTTAAGCCACATCGTTGCCGATGCGCTCTTCCTCTCGTGGGGACTTCTGTGGCTGGGGTACTTCTAAGAAAATGCTACACTGCATGCGTGAAGCCTTTCTTCCTCATCGCCGACGATAGCGATGCTAAAGCTGCGATGCTGGAGGGGATGGTGCGACACGCGTGGGGGAAGCGCGTGGAGATCCTGCGTGCCCACACTACCGAAGAAGCGTTGGCACTCATCACAAAACGTCCGCAGATCGCATTCGCTTTCGTGGACTACGAGATCCCTACGGCAGAAGGTCCGGCGGTGATCGCCGCTCTGCAACACGCAAATCCCTCTGCGCGCATCGCGTGTGTAAGTGCGAGCAATTTGGAGCGCTATCAGAAGAATGCGGCAGAGACCGGTGCGGAGGCCTATATCTGTACATCGCTCGATAGCGACACTGTTGAGCAGTCCATTTCTTCGCTCCTTATGGAGTGGGATCCTCACGGGGACCACTGTCATCGTGTACAACACCGAGAAATGCCTGCATGATGTCGCGACGGATTTGCTGGACTTGCTCCGGAGGAAAGGTGGAGAGCTCCGAGACGAGACGCGTCTGCATCTGATCCCCCTCATATTGTCGAAGGATACGACGAATAGACTCCGGCAATCGATCAAATGCTCCACGATTCTTGATGGAGCGCTCGAAGTCAGGATCCGGGTCAGGCAGCCGCTGATCTCCTGTCCAGTGCTTCGCCATGGAAGCGGTAGTGTACAGATGCACGCACCGCGTACAATGGTTTTGTGAAAATTCTCTTTACCCGGTTTCCGTTGGAGAGCGCCCCGGGCGGCGCAGAATCGCAGACTCTTACGCTCATGGAGGGATTCCTCGCACACGGTCATGCCGTAGCGTTCCTTGGGAGCTGCCCTGTTCTTCTTAAAGAATGTAAGGAGCGCGGCATTCCTTGCGCAGAGCTTGAAATCGGCCCCCCTCCCGTCACAAAGTGGGGTGCCGTGAGTTTTCTCTGGCGACGTGCGCGTATGCGCAGAGCGCTTGAGGCGCTCTTTAGAGAATTCCGTGACATTGATGCTGTTTTCATGCTGAGCCTTTCGGAAAAACTTCTCCTCACGCCGCTGCTTACTGGTGAATGTATATACAATGTATATACACGCCCTATCCCTGTTTTCTGGATGGAGCATGACCGCGTGGGCCGATGGCTCACACAGAACCCCTGGCTTCCTGCGCTGCGACGTTTGAGCAACCATGCGACGACAGTCGTCGTCTCGGGCTTGAGTAAGAAGATGTATGTAGATCTTGGTTGGGACCCTTTGAAGGTGGTTACCATCCCCAACGGGGTTCCGGCCCCCTCTCCCACTCCACAGAAGAAACACTCGGAAACCCTGCGCATCGGATGCGTTGCGCGGCTGACGCCCGACAAGGGTGTCGACCTCCTCGTTGAGGCTGTAGAGCATGTTCCTCATGCGCATCTGACAATTGTGGGCAAAGGGCGGGGGAGCAAGCGTATCGATCGGATGCTCTCGCCCCTGGGGAGTCGTGTGGTGCGCAAGGAATGGGTGGAGGACCTCTCTGGTTTCTACGCAGACATTGATCTTTTTGTGCTCCCCTCCCGTGAGCATGATCCCTTTGGGCTGGTCGTTGCCGAAGCGATGCTCCGGGGTGTTCCTGTGCTCGTTACCAATGTCTGTGGCATTGCCGAGTACCTGACGAGCGGCATGGACGGCATCGTCGTTCCTGCCGGAGAGAGCCGTGCAATCGAGAAGGAGATTCTCAAGTGTCTTTCCTTCCCGAAGAAACTAAAGGGAATGGGAGAGCTCGGCCGCAGGACGGCTCAGAATCTCTTTACCGCAGAGCGTATGGTTGATACATACGAAAAACTTCTCTCATCGCATAACAAATCCTAAGCCGCTATACTGCCCCCACATGCGGCGCCTGACCCTCGCTACAGTGCTCTGCGCTGTTCTCCTTCTCTCTGGGGGAGAGCTCTCCATACGCACCCATCATTTTCCTGAACCCGTTGATGCGTTGAGCCTCGGTCTCATTACGCAGGAGGCATCTGCTGCAGTGCAGGGGCGCATCGCTTCTGGTTGGACTTCGTGGCATACGCTTGCCACGGAAGCAGATGCCGCTCCCGGATCGCGTGAGACAGGACTCCTGGTCTTTGGGTCCGCAGTGGAGCGCGTACGTATTGAGAGTCGTTCTCCTTATGTGCTCCATCCTCTCACGATTTCCGATGAGCCGGCACACTACACCGTTGCCGCTGTGACCCCCATAACCAAGCCGCGCATCCTCTCACGGGAACAGTGGGGCGCAGATGAGGAGATTCTCATTGGCGAGGAACCGGCGAGCGACCCCGATGCCATCGGCGTAGGGGAGACCGGTGATGTTTCCCGGCGCGTAGCAGATTGCATCCAGACACAGCGCACGTATCCCGACGAATTCAAAGTCGCACGCACCGTGACTACCGATACCGATGGTAAGGAATTGCGTTGGCCGCAGAGTTACGCCCAAAAGGTGCGCCTCTTCATCGTGCACCATACCGCTCTCACCGTGGCCGGAGACGAGCGTAACGGTGTGGAGCGCATGCGGGCGCTCTACCAGTACCATGCAGGAACGCTGGGGTGGGGAGACATCGGTTACCACTACGTCGTCGACGAGAAGGGCGCGATCTACCAGGGACGCGAAGGAGAGGATGACCGCGTCGTGGGCGGTCATGCATATTGCGCGAACGTCGGCACTGTGGGGGTTGCGCTGATGGGGAACTTTGAGATCGAGAAGCCCACGCAAGCACAGTGGCGCAGTCTGAAGTGGCTTTTGAGTTACCTTGCGCAGGAGAACAACATGAACCTGAATGAGCGCGTGGTCTTCCACGGCGAGTCGTTGCCCGCGATTGTCGGTCACCAAGATGTCGGCAGCACGCTCTGCCCTGGGTACTACGTGGATGAGGTTATGGCGCAACTGCGGTCACACATTCTGGCGGGTCGCTTGGGCTCCGCCATTATCCCGCCCGAACGCAAGGAGTACCAAGATCGAAGCGTTGAGCGCCGCACAGAGCGGCTCGCGCGCGAGACCCGGACAACTGAACCGCTCCTGGAAGCCGTTGGTGAAACTGAGTACACCACGCTCCCCGGCGGGCAGGTGACCTTCTTGGTGCGTTATCGCGCCGGGGATGCCGCTGTCCCCAAGCGTGCGCGCTTGGCGGAAGTCGTGCGATCCAATGATCGCGTCGGCTTATGGCAGGAACTTGGCGGGCGGGAAGTACGCGTGCGCAAAGAGCTCCTGTCGCCCAACACACTCAAGAGTGGTGAGACACAGATCATCCGCATCCGTGCCCTCCTCCCCCCGCAGTCAAACACGTACACCGTACGCATCGGCAACATCGTCTTTACGTTGCGCGGTGAAGGACGACGGCTTCGCTCCCTTACGGGAGACTCTTCTCCTTCGGTTACCACCGAGAGTCCCGCGCAGCCGCAGCGCCCCAGCGAAGTATTGGAGGAACTCACCACCCCACTCAATGTGAATCCGGAACGTTCCATCCGTATCCGTCTCTCTTCTCACCAAGGGGACACCGCCACCGTGACCACGGGCCGCTACGTCACCGTGAACGGCCGCATGTATCCGGAGACTTCGGTGTTCCTGGAGCGAGAGGGCGAGAGCTGCGCGTACCGCGTAGGTATGTTGCGTCTCTCTTCGGGCGTGGTGCGCATTGAGCCTCAGAGCGGGCTGTTCGCCCTCACCAGCCTGCGTGCGACGGACAACGCGTTCCACGGGATACTGGAGTGCCGTGTGCTCAACAGGGAACTTGTCCTCATCAACGAAGTTCCTCTGGAAAAGTACATGGAAGGACTCGCGGAAGAACCCGACACGGAGCCTTACGAAAAACAGCGTGCGTTCGCCATCGCCGCGCGCAGCTACGCCGCGTACTACATGGATCCGCTCCATCGCAAATTCCCGGGCATGCCCTACGATGGCGATGATTCCCCTGCCCGTTTTCAGGCGTACCGAGGAGCCAATTTCGCGCAGCGCAATCCCCGGTGGATCGCCGCGGTAGAGAGCACCACGCTCCAGGTGATCACCAAGGACGGCCAAGTGGTAAAGACCCCGTACTTTTCTTCGGATGACGGTCGCACGCGTTCCCCCGAGGAAGTGGGGTGGAAGCATTTCCCCTTTTCCGAGGTGTTCCAGAGCAAGGAAGACCCCTGGTGCAAGAGCTTCCCCATGAACGGACACGGCGTGGGGATGTCCGGCTGCGGCGCGGAGGCACAGGCGGAGGAAGGACGCACGGGCGAGGAGATCCTGCGCTACTACTACCCCCTCACGCAGATCAAGACGCTGCCGTGATGCGGGTTCGGGTTCGGGTTGGGGTTGGGAGGAGAATTTGTCCAACCCGAACCCCAACCCTTGCTCACTCTGTCATCCTACTGCCTGCAACAGGGAATCGACTCGCGGTGTCTCTTCCCATTTAACCCCAAGGTCCTCCCGTCCCATGTGTCCGTAGGCGGCGAGCGCCCTGTACTGCGGACGCAGGAGATCGAGGTCCGCGATGATCGCCGCAGGCCTCAAGTCAAAGACCTTCTGCACCGCCTGTTCGATTGCGCGGTCATCCTTTGTTCCCGTACCAAAGGTTTCCACGTGCACCGAAACCGGTTGCGCTATGCCGATGGCGTAGGCGATTTGCACTTCGCAACGTCGTGCGAGCCCCGCTCGCACGACATGCTTGGCGATCCAGCGCGCCGCATACGCGGCGGAGCGATCCACCTTGCTCGGATCCTTTCCCGAGAAGCACCCACCGCCGTGGCGCCCGATGCCTCCGTAGGTATCCACGATGATCTTGCGTCCGGTGAGTCCGCAGTCGCCCGGAGGGCCTCCGATCACGAACCGTCCCGTGGGATTGATGTGGAATTTGGTCCGGTCGTCCAAGAGATCGCCGCATACGGGTTCGATGACATGCTTGATGACGTCCTTACGAATTTGTGCATGCTCCACGTTTTCGCTGTGCTGCGTGGAGACCACCACACATTCCAAGCGCTTGGGCACCCCCTCATCGCTGTACTCGACCGTCACCTGGCTCTTGCCATCGGGACGGAGGTATTTTAGGCCATTCCCCCTGCGCACTTGTGCCAACCGTTTGGTCAGTCGATGCGCAAGCGAGATGGGTAGCGGCATGAGCTCGGGAGTCTCGTCGCAGGCAAATCCGAACATGAGTCCCTGATCACCAGCTCCTTGTTCGTGGCCGATCGCTGTATCCACTCCCTGGGCAATGTCCGGACTCTGCTCGTCAATACTCACCATGACGGCACAGGCCTTGTAATCAAATCCATAGGTGGCGTCGTCGTAACCGATTTCCCGAATGGTCTCGCGGGTAACCCCTGCGATATCCACATACCCGTTGGTTCGCATCTCTCCCGCGACCACGACAAGCCCTGTGGTCGCCAGACACTCGCAGGCAACGTGTGCTTGCGGGTCCTGTTTCAGCGCGTTGTCGAGGATGGCATCGGAGATCTGGTCGCAGATCTTATCCGGGTGCCCCTCGGTGACCGATTCGGAGGTGAAGTAGTAGGACATGAGAGTGTGAAGGTAAGAGTGAAAAGATAATGATTGCGATGAAGCGCTCTGCCCCGCGAGGGAGAAGAGTGCTTGGATGCAGTTCTATCTCTCCCCATGGGGGGCCGGATGTCCCACTTACTTCGACAGAAGTCGTAAGAGTTGGGGGGCGCATCACGGGGCCGGTTCCCTCCGCGCCACTCTGGATAGAGCGATGATGTGGGGCGAGCCTACCGGGCAACGCTCACGCTTGCAAGAGTTCCTCCGATGATTCCTGCACAGGTTGAGATTGTCGTGCCCGGCACACTCTGGTGCAGCGTTGTCGGCTGCCAGAGTCCAGTAGACATTGCGCACATTGATCCCGAGTATCACGTTCCAGGTGCATGCAGGAAATATCTACTCTGTTGTCCTCACGGAATTGATGTTGCAAGTATGCCAATTCTCGGTCATGGACCTCGAGATTGTCTGCTCGCCCACTCTGCAGCATCTGACTGAGGTATATTTCGCGTTGGAGGTGCAGCAATTCCCGTAAATCCCAGAACTCGCAGGGTTTCAGGTCGTACACAGCGCGTGCGCCCTCCAGCTGACGCAGAAGTTCGGGGTACCTCTGCAGTGGATCCGACCCCTCTGTGAGCACCTGAGCGGAAAATACTGATAGGATTGCCTCTCTGTGTTCCTCCGTGGGAGGTGCACAACGAGAATAATCTTCGAATGCCGCGCGGAATGGAGATTTCGGAGAAGATACTTCCATCGCTCTCGTACGATACGTTCAGAATATGCCAAGTTCAACATACCCGATTTTTCGGCTCTACAAAGAGCAGAATCGAAAACATGTTTAGGACACTTGACTCAAACAGGTCAAGAACGGTACACACGCATGGCCCCCTACACACGCCGCGCGAGTGTGTTGTAGAGGAGTGCAAGGAGCCACCCGCCGACTCCGGCGTCAAAGAATCCCCACACCGCACCGATGATGGCACCGGGAACCGTGGGGGCGTAGCCCTTGTACACGGTCGCGAGGATCATGGCGAACTCGGTTCCGTAGTTGAACCAGGTAGACGTTGCCGCAAACACAAGCACGCAGAGTGCCCATAGAATGCCGCACGCGAGTCCAAAGGCCTTGGCATTGAGCATAGGTGAGGGGGAAATGCCCGCCAATACTACACCGAACCAACAGATTGAGCACCTCGTGCTTTTGGCGCGGGTGACATTCTCGTACAATCACTCCATGGATATTTTCAGTGCACCATTGCCCTTCAGTCTGATTCTCTTTGGAGCCTCCGGTCATTTGGCACGCATTAAGCTCTTTCCCGCACTCTACGTCCTTGCACTAAAAAAGAGATTGCCCAAGGAGTATGCGATTGTGGGATTTTCCCGCACGGAGATGGAGACCACAGCATTTCGCATGTTTGTGGAAAAGGCCGTGCGCGAACACATGCTGGAAGTGAACGAGAGTGTACTTGGGGAATTCCTTTCCCACGTGTACTACTGCACTGGGCAGTACACGAACCTCGCTAGTTTTTCTTCGCTTAAGGAACAACTCCTACAAATCGAAAAGGGATGGAAAAACCAGGTGCGCTTAGCATATTACTCCGTACCGCCGAATCTTTTTTCGTCCATCGCACACAACCTCTGCGAGAGCGGCATACGCAGTGAAACATCCCCCGTGCGTTCAATTGTGGAGAAACCTGTGGGGCACGACCGCGAGAGCTTTGAGGAGATTCGAGAAAAGTTTTTGAGCTGTTCTCGCGAGGAAGACCTCTACCTTTTGGACCACTACCTGGGGAAGGAGGCTGTACGCAACATCTTCTACCTGCGTTACGCCAATCCCATCGTGGAGCGGATTTTTAAGAACACACTCATCCACCATGTGGAGATCACCGCCTTTGAGGAGAAGGGCCTCGAGGGACGTGCAGGATACTTTGAGCATACGGGAACATTGCGCGATATGTTTCAGAGTCATCTCCTGATGATCGGATCACTCCTCACCATGCGCCTCACAGAGAAGGATGAATCCGTGGTGCACAACCGAGCCAAGGCACTCGAGCAATTCTATCTTCCGTCAACGGCAAAATTGGGTGAGATCGTGCTCCAGGGGCAGTACACCGCCGGCACCGTGCACGGGGAGAGCGTTTTGGGATACCGCGAAGAGGAGGGCATCTCTGCCACCTCCCGCACCAACACGTTCGCGTGTCTCAAGCTGATGACCCGTTCGTCGCGTTGGGATGGCGTGCCCTTTTACCTGCGTTCCGGCAAGCGCCTGGCAAAGAAGGAGACACGCATTTCTATTGTCTTCCAAGAACCTCATCCGATCGGCAAGGGTGCAGAGCCCAATCGTTTAGAATTCATTCTCCAGGGCGAAGCCGGCATGCGCATCACTCTGCAGACGAAGCTCGGCGGAACAGTGCCTGCGTTTCGGCCTCTGATTCTCACTGACCCATTGGTCTGCGTGGGCGACTGTCTTCCTGAGCACAGCCTGCTCCTCTTGGAAGCCATTCACGGCAAACGCCAGTGGTTTTTGACCTTTGAGGAAGTGCGCTGCGCCTGGCGCTTGATGGACCCGCTACAGGCGTATCTGTCCGCTCCCGATACGCCGCTCTATACGTATCCTGCAGGGAGCAGGGGCCCCGAGGAGGCCGACGCATGGATCGAACGGGATTCGATTGCATGGATTTCTTCATGAGATGACCCAGAGATTTTATTTTTCATGAGTTACCGCATCATCCCCACATCGGCTGCGGACTTTGCCCCTTGTACCCTCGAGCTTCTTGAAGAATCTCTTACTCGTACCACGAGAGAACGGGGTGCTTGCACGGTAGGACTCTCCGGCGGTTCCACTCCACGACCGATCTACGCCGCACTCGGTGCGATGTCTCTCGATTGGTCGAAGGTCTCGGTCTTCCTCGTGGACGAGCGCTACGTTCCACCCGACAATCCCGAGAGCAACCAGCACATGGTGCGCGAAACGCTTCTCACACACGCAGCTATCCCTCCAACACAGGTGATGTTCCCCGACACGCTGCTTCCTATGGAGGAGTGCGTCAGCACGTACGCGGATACCCTGCGCGCGCTTTTCTCTGATGCCCTCCCCGACCTTGTGATCCTGGGTATGGGAGACGACGGGCACATCGCGTCACTCTTTCCTCCACTTTCGCCCGAAGCCCTGGGAGATCAGCATTTCACTCTTCACACTGTCACAGATCGGTTTGCCGTTCACGATCGCATCTCGCTGGCACTCAACGCGATCGCCGCGGCACAGGAGCACGTGCTCCTGCTGCGGGGAGAGGAGAAGCGACGCACATGGGAGACGATGCTCGCAAGTGATGAGGATGAAGAGCGCTGGCCCCTCAAACGTATCTTGGAAACGGGGAATGTCACTGTTCTTGCCGACTGGAAGTGACGGACTTGCCGGCATCACTCACAAATTTCTGCAATCTCTTTGATGTGTTCCACGACTCTGCCAGCGGCAACACAGAGGAGGTCGATGCGGTAACTGCCTTCGTATGCGTGATCTGCCACCCACGCTCGGGCGGAGCGTCGTAGACACGCGCACTTCGCGGGAGTGAGGTTGAGTTGTGGGGGGAAGTCCTGGTCGAAGGAGGCGCGCGTTTTGACCTCAGCAAAAATGAGGGACTTTTCCGCGGGGTCGAAGGCAATGATGTCGATTTCGTCGTGCGCGACTCTCTCATTCATTGCGCGAACCGCATACCCGAGAGAACGCAGGTATCGCAGAGCAACCTCCTCCCCGTATGCACCCACGCGCGCTGTGGAGTGAGGGGAACACTGTGTCATCTTTGGTGCACGTGGCTCCATCATGGGATGAGTGTGCCATAGGGGTGTACGATCGTCCAGTCCAAGTAGTTGAAAAAGAGGTGTACGTAAGTACACTCCCAGCACTTCATGCTCGCAAAACTCACGTCGTTTGCCACCATCGGCCTGAAGAGTGAGTGCATCACTGTAGAGGTGGGTGCCACGCGCGGGGAACCTGCCATGTACATCGTAGGACTGGGTGATACCGCCGTGCAGGAGAGTAAACAGCGTGTAAAGATGGCTTTGCGCAGCAGCGGGTATCGCTTCCCCACGGGGAGGACAATCACCGTTAATCTGGCACCAGCGGATCTCAAGAAGGTTGGTCCCCGTTACGATCTAGCAATCGCCCTGGGGCTTCTTATCGTCAACGGGTCACTCGTGATTGAAGAGGAGCGACTCGCTCAAAGTGCATTCTTAGGCGAGCTTGCGCTCGACGGATCGTTGCGTCATGTGAGTGGCATCCTTCCTGCAGCCATCGCCTGCAGGGAGCGGGGATTTTCCACGATCGTCGTCCCCGCAGTTAATGCACCCGAGGCGGCGCTCATCCCGGGGCTCAAGGTGATCGGCGCACGTAACCTCATCGAACTCATTGCCATCCTCACCGGCACGCAGGAGCCCGAGCCCATTGCCTCCCCTGCCTGCAGTCCCGTGAGTGACACGACGAACGGAGTGGACTTTGCCGATGTCCGCGGCCAGGAGCACGCCAAGCGTGCGCTGGAGATCGCTGCAGCCGGCGGGCACAATGTGCTCCTCTCTGGCGTGCCTGGTGCAGGCAAGACACTCCTGGCAAGGGCGTTTCGTACCATTCTCCCTCCGCTCACGCGGGAAGAATCCATTGAGGTCACACAGATCTACTCCGTAGCGAATTTACTACCGCCGGATACCCCGCTTTTACACCACCGTCCGTTTCGCATGGTGCATCACACGGCTAGCGGTGTAAGCATTGTCGGAGGCGGACAGGTTCCCGGCCCAGGCGAGATCAGCCTGGCGCACAAAGGCGTGCTCTTCTTGGACGAACTGGCGGAGTTCCCGCCACCCGTACTCGAAGTGCTGCGTCAACCATTGGAAGATCGCCAAATTACGATCACACGCGCACAGGGGTCGGTGACGTTCCCGGCGGACTTCATCATGGTGGCAGCCATGAACCCACCGCAGTACGGCAGCGGGTCACTCAGGCGGATACAGCGGCGTATTTCTGCACCGCTCCTCGACCGCATTGATCTTACGATCGCCGTGCAGGCGGTTCCCATTGAGAAGTTGCAGCAGCCCCCGGGGAAAGGCACCGAAACAAGCGCCGCAATACTCCAACGCGTGATTTCGGCCCGCAGCGCACAGGAGCGGCGTTTTATCGATCTCCCTATCCGCACGAACAAGGAAATGACTGTAAAGCACATCGACACGCTCTGCCCTCTGGACACCGCTTCACAGGCACTGCTCAAGCAGGCCGTGAACCGCCTGGGACTCTCCGCCAGGAGCTACCACCGCATGATCAAGGTGGCTCGCACGATTGCGGATCTCGCAGGAGCACAGGAGATCGCCACCGAGCACATTGCCGAGGCGCTGCAGTACCGGCAGCAGGTGGGAGTGGAAGAATGACACAGCATCATGCCATACAACGCGGCACCTTCCATGTCACCACGAACACGCGGGAGGGCATTCCCTGGTGCACGCTGCCGGAAATACCACAGCTCCTTATGGATAACCTTGTGATGACGAAGAATATTCAGTGTGCACAGGTATTCGCGTTTTGTGTTCTCCCCAACCATATCCATATCTTGCTGGAACCAGGTGAGAGAGGACTCAGCGCATTTATGCATTCGTTCAAACGGAATAGCTCATGGCACATACGGCAGATTTATTCCTCCATAGCAGACAACATAAAGATCATTCCCGTAGCTGGGGTTCATGAACCCCAGCTACGGGATGTCGTTCTCAAAAAATCATGGGCCCCAGTTGCGAATACTGGAGACATCCGTTGGCAAAATGGCTTCCATGATGAGCGTATTCGCGATACAGAGCAGCTCTCCAATGCTCTTTCCTACGTCCAATACAACGCTTGGCACCACCATTTGACCGAAGAGCCCGAAGGGTGGCCATGGTCCTCTCTGTGGTACGAACAGTTTCTTGATCCGATGGAAATCTGGTTGGACTAGCCTCATGTCTATGACCGAACCCCAACCCCAGTCATAAACCACTGCTTACATACACAAACCTCGTGTATCATCGTCCCGATGCACTTCGCCGATGCGCTCACCGCAGCGAGCAAAACCAAGTCCCCCGTCTGTGTGGGGCTGGACCCCAATGTTGGGAAACTCCCTGAGGGAATCGAGCGCACTCCGGCGGGGGTGCTCACCTTCTGCAAAGGAATCGTAGACGCCGTGAAAGAAGTCGCGTGTTGCGTGAAACCGCAGATGGCGTACTTCGAACTTTTGGGATGGGAGGGGATGAAGGTCTTCTGGGAAGTTTGCACCTATGCCAAGGAGCAGGGACTTCTCGTCATCGCCGACGGAAAGCGCAACGACATCGGCTCGACGTGCGAAGCGTACGCGGATGCGTACCTGAGCGCAGCGAGCCCCATTGATGCTCTCACCGTAAGCCCCTACTTGGGGTCGGATGGCGTGCAACCGTTCATCGAGCGTGCAACGCAGAACAACAAAGGCGTCTTTGTTCTTGTGAAGACCTCCAATTCCAGCTCCGGCGAGCTGCAGGATCTGCCCACGGGTGACGAGGTTGTGCACGAGCACATGGCACAACTGGTGGAGAGTTGGGGGAGCGCACACCTGGGGAAGGAGACGATCTTTTCCTGTGTGGGTTCTGTTGTCGGAGCTACGTATCCGGAGGAACTTAAATACCTGCGCACCCTTATGCCGCACGCTGTGATCCTGATCCCCGGTTACGGTGCGCAGGGCGGAGGGGCGGCGGATTGCAAACCTGGTTTCCTGCCCGATGGCACTGGAGCCATCGTCAACTCTGCGCGGGGCATCATCTTTGCGAGCAAAGGAAAAGATTGGCAGGAGGCTGCGAAGAATGCGGCGAAGCAGATGGCAGAGGATCTACGAGAAGTCCTGAAGAGCTCAGCAGTATGAGTGCGTCAATTACGCGAGCTTGCGCCTCACTGCTTCCACAAGTTCTGGAAACGTCTCGTCAAAAAAGTGCCCCCTCTCTGTGTATTCACAGTACTGCGTCTGTAGCTTTTCACTCACAAGTCGCGGCTCTTCGATGGAGAAGAATGGATCATCTACGGAAGCAAACTGGATAATCCACCGTTGATTCTTCCTGATGGCGGACCAATCCCACTCCTCGTCGAAATACCCGCTCATGCGCTCAATTGCATCCCCCGTATCCGTGTAGTACGCACCGACAAGTACCGATCCAAGAATTTTGTTTTTTTCTGCATAGCGCATGGCGGCTATCGCGCCGGAGCTGTGCCCGATCAGGATGGAGTATTCGTTGGCGCCGCATGCATCTTTAAGAAACGGAAGCCATATGTTCATCCGGGCGATCCTTGGATCTGGAAAATCCAGTGCCGTGACCTGGAGTCCCAGATTTTCAAATTCCTGCTTTGCATAGGGGAACCAGTAATCGCTTGCCTTCCCTCCATCGCCCTTTCCGCCGTTATTGCCATGGAGGAAGATGATGTTCGCCTGTTCTGTTGTCATACTCTCATGGTAGAGATTGGTACTCCTGGCAGGAATTGATGACTCACTTGTACCCATCGAAGAGCAATGCGCTCTGCCATGCTAATTCAAATATAACTTTCTGTGTGTTAACGACATCCCTGCTTTCAATGAGTAAAGCGAAGTCCTCATCGAAGGAAAAAATGACCATCTTCTTGTCGTCATAAAGATAGATTTCGTTTGTAAAATGGAGAGCCTTGCCATTGATGATCTTATTCTCACGGATGATTTTTGGGGTACGCTTCAAAAAATCGCGCATGAACTCCGAGTCGGGGGAAATGCCCCGAACGGCAACCTTGCGCCGCAGGCGCTCTGCGAGGAAATATTTTTGCACCCACTCTTCAGTGAAGTATTCGAATACTTTCTCCGGCAGAAAGTAATTAAGCACCTCTGTTTTGCTCTCAAGGACACCGAGATAGAGGCGCTTGAGGTCCTCTTTCCCTTCGTAAAAGGAGATGTGCGGCTTCTGGGCGATGCTGTAGGAAATAGCCATCATCTTCGGCACGGCCTCCTCGAGTTGATCAATGACCCTTTGGTATTTATCAAGGAGCTGCTTCGGTGGAAGAACGGAATAGAAACGCGTGTTCTTCCGCATGTAAAATTCTGCGATGCCCTTCTGCGAAAGTTTCTTGAGGATTTCTAAAGTTGTCGGGCGCTTAAGGCTTGCCCGTTTGGCAATAACACTCACGGG